>Ga0214544_1000632_pt1 | contig 66640 bp, 37 predicted proteins | sample CNSS3metaG_FD_160074 | JGI IMG/M metagenome (GOLD analysis project Ga0214544, IMG submission 160074) | Root nodule microbial communities from cowpea collected in UCLA plant growth center, Los Angeles, California, USA - CNSS3 | ecosystem: Host-associated > Plants > Roots > Nodule | place: USA... | reverse complement strand
TGATGACACAATGAGGAATTGTAATAATTATTTTCATCATTTGTGCTAGTTTAAATATTTCATCATAATATGATGACATTTTGATTTAAGGAACTTAGCCTTGTGATATTGCCAATGTCACCTACTATGCATGTATTAGATACATGAGTAAATCCTTGTCTAGATTTAGGATATGCATATGAAGGAAGAGCATAAGATAAAATTCTTAAAGACTTATTTTATATATGAATCTTGTATGAACAAATATTTTAGTTTAAGTTTTATTAGACACTCATAACATAACTTTGAAACAATAATGGTTAACTTCCAACATTTAGAAATATTTTATTTACATTATATAACTTAATGGAAAAAAAGGTTCAAACTTCGGTGTCTGCCAGGATGAATTCCAACCGACATGAATATTGATTAAAAGAGTTCAAGATTCAGTTTTCCAATAATTATATTCTTATACGTGTAAAGAAAACCTAAAAAAGGTTTTAATTGGGATAAGCATTCTGAAGTTGTATTATTTATTTGAAGTCATTTCCAAATGCATTTTTATTAATAAATTTCTCGGTGTCTTTAACACAAACATGAGCATTTACCAGTGGTTACATCACAATGTTGTTTATCACATAATCCTGGGGGACAATATGGACAATCAGCAGCAATTTTACATTTTTGATCTTGCTTTCCTACTATGGTCACCGGGCATCGACAAACTTTATTATCACAAATAGCTGAATCTTTGCATAAATCTATTATCCCCTTGCAATCTTTACTCTCATTACATTCTTCCTTAGCTAAGACAAATCCTACAAAAACACATGTCATGATTATAATATATATAAAATCATATTAAGTATCAAATTTTAACATGTAAACTATAAAACTATATGTGTATATTTTTATTATGTATTCAAACATTAAATCTCATGAATTAAGAGTTTAATATCTACATCGCATGCCACAGAAATGATTTATCAAGTGAACAAAAAAACTCAAAACACCTTACCATTACAAGCTATCAAAGCAAAAACAATTGCTACCAAAGTAACTTTCATCAAAGCCATTCTTTGCCTTGTTTTGTTTTACTATTTCTTCTATATATCTTATTATTCTTTTTGCATGAGGCACATATTTATATTATTAGAATGAGGTCATATATGTTGTGTAAAAGTGATAAGAATTCTCTGAAATTGATGTACCTTTGTCAAAAGAAGAAAAATATTAAGTCTCTTACATTAGATGGTTCAAGAGTCAAACTTTTCTTTTTATGCAACATTCTTCTTTAAAGTAATATTTAATTAATTTTGAAACATTCATTTAATGAAGTAACATGGTTTTTATTTTATTAAATAATAAAAATTGTATCATAAATATATTCATTTTATATTTATAGAATATTAGTATAACATTTATACAAATAATAAATTAGGTCCTAATTAAAAGAAGACCAATTTATTATTTATATAAATGGTATTAATTAATTTATTTTTATAAAAAATATGGATTAATAATATATTATTTTTAAATACTCATTTTTTTTCGTAAAAATATTTATATTTAATTAGTTTTAATCTTATAAAAAGAACATAGATTAATAAAACATGGATTAATAATATATAACAATGTAATATGTTAAGAAGAAACTTTTAATAAAACTATTAGTATAACATTTATATAAATAATAATTTTGATTTCAATTTAGAGAGGGTATTACTCTAATTTGAAAAAAAAATTGAGACTAAATTGAATCAAAGAGACATATGTAGGGATTAAATTGGATCAAAGAGACATATATATGAAATAAATTGAAATTAAGACAATAACATTTGACATTGACACATGTCAATGTTGTCAAGTGGCACTGAGTGCCATGTGTCACACAAGAGACTTGACACATGGCATAAAAAAATTTGGACAAAAATATTAAAACATTTTAAAAAAATTTAAAAAACTAAAAAAAAACACAAATTGACACTTGACATGTCTTTAATGTTGTCAATAATTTTTTTTTTAAAGAACCTAACTGAGAAAATTTTTTAAAAGTTAAAACGCAATTGATACTTCTTTTCAAAAATTAGGAAAATTGAAACTTTTTAAAAAGCGGAGATGACAATGAAACGTTCCAATAATTTTAATAAGTCTTATTTTAATTTTTCCCTCACGTTCTTTTAATTTTCCCTCTTGTAAAAACATTCTTTTCTTTATTCTAAACTCTAACATTGTGTTTCTTTGAGTGAATTGTTAAAATCCATTGATTTGTGCGGATGGATTGGAATTTTTTTTCATTTTCCTTTCTAATTATTTAATAGCAAATGAATAGAGTGATTTGTGAGATAGCATAAAGGATGTTTTTAAAAATTTAACTTTATCATCTCCATTTACGTAATTTTTTTTCTTTTTATAGTGCTTCAAAAGTTTGTGCTGGTGGAATGCATTATTTCTCAAATTTTATGTATATACATATATATCATTAACAATTATATATTATATATTATTGTTATTATTATTTTATTTATATATCTATATATATAATAATTTAAATTAATAATATATGTTTACAATAATTAATAATAATAAAAATATAATATAATAATTAATGCTTAATTATTGATTTAGTCATTTACTTTGTTACTTTGGTTCATTTTATTATTTTTTGATTCAATTTAATCTTGCAATTTTTAAAAATATTCAATTTGGTCTCCTTATTATTTTTGATTCAATTTAGTCCTCTCTTTTTTAAACAATTCAATTTTGTCCTCTTCGATTGGAGACCAATATAGTAATTAAACTTAATTACAACTAGGGATGTCAAAACGTGACAGCACGACCCGTTTAGCCCGACCCGTTTCTAACCCGTCAAAATCGGGTTTGGTCAGGTCAACCCGACATCTAAAAACATGTTAGGATCTTTAACCTGTCCTGCTCATGGACGGGGTGGTGGGCTGGCGCACCCGAGGCATAAGTAGGCAAGGTAAAAAGGTAGTTGTTTATGCCTCGATTATGAACTGAATCATATTTGAGCATTACTGCCTTGGTTCTCTCCACAACCGAGGCGTAATAGGCATAAAAAATTAAAAAAAAAAAGAAAATGAAATGTATTTTCTGTAAGACCCAGGAAAAATTAGACTAAAGGGAAATACATGAGAAAAATTTAATGGCTCGATTAATATATTATTGATTTATTTAATTTAAGTAGGTTATTAAATTATGAAATAATTATTATTTGAGTGATTTAAGTTATTGTTGTATTTATAATAATTATTTAAGTGATGTAACTTATTGTTTTATTTATTTTAAATTTTGATATTATATTTAAGGTTAGGGATATGTGTACATAATTAATTGGTGCGTATTATGACATGAGAAAACATTTGGCTTGGTGGTTGATGTGTGTGTTGTTGTGCAAAGGTACCAGGGTTTGATTCCAGGTAGCATTAGAATGGCCAAATGATATATTTTATTTTTTTAAAATAAACTGAAAAGGCTAGGAATAATAGGAGATAAAACTAGTTTTAAATATTACGGTTTTGAGAGGGAGAAAAGGAGAGTTGGAGAAACAGGAGAAACATAGAGAGTCAAAGAGAAGACCGTAGGAGTGAAGAAATGTGTAGCAAAGAGACCATTAGGTAGGGGAAGTTAACGTTGTTCTTTGTGTTGATTGATACATATGGATTGAAGGCATATCTAAGTGTGTAGAATGATGAAGGGTGTCAAGTTGTTCTCGCTTGTTATTTTCATGTTCTTGCTAGTTGATGGAATGGTGATGATGGGTATTGGCTTGTGTTTTCATCATGAATCTATGAACCCATTTTTGTTGATGAATGTTTTTCAAAGCATGAGAGAAGCTTGGGTCACATGCATTTTGGTCTTTTGATTATTCACGTTGCTACAACTTGGGTGTTTTCACGGCAGCATGCAAACCTGTGGTTCTCGTTTCCGCATGTTCAGTTTCCGCATGGTTTTTATTTTCTATGGTGTGGTTCTCTTTCCAATATTTAATGAAGCCCGTATTATTCTTTTTTTTCTTCTTTCTTTCTATTCTCTGTCACGTGCGAATGCATGGGTTCATAGGTTACTTTTTGTTTTTTTGTTTTTTTTTCCCTTTTACGGAAGATGTGGGTGCAGGGCAGGTTTTGTCCATTGCATTAATTACATCTTTCTAGTTTTTCAAGTTTGCATGTTGGTAGATGCATGGGTGGGGGCGACAAGTTATTCTTTTCCTTCCTTTTATTTTTGGTGCAGGAATTGTCTTTCTCACTTGCCATAATTCTCTCTTTAGTTTCGATTGCAGAGTTCATAGAGCAAAGATTGTTTCCTCTTTAAGTTTTGAGTTGCATTGGGATATATGAAGGTGCAACACGTAAAGTTTGGGTATGCAAAACCAATTTTAGTTTGATGGGGTGTTTATGGTCTTTCATTATTATATCATTGTTTCTTACCACATTGCTTTTCTCTTTCTTCTCTCTTTCTATTCTATTTCGTGTTTGCATGGCCTAGCTGAGAGTAAGTTTGTTGTAGATTGGAGGGTTATCGTATAGTGGGCCCATGGTGGGAAAGTTCTCCCAAATTTTCATGTTGTTATAGTATGCATGTGCATTTTCTTTTCATTTCGTTCAAGTTGGTGGTGTTTCTTCATAATTTGTAAAATAGTGGTTTAGGTGGACATCACAAATTCATGGGCACTACACTTTTATTCTTTTGAATGGTCATGTCTTTTAAGGGATTAAACTTTGTGAGTTATATAGCCATAGTTTCCAAATCAATGTTATATCTTTTGCTTAGTTATATTTTAGTTGCATGGTTATGGAATTAAAATAGTGGCTTGGTACTTTAGTTGTTGTTTTTTATATTGGTTTGGAAATTATTAATAGGGTTCATTGTAGGAATGTATTATTTGATAAGTTGATGGGTTTATGTTATGGAACTTTATTTCCTGTGCATGATGTGGTGGTGAGTACTTTGTTGGCAATATGAAATTCTCATGTGTTGAGAGTGTTTTGCCTTGCTTGAAGAATCTTGTTGAAATTAAGTGTTATGTGAGGTTTTCCGTACCTAAGAACCTAATGAAGACTCTTTCGCCTGTGTGAAGTAGTGGAAAGGGGTCCACTTCACCTGGGTGAAGTAGTGGTAGAGAATTGGTTCAAGTGTTCACTATAAAAAATTAATAATAAGTAGAGGTTATTTTGTGGAGGTTATAAAAACCCTCCACAAATTAATGTTATTTAACGTGATTATGTAAGTTACGTAAAAGCTAATAATTGTTGCGGTTTTAATTTATTTTGATGTGGTTTATGACCTTCATTAATAGAATTTTATTTATCACCTTCAGCCTTTCCCTCCCAATGTTTAACGCTCTTTTACATTTTCCCCAATTTTTCAAACTGTCAAATTCATTTTCGTTTAGGATCTCCCAAATCGGTTTCATTTCCTCAAGAATGGATCGATCTCATCATTACTACAAAAAATGCATTCCTAGTTGTTCTCCTCCTCTTCTCTCACTCTCCATCTTCACTCTTCAGGTGGGAAATTTTTTCCCTTTATAGTGCTTTTTTTCTTCTCTTTCCATTATTAATGTTTGATTATACTATTTTAGTTGAGAATTTTTGTGTCCTCTTATAGATAATTTAATCGAGCAAAGTTACAAACCCTAGTTTTTGAGAATGGGTCAGATCCAGTGTTCTTTACCTTTCTAATATTATTTTTATTTTAATGATTTGTATATTCATGTTAATTTTTTTGTTCAGACACGTGGTTCTGCCTCCTGAAGTGGCTAAAATGTTTCCTAAGAATCTGCTTCTTTCTAGAGTAAGTGGATTTTTTTTTCATTTTTTTTTTCAATTTGATTTTGTGTGTTTGATAGGCATTCATGTTTTATATTTTTAAATTTAAAGTCAGTTTAAAGAGAACCTATCCTCGAAAAGTGAAGAAAATTCTTAGTAAGAAAACTTTAATAGCATTGGTTTAGGTATAACTAAGAAGAATCAAAAAGTGAAGCAACTTATGAATTCACTACTTCAATTTTTTTACATCATTAGTCATAAAAAGCCTATTTGTTTATAACTTGATTTAAATTTATGATTCTCTTTAAATTTTTGTAACATGTCTTCTATGTTGCCAATTTTAGGGATGCTTTTTAAGGCAATTTTATCGGTGTGTGGGAAAGGCTAACTACTTGGCTTTGCGCAATGGATTTATCACTGTAAGACTCCACAATATAGCATGTTCTTTTAAAGCTGAATTTGCCTTCCCCTTTTGACAGTGCATTATGTGTAGGTACACCTGGTTCCTAGAAGTAAATTTAATTTCCAAAAGTATATCAAAAGATCCTTGGAGGATGACTTCAAGGTTGTTGTTGGTATCAGGTAACTCTTGTAAACATTGCATTAGTAGCATTATATTGTATATATGATTTTTCCTACGGTAACTTGTTTGACATACTTGCTCACTATGTCATTGACAGTCCCATCCTCTAGGCTTAATTTGTTGTATTCCTGCTACTAAATGTTAATGGTGAGCAACAATTTTCTTAGTGGAGTTTTATGGAATTCACAATTATTCAATTGAAGGATAACAATTGGTTTACCTTGTAAAAATGTGCAGGATTGAATGCTATGTTTTGGGCATCTTTAATTCCTATTGTGGTAAGTATTCTATTTCTAATTATATAATTTTCATTTAGACTTACTGGTAGACTTGGTAGAATTGCTTTCATAATGCTTTTTTTGGAAAGTTGCCTTAATTGCATGCGGTCATCCCTAGCCCGCCTTAATTGTAGTCTCACGGGTTGTGTTTAGAACAAATTGACTAGAAATGTGACTTAAATATAACTTAATTTGGGTTATTCTAATCTTATAAATGGATTTTTTTGAGTGAGTTAGACCCTAGGCCAAAATTCTATAATATTATTAGAGCCTCGACTATATATGACTTATATAAAGTTTATAAAGCAAGGGTAATCCTTCACTTAAAGACCAGTTATGTAGAATTGACTAAAAAGAGAACTTAGATCTAATTGGGTCCTCTTGAACTCCTATCACAGACAGTGTGACTAAAGAGTGGTAGGTTTCTTATGTAATTGTTTCTTATAAAATTCATGTTAGATTCCTTTTTTAATCTTAATTATAGTTGTTACTTTATGTTCTCCCCTGAATGTTTATTAGGCTCTTTCTGGATAAATTTCTCCATAAGCCTTTGTAGGAGAAGAAAATTAGAAGGTAAAATGAAATAATCTTCTTCCATAAGTTAAAATTAGTTTATGCATGAGTTAAAAATAAATTTTACAAAACTAATTGAAAGAAACATCACAGATTAACATATGTATGGACTAATATTAACTTCTGAAAGTAATCTATTCCCTTTTACCTTGTTCATTTTCCTGTAAATGCTTATGGATAAATTTGTCCAAACCTTAATCTCTTTCGACTAGCTACACTTGATAGTTTTTTGGTTTGAAATCTTGTTCTCTTCCCAACTGCATTATCCTAATTAAATTATTTTATCTCCATGATTGATGGATCTGAATTCAGGTTTTTTATGAAGACATTAAGCAAGATAAGCGGTTTCGAATAGCTAAAATTTCCACTTATTGGCCTGAAAGCAGAAACTAAAAATGAGTTTTAGTTGAGGCTGCAGCCATCACATGATACACTCAAAGCGAAAGACAAAAGACACTTAAATTTCACTTATTTTACTTTGTACAGAAGTCTCTTATGATGTATTTTATTGTTTCAAAATTATCTATTTTTTTATATTTACATTATAATTGTTGATACTTTATCAAATCATTAATAAAATTAATTTTGATTAATTTTTGTATAATTTACAAATTTATTTATTTTATTTATTTTTATTATAAAATTAATTTCATTAAATTAATAAATTATAAATGCAAGTGGATAATTACTAATAGAGGAGGTTTCAAACCTCCACAAAATAATAGTCACCAATAGAGGAGGTTAAAACCCTCCACAAAACAACCTCTGCAATATAACTTAGATACCAGGGGTCATCCAAAACCTTCACGAATAGCTTGTGGCGACTCTAATTGTGGAGGTTTAGAAAACCCCCACAAATTAATTTGCAGAGGGTGAAAACTCCAGCAGATTGAAAAAAAAACCTGCACTAAATAATAATTTGGGCTCGTTGCAAGTATACTGCCCGATGTGTGATGCATTGACGTTTTTACTCATAATTCCTTGAGAAATAAAGGAGATAGTCTGGCTGCGATAGTGGGACACATCGAACCATTTCTTCTGGGAAACTAAATGTTGTTGTGGGGTTGATAGAGGTCTTACCCCACCAAATTAAAATAGTTAAATGCAGTATGCGAAAGTTAAACCAAGTCATCTCCCAATAACCAATATTTTCGTCCAAAGCTTCAATTTCCAGATGAACACAACACAACAGTATTATAACACAGGGGGGTTTGGTAGATTCAGTTTCACAAAAAATTAACTTCGCAATGCAGAGAAATTTAATAGTTATATGAAAATGCAATGATTCCTTGATTCAATTGAAAGTCCACCAATCATAAATTACCAAATTAATTTTTCTATTCGAATTTGCTCTCATGAACCCTAAGTAATCAACTAAGCGAAAATTACCATGGATTCATTGTCATTAAGCACAACAGATTTCAGACAGTTAACACCCACAGATTGAAGCAAGCTGTGACAAAACCCATAAACATTAAGCATGAATATGAGCCATTAATGTGCACAAAACACGAATTTGAGATTAAGCATGCATCAAAAACGTATTTATCATCAAAACGCAATCTAAAATAGATGCAATTCTGAATACATACTTAAAACGACCAACAATTTCATGGTTTCATTTCAATTTCATCAAGGAATCACTGCAAAAAGCTTACCTAGACATGGAAATGGAGCACACAAGCCCTTCAAAATGGAATTCACAAAAACAGGGCATCAAACCCTAACCTACGAATTGTTAAAACGCAAATCAAGAGCAAAAGAGAGATTTTAAAGCTTCAATGGAATGAAAAACACTGTTGTGATATATAAATCCAAAAACCACATCAATGGGTGTTGTTCCAAGTCAATAAAATCCACAAAATGAGATGCCCAATCTACCAAATGCATTCAAAACATAAACCCCACATTGGGTGTTGTCAAATGTGCATAGAAATGGCAAAAGCTAGTGCAAAAACATCAAAAACAAGAAGAACACCTCCATGGACATACACCAAAGCTTGAGAGTGTGAAATGGAGGTTGGAGAAGATCATATGCGACTACTGCATGCCAAGAGACCTAATTCTCGTGGTCAAATCAACTATGCCACCACTATTTACAAAAATGCCATTCTGCTACTCAGAATTACAAAAATGTCACTATTGGGCCTCAAATGTTGGCTCATTCAATTAGATGACGTGGAAATGATGTGACAACTCTCTTCAATTAAATATTAATGTCCAAGCTCCAAATTTGCTTCACCCAAGTACCTAAAAATAATTAAAAACGAAAGTTAGGCCAAATAATGTGAAATTAACCCAAATTCGGAACAATGGCCTAATAAAGCCCAACAGATGAAAACACACTAAAGATAAACAACTAAGCACTAAATAACTATCAAATGGGTACACAAAGGCTAGTGGAATGGAGGAAAATAATGACTCATTAGGGGTGAGAGGTCGCAGAAAACCAAAGTTTGATTATGATCACTATGTTTGAAGATTTTAGATGAATGTGATGCTATGTTTGGTTTAGAATGATTGTTTAGATTTGGAGTTTATGTGTTCAAACCAAGAAAGGATTGTGATCATAATGTTTCTGTGTTACTTGAATGCGACATTGATTATCATTGGACATGTTTTATTTATGAATTTCTTTTATGAATATCATTGTTTATGGTTAGCTTACCCCTATTTTTTTGTTTATGTGTTTGTTGTGTGTGCAATGATCATATAACGTGTGTGTTATATGGGAGCAGATGATATTGCAGATAATCTTGGCATGGAGTAGATGGACGAGAGGCTGGGGTGGACTCAAGAGTTTTTATGATATAATTACTTGTTTTAAATCATATACTAAAAAAATATGTAATTTTCTTTTGATCGTAAATGTTATTGGATGTTTTTGACAAAGTGACGGTTTGAACTATTTAATTTAAATTAAATTAAAAGTTTTTATTAGTAAATTTTCAATGTTAATTCCTTTTTCGCTAAACACAAAAATTTTCTAACATTTCGTGACATCCCAAAATTGGGGTGTTACACTTTCTATCTCGGGTCTAGTCCAACTAAGGCAGAAAGCGTGATTTACTGGCTTGGTTACGTCTCAACCGAGGCATATTTGGTGTCTATGTTTTTAAACCTGCAAGTTTTCAACTAGAAAATCTGAACTAGCTAGAAACAAAAGCCAAATTCTATTCAAATAGAAAATGTGGCAAAATACTTAAATACTATTCATATTAATGTACTATTCATTATAATCTTATATGCTACCATAAATAGATATACTAGGTACTATTGATCATTTGTATAAAGTACTTTGCACAAGTTATCCTTAAATATTTGATGGACGTGGTGGGGATAGATGTAGTGGTATTAAATTTTTGCGCACAAGATAATAATTTAAATTAGTATATAAACTAAGAAAAAATTGCAGATAAGTATTTGATATAGTGAAATTATTACCGTTTCCCAACCACTTGTGATATGAGCACTTACAACGGTTGACATCCATTGCATTACATAGTAATCGTACATATGAGTCAGTTTGTAAACTACACTACAATGAAGACACAATTATAAGTAATTAAGGAAGAAAATAAATCAAATTATTATAATACTGTAGAACAAAATACCAAACCTAGAGGCCTAACCATGCTAGCCTTTTTGTCATAACAGTTAATTTCCCTACCAACATGTTATGTCCAGTAATTGAACTATGAAAAAGGTAAGGTGTTAATCTACAATTATAAAAGAAAGAAAGTTCATAAAATTGAGGTTCTTACCAATCTATAACATGTTTGAGATGGTTTGGGGGAGACTTATGCAAGGAACAAAGCCACACAACAATGTTGCCCTTCATGGAAATCACAAGTAGTTGCCAATGATGCTTGTAATCAAAACAAAATTCATTGTTGTACCATAAAATAGAAGATTATAATTAGAAGTCAACAAATTACACTTACCTAGCTATATAGGGGACAAAATATATTTTGTTCCCTCATTCAAAGAATTAGGTGATGTATGCTTGAATGTCATCAAATTTATTCCCTGTATGAGTGACTTAGGGGTCTATGAACCCATATACATCACTCAGCCCCATATTGTTACTGACACTAAACATATACCTGGACTAAAACATTTATTTAATCTAAGTAACTATATAAATTTATTAAACATCAGGTTTTTTGTCTCCGACGCAAGCTCTAAGACATCTTTCTTATGTAGATACAATGGGATGTCATTATCTCTCCCAAATATATTAGAATCCCATGGAACCGCCATCGACTTATCACTTATGATGTTAGCAAGCTGGTGAAATGTAGATTATGAGTGCACATAAACAGATGACAACAAAGAAATCAACAAAATAGTAGAGAGCCAACACTTTCCATATCAAGGCAAATTTAACAAAGCCTACAGCAGAAAGCAAAACCCCCAAAATTAGAACCTCTATCAACTACTGAAACATGACAACATAGTGCATGAAATGCTTTAAATGCAAATATGAGGCAGAACTTGAATGCAACTTAGTAAGCATGGAAAAATTCGTGGATTCAATTCATAGCAGCAAAATCAAACAGTTAAATCAGATCATCAAGAAAGTTATGTGTGTGCATGTAATTCAAAGATGAAAAGCTGGACAAGATTCTTTTATTCACTTTGATGTTTTGACCACTATGCAAACATTCTGTATGCATGAAAATTCTTCTAAGAAAAGCTAAATGATGTAAGAACTAAAAAGGATGCATGAATCCTAAATGAGTGCTTACTATATGCTTGAAAACTAGACATTCAAGGTATTATGCAACCATAGAAAGCAAAAACGTGAATGCAATGCAAATAAAGGATGCAATAAGAATTAATTGATGCAAATGCAAAACTTAATACAACTATAATCAACAACAGAACAAACATGAATATGAAAGTTGTTTTAGTGATCAATCAAGAATCCTTTTGCACTCCAGAAGACCTCTCGTGAATGTGTGCCAACTTTGGGGTCACTTGATTCCCAAAAGGAAACGTTGAAATGTGCATTGTGAACCATGCTTAAATCACTAAATCACCAAATTATAAACATGAGAGCAATGATTGGAATTAAAACATTCGCAAATTAAAGACTGAATTACAGTAAAAGAACTTAAACTAATACAGAATCTTATAGCAGAAAAGATGAATTGGAATTTAAAGTAAGTTGAATATAAAGGCAAGGAAACTAGAAATGCAATCAAAAATTAAACAACCAAATTGAACACCGAAAATCAGAATCGAAACAAAATCAGTGTATTCATTGAAATTGGCAAAGTACACAAGATCAAGAAAGTGCTAGGAACTTTAAATGGTGAAAGAGAACTCTCTTAGCCCAATCTTGGTGTTTGTTTCTAAGTGGGTAACACTACAAAAAAAATTGAAATTACCGACGGAACTTTAGCGACGTATATATTTTTGTTGGTAAATTTTAATTACCGACGGATTTTTCCATTGATAAATCCGTCAGTACTTACATAACCCAAAATCCGTCGGTAAAATTCATCGATAATTTAATTTTTTTTTATCGACTAATTTATCAATGGATTTATCCGTCGGTAAAAGGAGCAAGAATTTTCCCGCTCAAACCCCACTTTATAAGAAGACGAGAAGAAGAAGAAGAAAAGAAGAAAAAGAAGGAGAAGGAGAAGGAGAAGGAGAAGAAGGAGAAGGAGAAGAGAAGAAGGAGAAGAAGAAGAAAAAGAAGGAGAAAGAGAAGAAGAAGAAGAAGAAGAAGGAGGAGAAGAAGAAGAAGGAGGAGAAGAAGAAGGAGAAGGAGGAGAAGAAGAAGAAGAAGAAGAAGAGGAAGAAGGAGAAGAAGAAGAGGAAGAAGGAGAGAATGAAAGAGAAGAAGGAGAAGAGAAAGAAGAAAGAGGAAGAAGAAGAAGATGACGGCGGGGGCGGCGAAGGCAACGGCGACGATGGTGACAACGACCTCGAATAAAAATGAAAAAGAAAATGAAAGAGGGAGGAGGAAGAAGATGAACAGTGCAAAAAATTTACCGATGGATTTTTTAGTAATTACAGACGGATTTTTCGATCGGTAATTACCAACAAATTTTACCGATAGATTTTTCGTTGATAACTACCGACAAAACATGATTTCCGTCGGTAAAATTTTACCGATAAGCATTTGACTGACAGATTTTTGACCGTCGATAATCTATCGGTAATGTCAATTTAGCGACGGATTTTGACCATTACCGATGAATTTTGACCGTCGGTAATATCAGTTTTTCTTGTAGTGTAAAGTAATTAGAGTTACCTAACACACTAGAGGAAACTCCAATCTCATGAAGGTTATTGTTTCGAACCAGAATCGTGAATCTGAAACCTCACTCATGTGCCTTTGTTTTGCTTCGATCTTCTCCTTGTTCTCCATCTCGAATCAGCCTGAGATCGCCTCCCTCTAATTCACATCAACATCAACTTCAATCTCTCTATCGGATCAAATCTCGCACCTCAGACTTGATTCGTACCTATCAGGATTCAATGTCAAGTTTTGATATGTGGTGGAGTGCTTCTCGTGCCCTTGATTCAGCATTTGTAAGAATCTGCCTTCTTATGTGAAACTGTGCGTTTTGGGTGAAGGGTTGATCTACAAATAAGAAAGATTGGAGTCAAAGGGTCAAGAATGCAAATTAACAAAAGGAAAAGGGTTTCTTAGCAAAGAGACGTTATTAAAAAGGGAAAACTAAATGCATTAAAACACTTTTAAAATTAGCCTTTTAAACATATTTTTATGAAACCTCTATTTTTCTAAACTATCAACTAAAACTAATTAATTAAAGACAAACAAATATTTATTTAAACTAAAAAGAAAGTTTTAGAAAAGAAAAATAACCAAAATTGGACTGCTAACAAACTCTTTAGAAATTTGCACTACTAAAAAAACTAATATTTTCTACCAATTTTGTTTTGAAATTCTTTTTGTAGGAAATACTTGCAAATTTTGTTGTGAAAAGAAATTTGCAAGAAATTGCTACCAGTTCTCTTAAAAAATATTTTGTATAAAACACTTTTCGCAACAAATTTTGTAGGAAATACTTGCAAATTTTATAATTTTTTAGGAAATGATTATCCATAAAGGAATTACCTACCAATTAAAATTATTAGAAAAAATGGCAGAAAAAAATCTTTTCTTGCAAATTATTTTAACAAATTTGTAAGAAAAATCCCATGTAATATGAGAATTTCTAGTAGAGTTGATAAATAATATAGTAAGATCTGCGAAAACATAGTTCAAATAAATTAAAATTCCCTTCAACCAAGACCACAAGCAAATTGCTGCAACACATTCAAAGAAAATATGTTGAATGAATTCCTCCTTCTCTTTATACGAAGAAAAGATAGAGCACAAAGGGAGACCTCTAAATTGTACTTCTGTGTCAACAACAATCCTATTGTGTAATACTTTCAATAAAACTAATATTTTTGATGGGGGAGTGGACGAAGACTAAATTAAATTTCCCCAATCTTTAAGATCGAAATCTATAATAGAGCTAGATTCTATTACTTTATAGTTCAACATTTGCACTTAAAAAATAAAACATCTACAGAGAAATCTGCCAAACTTTAGAAACTTTTACATTTAGAGGTAGGACAAACACTAATAATAACAGATATGCCTTTCTGGGAGCACCACAAATTAATCCATTAATTTATCTTTTCTCTATTATGAACAATCCAAAATGTGTATTTTAAAAATTGAAAGAATGAAAATTTATGGTATTTTGCTTTTATTAAAATCCAAGTTGCGTTGAAGAAAGGAAACCTAAGGTTCCTCTACTCAAGACCTGTTCCGCAAAACAAAACAACAAATGAGATAGATGATCCCCTCCCTAATATCCCTAATACAAATAACCAACTAGATTTCCATTTACTTTGAGAGACAACATTGTTAATTTAAAAATTCAAAAAAGAAGAAAAGTTAGTGAAAACAAAAATGAAAACCAATCTTTATTAATTTATTTTTCAAACATAGTTTTGTATTTTATTTACAAGTTATTTATATTGTTTACATTACTTCTTCAATTAATAATATATATAATTAGTCTAATTAAAGTATTTTCGTCTACTTTTAACAAACATAAATGTATTTAAATATTTAATAATTTTATACACTATTTTAATATAATGTTTCATGTTATAATAATATGTAATATTCATGTACATATTTAAAATCAATTTTTTCAATTTATTTATTTTTTACAACAATTTTCAAGTTTATTAACCATTTTTCTAACTATTTAGTAAACCGTTCAACCACTCCATTTTGTTGTGGAGTTCTAAAAGTGAAAAGTTATGCTTTATACCATGTTTTCACAAAAATGCTCAAACTTTTCATTTTGAAACTCTCCACCATGATCACTCCTTAGAGAGAATATTTTAGAACCTTTTTCATTTTCTAAAACCTTAGCATGTTTCTTAAAAGCTTCATTTTCAACACAACACCTATAACACAGGGGGGTTTGGCAGATTCAGTTTCAACACAAAATTACTAAAACGTAATTGTAGTTTTGATTAAACAGTCACGAAAACAACAACGATTCCTTGCTTCAAATGAAATTTATATTGACATGAGAAGCCAAGGTGGTATGCTTCTTGAAGATTTGATGAAGATTTAATGAAGCCATTTTGAACTATCTCAAAGCCATTACCATTGGAATAAAGCCTACATTGATGAAGGAAAGGAGATTTGATGATATTCATGTTGATCAAGGCTGGAACGTGGGCTCTCTACATAGTTACATAATTAAGAAAGTTTATTTGAAATTTCTAATTCATATTGTAGACCTTGTAGCATTACTTATATGTATTTGGTCTTTGTTATGTTTTTTTAATCTGTTGAATGGTTTTTCAACAGGTTAAAATGTGTCTTTTAATTTGTTCAATGGTTTTTCAACAGGTTAAAAGGTTGGCTGCAGTAGTCTTAAACTGCAACAAATTCAATCAGTTGATTTATTTTTTAATTGACTGATTTCACTTAAGTTAACTGAAATCAATCGATTGATTTGAAAATCAACCTGTTGAATTTCGTAACAGTTTGACTATAAAAGTTGTGATTTTTGAAACAGAGGTTTGTTGATAATTTTTTAGCGTGAAATTATTCTAGAAACTCGTGGAAACTCCCTCCTTCGTGATCATACAATTTGCAGTAGTTGAAGATTGATCTTGGATCAATTCTTAGAGCTTTTGGTTTGGTTTAAAGCTTAGAGAAAGTGGTTTGTGGTAGGTTGGGTTGTGCTACCACTAAGATTTGATCTTTCTCAAGCTTTGTGTGTGTGCTTGGTGGTTTTCCAGTTCTGCAAGAGGGTTCTTGCTGTGTTGGTGTGACTCTTATGTGATTTAAGAGTTTTTTGTGTGGTTTTTGCATATTTTTAAAGTGTAAGGATGGATACTTTGTAAATCTTTTGAAATAGTGCAAAGTCAAGCTCAGGTTGCCTTGACAAACTGGATGTAGCTCATGTTTGAGTGAACCAATATAAAAATCTCATGGTCTCCTCTCTTCTCTAAAGTTTCAAGAACTTGTGTTTTAATATAATTTTTTTCATGTTCTTGCATGTTTTGACATCTGCAGTATTGAGCATGTTTGCATTATCATTTAGAACCTGTCTTGATCATTCTTGTGCATTGTTCCTGGTTTAAAACTCGAATATGCATTTCTGCATTTTTGTCAGTATTTCAATCGATTGTTTTCCTATTTTCAATCGGTTGATTATACCATAACAGAATCTGTTTAGTAAAATCAATCGATTAACTTTATTTTTGGTCGATTGAAAGTGTACAATTCAGTAGTGTTTGTATCTTAACTTGGTGATCTAATTGATTCAATTAAAGGTGGTTTTTAGCTTTCAAAGATAGCCTAAATTTTTAACTAGCTAATTCAACCCCCCTTCGTGGCATTTCAACCATTTCAAAACTTATAGTGTCACCCATCACAGATTACAAACTTAATTGGTTTCGTTATTCCTTATGAAACTCGTTATTAAACAACTAAGCGGATGTTAACCACAATTTCAACATGCAATTAAGCAATGCAAACGTTCATGAATTTGTCACAGTTTATTAAGCATGGAAATCAACTAAAATGAATTTCCCAATCTGAAAATTAAGCAAAAATAGATTGGGTTCTTCAATTGAAACGCAAACGCAAATCCACAACGAAGAGATAACAAAACCCAACCGAACAAGACATTAATCTCAAGGTTTCATTTCATTCTTTGCAAGGAATCAATGCATATGAAAATTAGTTGCCCATGGAATTCGAATCAACAAGAAAATATGAACAGAAATGCATAGTTAGGAGGAGAAAATAAGACAGAAAACGCAAATTCAAAGAGATAATGTGCATAAAACATTACTAATTCCTCCAATTTGTGGAAGAATCAACAAAATGCATGAACCCTAAACATGGGTGCTTTCCAAAATGTCAAAACAGATTGGGGGAAGAAGAAGAAGAAATGGTTGTCATTCTAAAAAATCCTAAACAAACGTGGTCACATCAAATCTGTCACTCCTATTTACAAAAATGTCATTTTGCCGCTTAGAATTACAAAAATGCCACTATAGGCTGAAAGTGCTGGACCAATAACGTGGACGACATGATTAACATGGCGCAAACGTCGCGATGATGTGGAAATGACGTGGCAACTCTCTTCATCTGAAGATTAATTTCCAAGATCCAAAATTGCCTCACCCAAATACCTAAAAAGAATTAAAAACGAAAATTAGGCCAAATAATGTGAAATTAACCCAAATTTGGAACAGTGGCCCAATAAATCCAATAGATGAAAACACACTAAAGATAAGCAATTAAGCACTGAACAACTATCAAATGGGTACACAAAGGTTAGTGGAATGGAGGAAAATAATGACTCATCACACCGAATAAGTGATCATCGCAAAAGAAAGACAAACAACAAGAGATACCAAACATATATTATAAAATAGCATATTTCAAGGATTCATAAAAAGAAATACCAAACATATAATTGCAGACTTTCTAGACTCAATTATTCAGATCTATGCATTGACTCAAACATAGAATTTGTGCACTTGTCATAAAAATGGATTGTGGCAAAGGCCCTGACTCCCCTTGGTCTAATGAAAAGTGGATTACAGCAAAGGCCCTGGCTCCACTTTGCCTAACGAACATGAATTAATTTCCTCTAGACAGGGTAAGTTACTTATGGCATCGGTAGATTAGTGGTCCCACCCCTAATCCTGCCATAAGAACCTCCTTCAACTCTCACCACGTAGGCCACGATACTCTATGAGTTTGTAAGCCTAGTAGAGTATAGGATAGCTTCTAACCAACACATATCCCTAGCTAATGCATAATAGCCTACTAGTGAGGACTGCACTTCTTCGTTAGAAGCACAATCCTTATGCAACAAACGATTCAAATCAACTTTCTCATTCCAGTCCATTAAGATCCACTTTCATTCTCTTACCATCATCACATTTCCTCAAAATCCAACACTTCAAAACAAAGATGCAATCCAACTTTAACCATCTCATTCCACTGATTCTCTTTCATACTTTAAACCTTATCACTTTTCTATAAAACATACCCGCCAATCATACACAACTCATTCATCATATTCCATAATTTCATTTAATAAGCACTCTATAGCAAAAATGTTCGAGAACAACAAGTAAAACTTCATAAACACAAATAAAAACACAAATGTCACACATGATAGAGGGAAGATGACAATTCATGTTAAAGGTGGAGAAACAAACAAAAGGTTGCAAAGTTTAGCTCTATGATGCAGAATTTACACTAGTGTATTCCTTAGGTAACCAATGGATATTTCCATAACATGTGAATTCAAATACGAGAAGTATAATTCAAACAGTAAGTTCCATAGGTAACCAGTGGATATTTCCACAACCTATGGATTCAGCTACGAGAAATATATATCAAACCATACAAGCAAAACAACCATACTCATCACATATCAAATTCATCAACATACAATCATTAATTTAGAAAAACACTGCAAAGCAAAATAATACAAGCTTCCTTTACCTGACAAAGCAGCTCAATCGGCCCAAACAACTCAACAGACTCAAGGAACACCAAAACACCTTTTGCTCCAGAAGATGATCTATCTATACCTAGGAACAACAGAAGAACGATCAAGACCTACCATTATGATCACTGACCAACAAAGACTCATATTGATGATTTAAACATCACATGCAACCAAAGTAGGGTCACATGCAAGCCAGAATAGAGAAGACCCACAAGAAAATGAGCAGAAGTTCAACTTACATGGCTGAAGAAACTGATCGAATAGAAAGGAAGAGCTCGCCAAGAGGATCACCCTAGCGGTCTCTGATCTTCAAACAAATGAGCAGAAGGTGAGAACTTCTAGAGAGAAGTCAGAGAACTCTAAAAAATTGGTTTCTAAAGAGATGGTGTATTTTTAAAATAATGAAACTCATTTATAACAAAACTATTTATACTAAAACCTTTTAATATTAAAATAATCGAGTCTCACTATTTTTAAATGACTATCAATTCTAAAATGACATTTTCTAGGGTTTTACAATACTAATAATAATAATAATAATAATAATAATTTTTCTGGTACTTCTTTTATCATATCAATAATATAATAATAAAATTAATATATTACATATTACTACTAATAAGAGTCCTAACTTTAACTTTACTAGTAATAATGTTAATAATATTAATAATATTAATAGTAATAATATATAATAGTATAATATAATAATAATAATAATTACTATTATTATTATTATTATTAGTGATAATAATAATACTTATAATAATAAAAAATAAAAATAATATTAACAATAATAATAATTTTTTTAGTATTTCTTTTCTCATATCAATAATATATAATAATAAAATTAATATATTACATATTAATATTACTGATATGAGTACTAATTTTACTACTAATAATGTGAATAATATTAATAGTAATAACATATAATAATTTTTGTTATTATTTTTATTATTAATAATAGTGATAATAGTAATAAATATAATAATATTTTTTTAGTACTTCTTTTCTCGTATCAATGATATATAATAATAAAGTTAATATATTACATATTAATATTACTAATGACAATACTAATATTATTACTAATATTAATATTATTACTAATATTAATATTATTACTAATATTACTAATGTTAATAATACTAATAGTAATAATATATAATAGTAACATATAATAATAGTAACTACTATTATTATAATATTTATATTGGTTATAATTTTATTACTATCACTACAAATAATATTATTAATAATTAGAAACACTAATACTTATTAAAATATTCAAATAATAATATTATTTAAAATTAATATTATAGTTGAAATCATAAATAAATGAAAATATGAAATCAAATTGATTTTTGTAAGATTTGAACCCAAGTCCTTTTGTACCAGAGATTTAAAATGACAGAAAAAATTTATTTTTGTGACACGTGTTAATAAAAGAAAATGGGTAATGTAGTATCTTTTTTTCTTAATATGTAATAGTTGTAATAGATGCTATACTTGACAACACACTTTTCAGAAGTATGTTAATCACTGGAAAAGTATTTTTTTTTTTTTGAAAAGAGAAAAAGAAATCGAAGGATAAAACATTGAATGTAAAATTTTATTTAGTGTGAAAGTAATATTTTTTTATTAAAAAAATCATGGTAACTATATTTGAACTTTTTTGGTAAAAGTATCAATTTGTTTTTATTAAATATATGTTTGAAAATGAATTTTGACATTTCAGCTTGAGTGACACTCTAAAATTTAGCAATCACATGCCATCACGTAAAATATATCATAAAAGAAGGAAAAGGAACAAAGACATGGGGTATAAACCAAATCCATGTAAAAACGAATATGCAACCATCTAAAAAAGAATATACAAATCAAATGAAACATAGGGAGTTCAAACCTATTACAGAAGAAGGTTGTGGTAATAACATGAGGAAATTCATCATATTACTTAAAATCCAACTTAGCATAATTATTTCTTTTACAAAAAGATGTTACAAATCTTTGTGTCGTGATAAATCTTCATATATTTTATCCATCTTTCCTTAAAGAGTAACAAACAATTTGAGGTAAGGTAAAAGCTTGACAGAGCAAACTGGAGTCACACTCAATCCAAACCACATAAAGCCTTAATTTCACAAAAAAACTCAATAGCAAGGATAACTTGTATAATTTCAGCATATGAAGACTTTTGTATCCCTAGAAAAGAAGAGAAGCCACCAACACCCTTGTTTTCTTAAAAAATGGCTACATTAGTAGAAAGATTTGGACAACGTCTAGAAGCACTGCCATGGAGGTTTCCTTCATGAGTGGGTTTCCCTGCCATGGAAGTTTTCCTTTGATGCCCAACTTCAAATATAGAGCTTGATGTTTCCTTATAGTAAAGGTTTCTTAAAATGTGGCTCAGTGCCAAATTCGCTACTCAGTCGTAGGATTAAAATTCACTTTTCTTAGTTCATTTTTTTGACTAGAGCTATAACTTTTGGGGTTAGCACCAACGTTGTAATTTCCTTCATTTACCTGCAAAAATAGCACATATGTATTATATTCAACCTTTTATGGTTTCTTAACACCACATTCTGTATTTATATGCAATTATGGCAATTCTAATGATTTTTGCATTGATTTAATGCAAGTGTCTATAATTGGTGTAATGTTATTTAACCCTTTTAGGTCTAAATTTATAGTGGATCCATCAGCTGAATGTTTAGTAGGTTATCCTTTGTATATCATTTTTGGGATTTCTTGCTTTTATTGATGATGACATATTCATTCTTAATCTAATATTTTGTACTTTCTTGTACTATTTCACTTACTTAAGTATTATAATTTTTTTGCTCTTTAATTAGATTTTCTAATATCCATTCCTCAGGAATTTTACATATTACTTCTTCATGACTTAATCTTTTTTGAATTTTTATGATGATTTTCTAAGATTAGCTTTTACTAGTATTGTCTCATCTTTTGGTGAAGACCTTAGAGCTTTATAGTATAATCTATCTTTGTAGCTCTATAATAAATTTTATAAATTATTTATATTGGACCTGATAGTTTTTCTACAATTTCATCTGGGATTTGTATATATAATTTTATTGCATTACTTGTCTTATCATTTCTAATATTCATAGAAAAATTTGGATAACTGAAGAAAGAAAAACCATCATGTAGATTACTTTCTAATGTTGCAATTATTGAATCATTAAATTTTTAAGTCATATGTCTCTTATTGGACTATTTATTCCATAGGCTTTGCAGCTACTTGAATTAATCCTAAGTTAATAAAATTATATTCATCTTTAATATGTTGATTTAAAAGTGATTGTTCTGAGTTGTTAATCACTTTTTTATTCTTAGTTCCTGGATAAGTATACTCTAAAATATGGATTTCATCTTGCTTTGTTGACCAAAATTTATGTTGTTTATGTTGGCAAAAGAGGAAGACTTAAAGATAAAAAGATCTTGATGATGACAAGGAATCTCAAACAAATATTGGAAGATATTTTGAAGACAAGTTATTTTATATTTAAAGCTTTATTGTATTAAGTTAAGTATGTTTTAAGTAGTGTAAATTAGCTTAGATCATTATGGAACAACAACTAGCTCTAAATCTTTCAAGGATCCTTTGTATTTTTGTAAAATTCATAATGATAATCGATTATCACTTAGGATAATTGATTATCCTAAGTTTTGTTCAATTTTCCAAAAAGCCACTAGAATAATTGATTATCTATATGGATAATCGATTATCAACTCAAACTTTTGTTTTTAGAAAATGCACTGGAATAATTAATTACCACTTAGAATATATGATTATCCCTGGTTGTTTTGAACTTGATTGTTTAGTTGTGTGACCTAATTTTCGAACCTCTATTTAAAAAACTATTTTCCAACTTATAACTTGCCTTTTTCAAAACCAGAGTTCTAGTGTTGTGACTACAAAGTGTTCTCTGAATATTCTTAAAAATGGCTTTAAAAAGCTTAGTGTGGGTAGAGCGATAAACTTTTTTAAGAGGGTTATTTATCTCTTGTATCTTCAAGAGAGGTGTTTTATAATCCTTTATTCTCTAAATTTGATTGTACTATGATTATTATAGTGATTAAGTTAATCATTTTGTTTAAAGAGATTAAAAACTAGACGTAGGGTCTTTTGATCCAAACCAGTATAAATATATGTGTTGAATCTTCTTCCCTATCTGTTGCTCAATTACATCAATTGGTATTAGAGCTTGCTTTTATAGTTTTTCAATAAATTTCGAAAATGGTTGGACAATAGTCCTTCGCTTTTTACAGGTGAAAATCACCCTTTTTAGAAAGTTAGGATGCAAATTCTTTTGGAATATGTTGATAGGGGTATGTAGGATGTTCTGATAAATAGTTTGCTTGTTCTTCTTAATGTTGTTAATTATGTGTAGGAACCAAATCCTTTTTCACAATGGACTATGGATGAAAATAAATGAGCTCAATATGATGTTAAAGCAAGAAACATTATTTCATCTGCTTTGACCCTTGATGAATTTGATAGGATATTTATTTGCACTATGCACGTGAGATATGGGAAATCTTGCGAGTAAGTCATGAAGGAATGGACGACGTAAAACGGGCTCAGAAGAACTCTTTGATCCATGAATACAAAATGTTTCATATATAACAAGGAGAAAGCATCTATGATGTACAGAAGCGATTCACACACATCGTCAATAATCTCACAAGTTTAGGTAAAACTTTCGACACTGATGAATTGCATATAAAAATTCTAAAATCTTTGAACAAGACTTGGCAGCCAAAGGCGACGACCATTATTGAGTCACAAAATCTTGCAACAATGTATGTGGCTGCTCTATTTGGAAAGTTAAGGGAGCACAAGCTTGAACTAGGAAAATTAAATGAAAAAGAAGACCAAGGGAGAAAGAAGAACATTGCTTTCAAGACCGAAATTGTAAAAGGTAAAAAGCACAAAGAAGAAGAAGATTCTAATGATGATGAGAACTTGAGTCTTATGATCAAGAAATTTACAAAGTTGATGAAGGCCAAAGGTAAAAATCAATTCAAGAGAGCAAGAAGACGGATAATCAAGGGTTATCCTCAATTTTCAAATGATATGGATGTGTAGAAACTGGACATGTCAAGGAAGATTGCCCAAATTCCAAGAAAAGTGAAGAAAAGAAGGACACAAATTTTTCAAGAAAAAGACATACATAACATGGGAGGATAATTCCTCAATTACACTAAACTTTCCTGAATCTGATGCTAAAGAAGCAAAATTTCTCTTGATGGTTGATCATGACCTTTCTAATAGTGATGTAAGCTCTACTTGCAATGAAAATGATTATAATGACTTATATGATGAATTTCAACAATTGTTTGTTAAATCTAGTAAATTAGATACTGCTCACAAGAAATTAAAATATGATTTTAAAGAATTACATAGTAAATTTGAAAAATCTCTTGAAAAAGAAGAAATTTAAAAAATTTAAATTTAAATTTTAGAAAATAAAGAAATAGAAATTGTTGAATGTGCATCTTGCAAAAGTTATATGTTTGACTTAAATATTTTAGAAAAACTACTTGAAGATGCATTAGAAAATAAAACTTTTGAAAAACCCATTTTTAAGAAAAATAATCTAAATAGAAACAAGTATGTTCTTAATAATAAAATTAATTATAAAAGAACTCAGAGATTATGGGTAGAAAAAGGAACTGCTTACGCTATGAATGCATATGTTGCTACTTGTTTTATTGCATGAAAAATGGCCATACATCAAATAAATGCAATATCAAACATTTTGGTATTCCAAATGGGAAGTATGCTTGGGTGCTTGTTGTTAAGTGATTGTTTTATTGATCTAACCCCAAGGACCCAAATAAGTTGTTGGGGACCTAAAGAAATTGTTTTCTTGTTTTACGGATAACTTTTAAATCCAGAAAATCAATGTGGTATCTATAACGTTGATCGAGGTCGTACCCGACCAAATAAAACATGTAAATGCAGTACTCAAGAGTTAACCCAAGGTCGTCTCCTAGTGACCATTGTTTTCACTCAAAGGTTCCAAACTCAACAAAAGGAAGAATGGTTGGTTTGGCAGATTCAAATTTAAACACAAAATTAACAAAATGTAATTGCAAAACTTAATTAAACAGATTTCAAAATGTATTGATTCCTCACACTAACACAAAAATGCCTTATAACGTTACCCCAATAACGTCTGCCTAAAAAAAGCCCAACGTTAAAAATGACTGGTGGCATTTTTGTAAATAACGGGACCTTTTTAACGTCTGCCCGCTCCATGTTAGACGTCACTTAACGTCTGTTTAAAAATACCCCGATGTCATTTAAAAAAGGACGTCGGACCCCTTTGCACCAGACGTCCCTCAACGTCGAACCCACACGCGCCAGACATCTCTTAACGTCACATTAACACAACACCAACGTTAAGTTTAGGGTTTATCTACCTGCGAGACGTAGAAACCCTTACGTTGTTCACTGTTTCCACGACATTTCCCGCTGGCAACCCCATTTCCGATCTCCTCCAGGTGAGTTTCAAAAGGTTTTCACCATTAAACTTGTTGGAATTTGATTATGGGTTGATTAAAAGATTGTGCACACTTTTAATCTCTTTGCTCCTCATGAACGAAGCGATATGACTGCAGTCAACGTTTCACACGAACTTTTTTCCTGTGCCTTGATTGCTTACTGTGTTTTTTTTCTCACGAACCCTTTTCTGTTATTGGTTTCAGGTGTGGGAAAGAGTTGCCTTCTTCTACGATTCTCGGATGGTTCTTCCGCAACTAGTTTCATCACAACCATAGGGTGAGTTTTCCCAATTTCGGACTAAAATTGCATAATCTTGTGTGCCAGAAGTTTCCTTAACATCACTAGGTCTACCCTCTCGATGCAGCATTGATTTTAAGATAAGAACCATTGAGTAGGATGGAAAACGAATCAAGCTCCAAATTTGGGATACTACTGGTCAGGAGCGGTTCCGAACAATTACAACCGGTAAGTGACGTCGGAGCATTAATAGTCCGACGTTAAGTGACGTCTGTTATTTTTTCAACATTATTTTGACGTCACCCAATACAACATCGGTGTTTGGGCAGACATCAAAGGTCGAAAATATCGGACATTAAAAGGCTTTTTTGTGTTAGTGTCGATTCAACTGAAATTTCACCAATCACATATTACACAATTAATTGTTCTATCCAATTTGCTCCCATGAAACTCAAAATTAATCAACTAAATGATAATTAACACGAGTTAAATATGCCTTTAACCGAGCATACTTTAAGCAATTGACACCCACAGATTAAGCATATTGTGAACAACCCACACTCATTAAGCATGATTATAAGTCAGTTTAGGTGCAGAAACACAAAATTAAGATTAAACATCCATCAATTTTGTATTCTACCATGAAAATGCAACTTGAAGAAAGGCAAACCAGAATAGAAATTCAAATCAAAATGAACAACAACGTCATGGTTTCATTTCAATTTCTTCAAGGAATCAATACCAAAAGCTTAGCTAGATCAAGAATTTGAAAAATAACTCAAAACAGAAACAAAATTGCATTACAAGAGTAGAGAAAGAGTCAACAAACACAATTGTTTATTAAATGGGTCGAAGACCCTAAGTTGGGTGGTGCTCCAATGGTCTCAAATCACCAAAATCGAAAAACCCTAAGTGGGTGCTCTCCTAAGAACGTGAAAACAGAATAGGGAAGAAGAGAGCTTTGCTGCCCATGAAAAAATTACCTAAAAACATGGTCACATCAGTACGAACCCACATATTTACAAAAATGTCATTCTGCCACTCAAAATTACAAAAATGCCACTATGGGTTGAAAATTGTAGCCTAGTGATGTAGACATGCCAATTGACATGGTGCTGACGTGGCAATGATGTGTAAACTCTCTCTTCATCTTACGATTAGTGTCTAGGCTCCAAAATTTGCTCCACAAAATACCTAAACATAATTAGTAACAAAAGTTAGACCAATTAATGTCAAATTACTTAAAACTCGGAATAATGGTCCATTGAAGCCCAATTAAGGAAAATGCTCTAACAAGAGACAATTAAGCATTAAACAAGTATCAAAATGGGTACAAAAATGGCAATGAAATAAAGAAAAATAATGACTCCTCACACGTGGCTACTGGAAATTACTTAAATAAAATAATTTCTCGGGTCTCATAGTATCTTGATAGTGGATGCTCAAGACATATGATTGGAGATAAGAAGAAGTTTAAGAATTTTAAAAGAAAGGAACAAGGGTTTGTTACATATTGCGTAAGATACATAAAACTGGTGATGTTGATGGAGGAGATAACTTAGAGATCAAAGATGTGCTATTTGTTGAAGGATTAAAGAAAAATCTTCTCAACATAAGTCGATTATGTGCTAAAGGACTCAAAGTCATCTCTTAAAGTGACTACTACACCATTCATCGAAAGGACTATAAGGAAATCGCTTTAAAAGGTATGAGACATAATAATATTTACTTGATAGATCTTGATAATGCATCATCCAGTAATATAAGTTGTTTAGTTGCTAAAGAAGAAAATCCTTGGTTGTGGCATAAACGAGCTGCTTATATTCACAAGAAACATCTAAATAAGGAGTTAGTAATTGTTTTGCCAAAAATAAAGTTTGAAAAGATAAATTATGTGCTAAAGGACTCAAAGTCATCTTTGAAAGTGACTACTACAGCATTCATTAAAAGGACTATAAGGAAATCGCCTTAAAAGGTATGAGAAATAATAATATTTATTTGATAGATCTTGATAATGCATCATCCAGTAATATAACTTGTTTAGTTGCTAAAGAAGAAAATCCTTGGTTGTGGCATAAATGAGCTGCTCATATTCACATGCAACATCTAAACAAGTTAATTTCTAAGGAATTAGTAATTGGTTTGCCAAAAATAAAGTTTGAAAAAGATAAATTATGTGCTGCTTGTCAAAAAGGAAAATAAGTAAAGTCATCCTTTCATTAAAAAAATATTATTTCTACTTCAAATCCATTAGAACTTTTGCATATGGATTTGTTTGGTCCTTCTAGGATAAAAAGCTTTGGGGGAAATTATTATGCTCTTGTTATTGTTGATGATTACACAAGATGTACTTGGACTTTGTTTCTCACATTAAAAAGTGAAGCTCTTAAAGCCTTTAAAAAAATTTGCAAAGTTGATTCAAAATGAAAAGGATTTAAGAATCTAAGTTTTGAGTAGTGATCGTGATGGGGAATTTCAAAATGAATTATTTGAAAATTTTTGTGAAGAAAATGGCATTTTGCATAATTTTTCCGCACCTAGAACTCCTCAACAAAATGAAGTTGTAAAAAAAAATAGATCTTTAGGGGAACTAGCTAGAACAATGTTGAACGAATATGAAGTTCCTATATATTTTTGGGATGATGTTGTGAGCACTGCTTGTTATGTTTTGAATAGAATGTTCATTAGACCCATCTTAAAAATTACCCCTTATGAACTATTTAGAGGTAGAAAGGCTAATGTTGGTCATTTAATTTTTTTTATGCAAATGTTTTAAGTTAAATAATGGGGAAAAAATTAGGAAATTTTGACTCTAAAGTAGATGAAGCTATTTTCTTAGGATATTCACTTACTAGTAAATCATATAGAGCTTTTAATAGAAGAACTTTAAATGTAGAAGAATTTATGCATGTTGTTTTTGATGAAATTGTGGACTTTGAGAAGAACCCTCATGGGTCAAGTAACACAAATGTAGGTGATGAAGAGTATATTAAAGAGGCCCTTGATGAAATGTATTTAAATTAGAACCCCCTGCCTCAATCTGAAGATCTTACTAAAAGTTGGAAAGTGACCAAGAGAATTGTCTATAGACAATATTATTGGAGATATATCAAAGGGGGTAACTACTAGGAATATGTGTAATTTTTGTATTATAGTGGCTTTCGTTTCATAGGTAGAACCAAAGAATGTAGAAGAAGCTCTTCAAGATGATTAATGGTGCATTACAATGCAAGAAGAGCTAAATTAATTTGAAAGGAATGAAGTTTGGGAACTGATTCCTAGAAATGATTCACATAAAGTAATAAGAACAAAGCGGGTGTTAAAAAACAAGTTGGATGAATATGGGAACATTACTAAGAACAAAGCCAGACTTGGGGAAAAGGATATAGACAAGAAGAAGGTACAAACTATGATGAAATGTATGTTTTAGTTGTAATGTGATAGAGGTTGTACCCCACCAAATTAAAACAGTTAAATGCAGTATGCAAAAGTTGAACTAAGTCGTCTCCCAACGACCAATATTTTCGTCCAAAGTTTCAATTTCCATATGAACACAACACTATATTTTGGCAGATTCAGAAATTCAACACAACGATAAAACGTCATTGCAATTTTGATTAAATAGCCACAAAATAATAGTGATTCGTTGCTTCAAATGAAATTTCACCCATCACAGATTGCAAACTAAATTGGTTTCGTTATTCCTCATGAAACTTGCTATTAAACAACTAAGAAGAGGTTAACTACAAATTCAACATGCAATTAAGCAATGCAAGTGTTCATGAATTTGTCAAAGTTCATTAAGCATGAAAAACAACTAAAACGAGTTTCCCACTCTAAAAATTAAGCAAAATCAGATTGGGTTCTTCAATTAAAACACAAATGTAAATACACAACGTAGAAACAACAAAACCCACCGAACAAAACATTAATGTCAATGTTTCATTTCATTCTTTACAAGGAATCAATGCATTAGAAAATTAGTTGCCCATAGAATTCGAGTTTGGGTTCAACAAAAATTGAGATTCAACCATTCAAATGAGTTAAAATTGGTGCAGAAAACTTAAAATGGTGCAGCAAACGATAATGAGCAAAGAGAAACAGGGGATGAATGAAAACAACACTAAAAAACGTAAATGCTTCAATATAAATGTTACCCAAGGTGTAGAAAACGTGAATACAAATAATGGGTGTTGTCCATAACTCATAAAACGTCAAAAATGAGTGGAAAACGTGAAAAATAAGCATATGTCTCCATGGGTCACCTTCAAAGCTTCAAAAACCTAAAAATGGAGAGTGGAGAAGAAGGTGGTGGCAGGAAAATGAAAACTCAATCTTCCTATACGTGGTCACATCACCACATATTCATATAATTACAAAAATGCCATTCTGCCACTCAGAATTACAAAAATGCCACTATGGGTTGAAAATGTTGACCCAATAAGGATGGGCTAACTGAAATGGCATAGACGTGGCAATGATGTGGAAATGATGTGGCAACTCTTCAACTGAATATTAATGTCCAAGCTCCAAAATTGCTTTACCCAAATACCTAAAAATAATTAAAAACAAAAATTAGGCCAAATTATGTAAAATTAACCCAAATTTGGAACAATAGCCCAATAAAGCCCAACAAATGAAAATACACTAAAGATAAACAATTAAGCACTGAACAACTATCAAATGGGTACACAAAGGCTAGTGGAATGGAAGAAAATAATGACTCATCAAAATCGACCACACTTACCCTTTTGCACTCCTGGGCAAAATTAAAAAGTAAAGCAAAGCAAGGACATCACAAACATAACAAGAGAGACAAAAACAAACACAAGACAAACAGACTCGAAACGGACGAATGGAAACACATCCAACACAGAAAGATGCAAAGCTGCAAGGTATCCATGAACATCATCCAAGAAATTCAAAACATGTCAAGTACTCAGTTCAGCTCAAAGAGAGAATTGAAAGCAACATAACCTAATAATCACACTTGTTGTGCGCGACCACACTTAATTGAGCACCCATTCCCAAAACAATTCTAAAGCTTTAAAATTTCCTAAGGTAGGAATAATCATGGTTTTTCAGGATAAGGGCTTGTAGTGAGTTGTAGAACAATGAAAGGGTATGCATGCTCAAAAAGAGCTATCAATAGAAACAGTTCAAGGCAGGCTCATCTGGTTGTAGGCTCATCAGAACCAAATTGCCTAAATCATATCCAAACATGTATGTGAGTTAGAAAAGCATCAGAAAGAGTCAAGCCAAGGTCATTGTGCAAGCATTCAAGAGGCATATATCACACAACAAAGAACAAAGAGTGGCTCAAATCCTCACACAGGGTGAAATAATTCAAAAGTAACTTGACATGCAAGGAGAAAGCAAAGATATCAATCCACAGAATAACCAACAACTCATCCTCCAAAAGTGAAGTGAGTGTCCCAAACAGAAACAAAAACATAACACAAATTAACACAAATTAACAAAAGGGAAACAAACAAAAGGAAACAACAACAGATAGACTTGGACAAGTGCAATAAAAGTAAGGAAGGAGAAAGAAAACTCCCTGAATCATGGTGAAACAGAAGTGGGTTCAAGCAGGGAAGTCTCCCCTACAACAGTATCCACCAAGGTAGGATTTCTGAGGAATGGCTTTAGGCGATGCCCATTCACTTTGAAGCTCTTATCGGTGGACTGACTTTTGATTTCAACATCACCAAAATGATAAACATTAGTCACCACAAAAGAACCAATCCACTTTGACCGCAACTTACAACCCATGAGTCGAAGTTTGGAGTTATACAATAACACTTGTTGAAGGACAACAAACTCCTTTCTAGCTGTGGCGCTATCATGGAATATCTTGGTCTTCTCTTTGTAGAACATAGAGTTATTATATGCTTCCAAACGGATCTCATCTAACTCATTCAGCTACAACTTTCTTTCCTCCCCAGCTTGATCAAGTGAGAAGTTGCATGATTTCACAACCCAGTAGGCTCGGTGCTCTATCTCCACTAGAAGGTGGCATGGCTTACCAAAGACAACCCAATAAGGAGACATCCCTATAGGTTCCTTGTAAGCAGTCCTATGAGCCCAAAGAGAGTCCTCTAGTCTGTTGCTCCAATCCTTCCTGTTGGGCTGCACAATCTTCTCCAAGATCCGCTTAATCTTCCTGTTTGAGATCTCGGTTTTCCTGTTAGTCTAGGGGTGATATGGCGTAGAAATCTTGTGCATAACCCCATACTTTCGAAGCAAAACCCCCATGGACCTATTTAAGAAATGGGTGCCCTGGTCACTAACGATAGCTCTAGGAATTCCAAACCTGCAAAATATGTGAGACCTAACAAAGTCTATAACAACTCGAGCATCGTTAGTCCTAGTGGCTTTAGCTTCCACCCACATTGAGACATAATCAACAGCAAGTAAGATGTAAGTGAAGACATGGGTTGCTGAGGCATTTGTACCCCTTATTTGTCTCCAAGAAATTTATACCCCAGACATCGAAGACCTCGTAGAACAATATGGGTTGTTGAGGCATTTGTTGTCTCCAAGAAATGGCTCCTCCCACTCTCTGGCATTACTCACATGTGCTGCAAATCCTCCACACATCCTTGAAGATGGTGGGCTAGTAAAATCCACAATTCATCACCTTACGAGTTGTCCTTTGTGTGCCAAGATGACCACCAAGAGTAGATGAATGATAGAATTGAAGAACCGAGTCAATCTCATGGTCCGGAATGCATCTCCTGATAACCTGATCACTGCACATTTTCCACAAATAAGGGTCATCCCAAATATAATACTTAGCATCACTCTTGAGTTTATCACATTGAGCTCTGAATGCTAAGGGAGGGAAAACAGAAACATCAAGATAATTCACAATATTAGCAAACCAAGGTGAGGGAAAAGAAGAAAGTGTCAACAAACTCTCATCAGGAAAATCATCGCGGATCCGTGAAGCATCATCAACAGACTTCTCAATCCTGCTCAGGTGGTCTGCAACCAAGTTTTGTGCTTCGCTCCTATCACGGATCTCCAAATCAAATTCTTGGAGCCATAGCATCTATCTAATCAGTCGAGGCTTGGATTTTGCCTTCTTCAACAAGTACTTAAGAGTTGCATGGTCAGTAAACACAACAATAGGAGAACCAAGGAAATAAGATCTAAACTTTTCAAGTGCAAAAACAACCGCAAGAAGCTCCTTCTCTGTTGTGGTGTAGTTTGCTTGGGCAGGATCCAATGTCCTGGAGGCGTAGTAAATTACCCTCGACTGTTTGTCAATCCTTTGAGCTAGAGCAGCCGCCAATGCATAATTGGATGCATCGCACATTATCTCGAACGGGGTTGTCCAATTGAGCGCCTGAAAGATTAGAGTGGTGGTTAGTGCCTTCTTGAGGCAATCGAAAGCCTCTTTGCATTCGTTACTGAAGATGAACTCAACATCTTTTTGCAGCAAGTTAGACAATGAAAAGGCCTTCTTACTAAAGTCCTGGATGAAGGGTCTGTAAAACCCTGCATGGCCAAGGAAAGAAAAAAATTCTCACATAGAAGAGGGGTAAGGCAATTGTGAAATAATTGAAATCTTTGCAGGGTCAACTTCAATGCCCTTACTCGAAATGATGTGCCCAAAACCATGTCTTGTTATACCATGAAATGGCATCTTTAAAAATTGAGAACAAGGTTAGATTGGATGCACCTATTCAAAACTTTATCCAAACTGTTTAAACATGCATCAAAGGAGGATCCATACACAGTAAAATCATCCATAAACACCTTTATGCATTTTTCAAGAAAATCATTGAAAATGCTAAGCATGCACCGCTGGAATGTGCCAGGGGCATTGCATAGGCCAAATGGCATCCTCCTATAGACAAAAGTGCCAAAGGGGTAGGTAAATGTGGTTTTCTCTTGGTCCTCAGGTGCAATATGAATTTGAAAGTAACTAGAAAAACCATCAAGAAAGCAATAGTGGGACTTACCTACCAAGCGCTCAAGCATTTGATCAATAAAAAGTAGGGAAAGTGGTCTTTCCTGGTTTCTTGATTTAGCCTTTTGTAGTCGATGCGAACCCTCCAACTATTTTGCACCCTTGTTGAAATCAGCTCTTCTTTTTCATTCTTGACTATTGTGAGGCCTGTCTTTTTGGGAACAACATGGATGGGGCTGACCCACTGACTGTTTGAAATGGGGTAGATGATCCCAGCTTGTAGAAGCTTGGTCACCTTCTTCTTGACAACATCTGAGATGACAGGGTTAAGTCGCCTTTGTGGTTGTCTCACTGGCTTTGCTCCATTTTCCAATAATATTCTCTACATGCATGTTGATGGGCTAATACCAGGAATGTCAGTCAATGTCCATCAATTGCCTTCTTATGCTTTTTAAGAACATGCAACAACCTCTACTCTTGTACAGTAGTAAGGGAGGTGGAAATGATGACGGACAATTTGTCCTCCTCCTCCAAGTATTCATACTAGAGGTTGCATGGCAAGGGTTTCAACTCTAGAGTGTTGGATGATGGCTGAATATTGGGAACCAGAGGGGAGGGAGAAATGGGTTCCACAACTTGTACCTCAACATAACAATCAGATGCATATGTACTTCCTGCAACATGGTTAGTGAAATCTTATTGTATAACATCAAAGTCAATAGGTACAACACCTAGAGAGTCAAACTCAGCATATTCGACATTATCCACATCATATTCAGTATCAGAATTAGAATCAGAATCAAGAACATCAATGCATGCAAACTAAGATAACTCAGACACAAATGAATATTTTAATGCATGCAAAGAGTGGAAATCAGAAATATGTCCATCAATAGCATGATCAATGATATCAACATGAAAAATACAGTGATCCTCGAAAGGATGTTTCATGATCAATATTTTAATGTCTGGCAAGGGTTTCAACATCCTTTCGAGGATCACTCTATTTTTCATGGCATCCAAAATATTAAATTGCACGACAATGTCATCAAACTCCATGGATAAAGTGCCAGCATGGACATCAATCTTGGTTCGATTTGTCTTTAAAAATGGTCTCCCTAAAATGAGTGGGGCAGAACCATGGGAAAATCCCTCTTCCATATCAAGAATGTAAAAATTAGCAGAAAAAATCAGTTCACCAACTCGAACCAAGACATCCTCAATGAAACCGGTAGGGTGGGCGACACTTCTATTTGCCAATTGAATGACCACACTCATTGGTTGCAATGGTCCAAGAGACAGGGAATTAAAAAATAAACAGAGGCATGACATTAATTGAAGCACCCATATCAAGCATAGCATTCTCAAACTTATTATTACCAATAATGCAAAGAACACAAAATGTACCTGGGTCTTTACACTTTTCAGGTATTTTAGGAACAAATTTACCTATCAGTGCAAATATGTTTCTCCCCATGTTGATCCTCTCATTTCCCTTCAGCCTCCTCTTGTGCGTGCACAGCTCCTTCAAGAACTTCGCATATTTGGGAATCTGTTTGATGGCATCCAAAAGAGGTATGTTCACCTCCACTTTCCTGAATGTTTCTAGGATCTTCCTATCAACATCTTCCATCTTCTTGCTTGGAATAGCTCTTAGAGGGAAGGGAAAAGGTATGGAAGGTGCAGTAGATGTGGAAGGACAGACTACATGAGCATCATCATGCTTTATCTGATGTGTAGGCTTAAGAGTGGGAACTTCAATCTTTTTCCCAAATGTCAATGTGATGGCACTCATATTTCCCGGATTATCCACCGTCTGTGATGGCAACTTATCATAATTTTGAGCCTGTGATTGAGTAAGTTGCGTAGTCATCTACCCCATTTGATTTGTCAAAGTTTAGATTGAGGCTCTAGTCTCCTGTTGGAATTGCATATTCTGAAGTGTCATCATTCTAACCAACTCTTTCAATGAAGTAGAAAAGGAAGGTGTAGGTGCAGGTGCAGGTGCAAGTGCAGGAGGAGCTAGTGTGGGTACAGGTGGAATATGAGCAGCTTGTGTAGGCACAACTCTTTGTTGAGAAGGTGGTTGCGTGTTTTGAAACGGTTGGTTTTGCTGCTATTGGTTGCCCTGGTTTCCTCATCTCAGATTAGAGTGATTTCTCCATCTTGGATTGTATCTATTTGTTGAAAAATCATGGTTTTGTTGCTAGTGTTGAGGCCTATTGTTGTTGGAAATATTAGCTGTATACGCTTGAGGAGTATCCACTGGTGTAGAAGAAGAAGTGGCCTGTTATTGCAATGTTGGGCAAGAGTATGTGAAATGATCAATGGATGTACAAAGGCCACAAACTTTTGCAGCTTGAGCTCTCTGATTGGAAGCAAGTTGGTTGACCAGTGTGGTAAGAGCATCAATCTTACTCTCAAACTTCTTAGCGTATTCGGCTGCCCCTACATCATGAACTCCTCAAACAACTATGGCATCACTCCTTGTGCCAAATTGCTGAGAATTGGAAGCCATGTTCTCGATTAGTTGCCTAGCTACAACTGGGGTGATGTTACCAAGAGCGCCACCACTTGCGACATCAATCATGTTTCTTTCCATGTGGTGCATGTTGGCAAAAAGAAGAAGATGAAAATCTTCCTCCAATAAGGAGTTTTGATGATGATGATGATGATGACTTATGAAGAAGTATAGAAGACTTGATGATGATGCATGGAAAAATGTTGAAGACTTAAAAGAATGCTTCGATTCAAGAGATACATTGAAGACTTATGGGTTTAGTTATTCAGGTTTTGTAATATGTGTATGTGAAATAGTTAAATTAGTATGTCAAGAGTCAAAAGGCAAAACCCATGTAGTAGAGCACTAAGAGAATTTTATATATTTGCAAAAGTCACTGGAATAATCGATTGACTGGTCTTTAGATAATTTATGCTCTGCTCAACCACATAACCATTGACTGGTCAAGTTTAATTATTGATACTATGTTAAAGGCCAAAAGATACCCTCAATATCCTTTGCCTTATTCTCTCTTTATCTTTAGGGTTTGTGAATACAAAGGAGTTAACACAAGTTGTGACACACACAAAGAGCAACCTCTACAAATGAAATCTCTAACAACTCACTTAAGCAAATGAAAATTGTTCCCTTTGGGGATTTATATGTTCATAGAGATAATGTGCCAAATTATGAAGTTCCAGATGAAGAAATTGCTCTTTCTGATCCTACACCTCCTGTTGCACCAAATGTTGGATCTTCTAGTGGTGTTGGATCCTTCTTTTCTTTAGAAGAAAACATCTTAAGCATGAATAGGAGGCTGGAAGAATTATTTCTTCTTTCCAACTTCATCATGAAGAAATTGTTGGGTTAATTAGGGGAATATATACTAGAATATCAAATCTAGAAAATAGGTTTGACATGAGTGCAGAGTTTTAGAGCTTTTCCTATTCTTGCTTTATGGTTTGTTGCTTGTTTGTATTTTTTTTCTTCTAGTAAAATTATCAATTTTAGGAAAATTATATATTTTTACGTTCTTCTTATGATTATCTAAGTTAGGGAGAGTTTATCTCATGTGTCCTTTTCTCTAATGATCAAAAGAGGGGAGAAATATTTAAAGAAATTAACTTATTTAATTATTCTCTGTGTACGTCTTTAACTGCATGACATTACATATGCTTTAAACACATTGTTTTGATCATCATAAAAAAGATGGAGAGTTTATACTCTTCACATTTTATACTATCGGTATTGACCAGTTATGTAAAGAGTTTTCTATTTCTGCAATTTGTAATTCTTTATCTTTATTATTTTTTGAAGAAGAAGAAGCTTCATTTTGGCTAGTTCTTACTACTATTTTTTTAATCTTTGTTTCTTAATCTTAAATCACTTAATGTTCTAAGTTGGTTTGGAATTCTTAATCTTTCTCTAGTTTCCATGTTATAGGACCACCTCTTCTTTTTATGTAGCTCACCAACGATCTTATGAACACCTCTCAGTGCTACACAGAGACTTTTGAAAGAGTAAACTTCTAGTTGTTAAACTAAACAACAAAATTACTCAACTATTTCAACTTTTGTTAGAAATGTCTTATGTTACTATTATACCATACTTTATTCTAAGCATATGTTCTAGGATTTTGTAATTTATATTTTTGAGATATATGTTTCGCTAGTTTTCCTTTAAGTTTTTAATTCGTTTTGTGATTTCTATGGATGGGTCAAAGCTAAAACTAGGACTCGTACCTAGGGAATGTAATGCGCAAGCTATAAATCCAAACCCAGGAAGCACTTGACGTTCATATATTCCTACAAATTCATTCATTATTATTCTATTTATCTATCTATTCCCCTCTACAATAAAACAAATACTCAAAGAATTATGCTTTGATACTAGTAACGACAATATCATTAAGGCCTTAAACGCCTCAACCTCAACCAAAGGTTCAAGCAACCTTGGCAAAAATATTAAAATCTCCTTTGACAATATCAAGTAATTCTAAAAATCATTCAATCAAAACTTTAAACAAATTTACTCCCTTCAATCTTGTCTTTCTTTCAAAATCTAATCGTTCTTCACAATAGTTGGAGAACAAATAATTGTTAGACAAATGGCATCAAGAAGGAGGGTTGGATTGATGCTTTTAAAAAAATTGTCTTGATATCTATACTTAAGAAAATATCCTTTTTTAATTATTAATTAAGTGCGTTACCGGAAGCGTAAAAAAGAGGTAAAGGAAAGAAGAAATTCACACAGTAATTTATACTGATTCAGGTATAGCCAATGTGAGAATGATAATCCCAATTCACTATCTTTAGAGTATTTCAATTACAACCACAATGACATAATGAAACATGCAAAAGAAAAATTCTAAAGATTGATTAACACCTATCTTGAGCCCTTTTAAGATGTGACAACACCTTCCTTGAATCACACAAGAGATGAAACACCTCCTCTGTACAAATCAAAGGATGAAAATTACTATTAAAAAAAATGAAGCATTGTCTCCTGGAAAGTAAGAGTATAAAGATAGAATGCTCAACGGTAAACTCCTTTCACAAGTGAATTCTCGTTACAAACTTGAATAAGAGTGGAAAAAACTCAATCAATATTTTTGTGCTTCTCAATAGTAGTGTATTGTGTTTTTTCTCGTTCTTAAATTGGGTTGTTTAAAGAGTTTTAATAGAGTTTTCTTAAAAAAAGATTATTCAATTAGTTCAAAAATAAAATCAAATAAATTGGAAAATCAATTTTTATTCTTTGTAGAAAAGACAATTTTTAGGAGAAGATACAGTTTAAATTCAAAAGATATTTTTATTTTTGAAAATCTATAGAAACATAATTTAATTAATTTAAATAAAATCAAAAAATTCGAAAATCAATTTTTATTCTTTGTAGAAAAGATGGTTTATAGGAGAAGATATAGTCAAAGAATACTTGATTTTAAAAAAATAGTTTCAATTCAAAAGATATTGTTATTTTTGAAAAAAATGTAGAAACGTAATTTAATTATGTTTTAACCTTAATTGATTATGTGCGTGATAAATGATTTCACTTGTGAAGAAAGATGATTTTGCTCATAATTCTTCTTATGCTTCGTTAATCTTGAGCTTTCCTTAATCTTGTAGTATTATTGCTTGAGTATCCATCAAAATCTTTAGCTTTCAAAGAGGTAGTGGTAACATCCTTTTTGCTAACATTAATCGTTTTGAATGGACCACCTTCTCATAAGAGCTTTGAACTGAGTTTTTTAGCGAAGAAAAAAAGTTCGTAGTGTTGGAGAACATATTTTGCACCAACATTTGATATTCCTCATTATCATGTAGAATATGAGTAAGAATAGTTGCATGTGCATCTAGTATTTTGCAACTACCCACAAGGAATTTGAAGGTTTTTTGTGTAGCGTAAAAGCATGCAGTTCTTCTGTTATACAAGGGGTCCGACCAAAAATTATTGGTGACGGTAAAGGTGTTGGTACTGAACAAAACCTCAACATTAAGAAATGTTTTTTCATAATTTTTAAAGATAATTATGAAGATTCAAGCTTAGTCTACAAATTTCTTACTTTTAATTTGAGTTTTTCACATAAGGTACTTGTTTGAACTCTAGAGTACATCACTACAAAAAACAATATAAATTCTAGCAGTTACTTTCTTCAAATGCGGCGATTTTAACTGCCACAATTCACGCTTGCAGCGGATTTGAAAACCGCCACAATTCAGGTCATCACAAAGAAAAAATGGGACAATTTCAAGCAAACTACCACAACAACCGCCATATATTACATTATCTAAAGTGATGATTTTCTGAGGTAAATTACGAATGTTAAAATCGTCATAATTGTTCAAACAAAAATTAAATACATCGAAAAGAATGGCTCTTTAAAATGGCGCAACTTACATTATCTTACGACGTTTATAACTATTTTTATTGCTATTATCAAACATGAGCTAAATTTTACATGATTTATTGGAGTGAAATTATTTAAACGTTTTCTAAAATGTTAAAGTAAGTTAAAAATGAACTTTAGAACTTTTCATCTATTACATAATGGGTTAAATTGTTCTTTAGAGGTTCTAAGAACAATATAAGTGATTATGTAGGAAGAAACATAAAACATAGTGTTTTTCAAGTTTTCATGTAACCAGTTATATAACCGTTTAGATTCCTTTTATAATAAATTTAATCAATTTTTGTAATTAATAAGGACCGTGTCTAATGGAATAAAAGATGTAATAATAAATTATTTTAGACAGACATTACAATATCTTTTAAAAGTTCTATTAGAATAAAGGATTTTCAGCTAATGTAATTAATTATATATGTTAACATCTGTTTTCAAATTGCATTTTTCAAACATTATAAAAAGAGTATTAATCTTAATCTTTGTAAGAAATTTTGCAATAAATCAAAGATATTCTTACAATTGTTTTCTAAGATCAAAATGCAATCACAAAGTGCTCGAAAAGATTTCAAAGAATTCTCAAGTGTTTTCTCTTCGTCATACTCATATGGTTAGTTTTTAGGGTATGTCGTGTTATGTTGTAATTAAGTTCCAAGTTTTTCTCCCATGGTTTCTTCTTTTCACTATCTTTACAAGATTATTTCTAGGTTTGTGTTTGTTTTGTAAATTGCTGAGAGTGTCAATAGTGTTTTTTGGATTGTTGGTTAAGTTGATCAGGCTAGAAGTCTTCTTAGATAGTCAAAGAGTGAATAAGGCCAAGATCCTCTTAAGTGAGTCAAGAGTGGATAGGACAAAGATCCTCTTTGACATTTAGGGTAATATTGAGGTTGATATCCTCTAGAGTCTTGTATTTTCTTTGTACAAACTTTTGTTTTTGAATAGTTGAACTAGTTTTTTCTTAAGGGAAAATTGAGACTAGATGTAAGATAATTGGTAATTTCAACTAGCATAACTTTTTTTTTTTGTTTATCTATATAATCTTTTATTGATCTTATAACTCTTGTTTCAATTAGTTTCAAGAAAATTGCACTCTAAGTTTATAAAATCGGAGATAAGTTTTAAAATTATTTCATCTCGCTCAATTGGTTTAACAAAGTCTTTCTCTTTAATCTAAAAAAATGTACAACTAATACTCTTTAGGGACCCATTAAGTTTGGAGTGTATCATTTTAGGTTGGACTACATTTTTCTCCCTCTTTCAAATTGAGGTTTTTTTTCCTTTAAGTCTTAAAAGTAGGATAGATTAGTTATTTTATGTTGGGAGCAAAAATCTTATAAAATAAGCTGAGAATGTTGTTTGAAGTTCAAGAAAGACAATTTTGTTTCTTGAAGGGTTTAGGTGTTAGTGCATAAGGGTTCATTTGAGTTACTATGTGAGAGTATTGTTTGATCCATTCTAATGAGTGTTTTATTTGATAGCCTTGCTAAGCGAAAGTAAACCAACTAAAACAAAATTGTTTGATTATATTAAGTTAAATAGGTGCTTCATTTGACATATTCACTCAATGAAAATGCTTTTACTCATCGAAAGACATCATTTTGACTTCTTACATTATGTGGTTTTACTATTCTTTTCTCGATTAATTGGATATTTTATGCTTATGTTACGTGTAGAAAATATTAAATCGTATTGTTCACTAATTTGTTTGCTTTGATTAAACTAAATGACGATAGAGATTTGAATTACATCTATTTGTATGATATGTGAATTCAAGTCATGAATGAGATGACTCACATGGACAATAATAAATGATGTATTAAGTATTCAAACCTATAAAAAAAATCCTTTTTTTCATAGACGGTCTTAGTCATAAACAATAATATTTATTGCACATTTGACACACTATGAACTCAAAATTTGAATACCTTAAATAGCCTGAACTCATGGAGCTCAAAAGTGGTAAATATTAAAGGTGTTAGTCTCTAATAAGAATTGCTTAATAATTATTTTTCGAAAGGCATCAATATCTTAGGAAATATCCTTTATATGTGGATTCATGTGTGATCCAAATAAATATATGTGTACGCGGTGCATGCATATGATGACACAATGAGGAATTGAAATAATTATTTTCCCATTTGTGCTAGTTTAAATATTTCATAATAATATGATGACATTTTGATTTTGAGGAACTTAGGCTTGTGATATTGCTAATGTCACCTACTATGCATGTATTAGATATATGAGCAAATCCTTGTCTAGATTTAGGATATGCATATGAAGGAAGAGCATAAGATAAAATTCTTAAAGACTTATTTTATATATGAATCTTGTATGAACAAATATTTTTGTTTAAGTTTTATTAGACACTCATAACATAACTTTATAACAATAATGTTTAACTTCTAACATTTATAAATATTTTATTTACATTATATAACTTTATGGGAGAAAAAGTTCAAACTTCGGTGTCTGCTAGGATGAATTCCAACCCACGTGAATATTGATCAAAAGAGTTAAAGATTCAGTCTTCCAATAATTATATTCTTAAACGTGTAAAGAAAACCTAAAAAAAAGTTTTAATTGGGATAAGAATTCTGAAGTTGTATTATTTATTTGAAGTCATTTCCAAATGCATTTTTATTGATAAATTTCTCGGTGTCGTTAACACAAACATGAGCATTTACCGGTGGTTACATCACAATGTTGTTTATCACATAATCCTGGAGGACAATATGGACAATCAGCAGCAGTTTTACATTTTTGATCTTGCTTTCCTACTATGCTCACCGAGCATCGACAAACTTTATTAACACAAATAGCTGAATCTTTGCATAAATCTATTTTTCCCTTGCAATCTTTGCTCTCATTACATTCTTCCTTACCTAAGACAAATCCTACAAAAACACATGTCATCATTAGAATATATATAAAATCATGTTAAGTATCAAATTTTAACATGTAAACTATAAAACTATATGTGTATATTTTTATTATGTATTCAAACATTAAATCTCATGAATTAAGAGTGTAATATCTACATTGCATGCCACAAAAATGATTTATCAAGTGAACAAAAAAACTCAAACACCTTACCATTACATGCTATCAAAGCAAAAACAATTGCTACCAAAGTAACTTTCATCAAAGCCATTCTTTGCCTTGTTTTGTTTTACTATTTCTTCTAGTATATCTTATTACTCTTTTTGCATGAGGCACATATTTATATTATTAGGATGAGGTCATATATGTTGTGTAAAAGTGATAAGAATTCTCTGAAACTGATGTACCTTTTGTCAAAAGAAGAAAAATATTAAGTCTGTTACATTAGATGGTTCAGGAGTCAAACTTTTCTTTTTATGTAACATTCTTCTTTAAAGTAGTATTTAATTAATTTTGAAACATTCATTAATAAAGTAGCATGGTTTTTATTTTATTAAATAATTAAAATTATATCATAAATATATTCATTTTATATTTATAGAATATTAGTATAACATTTATACAAATAATAAATTAGGTCCTAATTAAAAGAAGATCAATTTATTATTTATATAAATGGTATTAATTAATTTATTTTTATAGAAAATATGGATTAATAATATATTAGTTTTAAATACTCATTTTTTATCGTAAAAGTATTTATATTTAATTAGTTTTAATATTATAAAAAAACATAGATTAATAAAACATGGATTAATAATATATAACAATGTAATATGTTAAGAAGAAAGTTTTAATAAAACTATCAGTAAAAAATTTATATAAATAATAAATTTGGTTTCAATTTTGAAAGGGTATTAGTGTAATTTGAAAAAAAATTGGGACTAAATTGAATCAAAAAGACATATGTGGGGATTAAATTGGATCAAAGAGACATATATAGGAAATAAATTGAAATTAAGACAATAACATTTGACATTGACACATGTCAATGTTGCCATGTGGCACTAAGTGCCACATGTCACACAAGAGACTTGACACGTGGCATAAAAAAATTTGGAAAAAATATTAAAAAATTTAAAACAAATTAAAAAACAAAAAAAAATCATAAATTGACACTTGACATATCGCTAACGTTGTTAGTAATTCTTTTTTTAAAGAACCTAACTGAGACAATTTTTTAAAAGTTAAGTTGCAGTTGATAATTTCCAAAAATTAGAAAAATTGAAACTTTTTTAAAAGCGGAGATGACATTGAAATGTTCAAATAAAAGTGGTGACGAAACGAGTAATTAAGCTTATATAAAGGAACATTTAGATCACCTTTCACAACAAAAAAAAAGTTGTATTTAACAAAGGTTTTTTACTTGAGGTTAATATAACCTCAACAAAGGATTAAACTAATTGAGGTTTTTTAACCTTCGTTAAGTTTCAAAGGTTTATTATTAAACCTTAACGAAATATAGTAGGCTTATCTCAAACCCCACTTAACAAATAATTTTAATAAGTCTTATTTTACTTTTTCCCTCACGTTCTTTTAATTTTCCCTCTTGTAAAGACACTCTTTTCTTTATTCTAAACTCTATAGTAGTGTTTGTTTGAGTGAATCGTTAAAATCCATTGATTTGTGTGGATGGATTGGAAATTTTTCTCATTTTCCTTTCTAATTATCTAATAGCGAATGAATGGACTGATTTGCAAGATAGCATAAAAAACCATCTCTCACAGACTGCAAAAATAAAGGATGTTTTTACAAATTTAACTTTATCATCATCAGAGTTTTGTGGTGGTGGAATCCATTATTTCTCAAACTTTATGTATATACATATATATATATTATTAACAATTATATATTATATATTATTATTATTATTATTTGACTTATATATATATATATATATATATATATATATAATAATTTAAATTAATAATGTGTTTATAATAAGTAATAATAATAAAAATATAATATAATAAATAATGCTTAATTATTGATTTAGTCCTTTAACGTGTTACTTTGGTTCATTTTATTATTTTTTAGTTCAATTTAATCTTTCATTTTTTAAAAATATTCAATTTGGTCTCCTTATTATTTTTGATTCAATTTAGTCCTCTCTTTTTTAAACAATTCAATTTTGTCCTCTTCGATTTGAGACCAAAGTAGTAATTAAGCTTAATTACAACTAGGGATGTCAAAACGCGACAGCCCCACCCGTTTAGCTCCACCAATTTCTAACTCGTCAAAATCGGGTTGGGTCACGTCAACTCGACATCTGAAAACATGTTAGGATCTTCAACCTGTTCAGCCAATGGACGGGTGGTGGGCTGGCGCACCCAAGGCATATGTAGGCGAGGTAAAAAGGTAGTTGTTTATGCCTCGGTTATGAACCGAATCATATTTGAGCATTACTGCCTCGATTCCCTCTATAAGTAAGGGGTACTGGGCATCAAAAATTTTTTTAAAAAAAAGGAAAATGAAATGTACTTTCTATCTTGGGTCTAGTCCAACCGAGGCAGAAAGCGTGATTTACTAGCTTGGTTATGTCCCAACCAAGGCATATTTGTTATTAAAAAAATGAAATAACCTTCTGCCTTAGTTTTGGTTACAACCGAGGCATAAAAGGTGTCGATTTTTTTAAGTACGAGTTCTGTTTCTTTCATATCCAACACAATAAACCTGCAAGTTTTCAACCAGAAAACCAGAACCAACCAGAAACAAAAGCCAAATTCTATTCAAACAAAAAATATGGAAAAATACTTAAATATTATTCATATTAATGTACTATTCATTACAATCTCATATGCTACCATAAATAGATATACTAAGTACTATTGTACATTTGTATAAAGTATTTTGCACAAGTTATCCTTAAGTATTTGATGGACTTGGTGGGGATTGATGTAGTGGTATCGAATTTCTATGCACAAGATATTAATTTAAATTAGTATATAAACTAAGACAAAATTGCATATAAGTATTTGATATAGTCAAATTATTACCGTTTCCCAACCACTTGGGATACGAGCACGTACAACGGTTGACATCCATTGTATTACATAGTAACCGTACTCATATGAGTCAGTTTGTAAACTACACTACAATGAAGACACAATTATAAGTAATTAAGGAAGAAAATAAATTGAATTATTATAATATTGTAGAACAAAATACCAAACCTAAAGGCCTAACCATGCTAGCCTTTTTGTCATAGTAATTGATTTCCCTACCAACATGCTATGTCCAACAATTGAACTATGAAAAAGGTAAGGTGTTAAGCTACAATTATAAAAAAAAAAGTTCATAAAATTGAGGTTCTTTGTAAGACCCGTGAAATTTAATTAATTAAATAAATAAATAATTAATAAATGCGAATAGTGGGAGTCTTTATGACATTAAATTCTAACTTGTATGATGTGGAAAAGTACTAGCTCAAGTGGTTGAGAGTACTTGATTGTGTGAGAGGACTTAGGTTTAAGTCCTATGTGTGCCAATTGTGTGTTATTTATTTGTTATTATTTTAAGGGTTGAATATGTTTTTGGTCTCTCAAGTTTAAGTGAATTTTGGAATTAACTTAAATATTATCATGAAATGCGCTTGAAACGTCAAATAAAATTAACAAAATTTGGTTAGAAAGACTAAATTCACGCATTTTGAAAGATAAAGAACTAAATTGGTATAAAGTTTTGATGAATTATATTAGTCAGCATGAGATATGAATTGGTTGAATGGTTGAGCTTTGATTTGACATTGGCATGGTTATGGGTTCAAACCTTGGAGGACCCAAATTAAACTTTATTTTTGTTAAATTTAGTTTTGGCTTGAATGTAAAAAGGTATAGGAACCCTAGTTGGCCAAAGAGTAGCCAAGAGTGGCTGTAAAACAGCCCATAACGAGACATGAATGGCCATTAACATCCCCAAGGCAAATTAGAGGTAAGGAAGAAGGTTTTTTTAGGCTACTATTGTACTGCACATTAGGGAGAGAAAATAAAAGAGAAACGTGAGGTTGAGTGCAATCCAGGAGCTGAATTGGGTGAGAGAAGAGAAGCCATTCTTTTATCAAAGAAGGAGACAAGAACTTTCAAGTTTAGCAAAGGAAACCAGGTTAGGGGAGTTATACTCGTTAATTGTCGTTACATCAATTTTGTACTGGTTTTGGGTTCCTGAAGAGGAACTGCTGGGCGGCACATCCCTGGCCGCTAGGCAACACATGGCTGTCTACCCAATTCTGGGTTACTGGATGAAGGGCCTGGCGGGGGTGTTGATTTACCCGCCAAGCGACGCAAACCTTCTTGGTTGATTTTGGATGTTCCGTGCATTTTGGGTGACTTTGTTCGGAGGAAGAGTTAGTTTCATGTGTGAAGAGGTGATGTAATATCCCATTTTTGTGAATTTCGCCTCATTGAAGGCTAAATTTTGATGGAATAGTGCGGGTATAGTTAAGGTTGGAAAGCATTAACGTGAGATTGCTGTGAGAACCATTGGGTGAAATTTTAGTGGAAATTGGCAAGGTTTGAATGTGGGTTGTACGTTAGTCTTATTGTAGGGAAATTCATGTGAGGATTGGTGGAATTGGACAGAAAGGAGACAAACTGGCAAATTTTTGGAGTTCTCGTAAAATAGAGCAGATTCTGGGTTATCCAAAAATCTTACGCACTGCCTGGCGGCACGGGGCTTGCCGTCAGGCGCCACCGCAGAGGTAGCTATACTAGCATGGTTGTAGGAGGGTTGTGATGATTCTGTGATCCTAGAAAGTTAGGTGCTTAAAACACGCAGGGTTAGAGAGAATATTTAGATATAGGCTTTGGTAATAACTTGTACAATTGAGAAGGGAGACATAATTTCATTATTTTATGAGGTGAGGGATTTTATGATGCATTAGGTGTAAGGAGTATGGAGTGATATTTCAAGGAAGTGTAAATTGGGAAATTGTGCGACTAGTTAGATAATATAGAGAATTCAAAGGTGGGTTGCTATTGTTCCTTGAGTTGAGCTCGGAACCTATCCCTTGAGTTGAGCTCGGGATCGGGGTTATGCACATGCCATTCCTCGAGTTGAGCTCGGAATGGCATTCCTCGAGTTGAGCTCGGAATGGCATTCCTCGAGTTGAGCTCGGAATGGCATCCCTCGAGTTGAGCTCGAGATGGCGGATGAACACGAGGAACCCTTGAGTTGAGCTTGGGTTGGCGAGTGTTGCTGGTGTGAGTGTGCTAGTTGTGGCCACTACGGATGAGTTTAGATTGATTGCCCACCTTAGTAGTTAGCTGACGAGTTTGGTAGTTGTGAAGTTGCGACTCTGTCGTATTTGGGAACTCCATCTAGCGTTACGGTCTATGATCCATATCATCGTTTCCTGCACGTGCTCTATCGGTTGTGGCCGATAGGTATGGTAGCAAGGCATCTTGAGGTAATCACTAGAAGACGTAGAACATGATTAACATGGTTATGGCCATGTGGTATGGAGTCAAAGGAGGAAATTCATCTGATGTGATTGTGTGATATATATATATATATATGTGTGTGTGTGTGTGTGTGTGTGTGTGTTATAAATATTTACATGAATATATGTTTATTCTGTTAAGCTCATCATGGCTACTTGTGTTTGGCGATGATCATGTACGTTGTACGTGTGAGTAGATGATGTTGTTGTAGGTGGATCTGGTGAGGCTTAGCGATGGAGCAGGGATGGCTTGGGAGTTTTTTTGTTTTACTATTTTGAAATAAATTGTAAACACTTATGAGATATTTGTATATGATTTCGAGTTTTGGATTTTATGGATTTTGGATTATTTCTTTATCTAGTAAAGTTTTAAATTTCCCACATTTTTGGGAAATGATGTTATATTAAATGACGAGTATTTAGTATTTTCTTTATTTTATTATTAAAATCTGTAATATCCGATCAGGATGTTACATTTGGTATCAGAGCTTTGTTTTCAAAATGATTTTTGGGGTCTTTGGGAGTGAGCTTTCGTGTTTCGCTTGCAAGACTATTTTGACTTGTGATTGCTAACTTTTGTTGTGTAAGTTCTAACTAGAGCTGTGTGATTTGACCAACTAAAAAATGTGGCGCATACAAGTTATGGGTAAAAGGAGGAGAAGGAATAACCTTGGAGCTGATGACATTGCTCAGGCAATTCATCGCATGGTGGACGTGATGCAGCCCATTGCAGCGCCACCTAGGGCCATAGTTGCACTTACTCGACCAGTATCTATGGAGGATTTCATAAAGCATAGGCCAGCCAAGTTCTCTGGCAAGGTCACTCCTGATGAGGCAGATGCCTGGCTACAAGAGCGCGAGAAAGTTTGTAGAGTTCTTTAATGTACTAATGCGCAAAGGCTATCCTTTGTCACATTTCTTCTAGTGGCAGACAAGAAAATCTAGTGGTAGGGAATGCAGCAATTGATGCAAATGCGTGAACAACAGGTGACCTGGACTACCTTCAGGACGAGGTTCCTGGAGAAGTATTTCCCAAATAGTATGAGGCATGAGCGAGAGGTAGAGTTCCTTACACTCCAATAGGGAACCATGACTGTGCAAGCCTACACTGATAGGTTTGAGTACTTGGCTCGATTCTACTCGGCAGTTGTCACTGAAGAGTGGAAGTGCCGGAAGTTCGAGGGCGGACTTAAACACGAGCTACGCAGATTCTTAGTACCTCTCAAAATCAGGGAATTTGCAGTTTTGGTCGAGCAAGCCAAAACAATTGAGTAGCTGGAGACGAGACCTAACAGAGTGGCTCGATAGTAGAAGACTGCTCCAGATTCAAAATCACAGAAGAAACCATACAGTTGACCACAGGCTCCGTCCAGGAACCTACAATGCTTTAAGTGTGGTGGGGAGCATCTTAGAAGTGACTGTCCAAAACCCTCTGGCAGCTCAGGGTGCAGCAGTAGCACTGGCAAGTGCTAGGTGTGTGATCAGACGGGACATTATGCCCGACATTGCCCTAACAAGAAACCAGCTGGAGGTGCGCCAACCAAGAAACTAGTGGGAGATCGACCAAGAGCATCGGGGCGTGTATTTTACCTAACAACCACCAAGGCTACTCAGTCAGGTAACTTGGTGCAGACTACTTGCTTATTGTTTAATCATGAGGTTGTTGTGTTGTATGACTTAGGAGCTACCCATTCATTCGTATCAAATGAATGTGTGAGGAGGCTCGGGCTGGTGATGCAAGAGCTGGGGTGCGAGTTAATAGTCGCAACGTCGGATGGTGAGGTATCCACCACTTCTGTTTGTGTGGGATGCCTTATGGAAGTGGCAGGTCGTAGGTTCAAGGTGAATCTCATATGCTTGCCAATAGAGGGTCTAGACGTGATTCTAGGAATGGATTGGAGCTTATATCATCTAATCAAGCAATGAAGGAGATTGAAGTTGGGGCTACTTTCTTTATGATAGTGGCTTAGACAGAAAAGAAGAGCATTATAGAGCAAATTAGTATGATTCCAGTAGTTGAGGAGTATGCAGATGTGTTCCCAGATGAGATACTTGAATTGCCACCAAGTAGGGAGGTGGATGTCACCATTGATCACATCCCTACAGTTGGCCCAGTCTCGATGGCACCACAAAGGATGGCGCCGACAAAATTAGCTGAGTTGAAAAAGCAGATTGAAGACCTGCTTGAGAAGAAATTCATCAGACTGAGTGCATCACCATGGGGAGCACTGGTATTACTAGTGAGAAAAAGGACTGAGTGCTTGATAAAACTTGAATACCTTTCAAGAACCTTGCTCTAGATACCAATTATTAGTTTTAAAATGGTGATTTAAGCCAAGGGGGGGGGGTGGGTGAATGGACTTTATAAAACTTTTTCGAAAGCTAAAACCTTTTTTCAATTGAATCAAATAGACTGGAAAGTTACGATGTAAAAGCAGTAGACCAGTACACTTTCAATCAAATAAAAAATAAAACAGCAGACTAATTTGTTCTTAAACTATGAAATAGTCGATTAAAAAGACAAATCAATCGGCTAAAATACTGGACATTGATGCAGAATGCAAAATTCATAGATTTAACTCAAACAACAATCTTTTACATGCAACACTTGTTTTAATCAATATTTTTAACAACTATACAACCTCAGATTACACAAGAACGCATTAAATCACACTAAAGAATGAATTGCTTGGTTTTCTTGAGTTTTTAAAGAGATTCAAAGTGAGTGAGATGAGGGATGGAGAATTGCACAATTGTTTTTATACTGGTTCACTCAATCACAGAGCTACATCCAGTTTACCAGAACAACCTAAGCCTGGTTTCCACTATATTCAAAAGTTTTACAAATCACACACCAACATTACACTTTTGAACAAAGAAACTCACAAGATTTTTGACTCACAAAAATCTAGACACACACCCTGCAAGAATCACACTTACAGACCTGAAATCACATCAAACTAACCAACCTGAGGCACAAGAACATCCAAACCTGATGGTGGTTGTCCCTAGCCAACCATACATGTGGTCTTCAAGCTACTCACAAACCAAAATGCCTCCAAGATCAACCAAGATCTTCAAACCATGAGTTGTAATTGTGTATTGTAGAGAGAGAGAGAGAGTTTTCTAAAGAAGAATGACAAAGTTTTATGCTCGAAAACTCATATTCACACATCTTCTCTTGAAAACACAACATATATAGTCTAGTTTAAGTGAAAATAGTCGATTGAATTTTTCGTACAGTCAGCTGATTTCACTTGACTTAAGTGAAATAAGTCGATTGAAAAATAATTTAACTGGTTGAATGCAGTCATACCAGAAACTATATACAACAAGTCCTTTAACTTGTTAAAACTCATTTTAACAAATTAAAAGAGACACACTAAGGCACACAAGACATCTAACCTATGTCATATAGCCTACCAACATGATATAGCACAAAAACATTACATTTAACATTATTTTCAGATTTAACATTCTAAAAACTTAATCTTCAAGTGCATCTCCATCAATCTTCATCAAACACCTATAATCTTCATGCACATGGCTTTATCAATTATTTGCTTCAAGCTTGCTTGTGCCAAAAATTCTGATGAGGGAGATGCAGCTATTTAGGCTAGGCCCTGTTCTTATGCTCTTTTGGAGCACCTTTTGTGAACTGTGTTATTCTGTAATTCATTAATCTGTAAGCAATCCTTTTGGATAACTGTCTTGTGTTTTCTTTCTGCTCATGGCTATTTTTTTTTGCCATGGTTTTCTTTTATCCAGTATATTATGGATAACAAAAATAGGAAATCCTTTATACTATCTGTCTACTGTTCTAATTATTTATAATTATGTGATCTTTTATTTATTAGAATGATTCTACTAAATTAGAATGTCACACTAATAATGATAATGATAATTGTAATTATAATTATAGTTAATAATAATAATTATTATTATTATAATTAAAGTTGATAATAATAATAATTGTAGTTAATAATAATAAAAAAACAATAATTATAGTTGTTAATAATATGAATGACAATCTTTGTAATGACAATTTTATAAATTAGGTATGATAATATGGGTATTTCATAAGTGGCAGTTTTGTAGATTAATAAATTTATCAGGAATAATGTTCTCCATTTAATAGCATTTGAGGAAGACAAAATGATAGAAAAATCAATAAATTGAACACATGTCAAAATTCTAAGTAGGGTTAGATTAGTACATGTGCTCGGTATTTGTTTTCCTATATTGTAAGTAGATTAGTAGATATATTGTTAGTACATTAGTATAAAGGGCTTAATATTAGAAGAAAGGGCTTAATATTAGAGCAAACATGTATTACAGAGAATCTATCACTTGTTATACCTAATATGAATTATCATTTATTTATTTTTTCGGACAAAGCATAGTTTCAAAACAGTTCAGATAAATTCTCTATATTCAAACTTTAAAATAAAATTCTAACAAATTTTTTTTATATTGACAAGAAGCTTATAATATTTAGTTTCAGAATATCCAATTACTTTAAAAAAAGATAACCATAACAGGACATATTTAAAAAAGGAGAATGTTTTTCTTTTAACATCAAACTAGTACACTGAGCCGTATCCACGAGTTGTATTTTTTTTATATATTAAAATAATAAAGCAGTGAAAATATTATATAAGAAAATATCATGAAAATTAGATTATATTGTTGTAAATGTTGTTATTAAAGTACCGAAATAGTAAATCTAAGTGATGTAATAAAAATTCCAGTTTTAAATATAATAAATAAAATTGATATCACAATATAGTTTAATTAACTAATTTTATGAAATAATTATAATAGCATAAGACCGCATGTTTTTTTTTTTTTGTTTTTTTATTTATTTCAAATCTTTTTAGAGTAGTAATATAATTGTTATTATATTTATTTAACCAATAAAAATACTAATAGTAATATTAATATATATTATAAATTGTAAATTTTTTAAAAGATTAAAAATGTATTTAGAAAATTTATGTAGTATAATAACGTTTTGTACAATTAAAAAAAACACTTATACTAATAAAATCACTATGAATAGTAATAATAATAATAATAAAAATAATAATACTAATAATAACAAAATAATGTTTATGTTATAAATATTAATGCCAATGCTAATATTAAGGTCAATGTTAACGATAATAATAATCTATAATTATATATAAAGATATACATCACCAACAAAACAAATAAAAATGACAACTAATTGAAGTATGATCTCGTAGTAAATTAAATTAGATGTGTGTCTAACTGTAATAATAATAATAATAATAATAATAATAATAATAATAATAATAATAATAATAATAATAATAATAATAATAATAATAATAATAATATCATTATAATAATATCATGTAGTGATAAAAATAATAATAACACAACAACTACATATATAAGAGATACACATTTTTGTATCTCTTTTGTTTTTACAATTTTATCCTCTTAATTATTATTTGTTAAAATTAAATAATTATTCATAATAATTTTTTTTTTTATTTTTATCATTTTAGTAACTATTTTTTTAATTCGAATAATTACACGGATATAGAGATAAAATGAACAACAAAACAAATAAAAATGCAAGTAGTTGAGATATGATATGTAGTAAATAAATGTAAAATTTATGTCTAATAATAATAATAATAATGAATAAAACACTAAAATAATATCTGTGTAGTGATAAAAAAATAATAATAATACAACTACATATATTAATAGATAAACATTTTTGGTTCCTTTTTTGTTTTTTCAATTTTATCCTCTTAAATATTATATTTTAAATTTAAATAATTACTTTTAATAGAAAATAATTATTCAGTTTTATTATTTTAATAATTTTAGTAACTATTTGTTGAATTGAAATTATTGTTCACATGTAAGGATGAATGAACAACAAAACGAATAAAATTGATAAATAATGTAACTAAGCATAATAATAAAAACAATAATAATTATTATTATAATAATTATAGTTCTTAATAATAATAATAATAATAGAAATAATTATAGTTAATAATCATGACAATAATACTTATAGTTGGTAGTAATAATGATCATAATAATTATAATTGATAATAATGATGATAATAATAATTATAGTTAATAATAATAATAATAATAATAATTATAGTTAGAGATGATAATAGTAATAATAATAATAATATAAAAATAAAATAATAAACATCATGAAAGTTAGGTTATATTGCTATAAATTTTAATATTAAAGTAATGAAATTGTAAATTATATTTTAAATATAATAAATAAAATTAATATCACAAAGTAGTGCAGTTAATTGATTTTACAAAATAATTATAATAGTATATGACCCATGTGTGTATACACACGTTTTTTATTTAGTTTTTATTTTTATTTAAAATATTTTTAGAATAATAATATAATTATTATTATATTTATTTAACCATTAAAAATACTAATAACAATATTAATATAAATTACAAGTTATAAAAAATTTTAAAGATTAAAAATGTATTTAGCAAAAGTATTTAGTATAATAACGATTTTTGTAATTAAAAAAACACTTATAGTAATAACTCTACTATTAATAGTAATAATAACAATAAAAATAATAATGATACCAATTATAACAAACTAATGATAATAATATTATTATTTTTGCTATAAATATTAATGTCAATACTAATACTAAGGCTAACATTAACGATAATAATAATCTATAGTTATATATAAAAATATACATCACCAACAAAACAAATAAAAAGGATAAGTAATTGAAATATGGTATGTAGTAAATTAAATTAAGATGTGTGTTTAACTGTAATAATAATAATAATAATAATAATAATAATAATAATAATAATAATAATAATAATAATAATAATAATAATAATAATAATAATAATAATAAAAATAATAATAATAATAATAATAAAAATAATAATAATAATAATAATAATAATAATTACTATTATTATTATTATTATTATACCATTATAATAATATCCCTTAGTAATAAAAAAAATAATAATAATAATAATAATAATAATAATAATAATAATAATAATAATAATAATAATACAATAACTACATATATATATATATATATATATATAAAGAGATATACATTTTTTTGTGTCTTCTTTTGTTTTTACAATTTTATTCTCTTAATTATTATTTGTTAAATTTAAATAATTATTTATAATAAAAATTATTTTTCAGTTTTATCATTTTACTATTTTTAGTAAGTATTTTTTTAATTCAAATAATTACACATATATAGAGATAAAATGAACAATACAAAAAACATCATACATATTATAACATCCAAGGGCACGCGACTTAAAGTATAAGGATTTCACAGCCATCCAAGTACTCAATAAAAAAAACTAAGGCACACCACTATACCCTTAACATATAGAAGGATTCAAAAAATGACCAAAACCTTGCTCATAAGCACGAGATTACAATATAATAATAACTCTACAACATGGGCTCAACAGTGAGCCCAACCTCAAAGCATGCCAACTAAGCTGCAGCATTCTCGTCGCTACTTCGATCACTAGGAGTTCCCACATCTGTTCACACCAATAAATTGATGATCATCGCAAAAGGAGAAAACCACACACGAGACACACAAGTAAATAGAAAGGGTAAGCTAGAGTGAGAAGGGTTTTATCATACAATTGAACTTACGATTTAAAAGTCAAGAATTCATATTATCCGAATACATATAATTAGTCGGAATTACGGGATGCTTGGACTTGTGGTGGCCTCTACTACTCTATAGAGCCATTTCCAATGGGTTTCACCCTACCACACACAACGTTAGCCTTTAAACATCTAAGGCCATTATCTTGCCAAAGACTAGGGCCTCCTGCTACTCTCACTACTTGAGTTTGTACGCTCTACATGAGACTAATTGACTCTTTAGAGTTTTAGGATGCAATCCTTATATAATTATATATTGAGGCACCACCACCATATCTTATCAACAGGTTCATGGAATTACGTCCTAAAAATAAGGCACCACCATGAGCTCCCACCAAAAGGGTCATGGAATTACATCTTAACCATGAGGCACCACCATGAGCTCCCACCAAAAGGGTCATGGAATTATGTCCTAACTATGAGGCACCACCATGAGCTCTCACTAAGAGGATCATGGAATTACATCCTAACAATGAGGCACCACCATAAGATCTCACCAAGAGATTCATGGAATTACGTCCTAACCATACCGTAATCTTGCATCATCAACCCAACATAGAATTATCATGTATACCAATCTCATGCCAATATACAACCAACCATCCAACCATGTTTCATATGCATATCATGCCAAGCTCATCAATTATAGATCCCAATATATCATATAGAACATACAAAGCATCATACTTGAACTATTTAAAGCAATCAATCACTCAATCATGTGAAATAAACAAGTATTAATGAGGTCGGTAACGCCATTAATCGGCGGGAACTTGCTCCAATCGACGGTAAATCATCAGAACGACCTCCTGATGTTGATTCATGCGGTGGAATCAACTGAAACTATAGCAGAAACTCTCAATTGGAATGAATCACTCTCGTTCTCACACAAAACTCACACACTCACGGTGTTTTGGGCAACCCGACGAGATGAAATCTCATCTAGGGTTTAGGGTTTGAGCCAGACGAAGATTGGGGGAGAAAACTCAACCACTCTAATATTCATCCAAGCTTCAATAGAGACAAGAAGAAGCCATCATGTGGTATCATGAGCCTTGGTTGCTCTTGGTTTTAGTGAGTTAAGAGCTTCTTCTCCATTTTTCTTTCAATTCTATGTTGTTCATCTCTTCTTCTACTTGTCTTGCTGTTTTTGTTCCTTTTATTTTGAGTATTCATGTATTTTTACTTTTGGTTCATCTTCATTTGCTTCATCTTGAACCATCCTTGTGTGCTTTAGGTGTTCTCTTTGGTTTCTACCGTTTACTTTTCATTTTAATTGAGTATTTGTTGTTTTTGTTCAATTCATTCTCTTGTTCTTGAGTTTATTTTGATTTTAAGATCCATATCTTTTGTCTAGAGTCATGTTTAGTCCATATATGTCATTAATTCCTTGTTTAGCTTTTTATTTGCTTTGAATTTGTTGGTGATGTGCTGCTGAATTCTGTTTCAGATTTGAGTGCAATTTTTAATCCTTAAAAATTAACACTCTCTTCTCTCTTTGAGCCTTGGAAATGAACCTTCACATCTAGATAACCTTAGTTATCTTAATGTCCCGTGGGAATTTTCCTTGTGCTTGTTTAACATCACCATAAACCACACTAATTTCCTTTCAATTAATTGTGCTTTGGTGCTTTTTCATTTTTACTTTTGAGTTCAGATTGCTATTTAGATCTTAGCAATGTCTTAGAGTCAATTTCCATTGTGTTTCATTGTGTTTCATGATCTTCTTTTGATTCCTTTAAGTTTCATGATCTTCTTTTGATTCCTTTAAGTTTCATGATCTTCTTTTGATTCCTTTAAGTTTCATTCTCCTTTGTGTTTTTTGTTTCCATTAAAATGCAAATGATCAATTATAGTGTGGTGGTGATTCTGATTTGTGGTGGAAACTAGCTGTTGTAAGAGCTATAAAAAGAAAGAAAAAGAGCACAAAAAGAATACAAGCAAGTGCCAAAAAAAGTCAAAAGAAAAGATCAAAAGAAAGTGGCAAAAGAGAAGCTTTTTGAATGAAGATTTGCTTCTTGAAGATTTGATGAAGATTGAATGAAGCTTTTTTGAAGATTCCATGTAGTTAGATCATTTAGAAAGTGTATTTTAATTTTGTAATTCATGTTATAGACCTTATAGCATTAATTAGATGTTTTTGGTCTTATGTGTGTCTTTGAATCTCTTGAATGGTTTTTCAACAAGTTAAAATGTCTCTTTTAATCTGTTGAATGATTTTGTAACAAGTTAAAAGGTTAGCTGTAGTAGTCTTAAATTGCAACAAATTCAATCAGTTGATTTAGTTTTTAATCGACTGATTTCACTTAAGTCAAGTGAAATCAACCGATTGATTTGAAAATCAACCTGTTGAATTTCGTAACAGCTTGACTATAAAAGCTGTGATTTTCGAAAGAGAGTTGAGTTGATCACTTTAGAGCACGAATTTTTTCTGGAAACTTGTGGAAACTCTCTCCTTTGTGATCATACGTGTTGCAGCTATTGAAGATTGATCTTGGATCAATTCTTGGAGCTTTTGGCTTGGTTTGAAGCTTGGAGAAAGTGGTTTGTGGTAGGATGGGTTACGCTACCATTGAGGTTTGATCTTTCTCAAGCTTTGTGTATGTGCCTGGTGGTTTTCCAAGTCTGCAAGAGAGTTCTTGTTGTGCTGGTGTGATTCTTGTGTGATTCAAGAGTCTTTTGTGGTGCTTTTACATATTTTGGAAGTGTAAGGGTGGATACTTTGTAAATCTTTTGAAATAGTGCAAAGTCAAGCTCATGTTGCTTTGACAAACTTAATGTAGCTCAGGTTTGAGTGAACCAATATAAAAATCTCGTGGTGTCCTCTCTTCTCTAACCTTTCTCTCTTGCATTTTCATTTTAAAGTTTAAAGAACTTGTGCTTTAATTATCTTTTTTATGTTCCTTCATGTTTTCATAGCATTTGCAGCATTGAGCATGTTTACATAATCATTTGGAACCTATCTTGATCATTCTTGTGCATTGTGTAACATCCCTAAGGAATATTACTTAAATAAATAAATAAATAAGAAAAAGAAATTAAATCATCATGATATAATTATTCCCAAACGCGGGAAAATTTTAAAATATTTAAACACGCGCCAAAAAAATATAATAAAATAGTCATAAAGACGTTACAGTTTCCAAAATCCATAATCCTAAATAAAAACATAATAAAATATGCCTAGCTCTAATCCCAGCTAGCCCTTACTCCGTCGCCTGAGCATCCTCAGCATCACCTGCATCCACATATGCTCCCGTGTAACGAATTATACGATCATCGTCATACACAAACAGAAAGGGTGAGCTGAGAAAAATAAAAATAACATATATACATACATATATATATATATATATATATATATAGATATATATATATATATTAACATCAGATAAATCATACACCCATCTAATTCAACCTACTTAGTTCTTGGCCAAGACCTTAACCCCAAGGCTTTATAGCCTTCAAATACAAAAATGGTTAGCCTTGGACTCGGGAACATGATGCTCACACGAACCTACCCGATCGTGGTCCTGCCTCTACGAACCACCCCGCTCGTAGTCTTGCCCTACGAACCTTCCCATTCGTAGTCCTGCTCTACGGACCTACCCGGCCGTAGTCCAACACATGTGATCCACTAGCCCCGTACCTCCCCGCACGTGGTGTAATACTCGTGAAATTTAAATAATTAAATAAAGAATTATTTAATAAATACGGGTAGGAGAGCCTTTATGGCATTTAATGGAGATTGTTATGATGTGGAGAAGTACTAGTTCAAATGGTTGAGAGTGTTTGGTTTGTGTGAGAGGTGTAAGGTTCGAGTATTATGTATGCCATTTATGTGTTATTTAATTGTTATTATTTTATTTATGTGCATGATCATGTTGAGTGATAACAAAACCTTAAAATTATAAGAATTATCATGAAATATGAATTGGTTGAATTGGTTGTGCAATTGTCTTTGTGATTGAGGGGTTATGGGTTCAAACCTTGGTGAACCCAAATTAAGCTTTCTTTTTGCTAAACTAATTTTTGGCATGAATGTGAAAGGGTGGAGGAAACCCTAGCTGAATGGGCAGCCAAGGAAGGGATGGAAAACCATCTAATAATGGCTCTTGAAAGACCATTAACCTTATTCCAATTAATTTTCGTTTTTTATTAGTAAATGGGGTAATTATTGGGTTGTAATGGTGAAAGAGAAGGGAATTAGAGAGGAAAACAACATTGTATTGTTGTGAGGGTAATGGGCTACAGATTTTGAGAGCACTAGAGTTGGATTGTAGAGAGATTTAGAGTTTTTGGGTGGAGAGTCAAAGGGAGACCATTGGAGATCATAAAGAATTGAATAAATTGTCTTGGGAGCAAGGATATCCAGGTTAGGGGAGCTGCTTTAATTGTCTATATGAAATTGTATGATTTTACATTGTAGGCTTTATGTTTGGGTGCCTATTTCTGCGTTAATTTTTCATTGGTCGAGTTTCTGGAAATTTTCCAGAAACCGCCTGGCGGCTTTGGAGGCCCACCAAGCGATGCTTGAGAGTGACACCCATTTCTGGGTTTTGAGATGAACCGCCTAGCGGCAAGGGTGACTCCGCCAGGCGACGCGAACCCTTGTGTTCTTGTTCAACGATTCAATATGGATTCTGTGATGGTTGGATAATGAGCAAGGTTCATGTGCATGATTTGAATGTATAAACTTATGAAATCAATTTGTTTGTAATTTATGCGCTTGATTGACTAGAACGAGATTTGAACAAAAATCTACACGTTATAATTATACAAAAATAATCTGAATTGAATAAATATGATGTGGGAACAATATAATTATGTCAAGACGAATGGTAGAATTGTTGATTTGGGGTTTTAGGGATTACACAGATGCAGAACAATTTGGGATTTTTTCCAGAACTGTATGCAGTGCCTAGCGGCGCATGAATTGCTGCTAGGCGACTCACATTAAAACAATTATGTTGTTGGGTTACTATTAAAAAACCGCCTGGCGGTGAAGAGCTACCGCCAGGCGACGCGGGGGTGTTCTGTTCACGAAAAATGTTGTTTTTTGTACTTTTCGTGCTACAGGAACTGTCGGGCGCTATTTTTGTACCGCTAGGCACTACCTTCCTGATTTCTGGGCGTTAGGCGCCACCATTTTTCTGGTTCGCGCAGTTTTCGTAAAACTGGATTTCCGGTTCGTTAACCGTCTGATTTAAGTGAAATTTTGACATGTGGTCCACGACACGTAGTTCTTCAATTTGAACGGTGGAGATTTGATTTCGAGGGCAGTAGTCAGAGATATACGTTACTCAATATTGATGATTTTGGAGTATTTAAAATACATGAATAAGCTCTTGATAATTTCAAGTAACTTCTAATGAAGCAGGATTGGGTTGTGTGGTAGGCCTCTATCAATTTGAATATCCCTTTGGGTTAGTCACATGTTGAGAATTGGTTATTGGTGAATGCATGTGTGCCAATATTAATTTGCATTGGTGCCAAGATCATGTGCTTAAATTATTAGAATGTTGCTGCTTATACTTGTTTGAGCATGCGTTATTCCTAAGTTAGAATTGAGTGCTAGCATGGGTTTAAAAGGGAAGAATATATATGAAATATGAATGGATTGATTTTACTTTGTTCTAAGTGATTAAAAGCTAGTACTGCGCAAGTACTGGTGTATCGCCTTACGGTGGTGTTCGACCGCCAGGCGATAGCTACGAGACCAGTAGAGAATTGAAGTGTGTGGCGTTTGGCAATAAGGGTTGTCCCTCCAGACGATAGTTGTAGAAACAGTAGCATTAGAGGTGCTTGACGCATGCGGCACGTGTCCCCCGCCAAGCGATCTAGAAGTCTTTTGCGCCTGGCGACTCGTGTGGAGCGCCAGGCGACTTTTGATGAAGCAGATGTTGTGTTTTGCTTGGTTTGGATGTGTGTGGTCTACGAGACCTTGGGCGATATCTCAAGGGTCAGATGCTGGAGTATTCCTGGAGTTGTGGCTTAGGATGGAGCGTAACACGAGCATTCTTCGAGTTGTGGCACGGAATAGCGAGTGTTCCCGCATGTGTTCTACCAGTGGTGGCTTGTAGGTTGGACAACAACGATAGCTTGAGATTATCAACCAAAGACGTAGAACATGGATTACATCGTGGTGGCCGTGTGATATGAGATCAAAGGATGATGATCCTTGGATTTGTGTGTGTTTTGTTATATAAATTGATGCATATATTTTATTCTGTTAGCTCACCCTATTTGCTTGTGTTTGGCGATGATCGTGTACGCGGTACACGGGAGCTGTTGATGTTACAGGTGGATCTGGTGAGGCATAGAGCCGGACCGGGGCTAGTTGGGAGAGGACTTTCTCAGAGTTTTATATTTTATGATTTTTTAAAGAATTTGTAATATTTCATATTACTACCCGTAGACATTATAATCGAGTTTTAAATTTTCTAGATTTGAGTTAACTTCGAATGTAATAAAAGTTTTATGTTTCCCATGTTTTGGAAAATGGAGATTAATAAATGAGCATTTAATATTATTATCTTAGTTTATTAAGTAAATTCGTAATATCTGAACGGGATGTTACATGTGGCATCTCTCAAACGTGAGCACGGAACATACGAACCTACCTCGCTCGTATCCCCACACGAAAGTAATTGGATATGAACCTCCCCGCTCATATCATCACATGTTATCCACCATCCATGAACCTACCCGCTCATGGCACAACATCTCCCGATCCAAGTGTAGCATCATTGCTCAAAACAACACACAAACAAATCAAGGACAACAACATTTTCGCCTGGCTCAGCCTACACGCCGCCAGGCGAAATCAGTCCACACCGCCTGGCGGTACCTGCCCACCGCCAGGCGCCAGCGCCCTCCCAGTGCCACTGTTTTTCAGTCACCGCTTGGCGGAGCACAACTTACCGCTAGGCGCCACGCGGTACGGGAACCTCTCCAGTTGTTCCTATCGCCTAGCGGCATCAGCAAGTCGCCAGACGCCACACTAGAAGTCCCTCACTGCTGGTTTTGGAACACTCACTGGTTTGTTCCAAAACTAGAACACTACCACAAGCATCACTCTTCTCATTCATCAGGACATTATGCAAAATTACCCAGCCATACCTCAATCAATTTAATTACTTATGACCCATACTCATAGGTCCATATATTCCCTACATATAATTCACCAAGTCCTCTATCCAAGCATAATAGCTCAATCAAGCTTAAGGAAATTGCCTAATTCATTCCCTCTGACTTACTCTAGTCTGAAAATGGAATTCAGTCACCACCCTAGACTATTTAAGGCTCATAGCAGAATAGTTGTTTATCTCCATTGACACAAAATTTCAGTCAACCCCAATTCTCATGCTTACTAACTTATTACATTGTTTTACCCTATAATCTTCATTGATTGACTTACCAAAACAGAAAATCTTATAACTCACAATTTAACTGCAGTTACACTCTTCTTCCACCACATTCTTATATCAGATTATTCATCATCACTAACGTTTTCATTACCTAACTATCATCAATATGTTGCAATATACTCCCCTTTCTCCTCTCTTGTTCTATTAATCTCAACGAATTTCCCCCTAATTAAAGTTACCTATCAACCCCACACACAGATTTTGCCTCTTCTCTCGTCATTCCATTTCTGCACAGAAACGGGTCTACATCCTACCATTACCTGACGGTGTTACACTTGCCGTCAGGCGGCATTCCAGTACCAAGTTTAGAACCCCTAATTTTCTGTACCTACAAAGATCATCAAACCCCCCCAAAGTTTGATCCAATCTCGAATTTCAATGCTCGAGTTCACTCAAGCATGACTTAAAAAACCATCACACTATTATATCGTTCAATTACTTGTCTTATTTCTTCCAATCACTTAATAGTCATACCCAAACCACGAATTATACCCTTATTTGTTTCTCATATAAATCCCTCATGTCCCCAAACAGATTCTAAGATGCCTAACATTCCAGACCATAGAATAATATCACAAGGTTATACAATCACACACGCAAGGAAATCCAATTCAACGTCCCACATATCATAATTTCCACAGAACGCAATAAAAATAGAGACAATGTCGCGCATCGCCTAACGGTTCAGTCTCGCCGCCAAGCAGCTCATGCCACAGAACCCAGAAACAAGGTTAATCCTGATGTGTTGCATGGCGGCACATGCATGCCCGCTAGGCGGTTTCTGGGCAGATTCCCAAAATTTCGCGATAACTTCACAATTTAACAGAAAAATTCATACAATTTGATTCATATCAACACATTACAATAAGTACGAATTAAAAGAGTTAAGAACAACTCCCCTTACCTGCAATTCGCGCTCTAAACTCGAATTCTTGATGTATCTCTAACCCAACTCTCTAAACCTTCCCTTGCACACCAACAACACGTTCTCCGCTCACTTCTTTCAGCACCCACCACGAAAACTCTTCTAGAAACCACTGCTTGCAATTCACACCCAATGCAACACCCCTCTTCCGTCCAATTCTCTTCTCTCTCACAATCACTACCTTAATTAAGTGAGTTTAAGCCAAAAAAACGAAAATAAACTCAAATGGGGTTTATGGTTATTCAAAACTCATAATTGGGATGTTTTCAGCCCCTTAATCTTCCCTTCTTGGCTGCTAGGGTTCCTAAACCCTTCCATAATCATACCAAACGAAAATTTGGCAAAAAGAGAGCACTTTTGTTGTTAGCCAGGTTTAAACCCACAACCTATCAATCACCAAGTCAAGAGCACAACCAATTCATCCAATTCACAATTGTGATAATTCCTCATATCCTAAGGTTATGTTATCACGTCTCACATTCAATTATATAACATAAAAATGCATAAATTAAAATAACACCCAATTCACATACATAGGACTCGAACCCAAGTCCTTTCACACAATAAAGTACTCTTAACCACTTGAGCTAGTACTTTTCCACGTCATAGCTCTCTGCATTAAATGCCTTAAAGGCTTCTATTACTCGCCTTTATTAATTAATTATTTAATTAACTATTTAATTTTTCTCGGGTCTTACACATTCTTCCTGGTTTAAAATTCAAATTCGCATTTCTACATTTTTCCCAGTTTTTCAGTTGACTGTTTTCCTGTTTCAATCAGTTGATTATACCAGAACAAAATCTATTTAGTAAAATCAATCGATTAACTCTGTTTTTGATCGATTGAAAGTGTACAATTCAGTACTGTTTGCATCCTAACTTGGTGATCTATTTGATTCAATTAAAGGTTGTTTTTAGCTTGCAAAGATAGCCTAAATTTTTAACTAGCCAATTCAACGCCCCTTCTTGGCTTTTCAACCATTTCAAAACTAACATTATTCACTTTTGGTTTAGCATTTATAATTTTGTGTTTTTCTTGCTTTATTTCTTGACCTCTTTGGGTTTGGTTCTATATTTGGTGCATACGTCTTTTTGGAGGTGATCTAATTTTCCTGAGGTAGCATCCTAGGAGGTGGAGTACCTAGTCCCGAAAGAGAATCCACTTTGGTGAGATCTAGAGGAAGTACAAGAGTGAAACACTTGAGAGGACTAAGCCAAGAAGACAAAGCCAAGAAGACCTTTTACATTTTGTGCACTTTGATTGTATTCAAATTGAGTTGTAAAATTGTAATGCTTTCCTTCTTGTGTTGATGGCCTAGTTAGGTGTCTTGGGGGAGTCTTAGGTACTTAATCCCATCTCCTAACTAGAACCTCTTCTATACATTAGAGAAGCGCTTTTAGTGATGAAGTTTGAAGGTTCCAAGTGCCTTCTACCTCTACCAAAACTTAGGCCGCATATAACTTCTAATCTTTCTTGTTTTTAATTTTCTTGTTTGATAGTTTAGTGTGTGTCTCAACTTAGTCTTTGAATTAATTTCATTTAAGAAGTTTTGTACAAAAGTTTGAAGTTCCCTTGCCTAGGAAAGACTTGGTATGTACGCAATCCAAGTGATTCACCTCTCTTTCCTGGAGGAGAACTAAAAGCTTTTGCTATCTACTTCTTCTTTGAAATTTTCTTTTAAAGACCAAAGTCTTCTAAAATCTAAAAAAACAAATGTCTCAACCTCCTTCTCAATGTATGGGTGCTTCAAATGAAGAAGAAATAAGTTTGAAACAAATTGCCTTTGATTTGAGAGCACTACTACGTTGGAAGGAAGATGAAATAATTGCAAGGGAAAG
>Ga0214544_1000631_pt1 | contig 66686 bp, 46 predicted proteins | sample CNSS3metaG_FD_160074 | JGI IMG/M metagenome (GOLD analysis project Ga0214544, IMG submission 160074) | Root nodule microbial communities from cowpea collected in UCLA plant growth center, Los Angeles, California, USA - CNSS3 | ecosystem: Host-associated > Plants > Roots > Nodule | place: USA... | reverse complement strand
TTGAATATTTCAAAATCACATTATTAATTGACTAAAAATAAATTCCAGCTGCATTAACAAACGTTAAAATATCCAATAATATTTTATGCAACTAAAATCAATTTTTACGCCACTTTTACCAAACTTAGTCAATAAATCCAATAATCACAAATCCTAATTAAAACCGCACCTACTCCAACCCCAGAAGCATCACATTCTAGCTCAAAAGTTTTCTCAAAGTTTGGAAGAGCTAGAACTGGTGCTTGGGTGAGTTTAGCTTTAATATCCTCAAAGGCTTGTTGTTGCTTATCACCCCACACAAAAGGTGTGTCTTTCTTGACAAGTTCATTGAGGGGTGAGGCAATTGTGGAAAAGTGGGGTACAAACCGTCTATAGAAGCTAGCTAGCCCATGAAAGCTACGGATGTCCCCTACATTCTTTGGCACAGGCCATTCTTGGATGGCTTTGATTTTGTCGGGGTCAACATGTACCCCACTTTTATTGACCACAAACCCAAGAAAGATGACACTCTCTACACAGAAAATGCACTTGTCTATGTTGGCATAGAGTTGATGGTCTCGAAGGAGAGACAGGACTACCCTAAGGTGTCCTAGATGAACTTTGAAGCTGTGGCTATAAATTAAAATGTCATCAAAATAAACAACCACAAACTTCCCCAAACAATCCCGTAGGACATGATTCATTAGTCGCATGAATGTGCTAGGAGCATTGGTTAGGCCAAAAGGCATGACTAACCATTCATATAGACCAAATTTAGTTTTGAAAGCGGTTTTCCACTCATCACCTTTGGCAATTCGAATTTGGTGATAACCACTTTTAAGGTCTATTTTTGAAAACATTTTGGCCCCATGCAATTCATCCAACATATCATCTAGTCTAGGGATGGGGTGCCTATACTTTATGGTAATGTTGTTGATGGCCCTACAATCACAACACATGCGCCATTTGCCATCTTTTTTGGGCACCAACAACACGGGAACAGCACAAGGACTAAGACTCTTTTGGACCCATCCTTTGTCTAACAACTTGATCACTTGAGTCTCTATCTCTTTAGTCTCAATTGGATTTGTCCTATAGGCTGGTCTATTAGGTAGACTGGCCCCTGGGATAAAATCAATTTTGTGCTCTATTCCTCTAAAAGGTGGGAGGCCTTGGGGACCATCCTTAGGGAAAAGATCCGCAAATTCATGGAGAAGAGCACGGACAGAAGGAGGTAGGTCCTTAAGTGAAGGATGTTGGAGACATGTAAGGACAGCATGACACAGCAAAAGGTAGGAAGGGTGTTCAACATGAAGAGTTTGTAAAAGAGTTTTATGAGTGAGAAGCACTTCATGATGAACATCCTTAGAAGGAGAGACTTCCTCTACCTTTTTCTTAGAAGCCTTGGATAATTTAGTAGAGTTGGTGGAACTCTCTTCCTCCCTCCTAGCTTTCATTTGAGCTTGGTCACTAGCAACTTGAGTAGGAGTGAGGGGATGTAACACAAAAGTTTTGGAATGATGTTGGAGGGTGATCTCATTGGTATGGCCATGGTGGGTGGTTTTGCGGTCAAATTGCCACGGCCTACCTAAGAGAATATGGCAAGCTTCCATTGGAATTACATCACATAAAACTTTGTCTTTGTACTTTCCAATAGAGAACTTAACCAACACTTGATGCTTGACTTCGAGATCCCCATCTTCATTAAGCCAATGAAGTTTGTAAGGTTTGGGATGGGGTAACAAAGTCAAGTTCAACTTCTCAACCATTCTTGTGCTACAACAGTTGCAACAAGACCCACTATCAATGATCAAAGAACAAGTATTGTTCAAAACGTCACAGCGAGTGTGAAAAATGTTTTCTCTTTGATCATTGAGAGGAAGGGTTGGTTGGTTATTGAGAAGCCTCCTAATCATTAAGAGAGACCCTTCTTGAGGGTAAGAATGATGTTTATCTTTGGAGGACTTGTCACTGTGGGAGTCACTAGAAGAGGAAGATTCCTCAGAAGACTCCTCTTGACTGCTGTAGAGGTCTTGGCCCTTTAGCACAATGGTGCGCTTGGTAGGACACTGTGATGCCACATGACCTCTACCTAAACACTTAAAACACTTGATCTCACTACCTCGCTTGGAGGTCTCACCCTTATCTTGACCTTTTGCTGGGTGTCTATGAGCGGTCTCCTTGACATGAGAAAAATCTTTCTTTTGAAAATCAGATTTTGAAAAAGAGAGTGAAGAATCCTTGCGAATAGGTTTCCTCAAGAGTTGTTGCTCCACTTTGATGCACATTTGAACAAGTTCATTTAAATTTTGATATGGGAGCAACTCAACTCTATCTCTTATGTTGTAGTTTAGACCACTCAAGAACCTAGCAATGGTTAGATCTTCTTCCTCATCTATCCCAACCCTCAAGATGTATAACTCCATCTTTTGCCTATATTCCTCCACAAACATGGTTCTTTGTTGGAGCCTTTGGAGTTTATCCATAAGCTCTCTTTTGTAGTATGAAGGAACATGACGAGCATGGAGTGCCTCTTTGAGATCAAACCAATATTCAATCTCGGGAAGGCCTTTTTTTCGCTTTTGGAGGACAAGGGCTGTCCACCAATTTAAGGCATGACCTTGGAAGCTGAGAACAGCAAGAGAGACACGTCTCTCTTCCTCAACCACGTGGCTGTCAAACAGTTGTTCAACTTTTGCCACCCAATCTAGATATGCCTCAACATTGTCTTTTCCATGGAAAGGAGGCAAATCTATTCTTGTTTCTTTGGGGTGAGGAGGAACACGCCTTTGTCTCCTAGTGTGAGGAGATTGCCTTGGAAAGGGGCGTTGTAAATCCTCCTCCTCGCCACTAAGATCATGATGATGTCTTGATGGGGGCGAGAAGATCTAGGAGAAGCACGGTGAGTGTGTGGAGGATTCCTTAATTGCTCAGATATGAAGTGCAAATTGGCTTGCATGGCAGCCATTTGAGCCTTGATGTCACTCACCTCTTTGGTGAGTTTGTGAAGCATACGAGGGGAAACATCACCCTCATCATCCGCACTAGTGTTATGTTGTGTTGGTTGTGGTGAATTTTGTTGGGTTTGCACCCTTGCACGTGTAACCCTTCTAGTGCTCATGATTGACACGATCTAGCACTTGAGACAAAGTGTGAATAAAAGTTTTAAGAACACAAATGAACCTCCAGGTAGGCGAGGTGAGTCGAAAAAGACCACTTAATAACCAAAGCCAATCCTAGCCAAGGCACACTTGGGCAAGTTTGAAAGAATTTCACACAATGGCTAAGTGCTAAATGATGAGAATCACTAGACACTAGTTGTCAACAAAGAACAAAGAACAAAGAAATCTATAAAACACTAAAGACGGACCCCTAATTGGCCAAAAATATGTAGAGACTTTGGTCTCAAAATTTTAAGCCACTAAACAACGTGAAAACTTGAATATAAGCTATGTGGCCTAATGTAAGGTGAGAAAGCACTTAGAACTTTCAACACACTTACAACCAAAAGCGAATTACTAATGGATGATAAAGGTTCTACTTAGGAGATGGTATTGAACACCTTGTGGTTCCCCAAGACACCTAAGTAGGCCAAAATACAAGTTCAAAGAGAGTTAAAATTGGTACACAAAATTTAGGCAAAGAGGAGCAACCCGAGAGCACCAAACTTTTAGAGAACTTTGAGTAGAAAATAAGGCACAAAGGATGCTCCAAATTGACCAAAATAAGTGACCAAATTGTAGAAAAACTAGTAAACTAAAAAGATGCAACAATTACAAGCCACAATGGCCAACAAAAATGCTTGAAATTGGTGTTGGAAGCTACTCCTGAGGCTAACTTGAACACCACAATTTTGGACAACAAAGTGATGCACTCCCAAGAGCACTTTTGGTGCCAAATGAAGCCTTAGTTGATGGCTTTGAAGTATACACCAACTGAATAGCCAAAAACAAGGACAAGCAAGAAATTAAGGCTTGAAATAAAGGAAAGCACAGCAAAAGGAATCCTAGAATGGAACTAGAATGGAGTAAAAACCAAAAATAGAACATGCAGTGCTCATAAAATGCTTATGGTATTCATTGCATGTGTGCCAATGTGAGGGAAGTAATCCACTCCAAATGAAAGCAATTGATGGCAATATGGAATACACACAAACAAGCAAATGTATAAAGCAAGAGCACTGAAATTCTGAAGCAAAACACACAAAAAACGCACTAAACAGTGATTTTCCCGAAAACACAGCACTAGAAAACGCTAACAGATGCCTTAACTTTGCAGATTTATCATATTTTTTGTACTGGACATATGTGAATGATTCTTTTTGCTAATTTTTCGTCCAAATGTTAAGAAAATTAGGCAAAAATTAGAAGGTGATTCGGTGCTATGAATCGTTCCAGTTAAATCACACAAGAAAAGTGTGTGTCAGGACACAAGTGAAAACAACAACAAACTGGCACTGAAAAACGTAGAAAGTTGCTTCTACTTCAAAAATTTGTATAGAATTCAATTCTCAAGATAATGGAATGATTCTTGTTGGAGAATTTTCATTTGTGACTTAGTTTTTCGAAGCAACAATCAGCTGAAATTTGGTGCACTGATTCACTCGTGACACTTCTCAAACAGAAGGTGTGCAGTAAAAAAAAAGGTTGAAAACTAAAGCAAAAGTAGAGTGAAAGTGGAAGATGTTCAATAGACAAATCAATTCGATTTGAAGCTTGATTATGATCTAGAATCAAGCATAGATGAAGATGAACATCTTAGGACACTCTAAGGCACAAACCAATCGGTGAAATGGCATTAAAACAATGAGGAAAGCTGACTCAAACAACCACACACATAGCATGAAGCTTCATTGCGTTTTGGAGTGGAGTTTGACACGGTTTCACTCAAGCAAGTGCAGAAAATGATTGTAAACGCTGGAAAATTGAAGAAACATGTAAAAGAAAGCATGAACAAGACATAAAACACAACTTGAACGGTGGAAATTGAAAAGAAAAAAGAATCACTGAATAAAAATGACAAAAAATACAATGGAAGAGATAAAATGGTGCTGAAATGTAAAGGAAAGCTAGTAAATGATGTGAACCATAGCAAGCAAGGAAATCTACAAGTAGAGTGTAGAACACTCTTGTAGTCTCATAGTTGCATCGAATCAATGGATAAACACAATAGAAACACAAGAAAATGGCAAAGGAATGGTAAACGTGAAAGAGAAAGCAAAATAGAAGGAGAAGGAGATGATAATAAGACGAAAAACTGAAGGAAACACAAGACTAGGAAAGAACCTTACCAAACCATGAGAGACCATGGTTTGATGGCTTTTGATACCATTATGGTGGAGATCCAAAGGTGCGTGAAGAACTCCATGGGCAGCGGAAATTGGATGAAGGAATGGAGGCAAGTTGGAAGGCACTTGCAAGCAATGAAAAGTGAGAGAGGTGATAGGATTTCCTAATCTATGCTAGCCTAAGGAAGGTGGCTAAAGGTAGAGAGAGGAAATCTCTAGAAAGGGGTGACTCTCAAAGGCAATAGAGGGAGGAGTGCTCTCAACTCAAGTTGCATCTATTGCTTAAAATTTCAAGAGTGTCTACAAATGAGTGAAATTTTGGCTTTTATATGAAGCCATTTACACATGAGAAAGGAGAGCCATTGGATGGAGTAGGCCTTGATCTTGGCCCTTAGATCAACCTTGGAAAAGGAGGCAAGATCACGCCCCTTGGATCTTGGCTTGAAGAACAAGAAGGATTCTTAGCCTTTAGATGTGATGACCAACCTTAGTCAAACCATGAAGCAAAGGAGCCTCCTTGTATTGATAATCTCGGCCATGTATGAAGAGAACTGGGCCGAGCCCAATTTGAACCCCATCCTATGTTCCTTTCATGTATTATGTATTATTGGAAAGCAAAGCCCAAACAATAGCCCAATTTAAATCTACACTACTAGATTTATATGCACTTCTTCAAGTCTTTGTGATCTCTTTGGCCCATTTGAATAATGTGTGAAGTCCATTGAATTTGTGATCATCTAATGGGAGGCCCTTTTGAATCTTCTTCATTATTGATCTTGTAATGGGCCTTTTAATGGGCTTGGGCTTTGACTTGGGCTTGAAGGTGCAATATGGCTTGGTGAGGTCACATCAGAGGGTTAAATTTGAATTCTTCCTTAATCGCCTTTCAACACTCAACATCAATTATGGAGTTCAATTAAATCATTCTTTAGATTTTTGTAAATGTACTGCAATTCACCAAAAAATCATTAATTTCATGTTTAACTAATTATCACCATCTCATTCTGTAATTCTAAGCTAAAGAGGGTTGATTCACTTCAAGTTAAGTTAATTTCATGCATTTCAAGTGTCAAATGTAACATCCTGGCCGGATATTACTAAGTTAAATAAAATAGAAATAATATAAGTAATAATATCGCATTATATAAAAATGCTTTCCCAAAATGCAGGAAAGTTTAAACTTTATTTAAAGTGTTATAACTCTAATACATGAGTTCAAAATAGCCATTACAAAATTCAAGGTCTATTTAAACATAAACGTTTTACAAAGCATTAAAAATAGTCTATAAAAGATCCCCAAGCTAGCCCCTCTTCGACTCAAAGTGTCACCTGCTCCACCTAAAACACTAGCTGCTCCCATATAATGAAATCACATGATCATCACCAACCACAAGCAGATAGGGTGAGCTAACAACATAAATAACTCAATAATCAAAATAAAATGCACACACACACACAAACACTCTTTGAGAACCATTATCCTCCAATTCCAAAAAAACATGACCATCATCATGTTTATCCACGTTTTACATCCTTAAATGATGACCTTAAGATATCCTTTGCTGCCACAAGCCACAACTCGTGGTTCCACCATCTATAAGCCATAACTCAGAGATACACGTTCGAGACTATCCTGTTACGAACCATCATTCATAATGCTAAGTGGAGTTCCCAATACGAACCACAACTCATACTCTCAATACAAGATTAGCAACATCATTGGCCGTAACCCGTGATTGCCTAATCAAGTGGAGACCATCCATATGAGTCACAACTCGCATACTCACACTAGTTACCAATATCACCAGGCCATAGCTCGGGATCACCACGTGTTTACCCTTCATTCTGAGTCACAACTCATGGGATACCGTTGTAAGCCACACACATTCAAGCATACAACCATTTTGCCTCTACATTATCGCCTGACGCTGCTCTAGAGCCGCCTGGCAAAACTCAGTTCCAGACCGCCTGACGGAACTTCTCTGTTGCTAGGCACCTCGCACCTCTGAGGCCACTGAATTTATAGACATCACCTAGCGGGACGACCCTCACCACCAGGCGCCACACGTTACCACAATCCCCTAGAATAATAGCTATCGCCTAGCGGTTCCATCCTCATCGCCAGGCCTTACACTAGTACAACGAGTTGTATTGGTTTTTATGCATCCAAGAACGACTCTATTAAATCTATTATCCCCATATACCATATATGTATGAATCATATCCACATCCTTCATAACTCACAATTTACCCCTTCACATGCAATCAACCATCATTCACCACTTTAGAATATGATATCCTTCAAATTCCCTTAAGAATGTAACCCACTTATGTTGAACACAAAACAATGGCTCTCAACCAGTTTAATTGTCATTTCTTTGCACATTGGGAGTGCCTACAGTACCTGCCCACCAACATAATTACCACATCAAGTAATCCCCATTTAAAATCATGTTATTAGTAATCCTTAGCCACACTCAACCTTAAGTTAATAATAGGCTTTCTGCAACTGTTATGAACACAACATCGCACTCAATTAGAATCACTACTGATGCTAATCCAGTCATCATATGGTCCAATTTATCTCAAGAATTTGACCTCTCCCATGGCTTCCCACCCTTATTCCTATAAGTCATAAAATTTTTTCCCATTAGCACACTAATCCTAATGTATATTTCCCCTTACTGTCAAATTCACTTCTCATGACACTTTCACACAACACTTCAACCTGCCCCTACCAAGTCAACCAACATTTGTTGGTCAACACCTATCGCCTAACGGCAAATTACACCCCGCCAAGCGGTGCATCAATTTCTGGGAAAATTCCAGATTCTGTTACACCTACAATGTCTCCAAAAAATTCCATAATGCATTCCTCTATTGATTTCCACAATCCAGCATGCAACAAGTACATCTAACACTATTTAATATCAATTTAAAAGTGTACCTATGAGTTCTTAATGTAATTCGCCCATCAATCATCCCTAAACTCTAAATTCCCAAATTCCAAACCCTAAAATCGATCCATACCAAATTTTATTCCAATTAATTCAATTCACCCTACAATTAGACCATTTATAGTACTTCACAACTACATCATCATGTATAGATTAATCCTCTCCGATCATAATAGCCCAAAACTCCCTAAAACCCAAATTCGAGCCAATTTAGCTCGCATCGCCTGGTGGGTATTCATCACCGCCTGGCCATTCATATAAAACCCAGAAAACTAGGTTATGCATGATGAGTCACCTGGCGGGCCATTTGTGCCACTAGGCGGTTTCTGAGAAAAACCCAGAAAATAGTTAAAATGCATGTGTTGCCTGACGGTTTCTTCCATATCACCAAGTAATTTTTGGAAAAATTCCAGAAACTCAAAAAGGAGTCACGAAATTTCAGAATTTAAACATAACCAATACTCAACATATCATGCAATTCATATCAATTACATCAAAACCAATAACAACTCCCCTAACCTGGATATCCTTGCTCAAAAGACAACGTTAGAGTTCCCTTTTGATGTAAGTAATGTGACTCCAGAAGACTTCTCTCTCTCTCTCTCACTAATTTTACCCTTAATCCCAATTTCAACCTTACTTTTAATTGGTTTAATGGTTAACATTAACACTCACTTAATGATCATTGAATTATTGTTTATGGTGGTTTTCCAGCCCTCTTGGTTGCCCTTTTTTTACGATTAGGGTTTCTGACCTTTCTCATCCATGGCAAAAATAAATTTGACAAAAGGAAAGCTTAATTTGTGTCTACCAAGGTTCGAACACACAACCATGCTACTATCAAGTCAATGCATAACCATTCAATCAATTCATGTTTCATGATAATTACTATAAATCTAGGATTACATTATCACTCATTATGTTCAAGCATATTATTATTAAAATAATAAACAATTAAAATAACATACAAATGGCATACGTAAGACTCAAACCCAAGTCCTCTTAACACAATCAAGTACTCTCAACCACTTGGGTTAGTACTATTCCACGTCATAAAACTAACATTAAGTGTCATAAAGACTCCCATTACCCGTATTTATTAATTAATTATTTAGATAACTAATTAAATTTCTCGGGTCTTACACTTTTCACTCTACAGTCTTAAGTCTCGTCCTTTCAAATTTTGGCAGACTCACCTTACACCACCAATTAGTGAACTCCTACACTTTAACTTGATCCATGTATCTCCTATGTCTACGCATTTATAATTCACTCATACCATTCCCATTTAGAACCATATCTACCTTCAAACTCAATCACTAGTTAAGCCTAAACATAGGAACTATAAATCCAACAACCAATAATGCACATCTCAACCACAATCAAGTCTTACTCACTCAATAATTACAACCACAATCAAGTCGTACCCTTTTCCCACAATCAAAACATCCCAAAAACCACATAACATAAAAAATCGAGCCAATCTTGCTCACATCACCTGACCAGTGTTCATTACCACCAGACGGTTCATGTAAAACCCCAAAATTTGGGTGAGACAGATTGTCTCGCTACGCAGGTCTTCAACAACACCAGACAATTTCTAGAAAATTTCTAGAAACTCAAACAACAAACAGACATGCAACAATAACAGTTGAAGCAATATGTTATTTAACAGAAGTTAAAACAAAATACGGGTTCAGTTCCCCTAACCTGGTATTCCTCGCTGCATTTTTAAAAATGATAGAGTGTTTCTTGCATCATAATTGATCTAACTCCAAGTCCTTCTCTACCCTTGCAGAATTTTCCCTTACGTCTCTTTGATTTAGACTTTTGTTCTCAAAATACTCTCCTCCAGTACTCACAAAATGACAGTCTCAAAAACTCACACTCTCACCCTCCACTTGCTTCTTAACTATGCCTTAATTAGGAGTAATGGCAGGAAAGCAAAAATTAAATAAAAAAGAGATTAATGGCCATTGAAGGACCATTACAATGTGGTTTCTCAAACTTTCTAGTTGCTTGCTATGACGATAGGCTTTTCTGATCATTCTCATTCATGCCAAAAAGAGTTTTAGCAAAAAGGATCATATTTATCGTTGAACAAGGTTTGAACACACAACCACACAATTACCAAGCCAATGCACAACCAATCAACCAAATCCATTGTTTCATGATAATTCTTACACATCTAGGATTATAATATCACGCATCATGGTCAAATATATTATTAAAGTAATAAGAGAATTGAGTTAGCACACTAATGGCATACACAAGATTCAAACCAAAAGCCTTTCATAAAAACCAAGTACTCTTAACCACTTGAACTAGTAATTTCCTTGTCATAACTCCTCGCATTAAATGCCATAAAGATTTCATTCCCACATTTATATTAAATAATTATTTATTTAATTATTTAATTTTCTCGAGTCTTATATATAAAACTTATGTAAAATCAACTAAATTAGACATTTATCACTGACTATTTATTATTAATATCTATATGTATTTGCGTTATCTTACGTTTAGTGGATACCAATTAAGAAAAATAAATTAGTGTTCACTTACCAACACTAAGCTAAAACAAATAATAAAAAGACTTAAATACATTATTGGTTCCAATTTTCGTAAACTTTGTTCACTTTGGTCCTCCTTTTTTGGAATGTTCAAAAAGTTCCTACTTTTGTAATTTGTGGTCAATTTGGTCCTTTTTCTTGACGTCATTTAAATTAATAACAGAGCACTGTACACATTGGAACTGTTTGCATTACGTGTTTGATATTTTATTACGTGGCTTGTTTGTGTACTGTGTGATGTGGATTTCAATGTCTTTTAGTTAGAAAATAATGAAGAAAGTCGTAATTATGGATTGACATCACAGTGGACCTGTTAGGCTTTTGGCTTCTAGAGGAGAAGATAATGATTCGTCAGATTAGGCTTCCGTCAAGCTGGTGTGAAGGACTTTCTACATTTTGATTTTAACTTTGAACGTATTCATCATTGACGAGGTTAGTGATTTAGTTTTGTATGTTTTTATTGTTTTTTTATATGTTTTTGTATTTAGGGTTTTTTTCATTGAGTTTAGGGGTTTGTGGTCCTCAGAATGTGGTGATCTTATGATTAGCATGTTATTAATTGCATCATTTTGTGTTGTTTTTGTTGGTGGGTCATGCATTGGTGACCTATTATTTTAATTGTCGTTTTTGTCGGTTGTCGGTGGTAGGTATGTCCCCCTTACTTTAATTCTTATTGAATGTAGTAGCGGTCCCCCATTAAGTTAAAGTAGAACTATGTTTGACAACCTTTTAACTCTATGTCAATATACTGCTTAGGGTAATGACTGATGGTAGGTTCGAAGTTGATGTCCACCATGGTGGGATTTTTGTACATAATCGAGGTTTCCATTACATCAATGGGGGAAGAATGTAACATCCTAGCCGGATATTACTTATTTAAATAAAATTAATACGAATTAAATAAAAAGATAATATTTATTGAATATATTTCCCAAAACGCGGGAAAATAAAATACGTTCAACTTTTACAAATACATTCAACTTTTACAAATATAAAACGGTTCATAGTACTGATTACAAAAATAATCCATGAAATCCATAAAAATAATTCCCTGTAAAAATTCCCATGCTAGCCCCACTTCGGCTCTAAGTATCCATGTGCCCACCTACATCAACATTTGCTCCCATGTAACGAGTTACATGATCATCGCCAAACACATACAGATAGGGTGAGCTTAAAAATACAATAAAATATCATATATAATAAAAGTAACAAGTTATCCCTTGACCCTTCTAAGAACCCCAATTCTCATACCCAAGCATTCACATCTTCCTTTGGATGCTTCTTAATTCTACACCTTTTGATGATTACTTATATGGATCTTTGTTGCCACGAGTGTCTACTCGCCCCTCCAACTATAGGCCACCATTGATAGTCGACACATGAGAATGATCTTGTCACGGCCACAATCCGCAACATCAAGTGGAGTTTCCCAATACGAATTGTAGTCAGGATTTGTCCCAAGACTACCAAACTTGTCGAATAACACCGAGGATCGCAATCTTCCGAAACCCATCCGTACGAGCCACGATCTCGCACACAACACTGACTTCCAAAACCACCAGGCTACAACCTCGATTGGCCACGTGTTATTCCAATACAGGCTACACTCGTAACTGGCCCCCGACAAAGCATCGCCTCAAGACCTTCATCCAAAGTCGTGTAGAATCCTCCTCGTTGCCCAATTCTACACCTAGAACCGCGTGACGCCTTGCTCGTATCGCCTGGCAAAAACTGGTTCCAGACTGCCTAATAGAACCCACACGTCGCTGGGCGACAAACGCCTTCCAATACCTCTGCCACATCAATTTCGCCTGGTGGGACCACCCCTTCTGTCAGGCACCACGCGAGTCTAGTGGCCACTACCACTATTTTGGGTCTTTATCTCTAAGTGACTTGTCCCACATCATTAGGCGCCATACCAGTAGCGACAATGCTATTGCTTTTTTTTTTGGCAATTGGAGACTGGTTCTAAGAACACCAACACTCCATACGAAATCATTCATCACTAAAATAATTATTCAATTATAATAACATGACTGATATACAATCCACACACCCACATGCATTATGATTTCCTTACACCATTTATTTGACTAAGTAAAACATACCATGTGTATTCCTACCACATCATAACTTATTTATACATACAATACTTAAACAGCGCATTTTACCATACTAATTTTCAATCAATCATCCCAATTTGCAATTCATAGCAGTTCCCAAATCAGACAATATACCACATCACAGTCAAGGTAAACTTACCACTTTTACACTCTTGTAATTCAAATTATCGCATAATCATACTTAATTCCATTATATACATGTGTGTCCTTTCCACCACTTTTGTCCAATTTTCCAATAATATACACAACATTTCCCAAAGAATCCACCCTAGTAGCCTAACTCAAGCAGATTCAAAGGGCCTCTCTACACTTGATGTGTTGCCTGACAGCAGTTCATGTACCATCATGTGGTGGATACACAGTTTGGGTTCTTCCCAGATTTTCCTGCACCAATACAACCTAAACCCCGAAAGCTTCAATCAAACACATGTTTTGGTTCTCTTTTAGTGTGCAATCACATATACAATGCAGGTTTATAAAATATTAGGATCCTTTTCGTGAAACAGAAAACCAATGTTAGACACAAATCATATTTCGTCATACTCAAACCCAACATGAACCCTAACCCCCAATTATGCAACGATTCATACCATTTTCATCCAAAAATTAACTCGCAGGCAATTTTCCACATTCAAATTCACACACGCATACATAAAGGATCAATACAAGTTTCCCAAATATCGTAGACCAAAACAGACCAAGAACTAGAAAGCCCAGTTCATGTCGCCTAGCGAATAGCATGCAACCACCAGGCGATTCATAGGAAAAACCCAGAAAAATGGGTTTTGGAGCATGCTTCACCTGACAGGTATTCAACGCTGTCAGGCGGTTTCTGGAAAATTCCAAAAACGCGAAGAAACTCAAGACGAATTGGCAGGAAAAATGCATCCCAATCCTCAATCATACCAAGCAAACATATAATTAAAATTTAAATAACAGAGTGGAACTCCCCTAACTTGGAAATCCTGCTATAATTGCTCCACCAATGTTCTTCTCCGCTCCAACTTTGATCTCCATCCTAAAAAAAGCTTCTCCCAACCTTCTCACAACTCTGTAATTGAACTCTCTAAGGTCCTAAACTCTCTGGTTTGCAGCCACACGAATTTTTGTTGTTCTCCCTTTCTTTCCAACTCTAAAACTAATTTAATTGAATTAAAATTAAATTAAATTCAAATAAATTCCTTAATTGGTCTGTAATAGCTAATCAACTCCAATTAATCCCTTTATCTTCGTCCAGATTCGTAGAACCTATCTACAACTCTTTATCTACTTAATTTCTTCCCCAAGGCATAAAAAATAAGATGTTATGATTTTACTCTAGCCAAGGTTCCAACCTACAACCTCCTACTTACCAAGTGCATGCATAACCATCAAGTCAATTCGTGTTTCTCAATAATTCATACTTATTTATGATTTCATCTTACTACTCTAGTCTCAATCATACACGCAAAACAATAAAATAATTAAGTTAACAGACAATTGGCATATACAGGACTTTAACCCAAGTCCTGTCAACACAACCAAGTACTCTCAACCATTTGAGTTAGTACTATTCCACACCATAAGTCACAGCATTAAATGCCATAAAGGTTCCCACTACGTTCATTTATTAAATAATTATTTATTTAATTATTTAAATTTCTCGGGTCTTATAAAGAACAATTTTGTCATGCGACCCTGATAGATGGACTTACTTTGAAGTTTTAAATGCAGTTAAGAAAATTGGTTATATTAACATTAAAGGGATGTGGTATGATGTTAAAAAATGTTGCGCCTATTGTCAGATGACAATAGTGAAATTAATATGGTGAATGTAGCTAGGCGTTATGGGCAAGTTCATTTGTTTGTGGTTCATGGTGTGGATGAAGCTGAGATAGTAGATGGTGTGGATGAAGTAGAGTTAGTACATGGTGTAGATGAACTAGAGGTAGTACATGGTGTGGATGAAACAAAGGTAGCACATGGTGTGGATAAAGTGGAGGTTCTTTACATCTGTGATGCACCACATGTTGGGGTTGTAGGGACTGATGCTGAAAGTGGTTGTCAAGAAGAGATGGGAGGTCTAGTTGATGAAGTGGAGGATCAATGTCATGAAGTGGAAGGTACATATGGAGAAGTGGGGGTGTAGGTGAAGAAGTGAAGGCTCAGGTTAATGAAGTGGACGTTCAGGTTAAAGGTGCTAAAGGAGAGGTTCAGGTTGATGAAGTGGAGGTTCAGGTTAAGGGTGCTAAAGTGGAGGCTCAGATTGATGAAGTAGTGGTTCAAGTTGAGGGTGTTGAAGTGGAGGCTCAGCCTGATGAAGTGGAGGTTTAGGTTGAGGGTGCTGAAGTCCAAGTTGGGGTTGATGAAGTGGAGGTTCAGGCTAAGGCTGATGATAATAAGGACAATAGTTTTGTTAGTGTTAGTGTGGGTGCAGGACTTATGGATGTTGGTTTGAATGTGGCCAATGATTTAGAGAACAATGTAGAAGATAATATTAAGGTTGAAATTGGTTTAAATGAAGACGACAATGGTAGTTATGAAGATGACAACAAAGTTGATGCTAAAAATTAGGGATGGCAACAGGTTGGGTCAGGCACAGATAGTGCCTACTCGCAACCCGACCTGCACAGAAAAACTCTACCTGAAACCTGTGTTATTACCCATCAGATAACTGCGTAAAAAAAACCCACGTATTTTTTTAAATTCGTGGGTATCCATAGATACCTGTGAATATTTAAAAAAATATATTTTATTAGTTTTTAAATGAAATCTAAATAAAATTGCAAAAGGAATAAAAAAAATCAAATTGTACTTAAAACATACATCCAAATAGTAGTCTCAAGATAACTAAATATATTTAAAACATAAATCCCAATTGATAGTACTCAAAAAATACATCCAAATTCAAATAAAAGTAATTTATAAAATAATTCTTATAAAAATAACAGTATAAGATTTATCCTCATTATCTTCATCTTGACCACTTAATTCCTGAAACAAATAATACACAAAAAAGTCTTTAATACATCCCTAACAATGACACTATTAGTAAAATTAGAATGAAATATTAAAAAAGAAGTATTAACATCATCATAATTTATCTCCTCTAATATTGTATTAATTTTCATCTTGTCTACTTTCAATTTTAAAGAACCTAAAAAGGGAAATCAATTCAATCATTGTAACAATTAATATGAATATACATAAATATGTAATTTGAAATGTTAATTTAATTACCTTATGTGTCAGTACATAACCAATCTTGAACACACATCAATGCCTCTAAAGTGTTTGGGTGTAATCTATTGCGATGTGGATTGAGAAATCGACCACTAGTACTAAGAGAAGACTTAAAAGCAACAGTTGAGATAGGAATGGCTAGAAAATCTCTTGCAATCATTTGCAATATTGGATATTTTAACCCATTAGCCTTCCACCAAACTAAGATGTCAAATTCTTCATTTGAATAAGGTAGTGTTGGTTCCTCCAAGTAATAATCAAGTTCTAACTTATAATTTGATGGTTCAAATTTCTTTACAATTTGATGTTTTGCAAAATCCTCTCCTCCAAGCATCTTTTCTTCCATCAAGACTTTGGCTTACATTTATGTTTGGATTTTGATGCAAAGAAACTAACTTCTTACCTTTCATGTTCATTTCATACTCTCTTACCAACTCCTTACAAAGAGCCTTCACTTTTTCAATTTCACAATCAAATTCCTCTCTATATATCTTGGGGAAAAAATAATCCAACAAATCAATTTTATACCTAGTGTCTAACACAATACCTATAGCCATGACCCCACTGATAAAACCCCAATACTTGTTAAATTTTAAAACCATGGATGCAGTCATTTGATGAATAATAGAATTTGGAGAGTCAAGCCATTCCATCAAAGCCAACTTAATTTGGCATACCTTTGGAAAGAAAATATTAGATGTTGGATATAAAGTACCAGAGAATAAGAGTGTGACATCATAAAATATTTCCAACTTTTGACAAATTTCACTTGCCATTTGCCAATCATGTGCACTAGGCAAAGCTTTATATTGACTCTCATTGTGACAGTTGATCAAATACATCTTTGTATTTTATGGCTACTTGAAGCATTAAAAATGTAGAATTCCACCTAGTTTTGTAATCAAGAACCAATTTTCTACTTAATGGAATACTCAATTGAGCACATGTCTCTATAAATTTCTCTTCTCTTTTAGGTGTTGTTGTCCAATAATTAGCACTTTCTCTAACCTTTTCAGTGACATTACCAATTATGGACAAATTGTCCTTCATAGCTAAATTCAATATATGTGTGATAGAGGTCGTACCCTACCCAATTAAATCAGATAAAATGCAATATGTGAAAGTTGAACCAAGTCATCTCCCAACGACCAATATTTTCATTCAAAGCTTCAATTCCTAGATTCAAACACAACACCAACAAATGGGGGGTTTGCAGATTCAGAAATTCAACACAACAATAAAACATAATTGCAATTTTTGATTAAACAGCCTCAAAGATAGCAGTGATTCCTTGCTTTGAATGAAATTTCACCCATCACAGATTGCAAATTGAATTGGTTTCGTTATTAACTCGTGAACTCGCTGTTAAACAACTAAGTGGAGGTTAACCATGAATTCAACATGCAATTAAGAAATGCAAGCGTTAATGAATTTGTCAAAGTTCATTAAGCATGAAAAACAACTAAAAACAAGTTTCCCACTCTGAAAATTAAGAAAATTCAGATTGGATTCTTCAATTAAAATACAAACACAAATCCCAAGGTTTCATTTCATTCTTTGGAAGAAATCAATGCATTCGAAAATTAGTTGCCCATAGAATTCGAGTTAGGGTTCAACAGAAATTCAGATTCAACCATTCAAATGAGTTCAAATTGGTGTTGAAATCTTAAAATGGTGCAACAAACGAAAATGAGCAAGGAATAATAGAGGAAGAACAAAAACAACCAACAAAACCTTAAATGCTTCAATATAAATGTTACCCAAGGTGCATAAAACGTGAATACAAGCAATAGGTGTTGTCCATGACTCATAAAATGAAAAAAACGAGTGGAAAACGTGAAAAATCAGCTTGTGCCTCCATGGGTCACCTTCCAAAGCTTGAAAAATCTAAAATGGAGAGTGGAGAAGATGATGGTGCGGCTGCATGAGCTAAGAGACCTCCCATTCGCGTGGTCAAATCAACTTTGCCACTAGTATTTACAAAAATGCCACTCTGCCACTTAGAATTACAAAACTGCCACTACTAGGCCTCAAATTTGGCTTATTCACTTAGATGACGTGCAAATGACGTGGAAATGATGTGGAAATGATGTGGCAACTCTCTTCAACTGAATATTAATGTCCAAGCTCCAAAATTGCTTCATCCAAATACCTAAAAATAATTAAAAACGAAAATTAGGCCAAATAATGTGAAATTAACCCAAATTCAGAACAATGACCCAATAAAGCCCAACAGATGAAAACACACTAAAGATGAACAATTAAGCACTGAACAACTGTCAAATGGGTACACAAAGGCTAGTGGAATGGAGGAAAATGATGACTCATCAAAATCAACCACACTTACCCTTTTGCACTCCTAGGCAAAATTAAAAAGTAAAGCAAAGCAAGGACATCACAGACATAATAAGAGAGACAAAAAGAGACACAAGACAAACAAACTCAAAACAGACAAATGGAGACACATCCGACACAAAAGGATTTAAAGCTGCTAGGTATCCATGAACATCATCCAAGCAATTTAAAACGTGTCAAGTATTCAATTCAGCTCAAAGAGAGAATTGAAAGCAACATAATCTCATAAAATATGCACTGTATCACTCAAATCTCTAGGCTACTGTTTACTCTCAAAGTACCTTTGAAAAACAAACATTAAACTGACTTGGCAAGCCTCTAGAACCAACAACCAGACCAAAACACATGCAAGTCAAGATAGAAGGGCTTCTCAAGGTTGTAATAGGGTTGAGGGCAAGGTGTGGAACATATGGATAAGTAGCTAAGCAACAAAGGAAATAGAGGAGCAATGGGGAATAAGTCTCAATCAAGCATGAAAGTAATCATAAACACCAACACTTCCAAATTCGGTTCTCATACAATGCTCGAATCCAAACTCCTTTTATTTCTTTTCTTTTCTTTTTGTTTTCTCTCTTCTTTTTTTTTTCTATACAAAGAACATGCAGAGAAACAACAATTTTGAAATCCCATCTAGGTATACAAATGAGCAATTCCAAGAACCAATAACAAGTGTGCGCACAACCACACTTATTGTGCGCGACCACACTTAATTGAGCACCCATTCCCAAAACAATCCCAAAGCTCCAAAATTTCCTAAGGTAGGAAGAATCATGGTTTTTCAAGCTAGGGGCTTGTAATGAGCTATAAATCAATGAAAAAGGGTACGTAGGCTCAAAAAGGGGCTATCAACGGAAACAATCCAAGGTAGGCTCATCTAGTTGTAGGCTCATCAGAAAAAAATTGCCTAAATCATATCCAAACATGCATGTGAATCAGAAAAGCATTAGAAAGAGTCAAGTCAAGGCCATTGTGCAAGCATTCAAGAGGCATATATCACACAACAAAGAACAGAGAGTGGCTCAAATCCTCACACAAGGTAAAACAATTCAAAAGCAACTTGACATGCAAGGAGAAAGCAAAGATATCAGTCCACAGAATAACCAACAACTCATCCTCCAAAAGTGAAGTGGGTGTCCCAAACAGAAAACAAAAACATAACACAAATTAACAAAAAGGAAACAATAGTAGACAGACCTGAACAAGTGCAATAAAAGTAAGGAAGGAGAAAGAAAACTCCCTGAATTATGGTGAAATAGAAGTGGGGTCAAGCATGGAAGTCTCCTCCACAACAGTATCCACCAAGGCAGGGTTGTTGAGAAATGGCTTTAGACGATGCTCATTCACTTTGAAGCTCTTATCATTGGATTGGCTCTTGATCTCCACTGCACCATAAGGATAAACATTAGTGACAATGAAAGCACCAATCCACTTTAACCTCAACTTACCACTCATGAGTCCAAGTTTGGAGTTATAAAATAACACTTGTTGATCGACAACAAACTCCTTTCTAGCTATGCAACTATCATGGAATCTCTTGGTCTTCTATTTATAGAACATAAAGTTCTGATATGCCTCCAGACGGATCTCATCTAACTCGTTCAACTGCAACTTCCTTTCCTCCCCAGCTTGATCAAGTGAGAAGTTGCATGACTTGACAGCCCAGTAGGCTCGATGCTCTATCTCCACTGGAAGGTGGTATGGCTTACCAAAGACAACCCAATAAGGAGACATGCTTATAGGTGCCTTGTAAGCAGTCCTGTGAGCCCAAAGAGCGTTCTCAAATATGTTGCTCCAATCATTCCTATTGGGCTGCACAATCTTCTCCAAGATCCGCTTAATCTCCCTGTTTGAGTCTGGGCTTGCCCGTTAGTCTAGGGGTGATACGGTGTAGAAATCTTGTGCACAACCTCATACTTTCAAAGCAAAGCCCCCATGGACCTATTGTAGAAATGGGTGACCTAGTCACTAACGATAGCTCTAGGAATTCCAAACCTGTAGAATATGTGAGACTTGACAAAGTCTATAACAACTCGAGCATCGTTAGTCTTGGAGGCTTTAGCTTCCACCCATTTTGAAAAATAATCCACAACAAGCAATATGTAAGTGAATCCAAAAGAGACAGGGAAAGGGCCCATGAAATCTATACCCCAGACATCGAACACCTCACCAAATAACATGGGTTGTTGAGGCATCTATTGTCTCCAAGAAATGAATCCTCCTGCTCGTTGGCATTACTCACACGTGCCACAAATCCTCCACGCATCCTTGAAGATGGTGCGCCAATAAAATCCGCAATCTAGCACCTTGCGAGTTGTCCTCTATGTGCCAAGTTGACCACCAGATGCAGATGAATGACAAAATTTGAGGATCGAGTCAATCTCATGGTCCAAAATGCATCTCCTGGTAACCTGATTACTGTACATTTTTCACAAATAGGGGTAATCCCAAATATAATACCTAGCATCGCTCTTGAGTTTATCACATTGAGCTCTGGATGCTACGGAAGGAAAAACAGAAGTAGCAAGATAATTCACGATGTTAGCAAACCAAGGAGAGGGAGAAGCAGAGAGTGTCAACAAACTTTCATCGGGAAAGTCATCCCGGATCGGTGAAGCATCATCAGCAGACCTCTTAATCTTGCTTAGGTGGTCTACAACCAAGTTTTGTGCTTCACTCCTATCACGGATCTCCAAATCAAATTCCTGGAGCCATAGCATCTATCTTATCAGCCGAGGCTTGGATTTTGCCTTCTTCAACAGGTAATTAAGAGTTGCATGGTCAGTAAACACAACAACAGGAGAACCAAGCAGATAAGGTCTAAAATTTTCAAGTGCAAAAACAACCGCAAGAAGCTCCTTCTCTGTTGTGGTATAGTTTGCTTGGGCAACATCTAATGTCCTGGAGGCATAGTAGATTACCCTCGGCTGCTTGTCAATCCTTTGAGCTAGAATAGCCCCCAATGCATAATTGGATGCATCGCACATAAGCTCGAACGAGGTTGTCCAATCGGGCGCCTGAATGATCAGAGTGGTGGTTAGGGCCTTCTTGAGGCAATCAAAATCCTATTTGCATTTGTCACTAAAGATGAACTCAACATCTTTTTACAGCAAGTTGGACAGTGGAAGGGCCTTCTTACTGATGTCCTGGATAAAGCGCTTGTAAAACCCTGCATGGCCTAGAAAAGAACAAACCTCTCGCACAGAAGAGGGGTAAGGCAATTGTGAAATAATTGAAATCTTGGCAGAGTCAACTTCAATACCCTTACTCGAAATTATGTGCCCCAATATTATGCCTTATTCTACCATGAATGGCATTTTTCAAAATTGAGAACAAGGTTAGATTGGATGCACCTATTCAAAACTTTGTCCAAACTATCTAAACATGCATCAAAGGTGGATCCATACACAGTAAAATCGTCAATAAACACCTCTATGCATTTTTCAAGAAAATCACTGAAAATGCAAAGCATGCACCGCTGGAATGTGCCAGGGGCATTGTATAGGCCAAACGACATCCTCCTATAGGCAAAAGTGCCAAAGGGGTAGGTGAATGTGGTTTTCTCTTGGTCCTCAGATGCAATATGAATTTGAAAGTAACCAGAAAAACCATCAATAAAGTAATAGTGGGACTTACCTGTCAAGCGCTCAAGCATCTGATTAATAAAAGGCAGGGGAAAGTGGTCTTTCTTGGTTTCTTGATTTAGCCTTCTATAGTCAATGCAAACTCTCCAACTGTTTTGCACTCTTGTTAGAATCAACTCCTCTTTCTCATTCTTTACCACAATGAGGCCTGTCTTTTTAGGAACAACATGGATGGGGCTGACCCACTGACTGTCAGAAATGGGGTAGATGATCCCAGCTTGTAGAAGCTTGGTCACCTCCTTCTTGACAACATCTGATATGACAGGGTTGAGTCGCCTTTGTGGCTGTCTCACTAACTTTGCTCCATCTTCCAACAATATCCTATCCATGCATGTTGATGGGCTAATACCAGGAATGTCAACCAATGTCCATCCAATTGCCTTTTGTGCTTTTTAAGAACATGCAACAACCTCTGCTCTTGTTCAGCAGTGAGGGAGGTGGAAATGATGACGGAAAATTTCTCCTCCTCCTCCAAGTAGGCATACTTGAGGTTATCTGGTAGGGGTTTCAACTTTGGAGTGTTTGATGCTGGCTGAATATCAGGAACTAGAAGGGAGGGAGAAATAGGTTCCATAACTTGTACCTCAACATAACAATCAGATGTATATGTACTTCCTGCAACATGGTTAGTGCAATCTTATTGTATAACATCAAAGTCAATAGGTACAACACCCAAAGAGTCAAACTCAGTAGATTCGACATTATCCACATCATATTCAGTATCAGAATCAAGAACATCAATGCATGCAAACTCAGATAAGTCAGACACAGATGAATATTTTAATGCATGCGAAGAGTGGAAATCATAAATGTGTCCATCAACAGCATGATCAATGATATCAACTTGAAAAACAAAATGATCCTCAGAAGGATGTTTCATGGCATCCAAAATATTAAAATGCACGACAATGTCATCAAACTCCATGGATAAAGTGCCAGCATGGACATCAATCTTGGTTCGGGCTTTCTTTAAAAATGGTCTCCCTAAAATGAGTGGGGCAGAACCACGGGAAAATCCCTCTTCCATATCAAGAATGTAAAAATCAACAAGAAATATCAGTTCACCAACCCGAAGCAAGACATCCTCAATGAAATCGGCAGGGTGGGCAACACTTCTATTTACCAATTGAATGACCACACTCGTCGGTTGCACTGGTCCAAGAGACAGAGAATTGAAAATAGACAGAGGCATGACATTAATCGAAGCACCCATATCAAGCATGGCATTCTCAAACTTATTATTACCAATAATGCAAGGAACATAGAATGTACTTGGGTCTTTACACTTTTCAGGGATTTGAGGAATAAATTTACCTATCAGTGCATATACATTTCTCCACATGTTGATCCTCTCATTGCCCTTCAGCCTCCTCTTGTGCGTGCACAGCTCTTTCAAGAACTTTGCATATATGGGGATCTGTTTAATGTCGTCCAAAAGAGGTATGTTCACCTCCACCTTCCTGAATGTTTCTAGGATCTCCCTATCAACCTCTTCCATCTTCTTGCTTGGAATAGCTCTCAGGGGAAAGGGAAGAGGTGTTGAAGGTGCAGCAAATGTGGAAGAACCGGTTACATGAGCATCATCATGCTTTCTCTGATGTGTAGCAAGATGTTCAACTTCCTTTTGAGGTGTAGGCTCAATAATGGGAACTTCAATGTTCTTCCCAGATCTCAATGTGATGGCACTCACATTTCTCGGATTCTCCACCATTTGTGATGGCAACTTATCAGAATTTTAAGCCTGTGCTTGATTAATTTGCATAGCCATCTGCCCCATTTGATTTGTCAAACTCTGGATTGAGGCTCTAGTCTCCTGCTGGAATTACGTATTCTATAGTGTCATCATTCTGACCAACTCTTCCAATGAAGTAGAAGAAGAAGGTGCAGGTGCAACAGGAGCTGGAACTGGTGTGAGTACAGGTGGAACATGAGCAACTTGTGTAGGTGTAACTCTATATTGAGGAGGTTGTTGCATGTTTTGAAACTGTTGGTTTTGCTGCGGTTGATTGCCCTGGTTTCCCCATCTCAGATTAGGGTGATTCCTGCATCCTGGATTGTATCTATTTGTTGATAAATCATGGTTTTGTTGCTGGTGTTGGGGCTTATTGTTGTTGAAAATATTAGATGCATACACCTGAGGAGTATCAATTGGTGTAGAAGAAGAAGCAGCTTGTTGTTGCAATGTTGGGCAAAAGTCTATAAAATAATCCACAGATGTACAAAGGCCACAAACTCTTGCAGCTGGAGCTCTCTGATTGGAAGCAAGTTGGTTGACCAGTGTGGTAAGAGCATCAATCTTACTCTCCAACTTCTTGGTGTATTCAGCTGCCCCTACATCATGAAATCCTCTAACAACTATGGCATCACTCTTTGTGCCAAATTGTTGAGAATTGGATGCCATGTTCTCGATTAGTTGCCTGGCTGCAGCATGGGTCATGTTACCAAGAGCACCACCACTTGCGACATCAATCATGTTTCTATCCATGTGGTGCAAGACTTCATAAAAATATTGTAGAAGGAGATGTTCAGAGATTTGATGGTGGGGGCAACTTGAACAAAGATTCTTGAACCTCTCCCAGTACTCATAGAGGGTCTCCCTAGATTGTTGCTTGATGCCAGAAATTTCCTTCCTTATCGCTGTTGTCCTTAAAGCAAGGAAGAATTTGGCAAGGAACAATCTCTTTAAGTCATCCCAGCTTGTGATGGACCTGGGTGCAAGGTAGTACAACCAGTCTTTTGCATTGCCCTCCAAGGAATGAGGAAAGGCCTTCAAGTAGACATGGTCTTCTTGAACATCTGCAAGCTTCATGGTGGAACACATGACATGAAACTGCTTCAAGTGTTTGCACGGGTCCTCACCTGCAAAGCCATGAAACTTTGGCAACAAGTGTATTAATCCAATTTTTAACACATACGGAACTTCCTCCTCAGGATATTGAATGCAGAAACTGTCATAAGTGAACTCTAGTGCAGTGAGCTCACTCATTGTCCTCTCATGAGGTGGAAGAGGTTGAGTCATATTATCAGTATTAAAATCAGAATGCTCAGAATAAACAGTATGCTCTGAATGCAAGAAATGAGGAGTGTTAGGAGTATGAGGAGAATCAGAAGAATCAGGAAAAGTCACAGAATAATCAACATGCAAAGATGAATTCCTAAGATGCCTACGTCCTTTGTGGAAGTTCCTATCAATCGCAGGGTCAATGGGTCGTAATTCACTTGGGTTTCCCCTGGTCATGCACCAAAATACATTAATTCTATTGGTATTGGCATAACATAGGGTATAACTACAAATATACTCAAACAAACTCCAAATGACTTGAAAATTGGTAGGATTGTCCATTGAGTTCTCAAAAAGTACCACAAAAAAATTAGCTCAAAACTCAAAGTAAAATTATTTTTAAAATATTTTCAAAAGTGGAAAAAATGAAAAAAATCACAAAAACAATTGCTGAACAATAGAAAATGGCATTTTCTGGAGAATCTGAGTTTGATAACCGGTGCAGTAGGATTAAACAAGGTAGGAAATTAAATTTCACCCCAAATGCATATAAAATAATGTTGATTTTGATAACCAGAGCAAAAGTTATGGTCCTCTAAAGTTTGACTAAAAATCAGTCCAAAATTTTTTTGAATCTCTTAAATCAGATCATACCAACTACTCCAGCCATTTTTCCCATCAAGTTCAATGTCTTAGAAATGGGGGGCAAAATTTCAAGTCAAAACAAGCACCGTAGCTACCAGAACAAAAATCCATAAGTTAAATGCCAGAATCAAGTTAAATGCTAGAATCAGACACTATTAAACTTTATTCACTACTCTAGAATTGACACTATTTATGCGTCGCGACACTATTCACTCTACTACACAAACAACACGCACACTACACGAAAACACACAGAAACACTATCACAATGAACATATACCAACTCAACCACACTTGAACTACAAACACACCAAAACACCAACACACAAACACAAACACAAACACACTAAAAATTTTACTTCGAACAAAACTATTTGTCCCCGACAACAGCGCCAAATTTGATAGAGGTCGTACCCCACCAAATTAAATAAGATAAAATGCAGTATGCGAAAGTTGAACCACGTCGTCTCCCAACGACCAATATTTTTGTTCAAAGCTTCAATTCCCAAATTCAACACAACACCAACAAAGGGGAGGTTGCAGATTCAGAAATTCAACACAACAATAAAACGTAATTGCAATTTTTGATTAAACAGCCTCAAAGATAGTAGTGATTCCTTGCTCGAATGAAATTTCACCCATCACAAATTGAAAATGAATTGTTTTCGTTATTAACTCATGAACTCGGTGTTAAACAACTAATGAGAGGTGAACCACGAATTCAACATGCAATTAAGCAATACAAGCTTTAATGACTCATAAAATGTCAAAAACGAGTGGAAAATGTGAAAAATCAGCTTGTGCCTCCATGGTCACCTTCCAAAGCTTGAAAAACCTAAAATGGAGAGTGGATAAGATGATGGTGCGGCTGCATGAGCTAAGAGACCTCCCATTCGCGTGGTCAAATCAACCTTGCCACTAGTATTTACAAAAATGTCACTCTACCACTCAGAATTACAAAAATGCTCTACTGGGCCTCAAATTTGGCCCATTCACTTAAATGACATGGAAATGACGTGGAAATGATGTGGAAATGATGTGGCAACTCTCTTCAACTGAATATTAATGTCCAAGCTCCAAAATTGCTACACCCAAATACCTAAAAATAATTAAAAACGAAAATTAGGCCAAATAATGTGAAATTAACCCAAATTCGGAATACTGGTCCAATAAAGCCTAACAGATGAAAACACACTAAAGATGAACAATTAAGCACTGAACAACTATCAAATGGGTACACAAAGGCTAGTGGAATGGAGAAAATGATGACTCATCAATGTGTACATCGCATGTGAAACAATTGGCCACCCAAAATAAGAGACCTAGGAGAAATCTTATCTAAAATGTGTTCAATCATAGCATCATTTGTAGTGCAATTATAAACGGTCAAAGTATAAATCTTTCTATCTATATTCCAATCCATTAAACATTAAACCAACACTTCAGCAAGAACCTGACTAGTATGAGGAGCAGGCATATACATAAACCTAATTTGAAAGACCAAATTTTAATAATGTAGTCAAGAAAGCAAAGTTAATGTAATATTAGTATTATAGTGTTATTACCTCACAAGTCAACTTTGTAGCCTCCATAAATCATCAATAAAGTGAGTTGTTATAGTCATGTATCCTTTATTTTGATTACTAGCAGTCCACATGTCAGTTGTAATTACAACTTGACTTTGAATCCTTGACAGTAGTAACTTTATTTTCTCTTTTTCTTCATTATACTCCTTCATAATATCATTTTTTATAGAGTTCCGAGAAACCACCTTGAATAAAGGTTGTAGAGCACAACAAAACTCTTTAAAACCAATGTTATCAACCATTGACATTAGATACTCATGTAGGATTATCATCTTTCGGAGTGCATGCCTAGTTGTTTGTTGATTAAACACATAATTCCCAATAATCACAGTTTCATTCTCTACTTTCCTAGTTTTTAAAAATTCTTGTTTGATGTCTCGTGTTGTTCGAAGCTTACAAGTCTTGAAATGATTTCGCAAATGTGATGTACCTTGCCTTCCATCACCCAAAAGCTTTTTCTTACAATAGTTGCACACAACTTTCCAATTTCCATCTATTTTTTGTCTCTTAAAATGATTCCAAACATCTAATATTAACTTTCTTGAATTCACAGTTGGAGTTGAGCTTTTTGTTTCCCTTGGAGTTGAATTAATAGGAATATCATTTTGCTCATTTAGATTTGATTCGCCCACATTTGGTTCTTCAAATTGTTCTTGTTCTTGTTGATCATCCATATAAATAAAAGTACAAGTTTCTTGAATTGATATTGATGTTGGTCACAATTGAGATGAAGTGAGAATTAGTATAATTAGAAAATCCTACAATTGAGAGACAAAACAATTAAAAACCACATCTTTTTGTAGGCAAAAGGTGAGATAAAACAATTAAAAAACTACAACTTTTTTCTTAAAATATTTTCATGAATTTTTAGAAAATAGAGATAAAGAAATATCAATAAAAATTGGATTGGTGGTGAAAACATGGAAAGCACTTTGTAAGTGAAAAAACCACATTATAAGGAACATGGAACTAAAATTTTTCAAAAACTAATAAAATAATACATAGTTTTATTGAGTGGAACGTAAAAAGCTACAATGTAAAAGGCGTCACTTTTCCTTAAAAACTAATAAAATAATACATGAACCATACATGATATTATATTCATGCAATACTTACCATATTCATTCATCCCACGATTTCAGTAACTGCAAACCCTACTTTTCTATTCATGCAATATTTGTTTTAGTTTTTTAATTTCATTTGGTGTGAAGCAAGCAATGCGTTGAAACAAGCAACGTAGTGAAGCAAGAAAAAAATTACCTTTTTAATGTGAAGCAAACAACGCAAACACAGTAAAGCAACACAGTCACATCACGTGCGTGAAGAGATGCAAACCTAATCACCAACAATTTCAATAGAAAGGTGAATGAATGTAGGATTAAACCAACTTTTCAAATGAGGCGTTAAAGTTATATAAGAAGCAAGCAATTATTTTTTGGAATGAGGTTGCAGTAAACCTCATAGTGGAAAACAAAGAAATATAGACATGGTTTTTAGACTAATTGATTGATGACCTTAGGGGTGGTTAAGTATGTGGGACATTGACATTTATGTTTGATCAACAAAAGGTACATGGATTGTTTTAGGTTTTTTCACTATTTAAATGGTCTTCATTCTTTAAATACTCATTCAAAGAAGATTACCAGGAAGACCCAAAAAAAAAATAAGGTTGGAAGAATGGGAGTTAAGGAGGGATGACAGCCAAAAGAGTAAAGGAGGTCACAAAAAAAAAGTGTAGCATATGTCATATAGTTAGGCATAACACGAATAATTATCCACTTCAACCTTAGAAACTAGATATTGCAGTAAAACTAACTCAGGAACTTAAAGACCCTATTGACCTACCATCATCAACAACGCAACAATCCTCACAAGAAACACAACCACCACTAACAACAACTCAACCACCATTGGATGAAGGTCACCATTTTATAAACAACAAACTCGGGCACTAGATCCACTGGATGAAGTTCATCAATCCAGTCAAACACCAAAACCATTGGATGAAAGTCAAGTAGCAGCACCATACAAACCTCCTCAGAAGTCATAGCCATCAACAACCACGAGGAGGCTGAAATTGTAAATTAGGAGGCCATGTCCATGATTATGTTTATGTTTTGTGATTTTGGCCTATGTGTTGTACTTTTTGACAAACTTAGTTGGTGAAGATTAATGTTTTTTCTTTTGTATTGACCAATTTGTGGTATCTACGTTGTGGTGAAATACACTATTGCCAAACATTTCCTAAATTTAGGATGTTGACTTGGTTTGCATTTGCCAACCATTAATCAAATTGTCGTGTTGTGCAAGTTGTTTGGTCTTATGTAATCATATTACATATAAATACCCAGGTTTTGTGTAAAGCATAAGAACAATGAATTCAATCTCCTGAATTTTATCCAATCTTTGTAAATTTAAATTTTGGTGATGTGGACATTTGTCAAGACTACATTCACAATTTTTTATAGTATTTGGGACTAATATGAGCATAACAAAAACACTCATTCATTTCTTCATTTCGAAACATTACAAAATAGAATTTACACAAATATTATGCAAACCTAAATATAATGCAAACCTAAATATAATGCAAACCTAAATACCTCAACTTTACACAATATTATAGAGAACAACATTATGTTAAATACAATCATAATGCAATTGAATCCTACTACTAATTGCATCCTTTTCTTAGAAACCCTAAGTGAATTATCCATATCATTTATCTTCCTCTTTTGCCTAATGATGATAGCATCTCTTTCATCAACATCTTGTTCACCGCACCATTTGAAGTAGTTACACCAAACGACATCGGAAGAACCACTTGTTAATCACCACACCAAAAATAACACACCAAATTTTTATTATGTAAAAAATATTGATATTCAAAAAATTATAAACATTTGGTAGTATTAATCTAACCTTATAGTTGGGATAATGATAAATGTCAAAAATAAGTAAATTTTCCATTTGAAATTGACACTTATCATGTATAAAATGATTTTATTTATGTATAAAACAAGCCTTTTTAGCTTAAGATACAAAATGATGTAGTGAGAATTAGATTTTTATGAATTCTAATGATATTTTGCTATTTTACAGTAAATATGAAAGAAAATATCAAATATGCAGCTGAGCCATAGTACTAGAGCTGAGCCATGGAAATAGAAAAGACATGACAACATATTTTGACTTTCAGGCCGAGCACAACAAATGGAGTTGAGCCTCGTGAGGAAAACTTTTTTGTAAGGAAACCTTTAGCACAAATCCATGAGGTTGAGCATCCAAGAAAACCCTCGAAAGAGGGAAAGATCACATGTTAAGCACTAGGACAAGGGGTTGAGCTGAGAAGGAAACCCACTTGTGAAGAAACCCTTGTGGTTGAGCACCAAAAGTTGGGTTGAGCGTCGCCCAAAAATTCCTATAAACAAAGGCCTCATGTCTTGATTCTAGGCATTGAGTGGTGTTATAAATGTAGTAGTAGGAGAGAATAAGGTCTTTGAGGAATGAAGGAGATGGTCTTAGTGTAAATCTTATGTGTAGATGTTGTTGGAATTGCATTGTAATATTCTGAGTAGTTGAACTCTCTCGTGTCCATGTTTGATATAATCAATTCTGATTCTATATACTTCTACTTCTTGGGTATTTATCTTTGTTTATGCTCAATGATGACTTGATCACTCATCTATTTAACTAGTTTTGATTGAGTTGGGAAACTAGTTTCAAACTATGGTCCAATCAAATCATCATACCTATATTGGTGCTTATTTAAGTAACCAGAGCGGATGCTGGATGAAAGGGTCTTGCACATGGCAAGGATTCATTCAACAAGTCTTGCACATTAAAGCAAGGATTCATTCTACTAGGAGTTGAGGAATCATATTAAGTTTGAAGTCCTTAAGTTCTGGTGTATCAGGAATGAACCTAGATCTACATAGAAAGAGTACTTCTAGGACATTGAATGATTTACATAGTAAGTAAATAAGATGGTAGTGGTGTAGTAGAGGAAGATGAGATGAAATCAACTCATAGCCCTTACTCCACTCAATCTATCTAACTACTACTATATATTTTTACTTGCACTCTATCAAAGTCAAAAACCCAAAAATCAAACTATCAATATACTTGCTAAATCCTAGTGGATACGACATTTGTTGATACTACTACGTACTAGTATACTTGCTGGAAAATGGATTTTGAGAAACAATCATTAGACAACCCCAAAATTGTCTACCAATGTTTTTAGATGTTCTTGCCAATTTGTAAGTTGTCAACTCTCCGCAATTACAAATGGAAATTACAAATGGGGGTTAAACCCATTCTCCTTGAACCACCTCCATGATAATAAGTCATACAACAATGTTGGCCCCAACTATTACAACCAGAAAAAGAATATTGATAGCGAGACATACCTATCAAATGAAGGCACTAAGGGGGATTGAGGATGAAGGAAGGAGTACTCTCATACTTTCTTCGGGCCATGATAGCCATACTCAAATATGAAAACCCTACTTCCCTATTTATCCCCTAATTTCTCATTTAAACACATGCAAATCCACCTCACAAAGTACACAAACAGGTCAGTAATAAAAAATTAAACAGTGCTTCGTTACTAATTTAAACGTCATCAAGAAAAAGGGACAAATTGACCATAAATTACAAAAATTAAGACCTTTTTGAACATTGTAAAAAAAAAAAAAAAAAAAAAAAAAAAAAAAAAACAAAAATAAAAAAAAAAAAAAAAAAGAAATAATTAAAAAAAACAAAAAAAAAAAAAAAGGAAAAATATAAAAAAAAAAAAAAAAAAAAAAAACTTTTTTAAAAATAAAAAAAAAAAAAAAAAAAAAGAGGACCAAAGTGAACAAAGTTTACAAAAATTGGGACCAATGATGTATTTAAGCCTAAAAAATAATGTAGTGTAAACCTAGTGGACCCCGAGTAAAATGATTAAGGTTAGTATCAACTTAATGAACAATAACCTTATTTCCAATTTAGCATGTCAGTTAAGAGATGAAAAAGATACTTATCCCTAATTTTTAATACCAATAGAACTTAACATGTACTAATAATAATTTAATTAAATTTTATTCTCAAATATAAACTTATAATTAACTTAATAGAAGTATATTAGTATTAAAAAAATCTTAGACTTTTTTATCTTAAATAAAATTTTATAATTAATTTAATAAAAATATATTAGTACTAAAATAATTTTTTGAAGTATTTTTTCTCAAACATAATTTTATAATTAATTTAATAAAAAAATATTAATATTGAAAATTAATTATTATGAAATAAAAAAATATAACTAAACCGCTATTTAAAGAAATTTTCATTCCTTTATCACAAAAATTTAGTTCGTGGTACTTTTGACTATAAGCTAGAAAATTAAAATTTAACATATACATTTGTGATTTTACGTGAATAGCGAAAACATGAAAAACAATCCATAGTTTTAATCCTTTTATGTCATGGTAAAAAAAATGTCAAAACATTAATAGCAAAGATTAATGTTAATTCAAGTGAAAAGGAACCAAATTTTACAAACAAGATATGACATGATAAGTGATTAAAAGACCATGTCCCATATTGCAACCAAATGAGAACATAAATTATACATATTATTCAAATATATGACATCACGAAATAAAATTAACAAAACAGAAAACTAGAAACAAACTAAGCCAACAAATCATCATCATGTTGAATCTTCTTCTCTGTCTCATCCAAGTCAAGACTCAAACTATCAAAATTCATCCGATTTTCTTCTTGATGTGGCTTCTGCAATTCCGTAAGATCTTCAATCCTATATAGATGTAAAATATACTGTGAATCAGTTCAAATCTTCAATCCAATATCCAATGCTTAGATGAGCTATACTAAATTCTTGTGCCAATCAATTCTTATTCTTAATGCAAATTTCCTTCATTAAAGGTTATAATACAAACTCTTGCACAAAAGATTCCATCAGCCTCTTTTCTTCAATATCTTCTTCATCACCCGAATCCCGGGGTGCATCTGTCGCATACCTGCAAACAAAATCACCACCAATGTTTCAGATTTGTGTTGCTACCAAGTTTCTGCAGCATCAAATCCATTGCAGCAGCTATTTCATAAATTTTTGGAAGCTATTAAACCAAAATGATAGTTATTTATTTCAAATATTGCTATTAACTAACCATAAGCCTTTAGATTTCCAATTTAATATAACTACCATAAGTTCAAGCAAGGGTTGAGTTGGAATAAGTGCTGCATAGAAGATCATTATCTTTCCAGAAGAGGGAAATCAACCTTATATTTCTGCATTTATTACATTTCCTAGAACATGATATTAGCCATAACCAAAAAGGAAAAACAGTTTATTTTAACTACATTCTTTTTTAACTTTCTGCAGCTTTGAACTCTCAGTTTCTCATTCTTGGTCTTTATCACTTTATACAGACTTTTTAAAACAAAACCATATCGAAAGAAGGATCATGATCATACCCTTTTGATTGGGAAATTTGTGTTGCTTTGCTAGAGAAATCTTCACCAGGATGTACACAAGTGGAGTTTATAGCAGATTCATTGACGATAAACGGTGTCAAAAGTGGTTCAGCCCTGGCAGAAAACTTCACCTTAATCACTGCCTCTTCATCTGTGTAATTGAACTCTGAATAATTTCCTGTGTGGTTTTAGTGGTATCTGCATGAGTAAGCTACTCTAGCACAAGAACTAATTTTAAAGATCTAATTTTTCTTTACGTTTGGTATACCCCTAATTAATAAAAAAAAAAAACGAGAAAACGACCAAAAAGTAATAAAAAACTAAAGGGGTTCTGATTTTTCTGTTTTTTTACACATTGAAATCAAAAACATAATTTGAAAAACAAAAAGGAGGACTTTCTCATTAAAGATTTTTCTTTGATTGGTGAAAAAAGAACATAATTTATGATTATAGAATAAATTGTGTAACCTAATGACGATTTCAAAAACAAAAACAAAATCGTGAGAATTCCATATGATTTTTTTATAAATTTCTGGAAAAGCGAAGTTTGACGACTTTACTTTTTAAAAAAAAAAAAATCGTATAAAATTTTCATAAATTTGTTTTTAAAATCGTCGCGAGTTCTAATTATTTTATTGTACATTTTCATAATTTTTAGACAAATTTATGTCATATATGTAAAAAAAAAAAAAAAAATCCCTAATTTCACCTGAGTAAGACTGAGAACCATTCGCTTCTGTACGGTAAAGAAGTTCCTCTCCAACACCATATCTAGGAAGCCCCCAAGTTCCATTATTTCTCTTCACTCCTTGAATGATGTTTCTCAATTCCAAATGGAGCCTCTGAAGGTTCCTCCTTAAGGCAAGAGATTTAGGTTTTTCCTTTGGCAACTTACTCTCCATGGCCTCTTCAATTGATTCAAAGAAACTTCTTTTCCTATAGCCTTGAATGCTTAGAAAGTGTTACTTAAATACAAAAGGACAAGTGCAGCATATATGGAAAGCTGAGTAGAAAGAAGTCCATGCAGGGTGGTTGTGAAACTTACCATAAAGACAAACCGGAAATCATTACATTATTACAAAAAGTATTTTCATCAAACATCAAAGGCTGACTAAATCTTTGCTGTTCCTCGTATCAACCTTGAATTTGATACACTGCAAACGAAACTGTTACATACAAAAGATGTTCTGTTGGAACGGTCAACGGTCAAAGCCAAAATAAACATTCAACTCAATAAAAATTTTCAAACTTGACCATTTAAAAAATACCAACAAAATTAAAACAGAAGGGGGACTTTCACATTAAAGATTTTTCTTTGAGCCAACCCTGGTCAATCGCAGCAAAAGGGGATATTTGCTTTTCTTCATTTCTTTTTCTAAATTCAAAGGAAACAGACACAGAACAAGACATGCTTTTCTGTCATTTTCAATTTTGTTTACTCATTTATTTCTCTTCTGACTCATACGAGGATTCACCATTCATCACTCACACGTGCCACTTTACTCACTTATCCTCTCACAAAATCTTACCAAATTAAACCACGTTTTCAATAAGCTTTTTGTGTCATCCATTTCCTGATGCCGATGCTGTGTGTTTTCAATTATATTTTTAATTGTTTATTTAACTCCATTTCCTCCGCTTTTATATTAACATCTCAACCCCAAGTGCGTTTTAAAACATATTTTGTATTTGTAAAGCATAGGTAAGACCTTAAATAAATAGATAAAAATCCATTGAATAAAACGCCACATACATAATATCCAGAGAGTAAGAAGATTTTGGATATGAAGTACCCCGTACCCCAACATATGCATAAAACGTAAAAGAGACCCCACACGGCCTAAAACAAAAAAATATACTCGTGAACTAATAGTACTAGGTCTTGTACAGACAAGAAAAACATAGCAAATAAATTCTCCAGCGATGGGCCCCATAGTGGGCCCAATACCCGTCCAGTCCATCAGGTTGTAGCATTCCTATCATCATTACCACTGTCAGGGGTTCTCCCATCTGCTCACATCAATAGAATCGATGATCATCGCAATAGGAGAAGAACCACATACAAGACAACCAAACAAGCAAATAGGGTAAGCTAGTATAAAGAAATCTTATATCACAACAGTCAACATGCAATCTCAAAGTCAAACATGGATAGAAAACATTCACACGTGGATTTCCAAAATCATTTAAGACTCTCAAGACTTGACTATCCGGATACGCATAATGAGACACCACCACGTGGCAGTGGAATTATGTCCTAGCAATGAGGCGTCACCGCGAGGCCTTCGCGGAATTATACCCTTACAAGAGGCACCACCACGTGGCCTTCATGGAATTACGTCTTGGCCTTGAGGCACCACCACAATACTCGCGTGAAATTACATCCTTATGTTGAGGCACCACTAGAGACTCCCTTTCAGAAGGTCCATGGGATAACGTCCAACAGATGAGGCGCCACCAAGAGCTCTCACTACAAGAGTCATGGAATTACGCCCTACCCACACTTTATACATGTTCCACCCACCAATCAGGAAGTTCCCATAACATCAATATCATGTATAAACAACAAATCATACAACTCATGCTTTCCAATTCGTACCCAATAAAGTAACATACCATTTCCATCTCAAACTCATATATTAATCATGGCATCATCCTGCAACCCTCCTAGTAAAACATTTAGATCAGACAAGCAAGCCACACATCAGTGGACCATTCAACAATAGCACCAAAATCTGCTCGCAGTCTCGCTCAGGCGAGACCCTTCTCGCCTAGGCGAGGGCGCGAATAGGGAAATAGTGGCTTCTGTGAGGTCTCGCTCAGGCGAGCCCCTTCTTGCCTAAGCGAGATTGCACATTGCTCAAAAAGAAACCAAGTCGCCTGAGCGACCGTTCGCACAGAAAAGCTTGCGCGAGCCTCTGTTAGTCTCGCCTAGGCGAGGCATGCTCGCTTGGGCGAGAAAACCAGTGCCCGCCACTGTTCATTCACACAACAGACAAGCATTCGACCCAGAACAATGTTTAAACAAATTCCCAAACAATTAACAATAACAACCAAGTCATAAAATCATGGAATGGAAGCAAAGCAAGCAATCATTCGAAAATAAACAGGCAGCCCTAGCTTCCCTTACTTGGAAATGGCTAGAGGAAGGGTTCGACTTCAACAACGGGGACGCGACAGTTCTCGGGACAAACGCACAAGCTGGAACAGAAAAGCAGAGCGAGTTTTCAGAGTGGTTCACCACGAAACCCTAGCTAGGAACACGAGCACGGATGGAAAAGGAATGAGGGAGTTGTAGAATACTTACACGAATCAAGAAGACGAAGCTAGGCTCATTGGATCGAGATTGGGGTTAACCCTAGCAGAGCTCTTGGAGAGAGTAGGGAATGTGACGACTGTGTTTCCTGCAGAGTGAAGGGAAAGAGGTGAGACTAGGACAGATTAGGTCTGAATCTCCTTTCGGGCCAACCTTTAAGCCCAATCGATTGGGGCAGCCCTTAAAATAAAAAGTAGAAAAAAAAATAAATGGGCCTTACAAACTGAAGTGGTGTTGGAAGTTGCATATATAAATTTAAAATAAAACAATTTTATAATATATAAGTAGTACAAATTTTACAATATAAATCAATTTTGTAAAATTAAATTATATTTAAAATTTACTTTCTAACATATAGTTAAAAAACCAATTGACCATCCTAAAAAATCTTGACCGGTGGCTAGTAGCCGGTGGTGATGATGTTAGATAGTTATATATTAGATTAATTATAATTATATATATTTATTTAACTCCATTTCCTCCGCTTTTATGTTAACATCTCAACCCCAAGTGCGTTTTAAAACATATTTTGTATTTGTAAAGCATATCTAAAACCTTAGAAAACGAATGGAGATGGTGTGAAGTTCCACCCGATTTTTATAATATAAGTGTTACAAGTCGATTTTGTAGAGTTGAGTTAGATTTAAAGTTTATTTCGTAATATGGTATCAAAGTCATAGTTAAAGTTTATTCTAGTGAGATTTGTGTTTGTTGGATATATAATTTCATCCGCTATCGAACCACTATTGGACCATCCATTAATATCTAGTCTCACACACGAGATATATATATACCTTGACGTGAGGGGACGTGTGTTGAAAGTCGCACATACATCGACTGGAAATAAGACAATTTTATAGTATATAAATCGGTACAAACCTTACTTTATAAATATATTTTGTAGAATTAAGTTAAGCTTAAAATTCACTTTCTAACATGTGGCTCAAAAAATAATTAACCACCCTAAAAAAAACTTGACTAGTGGCTAGCAATCGGGGGTGATGATGTTATTTATTTATATATTAGATTAATTATATATATTTATAAATATATTATTAATGTAAAAGATTTATGTTTGATATAATATTTGTGAAGAATGGTTTTGTAAAATCTTTATTACAGGTTTACAATCATATGATTCAACTCTAGCTGCTCTATTTTGTAATGACTTTTGATATAATGCTCTTTCATGTGATTCTTGTCATTATTCTTCACTGGATATTTGTTGACGATACGAAGATGTCGTTCAGCTCAAAAGATGCTAACATTAAATATGAAACTCTTTAAGAAAAAGAAATATCCTATATTTTAGTTATGATCTAATTACATATAGTGGATTCAAATAATCACTTCAATATAATAAAAGTGATGAGAAGTTGACTATGCTTATTATAAAATTTCCGGAAGGTATTTGAGTATGACAAATTACACGGTTCATTGAGGTACGATTGAAAATTTTATTCTTTTTAGTTGTAATTTGTCCCAACTGTTATGTCAATAGTATACTATGATAGACATGTGTTATATGTATATATTGTTTAATATTATTTCTTTTTAGATTAGCTCATCAATTCAATTAAAAACTAATTTAAAATCATCCTCATGTAATTTAGTCATTAATTCAATTAAAAACTAGTTTAAAATGTAATTTTAACAAGTAACTAAAATTTAGGTGTAATTTAGTCATTAATTAATTTAATTAGAAAATAATTTAAATATAATTTTAGTAAGCACTAAAATTTATGTAACTTATTGCAAATCAATTTATATTATGATTCACAACAATTAGTTTAGTTGTCTTTATATAGAAATAAATTCATTTATCAATTATATAACAGTGAACATGTTATGCAGAAACTAATCCAATGATCATATCCTGTAAATAGTGCAGTGAATAATTATATTTAAACTAAAGTGACTCAATATAGAAAAAATATTAATCTCTAAATTGGTCTCGATAAGTATTATTAAAATATATATGTCTATTTCTTTATTTACATATTTAATCTTTCACATTTAAAATTAATAAATAATATTAAATAATTAATATTAAAACCAGTCCAAGCATGAAGTATCTCTATTGCATACAAACAATAATATTATCAATTAAAACTAAAAATAAAAATAAAAATACATAATGAATTATTTACAAGGTGATTAACATCAGATTTTGATTATATTAATATTAAGTCATAACATTCTATTTACTATTCAAATTTTTAAATTGACAATTAAAAATAATAATATATTATTTTGTTAATATATTTTTCTAAATTAAATTTTATTCACGTCCTAAATACTATAATAATAATAATAATAATAATAATAATATAATAGTACTATCAGTTTTTTTTTCTTACAAATACTTATTTTTTAAAAAATATTTAATGTTTTATTAAATTAAATTCTTAAATGTGTTACAGGTACATAAGTATTTAAATATGAGTTGAATAATACATGAATACTTGTATCCATTTTTTATTTGTATAAAATTATATTTTAAAATATTCTAGAAAAATAATGATTAATTAAGGATGTAGAAGTTAAAAATATCATTTATACATAATACACAATTTATAATTTGTTATATAGTTATTAAATATATTTTTCAAACAATCAATAATTACAAAAAGGACTTCATTGATATTTATTTACATTATAAATAATGCTTAACGTAAAATAAATTAATAAATCTATATGATTTAATTTCATTCAAATCTTAGAAATTGGTATAAAAGCTATAGCGATAATAGTTACTATTTTCTTAAATAGTTAGATTGAAATAAGACTATATTTCGGATTTAATAATTCATTGTATTCAAAGCTTGACTGCTTTAAAGATATATAAATAATATTATAATAACATTGAATATTAATTGCTTTAAAATATATTCTAAGATAAAGTATATTAAATAGTAATGATATCTTTGGTAAAAATTAAAAATAATTTATAATATTTTATTTCAATTAATAACGATGAATGAAATATTATATATAAGTATAGGCTTGGCTTTTACTTAAATATATTTTGTATAATAGTGGTAATTTAAAATAAGAAATTTAGTGATATTTATCTAAATTTAAATGATGAATTATATAAGTAATATATAAATTTCGTTTAGTTTCAAATTTGGTAAAGAATTAAATCAATTACATTAATTATAACTATTACAAAGTTTTAATAATCATAAACTAATATATATATATATATATATATATATATATATATATATATATATAAATCTTTTTAAATTCATACATATGAAAGTCAACTATTACTGTAATTAATTCTTTTAAATTTATTATTTATATTATTATTATTATTTAGGGTTGAATATATATTTTTAGTAAGAGAGTTTTAATTTCAGTTCTTAAGTTTCTATTTATTGTTGGTTTATGTAAAACTAAAAATTACCACTTTTCATCCCTAATAGTATATGATATTAATTATTTATTTGAATATGAATATTAGACACTAAGAATACTTATTTTAAATTGTTTAGGACTAAAAGTCAAATAAAATTATTTTATGCTTCAAAAATAAAATTTATATATTTTAACAATTAACAAAGTAGTAATTTAAATTTTATAAGATATATAACCTCCAGTAGGACCATCTTACTGATTAAAACATTACAAAATTGATAAAAAAAAAGTATAAAAAAAATATAAGTATATAAGATGTATTTAAAGTGCTCTATGAAAAATCTAGGTTAATCTTTTAAAATATAATTAATCCTTCGTCAACTACGATCAACTAGAAGGATATATATATATATATATATATATATATATATATATATATATATATATATATATATATATATATATATATATAAAATACAGAAATATATACCTAAGCAATAATTATTTTTTTTAAGAAAACTATTAACAATGTCATTATTTCACAAATTTCTCGTATAAAATATAATCATAGCAAGTGAACAAACCACAGCAAAGTAAGCTATTGCAATTATAGTATATCATATATGTAAATTTTCAATCTCAACAAAGTTTTTTCTTCTAAATTACTCATCAACTTTTCATATCATCATCATAGCTCATTTACCACATCACTAATCAATTCAATGACCCAACAATACATAACTCAAACAATTAACATTCTAAGGAATCAGCCTAACTGGCAAACAATCTATCAGCATACTAAAGAAGAATGAAATGTACATTGAATAAACTCATATTCTACACCTGTTATGTAAACACTCAGTAGATTTGACAATTACCACTTAGTCGGGCTCTATTCAACCCTAATTATATGAGGACCTATATCCTTATCACCATAACAAAGTTAATTCACTATAACTTCTCAAAATGATTTTCTTTCACACTAAATCTCACTATAGCAACCTCTCTCGACTTTTACAACTAAACCAAACTTTTTCACTTTAGCTTATGAGGGTTAATTATCAATCAACTAGGACCATTTCTTTGTAACCAAACCTTTTTTATTAATGTCATCTGTGCATATAAAATTCTTGATCCAACTCTCAATGTTGTGCAAGAGTTTAATGCATCTGTAGATTTATAGAAGAGAATAACAGCCACCATAGAGTTCACTAGTGACACCAGCCCTATCATACTAAATTATTTTCCTTTCCAAGAGACTAATTTTTTTCTAACTTCATCCACCAAGGGCTGGAAAAATTTGGATTTAGGACAAAAATAGGAACACCAAGATAGTTAAAAGGAATGGAACTCTACTGCATGATAAAATATTTTGAATCCTTCTATTAAAAGGATGGGGATGAATCAGAAGTGAAAAACTGAGTGTTATGAGTATTCATCAAATTTGTCAGGGTTTTTTTTATCTCCTCTGCTGAACACAAAAATGTCGTCAGCATATAAAACATGAAATGAAAATTGAGTTCCTTTGGTACTAGGCTTAGTTTGAATAAGCTGAGTAATGTTACGACTTGAAACCTCTTCTGCAAAACATAAAAGCAAAGGTAAAAGATGGTGAAAATCCAAGAAGTGAATGTGTTATGTTATGGTGAATAATTAGAGTATTATTCTTATCACAGAAAATACATATAAAATACATACGATAGCAGAAATTGATTATTTTATTTTATTCATATATTTTATTTCACGTTTTTTTCTCTCTCTATAGACATATCATGGGGCCTATCCGTTTTCCTTGAAATCTACATATGAGAACTTTATCATAAGTGCCCATGACAAATTCAATGGCAATTATTTCAGTACCTTAATTTTTAGCTCCAACACTGCTATCCTCCATTCATATATCATGCATGGCAAATGTGCACATTCCCCGTAAATACTTTTAAATATACAATTATAATAACGGACACAAAATATACAATTTTTTTAATAACTTGGTTGTTTTGGAATAATTTTCAATATTTAAAATAAAAACAAATCCCATACAAAAATAATATAATTGCAAGGAAAGAATAATACTATTCTATCAAGAGCCGACTTAGAAAATTACATTATTCAATGCGATTCGTTAAATATAGAAACTTTATAAATAATTGAAAATTTATCACCCTATTTTCTTTTAGGTAAATTATTGAATAACCAGACTAAAAGTATGTCATGGATACCTTTTTCAAATAATAATTACAATAAATTGATAATAAATCATTTTGATTATCGAACTACTTAGACTTCTTATTAGAAGAACAAAATAATTACGAATGGCTGGTAATTAATTAAAATAAAACAAAAAATGAAAGTATTTTATTCTCAGAACTTCCTTTTTATTTTTATAATATATTGCAAAAACATATGCAGCGCATTTTATTGCTCTAAAATTTTAAAACTTATCCATAACAATTTAATGAATTACCTTATAGTAACCAACAACACAAAAACACAAATAATTTCATTAATCAAGTGGAAAAAAAATTCGTAGGTTACACTAACACCTTCTTCACATCGATCTCTACATTCTCATCATTATCTTTAAAATTCTTTCTCTTTTCTATAAACACATGAAGTACAAAATTTACAATATATATTGTACTTTTATACAAATCGGGAACGTGAGAAACAAACTATGTATCTTTCTTTTTTGGCATATGATTAAAAAAATCTATAGAATCGTTAATAACAAATGCCAAATCCAGAAACTTCACTCAGTATAAAAAATATGGCATTCAAAGAGCATATTTCATAACAAAGAAACCATAATATATAATACATCAACCATTCATAAAAATAAAAACATAAATTACAACTTATTAATCAAATGACATCACGAAATAACATTAATCTAAACAGAAAACCAGAAACAAACAAACAAACAGAAACATAGAATCCTAAGTCAACTAATCATCATCATGTTGAATCTTCTTCTCTGTTTCATCCAAGCCAAGATTCAAACTAAAAAAATTCATCCGAGTTTCTTCTTGATGTGCCCGCTGCAATTCCACTTCAATCCTGTATATATATGTAAAATATACCAAAAATTAGTTCAAATCTTCAATGCACGATCTACACTGTACCTTTATGATATTCAAAAAGTCCAGAAAATTGAATGCATATAGTATTTCCAGTTTTACTAGAAAACTACATCTAAAACTTGAGATGGAGAAGTTCATGGTATTTTCAGAAAAGCTTATAAAAAAATTGTATTTTCAGAAAAGGGAAACCAACCTCTGCAAAATTAGTTATATTCTTACACTTGTAACATTTCCCAGAACAGAAGATGATCAATGACTATTACCTTATTAAAGAACATACAGTTAGTTCTTAAAAACATTCTTTTAACAAATGTACAGTATCATGTTTGTTTTTCTTCACTTTGTTAATATATGTCTCTACAACAAAACACAAATGGAAAAAATGATCATACCCTATGGAGTTTGGAGCAGACACATTGGAGAAGCATTCAGCTTTGCTTCCTCTTGCAGGAAATTTCATGTCAACCACTGTTTCCTCAACTGTGTAATTGAACACTGAACAATTTTCTGCATGATGAGTAAGCTATTTGTGGCACAAAAACTCCATTCAGAAACCCATAAAAGAAATAGAAAAAAACTCACCTTTATTATCATCTGCTTCGGTTTGTTCATATTCCTCACCAATACCATATCTAAGAAATCCCCAAGTTCCATTATTTCCCTGCACCAGTTCATAAGACTGAACTCCTTGTTTGATGCTGCTCAGTTCCAACTTGAGCCTCTCCAGGTTTCTCCTTGAAGCAAGACCTCGCTGTTGCTTTGCCATATTCCTCTCCATTCACCAAAAAACCTTTCTCTGTGATTGCTTTCAATGCTCAGGGAAATGGAATTTATATGCAAAATGGTATCATACACATATATGGAAAGTTTAGTAGAATCTGGGGTACTTTTTGGAGCTTTCCATAAACAGAACCTGAGAATTATTACATGAGTTATTAAATTGGGAAAATAATTGTGAACATGGTTAAAGACAGACTAAATCTTGACTGTACCAGCTTCAAACCTGAGAATTGCATAAAATCCAAACCAGACAGTTACTTGCAAATGATGTTCCGTTGGAATGCAGTCAATGGTCAATTCCAAAATAAACATTCAAAGCATAAAAAAAGTTCAAACTTGACCATTGACTGGCATTAAACATTGCTCACTCAGCCAACCCAAGTCCATCACAGAAAAAGGGTGTATTGGCTTTTATTCATTCTTTTCTACATTCAAAGGGAAATAAACACAGAAGAGGACGTGTTTTCGCGTCAATTTCAACTTTTCTTGCTCATTTCTTTCCCTTCTTAAACTCTCAAATTTCACTTTTCACACATAAAAACATTGGCTGTTCCTCACTCACACATGCAACTTTAACCCCTTATTCTCTGCCAACACATTTTACCAAATCAAACCAAACCATGTTTACAGTAAAACAGTTTTCTTTGAAATACTTTTGTCTCAATTATATTTTACTCTCTAAAATTTAGTTAAATTCGGTTAAAGTTCTCCAATTTATTATATTTCGTGAACATTTTTTATTTTTATTTTAAGAACATAAACTGATTTTTGTTAAAATTAGTGGGACCAAATAGATTCAAAATATAATTAAGCATTTTTATCTAAAAAGTAACTAGGGTATTCAGTTTAAATTAATGAAAATAATTATTTATCTTATTTTAATCTAATACTTTTTAAAGTGAACTGAATTTCAAATATTAATTATAATTATTATTTTAATTCTTGAAAAATCTAGTTTGTGCTTTATTAATTAAAATTATAAGATTGAGTCTTTAAAAAGAATTACGGAGTAAAACGAAACGGGGGAAATTATGCTGTAAATTATGTGAAATACTTGTTTTTTAGGAGAAAGATGCATAATTTATTTTTTATTTAACATAAGATAGAAATTTAAATTCTATACTTCTGTTTTTCTATAATTTTCCTTCTATGTTTAGTGTTTTTTATCTATTTGTTTTTTTTTATTGTTAATTTCTGATAAATAATATATAGTATAATGAATGAATCAATGCAAATAAGATGTTTTGAACACTTACCTGTGTGGTTCACCATTACGATTTCTTTACAAACTAAAAGTGCAAGAATATATGTTAACTTTTAGAGCTAAAGAAAGAAAGCTGGTTTATATATTAAATTTTGATGTGATCATACCTTAAGAGCGAGAAAATTGTTCCATATAAAATAATATAAAAAATAAGATAACATATTTAAAGAAATTAAACTATGTTCCAGACTATCACTTTTTAGTATCGAAAAAAAAAGTCTATTATATATTAAGAAAAGAAGATACTACCAAAATTATTACAATACTCATTTTTTTTTATTGACAAATGTTATAAAAATTAATTTTTTCGTCTTTTTAAAATTCTGGTACAAAAGGACTCGGATTCAAATCCTACAAAAGTCAATTTATTTCTATTTTCCATTTATTTATGATTTCAACTATAATATTAATTATAAATAATATTATTATTTATAGTATTTTTATAAGTATTAATATTTCTAATTATTAATAATATTATTATTATAAATGTTGTTTATAGTGATAGTAGTAAAATTATAACAAATATTAGTATAATAATAATAATAATTTTTATTATTATTATTATATGTTACTATTACATATTATTACTATTAGTATTATTAACATTATTAATAGTAAAGTCATTACTCTTATTTTTAATATATAATATTATTACTACTATATATTTTTGTTAGTAATTACATCTCAATTTTTATTAGATTATGATAAAAAAATATTTCTTAAACTTAAAATTTCACTTCAATATTTCATTGTTGATGTTTATACGCATTCAAATTTGAAGAATTTGTCGACCATTATTGAATTATGTCAATCTTTGACAAAACCAAACAAATTAAAGATATTTTACTTCATTGATTGTGTAATTCATTTTATTTAACTCTTAATGTTTCATTTTCCACAACAAAGATTATCAAAACAAAATTCGGAATAAGATGAAAGATGAATTTCTTGAACACAATATGGTTATTTATATTCAAAAAGGAATAATTGGAGATTTTATTCCGAATAAATTATTGATGAGTTCAAACTTTTTTACTATAAATTATTTTGGCTCCTCCAAAATTATTGGTCAAGATTCATCATGGGTTATTATTATCAACTATAATTAATAATCATTATTACTATCAACTATTATTATCATTATTATTAATTATAATTATTTCTATTATTATATTACTAATATTATTATATTACTATTATTATTATTAAGAACTATAATTATTATAATAGATATTTTTATTATTATTATTATTATTATTATTATTATTGTTAGATACACATTTTTAGGGATGTCAACGGGGCGGATAGGGTACGGGTAGTAGTTCTCCCATACCCTACCTGCTGGAAAAATATCTACCTCATACTCATATCCTACCCGCTGGAAAAATATTTGCCTCGTACTCATACCCATATCCGTCGGGTATCTATTATACGGGTACCCGCCTATTTTTTTCATATTCGCGAGTATTCACGGGTACCCGCGAATATTTAGTAAATTATTTAAAAAAAATATTTAATCATAAATTTAAATAAATTAAAATAAATACATCACTGTCATAAATTTTAAATAAAGTTCAAATAAACTCAAGTTCATACAAGTACAAATAATTATAAAAAATAAATATAAAATGACATTCAACACAATGAAAATTCTTTAATTAGTGCTTTGATCAATAAGCTCACTTTCACCGATTGATTCCTGAAAAAAATAAACAAATAATAAAACTCAGCTGCCATGTGCCAAATATTCTTATTTTGATTCCATCATTTGACAACAAACATACCATAAACGTCACTGTTTATATAGGGTTTGATGTATATGCCCAATTTCAAAGAAAGGAAAGAGAAGAATGTCAAGGTGTGTACCTAGAAGAAGACAATGTACCAATATTAGAAGTTGGAAGAATGAAGACAAAAGACAAGATGTGCATCTTAGAAAAAATTAGGTCATAATGTTTTTTACAAATATATATATATATATATATATATATATATATATATATATATATATATAAGGATATTTTTGTGAATTAAAGTCTAGCGGGTACGAGTATCCACAGGTACGGATACTATGATATCCGTACCCGCCCGTTAACATGCGAGTATCAAAAATATTTGTACCTGCGGGTAGCGGGTATCCATTTTTAATATTCGTTTCCTACCCATTGCGGGTTTTATCCGCGGATACCTGCGGGTACAGATTTTTTTGACATCCCTACACATTTTACTTTTAGTTACTATGTAGGAATCATGTTTCAATTACTTGTCATTTGTATTTGTTTTGTTGTTCATTTATCTTTCCATTTGAACAATTATTTCAATTTAAAAAAAATAGTTACTAAAATTAGTAAAATAATAAAACTGAAAAATATTTTTTTTATCATAAATAATTATTTAAATTTAAAATATAATAATTAAGAGGATAAAATTGATAAAATAAAAAGGACACTAAAGATGTTTATCTCTTTATATATGTAGTTGTATTAATATTAATATTATTATTAGTAGTAGTAGTATTAGTATTTTTTTTTATCACTACGCGATATTATTATAGTGGTATTATTATTATTATTACTACTACTACTATTACTACACATTTTACTTTTATTTACTATGTAGGAATCATGTTTCAATTACTTGTCATTTGTATTTATTTTGTTGTTCATTTATTTTCCATTTGAACAATTATTTCAATTTAAAAAAATACTTACTAAAATTAGTAAAATAATAAAACTGAAAAATATTTTTTTTATCATAAATAATTATTTAAATTTAAAATATAATAATTAAGAGGATAAAATTGATAAAATAAAAAGGACACTAAAGATGTTTATCTCTTTATATATGTAGTTGTATTAATATTAATATTATTATTAGTAGTAGTAGTATTAGTATTATTATTTTTTTATCACTACGCGATATTATTATAGTGGTATTATTATTATTATTATTACGACTATTATTATTATTACTATTACTACTACTACTATTATTATTATTATTATTGTTATTATTATTATTATTATTATTATCACTACGTGATATTATTATAATGGTATTATTATTACTATGGTATATTATTATTATAATGGTATTATTATTATTATAGTTAGACACACATCTTAATTTTATTTACCAGGAGATCATATTTCAATTAGTTGCCCTTCTTAATTGTTTAGTTGCTGATGTATATATCTTTATATATTATTTTAGATTATTAGTATGTCAACATTAGCCTTATTATTTGCATTTACATTAATATTTATAACATAAACATTATTGTTATTATTATTTGTTTGTTATTATTAGTATCATTATTATTTTTATTATTATTATTATTATTATTATTATTATTATTATTATTATTATTATTATTATTCATAGTGATGTTATTAGTATAAATGCTTTTTTTAATTATAAAAAACGTTATTATACTAAATAATTTTGCTAAATAGATTTTTAATCTTTTAAAAATTTTATAATTTATAATTTATATTAATATTATTATTATTTTTAACGGTTAAATAAATATAATAACAATTATATTATTATTCTAAATATATTTGAAATAAATAAAAAAATGTGCGCACAGGTCATATACTATTATAACTATTTTGTAAAATCAATTAACTACACCATATTGTGATATTAATTTTATTTATTATATTTAAAACTGAATTTACAAGTTCATTTCATTGATAATAACATTTACAACAATATAACCTAATTTTCATGATATTTATTATTTTATTTTTATATTATTGTTATTATTATCAATTAAAACTCTACTTATTATTATTATTATTATTAACTATAATTGTTGTTATCAACTATAATTATTATGCTCAGTGTTACTACCAACTATAAGTATTATTATTATTATTATCATTATTAACTACAATTATTTCTATTATATTATTACTATTATTATTATTACTTCTATTATTATTAATTAGAACTATAATTATTATAATAGTTATTATTATTATTATTATTATTATTATTATTATTATTATTATTATTATTATTATTATTATTATTATTATTATGTTGTTGTTGTTGTTGTTGTTTTTATTATTATTATGGTTACATACACATTTTACTTTTACTTACTATTTATGCATCATGTTTCAGCTACTTCACCCTTTTATTTGTTTTGTTGTTTATTTATCTTGATATTTAAATAATTATTTCAATTCAAAAAAATAATTACTAAAATTAGTAAAATAATAAAACTGAAAAAAAAAAATTATTTTAAATAATTATTTAAGTTTAAAATATAACTATTAAAAGGATAAAATTGAAAAAACAAAAAAAAAACACCAAAGATGTCTATCTCTTTATATATGTAGTTGTATTATTATTATTATTATTATTATTATTATTATTATTATTGTTATTGTTATTATTATTATTATTATTATTATTATTATTATTATTATTATTATTATTATAGTTAGACACACATCTTAAATTAATTTACTGCTGCATCGTATTTCAATTACTTGTCATTTTTATTTGTTTTTTTTGTTAATATATATCTTTATATATAATTATAAATTATTATAGTTGACATTAGCCTCAGTGTCAGCATTAATATTAATATTTATAACATAAATATTATTATTATTATTGGTATCATTATTATTTTTATTATCATTATTACTATTCATATTGGTGCTATTATTATAAGTGTGCTTTTTTTAATTATAAAAAATATTGTTATACTAAATACTTTTGCTAAATAGAGTTTTAATCTTTTAAATTTTTATAATTTATAATTTATATTAATATTATTATAGTATTTTTAATGGTTAAATAAATATAATAACAATTATATTATTATTCTAAAAAAATTTAAATAAAAAAAACAAAAAAAAAAGTTAACACGAATCATAGACTATTATAATCATTTCGTAAATTCAATTAATTGTATTATATTGTGATATCAATTCTATTTATTATATTTAAAACTGAAATTATTATTGCATAACTTAAATTTACTATTTCATCACTTTAATAACAACATTTATAACAATATAACTTAATTTTCATAATATTTTATTACATAATACTTTCACTATTTTATTATTTTAATATATAAAATAAAAAAATACGTCTCATGCGGTCAATATACTAGTTTCTTTTTAAACCATTTGACATTTATAAGAGGATAAAATCGTCAAAAAAGAATAAATTTTTATATTTATAAAGAAAAAAATAAAAATTAGTGATAAGTAATATTAAATGAAAGCAAGGAAATTTTGGATGTAAAAATATCATTGTCCGTAAGTATTAGCTTTCTATATAAAAAAATCTTGTGTTACTTATTGTAAGTGTGTTTAATTTTAATTATCTATATAAATGAGAAGCAATGGAAAACGATGGATGCTTCCAAACAAAATCAATAAACTATTTAAAAGAAAACCAAGATAAAATTAGTTTGTAATAAAAGGATTATACATGTTTAAAATATAGTTAAATTTATACATTTGGTCATTATTTTTGTTTAGTATTCTCAATTCAGTTTTAATATTTTTCTTTTGAATCAGGTTCCAATTTTTGTCAATTTTATTTAATTTAGTCCTTTTGATTAACATCGTTTAAATAATTAACATCTAGTGAATATTATCTATCACGTCTTAATTTGTGGTTTCTAAATTTTTTTTATTTTTTATTATTTTTTTTTAAATTTTGTAATGTTCATATGTCAAGTTAGTATTGTGTCACATGTCAAGGTCAATGCCTTGTGTCAAAATCAATATTTTATATTCAATCTGGTCCCTATATTCATTATTGTTGTTCAATTCAATCCTAATTTTTTTTAAAATTGAGAAATTTTGTCCCTTTCCAAATTGTGATCAAATTTAATTTTTATATAAATTCTATACTAATATTTTATTAAAATTTAATTTTTTTATTAATTTTTTTTAGCGTTACGGTTGATTAAAAATTAGAAAGAAAATTTTAAGAGTGGTGACTAACACCATTGGTTTCAAATTTTAATATGTTAAAAATCACATAAAGTAATATTTAATAAAATATGAATTTTTATAAAAATATCATTATAAAATTTATATAAAAATTAAATTTGGTCTCAATTTGAATAGTGACAAAATTGTTCCATTTTAACAAAAATTGGGACTGAATTGAACAAAAATAACAAATATAGGAATCAAATTAAATATAAAATAGGAAAAAATATATTTTTGGTCCGTGAAGTTTTAACCTTAATTTGGAAATGGTCCTTGGTCGAAACTTGGTCACTATTTGGTCCCTGCACTTTCAAAATCATTGTTTTTGGTCCCTATTTCTAGACGACATTAAAAATAATCATGCGTGCCAAAAGGCGTTCCAAATCATTAGCAAATATTGTGACACATGTGCTGAAACATCTTTGACACATGTTTTATTAATTAATTTTTTTCCAAAATTGATTATCATTTTTATGTTTAGGGTTTTGAACTCTTTTTTTTTTCAAAATGATTTAGTATGAAACACATAGTTTGACCATCACGTTTTTAACTTTGGTGAAATTGAATGGCAGAGATATAGAAGGATTACAAAATCACAACCACTAGCATTGAGCCCCAATTGCAATTGACAAACAGAGGGCTGTATTGAAAGGATGTTAGTTGGTTGAATGCAAAATCTTGGAGGCGTAGGTTGAACTTCGCGAAGGTGGAAGTGAATTTTGGGGATTAAGGTTTTATTCTCTTCTCCCTTTCAAAATATAAGAAAGAGTTGTGGATTGAAGTGTTCAACCTCGTCATCTTCATCTTCAAAATTGGGATGTTCAGAATTGGGAACAAAAATTTGTGGATTTGAAGAAAGATTATTGCTTTTGAAAGCCACCACCTAGAAGGACAATGGAAGGTTTTTTTGGAGATGTAAAAATTGGGCAGTAACTATCACTATTTTATAATTTTGGCATGTATATTAGTACCTATGTTGTAATTGTAATTCATCTTATTGATACATCACAAACGGTGATATTCAACACGCAACATCATAAACAACATATTATATTAACAAGTTCTCTATAAACATAACAAGTGGTCCATAAACATGACAAGTGGTGATAAAGATAAGAAGTGGTCCATACAAGTTGCCCATATTTGTCTCTTAAAGTTGAAACAAAAGATGATTCAAAGCTTGGTACAACAAAATAACACAGCTTCTAAAAATTACAATTCAAAATAAAGTTCTAGTATCATTGACTACTACAAAGCTTGGTACAACAGAATAACACAGTTGCCAAACTAGGTCACATGGGTGTCCAAGGGGGTTGTTGGAACTGGCTTGAGACCCTAAAACTATTGTAGTCGTTGCAACATTCTTAGATCTCCTTCCTCCCCTGCTAGTTGATGCTTGTGATGTGGTGGTTGTGGAAGATCTCAACCTTTTTTTTCTTAACATTCTAGGTGCACTGGTACCTTCACTTGCATCCTTTTTCTTATTTTTCTGGCTTTTCCCCTATCATGAATATGCATTCATTTGGTTGGATGTCTGTAAATAAACTTTAAATTCAATGAAAATGCTTCAAGTCTTTTTACTTGGGTTTTTCTAGCTTTACAACATCTTCTATTGTGTCCATATTGGTTACATTTGCTACACTTCATTTTTAGTGGTTTCTTCCTTGCTTTAGAGTGACTAACGTTCTCATTTGCATCTCTTCTTCTTAATTTCTTGGGCTTCCCAAGAGAAGCCTTAAATGTTGGAGGAGGTAGAAGGGTTACATTTGTTCTTAGCCATTATTCTTGTTCATTGATGGGTGAAATTTTTGGCCCATAGCAAGCTTTGTAGGCCTCTCTCTTAATTACAACAATGGCATGTCTACAAGGTATTCCTACTAATTCCCAAAAATAACATGAACACCTACGGCTTGTAAGGTCAATGACAAATTTCTCCATTATAAATCCTTAGTTGACTTCAACATACCATCCCCAATCCAAACAACAATCCAATTCCCACTTTTTTCAAGTTCCCTATTTAACCTTTTACTTGGGTTAGGCAACACAGGTCCAAAATATGCAACAAATTTTTCTCTTAGATGTGCAAATCTACCCATCAAATAACACCTTATCCACTCGATCATAATAATTATAGGTTTATCCCTAGCTAACAAAATTGTGTTATTAAATGATTCTGACAAGTTATTCATAAGCACATCACACTTAGGATATACACTAAATGCATGCTTGCACCATGATTGGCGTGGAATAGCAACTAACCACTCATATGTCGCGAGATTTACCTTCTTTAATTCCTCCATTATTGATTCTCAAGCTTGGTAGTATATTGCTTTGGCAGTTGCCATCATCAGGTTTCATATAAACACCATTCCTCCAAATTTTTTCTTGTAGTTGTTGTATAAATATCTTAAACAAAATCTATGTTCAACTCCATGAAGGATCTGTAAAGAATCATAAAACAATCATTAATCTCCCAAGAAACACAAACTAGTGCCAAAAAATAATATGCCAAAAAATAAAAAATAGTGTCAGAAATTACTTTGCCAATAAATAAAAAATAGATCCAAAAATTATACCTTTTTCTATTTAGAGATAAACACCCACTGATTGGATTGGACATCCCCAATGTCATTCAATAATAGATTCAGAAACCATCTCCAACTTTCCTTACATTCATTTTCAACCACAGCAAAAGCCAGAGAAACATATTGGTCATTTAGGTTCGTTGCAACTACCACTAACAACTGTCCTTCATAACTGCTTTTCAGGTGGCACCCGTCAACACCAATGAACGGTCTACAATTTATGAAACCTTGCTTACACCCATCCAGAAAATAATATGCCAATAAACAAAAAAATGTCAAAAATTACTTTGCCAATATAGAAAAAATAGATAAAAAAATTATACTTTTTTTTTGTTAGAGATAAACATCCACCGATTGGATTGGACATCCCTAATGCCATCCAAAAAAAAATTCAAAAACCATCTCCAGCTCTTCTTACACTCATTTTCAACCACAACAAAAGCCAAAGAAAAATATTGGTCATTTAGGTCCCTTGCAAGCCACTAACAACTGTCCTCCATAACTGCTTTTCAGGTGCCACTCGTCAACACCAACAAATGGTCTACAACCATTTATGAAACCTTGTTTGCACCCCTCCAAGCATATATAAAAAGCCCCAAAATGTGTTAGTTATGGTTGATTCACTTTAATTTTGCCTGTTGTTCTAGCATAGACTCTTTTCAAATTTGATGCGTAGTCATAAAGCAATGTATATTTCTTCTACCCATCCCCCTCAATAATATCCATGGCCATCTGTTTTCCTTTGACTACCCTCCAAATAGTGATCCCCGCACTATATGTTTTCTTTATGTCATCAGTGATCTCATTTGTAGTCATCTTGTCAACATTTCTAAATTTGTCTACAACCACTTTAGAAACCCAATCCTTATTGGAATTTTGATTCCCAAATACCCTGCCACAACTATGTGTATCAACCAATGTCTTCACCCTAAATGTATGGCTTGCTCCTACTTTACTACATAAAATCAGAAATCCATATTTCTTCTTACAAACAGCCTTGACTTTTATGTCATCATTCTCAACAAACATTATCTCTCCTCCATTTAGTATCAAGTATTCCTTAAAAGCTTGTTTAAACTCTTTTAGCTAACAAAACTCCATCCCCATTTTGAATTTAAATCCTTCACCCTCCACATCACTGTCTAATTCATCAATGTTGTATGTAGCATCTATCTCATGGTTATGACCAACTTGGTGTTCAAATGTGTTGACAATGCTAATGACAACGCAGCGACAGTGGCTCCTGGTCCTACATTGGAAATGGCAGAGGAGGATGGAGATCAAACTGTTTGTGCATTTTTTTTAAAGTTTATTTCTAATGTGTTTGTAAACTAAATAGTGTAGTGTATGTATAGTGATTGTTTTTAATTTTTTAAAATCACTCGGAGAAAATAAGATAAATAGATGTAATAATCTTAATAATGTACATACAAAAATGAATAAAATTATTTTTTTCTTGAAATTCTTAAATAACTTTTTTTTAAACAAAGATGAGTAGAAAGAATAGATAAAATATAATGGACTAGTAATCTGAGTCCATATTCATAATGGGCTTCTAGGCCCATTTACTCACTAAATACATCTTCTAGTTTATTTATTTATTTTTTATATTTCATTTTAAATTTTTTTATTTTTAATATTTGTGAAATATTTTAGTTATTATGTAGTTTTTTATGGTTGTTATGTTGTAATTTTTATTTGTAGTTAATTTTAATTTTAATTAATTTTAATATTAATTAATTTAATTTTAATTAATTAGAATTTTGAATAATTTTAATTTTAATTAATTATAATTTTAATATGTTTTTAAATTTGTTAATTACAGACACAACTAAAATAAGAGGAGCATTTATACCTTATGAAGGCCCAAGTTCTTCACATGCTGACGCTTCTAACTAAGAGCCTAGACATAGACCTACGACATTTGTTCGCAGAAGAGGTAAGGGTCGTCATGGAGATAGTGGTGGGAAGTTGGTTCATCAGCAGGTCATGAAGAAGTTGGTCCATCATCACCAGCTCTAGCTGAGCAGGAAAATGTAATCCAACACGAGGAGGTTGTTGCGGACCAGGACCACGATGTTTTAGGAGGATTTCTTGGAGGGCCCGATGATACTTTTTTGTTGACTAGATTTTCTAATCATGTCGCATGTGTTATTTGGGATGGCAAGGTTAGTATAGTACTTTAATAATTTGTTTGTTGAAATTGGTGGATTAATTTCAAATATTTGTATAATGATTTTTATTAGGACCGAATGGACATGAAGTTACTGTCCCATGGTAAGAAATTAAAATGATTCGAAGTTTTTCATGAAGCTATTGAGCCATTTGTTCAAAATTCTGGGTTGATGCCACTATGTCATATATGTTATGAATATCCTAATAAGGGCCTCATATTGGCTTGTGTTAAGAGGTGGCACAAAGAGACCAGCAGCTTTCATCTTCCTTTTGGAGAGATGAGCGTGACACTAGATGACGTCTTTGTCCTCCTCCATTTGCCTATAGTAGGAGAGCTTTTTAGCAACGAAGCAGTAGACTTCAATGCTACTTTGGAGTGTGTGATTGATCTTTTAGGCATTGAACAGACGATGGCGTCATCTCAGACAATGTCGTGGTCCCCATGTAAGACTTAGTTGATTGAGAGACCTCTAAACTAAGTGTTGTGAGAATTAGCAGTGGTAGTTTGGGCACGGACGTATCTACTGCATCTTGTTGGCTGCACTATTTTTGTGGATAAGAGTGCTACCTTCATCAACGTCTCATACTTGAATATGTTTGCAAATCTACATTCATGTGGAAGGTTTGCATGGGGAGCTGCTGCTCTTGCATATTTTTATGAGCATCTTGGCGATGCGAGCTTTGCACACACCAGACAATTAGTTGGATATCTTACTTTTTTAGTAGTACAAAATTATTTTTTGCTTTGGTCATGTTTATTGCTTCATTGTTGAAAAACATTTGCATTTGTTTGTAAAATTGGATATATGAGCACTTCTTGGGATTAAGAAGGAAGCAATTACAGGACAATTATGATGAGCAGAGACCTCGAGCGACTTATTTTTTGGCACCTAGACTGAATTGTACTCTGCGTGAAGTCAGGGCACAGTTGGATGCACTGATGTACGATGGGGTCGTGTGGAACTTGTATGCATCACATCGGGTTACTTGTCCCCTTATCACCACCGTTCTATTCTTTACCTTCATCTGGGTGGTGAAATCGCTCATTGTTATCTTTCAGAACATGTGTTGCGCCAATTTGGGTTTCTACAGCATATCCCGAGGTCTCCACTTACTGTTGGTGATGTCGACTTAGCATACATTGATGCTCGATGGATATGCTTCGTGGATCATGTTTTGAAAGGTGTGCTTCTAGAATTGTCTCCTCATGCATGTGGGGACAACTACCTACAGTGGTTTAGACAAATATCCCATATGTATATTATTCGGGGTTCTCATGACAATCGACCTAGTCTAGTCCCCCGACTTCGACGACATGTACCAGATGATCTTCCATCGTAGAGAAGATCACTAGGTTCATCATCCATTTTATCTATAAGTATCTCAAAACTATATTTGAATACATATAAAATTTTTAATATACTTCATTTGATGTTGTCATTACAGGGCGATCTTAGACGCATGATGTTTGTCTTACAGAGGACGATAGACTGTCGCAATGTTAGTGAGGGGACAATAGCATGGAAACACACTAATGAGGTGTTGCAGATATGTCGCTAGGCAACCAAAGAATATGGTACCAGTAATAGAGGAGGTCGAAATGTGCAAGGGAGGCGCTCAACTAGTTTTGGATAGGAAACCTTTATATATTGGTATGTGGACATGATTTTATTTTCATCTGATGTATTAGTTAAATAGTCATGAACTTTTGATATTTTGTGTTGTAGAACTTCTTATTTTTTACTCGCATTATGAGTTTTAATGTGTGTTCCTTTACAATTATTGACATTATTGACTTAATGGTGATTGCACTAAGGCTAAAATATATTGGTTAAAATACCTTTTTGGTCCCAATTTTCGTCAAGTTTTTTCAAATAAGTCCTAATTTTGGTTTTGTGTTCAAATAGGTCATAATTTTCGTCAATTTTGTTCAATTGGGTCCTTTTTTGCTAACACCGTTTAAATCATTAACGGCCATGAATAGTGACTGTCACGTGTCACTTCATGGTTTTTTTGAATTTTCTTTTGAATTTTTTTAAAATGTTTTTTAAATGTACATGTGTCAACCCAAGAGCGTGTCATGTGTCACTTCGTGATTTTTTTGAATTTTTTTGAATTTTTTTTAAATTTTTTTAAATTTTTTTAAAATGTCCACTTGTCAACCCAGTAGTGTGCCACGTGTCAAAATCAATGTTCTAAATTCAATTTGGTCCCTACATTTGTTATTTTTGTTCAATTAGGTCCCAATTTTTATTAACATTAACCAATTTGGTCCCTCTCTAAATTAAAACCAAATTTAATTTTTATATTAAAATTCACATTTTTTATTAAATATTTTTATTTAATATATTAAAATTCACATCATTATAACTTTGATATAAAAATTAAATTTGGTCACATCTTCGATAAGGATCAAATTGGTTAATGTTAACAAAAATTGGGACCTAATTGAACAAAAATAACAAATATAGGGACCAAATTGAATATAGAACATTGACTTTGACACACGGCACACTATTGGGTCTACACGTGGACATTTAAAAAAAAATCAAAAAATTCAAGAAAAATAAAATAAAAAATTCAAAAAAACCACGAAGTGACACGTGGCACGCTCCTGGGTTGACACGTGTACATTTGAAAAAAATTTTAAAAAATTTTAAAAAATATTAAAAAAAAATTCAAAAAAACCACGAAGTGACACATGGCAGTCGTTGTTCATGGCCGTTAATAATTTAAACGGTGTTAGCAAAAAAGGACCCAATTGAACAAAATTGACGAAAATTGGGACCTATTTGAACACAACCAAAATTAGGACTTATTTGAAAAAACTTGACGAAAATTTGGACCAAAAAGGTATTTTAACCAAATATAGTCGTCCCTTGGCTAGAGGAGTTATAATTTTATAAATATGCATAATAATTACAAGTAGCTTTTAATGTCTATAACAAATATTGAGTTACAAAAATAACTTACCTTAAAAAAATAAAAGAAAAATACAATTATCAGTCGATGCCCATGTCCACATAACTAGTCTTGACACCTATCAAGTGCATAAGTGTATGCATCTTGTTAGCGTAAAACGCAGACCAAGCTCGAGCCTCAGGATAGCAATGTGTAGATGATATAATATCTACCATCGGTATAGGACAACCATCTTTTAGGTGAACCTATAAGAAATGAATGATGTAATATGTAATACATTGAAATAGTAAATCAAATTAAAAAGAAAATAATTAGTTTACCTGCACAAAATGAGAATGTGAACATGTCCTATATATATATATATATATATATATATATATATATATATATATATATATATATATATATATATATATATATATATATATATATATATATATATATATATATATTTATTAGTTTATGTTGTCTTGAATCAGTAGATAGTCTAGTATGTAGTGGAAAAACTGTAATATTTTGCCGTGATAATAAGCAAACTAAGATGACATTATATCGCGTAGGCCATATCAGGTATAGTCATTCATTTATCCATATTATCCTGTAATTAATGATAAATATTGGTTAAGCAACATAATAACCCCTGCTTGTGATTCCACTAACAAAGACTTCCTTAGTTCTTCAAAACGGTCATAAGATCTCACTAATCTTGCGTATTCATCACGCCATTGACTAAGTTCTTTAAAAAGATCATATTGGATTAGGGGACACGATTCCTCACTCATCCCTAACAAGGTAGAAATAAATCTATACCCACAATGGCCATCAACAACCATATCAACAACATTGAAAATGTAAGGGTAGCATATAGGATGGAACTGATCTAACATGGGAATTGCACTTTCTTCTGTAGATCCAAAAATTTCATACATTTCCTTTTTTTTATTTTGTGTCACTCTTCAAGGAATGACCACTTTGTGTGGAAATGAAGGAGTCAACATGCTCAAAGTAAGATGGATCATGCTTAGTAGATTATTCAAATCGATGAACTTTTTTATGTTGTGCACCTTTGATTTTAGCTTTTTGCATTGGAGGCACCATTGATGTCATTGCAGGACACACAATTTTAAGTGACTTTTTTTTATTATTACTTTTCCTGCAATGTCGACTTCACTGAAATGATTGACCACCATATCAATTTCCTTGTCAATGCATAACCTTGGAAGCGATTCATTTGATGAAATATTTGAGAAGCTTAATCTAGTCCACATTACATGAAGAACATTCAAAGAAATCACCCTATACACATATCGTGCTAATTCACAAGCACATGGTAAACCATATGTCGCTCTCAACATGCAACCACAACTCCCTCTATCAAATCCTATATGCATGACTCGTTCAACCTCATCAACAATGAGTATTAAAGCATGTCTTGATACAATTCCAACCAATCTTTTATACATGCCTCCTTTATACGTGTCACTGATCAAATTTAACTTTTTCGAAAGATGCCTTGATTTCATTATGTTGGAGGATAATCACATTATGAATTGAATCCCAACACGAGCATAGGTCTCCATACTACTTCTTAGAACTTTCTTCAGGCTCTAGTGGGCAGACTCAACCCTATTGGACTTAACATAAACAATATCATAAGTGAAGTAAGATGATAACTGATGTAAATATGACAATGAAACATACCTATTTGATGTTGTGTTTCCTAAATGCATTACTCGATTTGTCCATGCCTTTACAAAGAATTTTTTTGTAAGGAATTATCCAACTTTCATTGACATATTCATAGAATAAAGGCCATGAAATACAAACATGACAAAGGCTCTCAACACAATCAATGAAAGTCGACTTATCTTCATAATGCATAACATTTTTCCATGCTTCCATCACAACAACCCATGCGTCAACAAAATTCACTAACATTTTTCTATTCGGTTGGACATTTTTTTGAATATGGAATCGACATATGAGATGATAACAATCAAGAAAAACAGTGCCAATAGCATTCATCAAAGCAAGGTTTCTATCGCTCACAATTACTTGTGGACCACCCTTTGATGTCATGAATAATCCTCTAAGTCTTTCAAGGGCCCAAGTAAAATTAGATTCTCCTTCACTAGATATGAATGCAAACCCAGTAGAGAAAGTCAACCATGTAGATGTCACCCACACTATCTCTAGTAATGACAATCGATATTTGTTAGTTTTATAGGTGGTATCCATCAAGAATACAATATTAAATTCATTCAACAATTTAACGGAATCGGGATGTGTCCAAAATAGATCACAACCACCTTAGATTGGTCTTGGCATATACTCCAACGGATATAATTATCATGATCTAACATCATAATCAAGTGTTGTAATTCAGTTCTCAAACCTCTCAATGATCGTTTATAAGTGTATCTTGCATTATAAACTTGCTTTATCGTTGTGACATTACACTCATTATTTTCTTTCAGAGTGAGTAGAATATTTGTAGGCTTGACTTGACTCTTAGACATATCAACAAGCAAGGATTGTTTAGAAGATTTTAACCTCCCAATAGATGGGTGACCAACTAGCGTCTAAGACACATCATGGTTATGATATCCACAAATTACCTTCAGCATTCAACCATCTCCATTATTAATTGGTTTGCCTCTGAGTTTAAATGGACAATCACATTTTCTTGTGCTAGAAACACTAGGTTGAACATCAGATTTGTACTTGCTATACTTACCATCCCTTTCACAGCCTACCAATACATACGTTTCCCTCCCAGGTTGACGAGTAGTTTTATCATATCTTATGGTGACAACAACAAAACCAAGATGAAATGTTATCCTTCAAACCCACTAAATCAACTCATCTTGTGTTGAAAATAACTAATCAGTCATAAAATTATTTGTATAAGAAGAAGATAAATCTGATATGAAACTCGAATTTACTTATGATTCCATGAAAGTTAAAGGAAAATCATCCATCTTAGATAACTTCCACAACCTATAATCTAATATTAGTATTCAATACCATTTTTTCAAAATAAAAAAATATAAAAACAAAATTAAAATATTCATGTAATAATAAAATAAATATAAAAAAATAAAATAAAGCATAAATAAATAATAAACCGTCAAAAACTACCAATTCAAAATAAATAAAATTAAAACAAGAAAAAATAATAATAAAAATAAAATATTCATTGAAAATTAAAAAAATAAACCATAAATAAGTAGTAAACGTAAACAAATAACAATTAAAACAAAAAAAAAAATATAACAATAAAAAATATAAAAACAAAAAAAAATTATTCATGTAACTAAAGTTTATATATAAAACATAAATAAATAAAAAATAAAAGCATAAGTAATTATTAAAATGTAAAAAGATTACCGATTAAAACAAAATAAGAAAAATAAAAGTTTAGAATTTTTTACATTAATCGGAAGTGGACTCACTTCCAGATAAAACACAACAAAGATAAATAATGCAAACAACACACAAAACACTCATGAAGAAAATGAAATAACAGCACCATGCTCCATTTTAATTTGAAAATAAAATAACTCAATTTTCCCCTATCACATCTCATGGTTGCAACGTCAAGGAGAAAGAAAAACAAGAAAAAAGATGCACCCAAAATATATATTGATTCCTTAAACATCTGCACCATGCAACCAAATAAAACCCAAAAATGGAAATAGACATTCTGGATGTTCACGTACAGAAGAAAATGGAATCAACACATCACTTCGGAAAATGCTAAATACCCAAAGTTAACATTAGGTTAATTTCATTTTCGAATGTCCATTTCTAAAAAAGTGTGACATAAAACATATAAAACATATCACTTCGACATAGTTAAAGATCGAAAGTCGATATTTGATTATAGAAAATTCTGGATATCCACTTTCGAAAGTGTGAGAATTTGTTTTATTATGTTTTAGAAGTCGACTGTATATTTTTCAGAAATCACTTCCGCCACAAACCGGATGTCCAAATCCGGTTAAAAACTTAGCTCAGTTTTTTTTTTGTTTTACATCTAACATTTTATTACCTCAAATATAAATTTATCATGCCAAATAAATCACAATCTGACATTGGAATGCATACTTTTTTTTTCCTGAAATGAAATGAATAAGGTTTCAGAAGGTGAAATAGCATTGGATCCGACACGAACAAACAGATGAACTGCAAAATTCACTTCAAAACAACGGGATAATAAGAACAAATTCTTTTAAACTTCTACGACTTAAAGTGAAAGGGCGAGAAACAACTTGGAGGTGCAGCGCGTCAATATATACCAAATATTATCATTTAATAACTTTGTTCAGGCAGCCAACGAACTTTGTAATTTTATAAAATATAACATTAATTGAGCTTCTTTTATGAAACATCAAATTAAATTATTTGTAATTTTATATTCTAAATTATAAATATTAAGAAATAGTTTAGTGTATTACTTTAACTATAATGATTGTTGAAAAAACTTAATTACATGATCATCCGTTATCATTCTTAAAGTTACTTTTTTGAGGTGCATTTTTTTTATCATAAAATCAAATATAACTTTTAAAATTCAATATTAAAAAAATGCGGTTCACAATATCAGTGTTTATATTAAATTATAAGAAAAATGGCATCAGCTATCTGTGGTCTTTAACGACAAAAATTTATCATATATATATATATATATATATATATATATATATATATATATATATATATATATATATATATATATATATATATATATGGATCGATATGTACATTTATATTATTAATCTTGATTTAGTAGTTATATTTGAAGTTTATTACTGATGTTTAATTCGACCAATTTCAAGTTCGGTTTGAAGATAGGAAAAACTTGTTAAAACAACAATCTGAAGCTCGATTCGGGAACGAGGAGGAAAACATGTTAAAGTGACAACTTCAAACTCGCCTTAGGAGCAAAAAAGACATGATAAAGAGACAATTTCAAGTTCAGCTTAGGATGGGTTTAGACCTGTTAAAACGACAATCCCAAGCTCGGTTTGAGAGAGGGAAAGACCCGTTAAAGTGACAACCCCAAACTCGATTTTGAGATGGGAAACACTCGTTAAAGCAATAATCCTGACAAAACTAACTAAAAAGTTGTTTATTTTTGCAAGTACAATAAATTAGACCATAAATTGAATGACTAGAAGCGAATACCAAAATTAACAAATTAACAAAAGGAGAGAAACTTAAATATGATGAAAAACTTTGCATAGAACAAATTAAAATAGTAGTGTGAAAATTAAAACATAATGTGCAAAGAGTCGACATCAAATTTAAAAATTGATAAGACAAGAAAATTAGTCAAAACAAAACAAGTGAAAAAGTGTGACAATAAAATATTCAAGATTAAGTTTAATAGACTTTTTCTACGTTAGTGCTCTTTATTTCATTTAATAACTCTTCCTCATATTTTTGTCTTTGTAAAATCCACTCCACCTTTTTTTTTCGGAACAAAAATAAAAAGTAACCTATTACCATGTTTATTTTCTTGGTAAGTGTCTTAATTAGTTTTTTAATTATTTGGTATTTTTCATTTTTTTGTTGTTATCACATGTCTCTATAGATATAATTTACGTTTTTAACCATAATTTGTATTTAAAATATTAATTTTTTTTTTCTATAATTACACGATCATTTACTATGATTTCTAATTATTTGATTCTTTAATATATTTACTTTATTTCATTAAATAATAATATTTAAATAAATTAAATAGAAATATTTGAATAAACATAAAAAATATATTTTCATTTTATTTTGTAAAATAATATTATCAAAGTAAATATTTAAAATTAATTTCAAGCAGCTACAAATTATTTAATATATTTTAAAAGTTTCAAAATTTTAATTATTAAATTTTTAATAATTTTATAATAAACAATTAAATTATCTATTTTATTTAAAATTATTTTTAAAGATGATGACAATAATACTAATAACTAAATTTTCATTTAACCTAACCATATTAAAGTGAAAATTTTTTGAAAAGCAGCCTCAATAAACATTCATAATTTAGTCAACAGACATCACATCCTTCAGCAAACTTTTCCTTGTTTTTTTATCTTGACCGCAACAGAAGCAGGAGAAGAAAGAAGCATACACCCTGAGATACTCGACCGCAACAGATAGAACATTCTTGTAGGCATTCATCCTCGGTAAGATCAAGAACCCTCAGGAACACAAAGCCTCTCTATCATAAACCCAATCAGAACCTCCAATTTGTGGAAAGTCTTTAATCTTATGTACATATTCTTCATATACTAAATTAAATTCATATTATCTAATAAAAAAATAGCACTAATATATATATGTAAAACTTCGTATAAATTTAAAAAAATATATATATATATATATATATATATATATATATTTATAATAGAAAAAAAAAAAATATTATATATAATAATTCATTTCAAAGATTTAAAATATATTAAAACTTTTTAATATTATAATTTTTATTTTCTATTCTTTTAATTTATTTTTTACTTCAAAATATAAAAACTTATGATTTTAACAAGACCAAAACAAAAAATAAAAGTTAACAAATTAATCGTCTTAATTTCTAATGTATAAAAATATATATTAAACATATATTATTCTATCATTTAATATCTAATACATTACTGTACTGGACCAGAGGAGTGATTCAGTTGCAGACTGAGAGGACAAGTGGATTTTGGTATCGGGTCGGGGAGGCACCGAGGGAGAATATTAACCGAATTAAGTTCCGTGTTTGGTGTCGTTTTTAGGAGTTAATGAGGTTGTTATCATATTTAGAGATATTTTAGGAGCAGAAGATAATTTCATTTTTTATTTTGTATATCTAGAATTTAATATTTTGTAACTGATTATGATATAAATAAGAAGGTTGCTCCCATGGTCAAAGGGGGGAGATTTTTTGACCTAAGCAAGTCTTAAGCTATGGTTAAAAATATTTCTTTCTTTTTGTTTTTGGTTAAGAATTATCTGGCACTTTTCTTGACCTGAACATTGGCGCCCACCGTGGGGTCCGGTAAAACTCGATCCCAACTCCACCAAATTTCAATAAGAAACGCTACAATAAAAAATAGAGATGAATCGCGCAAGAAGGCAGAAGAAGATCTACGACTCTTAAGGGAAGAAACACTCAAAGAAAGGGAGATATTTCTAAAATAGTGAAATTAATGAATAATACAAGTTTTATGAATTAATTACTCGTTGTCCTTTTCAATGCATAAAACTAAATGACTTTTACATTAAAGTTTGCCTTTGAAATATTAAATGAAATATGTGTTGTGTTATTTATATTAAAATGTATGTTTCTCATTAATATTTTATTTAATATTA
>Ga0214544_1000630_pt1 | contig 66721 bp, 29 predicted proteins | sample CNSS3metaG_FD_160074 | JGI IMG/M metagenome (GOLD analysis project Ga0214544, IMG submission 160074) | Root nodule microbial communities from cowpea collected in UCLA plant growth center, Los Angeles, California, USA - CNSS3 | ecosystem: Host-associated > Plants > Roots > Nodule | place: USA... | reverse complement strand
AAATGATGAAACACTTCCATAAATAGAGGAAGGTACACTCAACCAATGGGTCTGTCAGATATAATATATATATATATATATATATATATATATATATAAAAGTCTATTCCTTACTAAGAAAAGAAGTGAAAAACTGAAAAATATATTAAAACTGAAAAAAAAAGAAATAAAATATTGAAAATAAAAAAAATAGGAAAGGAATGTCGACATCTGTTTCAGAAATTTGCAAAGTGGATGTCCACATCCGCAATGGTAGAAAACAAAAAAAAAATAGGAAACGGATGTCGAAATCCGTTTCGCAAATTCTTGAAACGGATGTCGACATCCGTTTCAGAAATTTGTGAAACGGATTTCGACATCCATTTCATAAAAAAACAAAAAAACAGAAATGGAATCTCGAAATCCGTTTCTCAAAATCTTGAAACGGATTTTGACATTTGTTTCATAAGAAAACAAGAAATAATAAATGAAATGGATCTCAACATCCGTTGTACATTTCTCTGAAGCGGATGTCGACATCTGTTATGGCACACATGGATTATAACATGGATACAACAACATTCAACATTCAGGTTCATCAATCACCATCATCATTCACGAAAAATCAATAAAAAGATTGAGAAAATTTAACTGGATGTGTGGATTGTGGATTAAGTGCGGAACGTGAAGGCCGTAAATGCGGAACTGGAAGCTTGGGTCGCTCCGAACTACTCTTGGTGGTGCTGCTTGCTGGTGCTTTGCGGCTACGGGGCGGATCTACTCCACAAGGCAGCAACGAGTGAATGCAAAAATGTGTGAAGGCAAAGAAGAGCAGTCAAAGAATAGTGAATGGAAATAAGAGAGGAAGGCTAAATTTTAAATGCTCGCTACTGCTAGGTTAGGTCAACGAGATTCCTTTTTGGTGGTGCAGGGCTACAGTAAAAGCATATTCACTAGGGTGCAGGGGGTGCAGTGTAGTTGCAGGTTTTTTTTTTTTACTATTTTTTCTCTTTCTTCTTTTATTTTTAACTGTGGGCAAAACTGAAAATAAGGAAAGTTTTGGGGTACATGAGAAAGGATTGGGGTGCAGGGAGAAGCCCCTTGGGTGGTTGTGGGCCTTTGTAATGTGGTTTGAGCATTGGTTGTGGTCTTTGGATTACCCTTTTGCACCCGTAAGTTCCTCGTGCACTCCCATGAATTTAAAATAATAATATGAAAAGTTTATTTAAGCATTAATTTCAAAAGTTTATATTTTTTCAGTATTACTTTTTAAATTAGTTGAGACATTAAATTAAAAAAAAAAGTTATATTTGTTAGTAATAGATTTTTTTTCATGAGCTAAATAAGGTTTTTGTCATTGGATTTTAATGTGAAATTAGAATTCATCTCTATTTGAAAATTTTGATATATTCTGGTCTTCAAACTTTTCAAATGAATGAATATAGTCATTTAAACTTATTTTACATTAAATTTTTTCGACGTGTCAAATGTGTCTTTTAGCTAACATTGAAGCGGAAACATCGTCATTTTTCGTCTGATATTGAAACAGGAACGTGTTAAACAATGGAAATAACTCAAATGCCAGTAGGAAACATGTTTGACACATCAAAATAATTTAACGTAATTAGACCAAAAGAACTATATTCATTTATTTTTAAAGTTTGAATAACAAAATGTATCAAAATTTCAGACATAAACAAATTTTAATCTTACGTCAAAATTTACTAACTAAAAATATATTTAACCATTTTTTATATATATTTATGTAGCACTTTACAATAATCGGGCTAAATCAAAAGCTTTCTAGTGAGTTTTTTTTTTTCTTTTTCTTTTATAATTAAGTTAAATCTATAACTAAGTAATCTCTTGAAAAAGCCTAATTAAATTTTATTTTTAATGTAATCTCTCCTTTGGTTGCAAGATTGTTTCCACTTAATTAATGTTACTGTGATGTATGGGTCCTTCTCCACAACCATCATCCTCACTAAAGTTGTGATTCTCGACCAACCCATTTCATACTGATCCCCTTGTTTGATTATTATATTCACCAAGATTATGTTTAGATGAATTTTAAAATTTTCATAAGATTTAAACTACTTTGATATTTATACATATATCAACAACTTCAATTGCATAATACTTTTAGTTTAAACTTCAATTCTAATGATACAACAACAACACCAACAAAAACGTTTAAGAAATACACATAAGTTTTATCATCAACAATGAAAACTTGGTGAGCTATAAGAAGAAGTCAAATTGATATGCTGTTAGGTATCCCCATTCCTGTGATTCCAGTTTTTGAGGCAGAAGAAGTAGCTGCATCAGGATACAGAAGAGTGTACTCAATATTTGCAGGGCCACGTCTATTCTTAAGCTTAGGATCCCTATTCCTTTGCATGATCCTTGCTTGAATCTCCTTCAGTTCTTGTTTGAACTCAGCAAACCTATTCTGAATCACTTCACTGTCTATCCACCCTGGTGATTGCTGGCATCCCAAGTACACCTCATCACAAGTGTGTCTTGAGAGAACATCCACCAATGCCACTGCAAGACTCATTTCAAACCTATCAGGAAGCATCTTGAGGAAGAACTTATCTGGGTCCTTCAGGAACTCACCAAACTCCACTGTCCCTTCTAGAGGGACAAATTTCCTGCATAGTGTGGGCCGGTTTGGAGGGTACCCACTGTATGCATATTGGCCATAGTTTAGAGAGGCATGTTTGGCAGAAGCAATCCATATGAGGGTTGTTAGTGCCTCCACAAGGTTTGAGAGTGTTGTCATTTGGTTCCACCATGTGTCATTGTGTTTGTCACCATGACCTTTGGTTCTAATCTCTGTCCACCAGGCTTGCAGTTCAACATCACCCTCAATGGCATCATTGTCTTTGTAGAAGAATGAGCAAAAATCTTTGACCCATTCTTTTATGGCTACCCATATCTCAAGTCCATCAGTGGCATAGGGATAGTCCAGCAGCAGAAGCTGAATCCCTGTAGGGTTATTCATGTCTCGATCTTGTACAGCCATGCCCCTGCAAAATTAGGTTTACAAAACCGACTTGTTAGATAAAGTTCATCTGCTTATATATTATAATTTGGTTTTATATCAGGTCGATGTGTTAGGAATTTAAGTATGAGTCTAAGTCCCACATTGGATAGAAATAAGAAAGTAGAACATTATATAAGAATAAAGACTCCTAAACCTATTGTCTTAAGGTTTTGGGTTGAGAGTGGTGTCAATGTCTTATCTGATTGGACTTAGGTCCCCTCTATAGACCTAACAAGTGGTATCAGAACCAATGGTTACGGCTTAGACAAGAGTAGATGTACCTTTTGAGTAGATCAGCAGGGAGTCCTTGGTCATTGAATCTCCACTCTTTATAGAGGTCACATGAGATCTGCATACAGATTTCACCCGGAAATAATATTCTCTCGAAAATTCCTCCAGAGTTTATAAGGATGAGTCTTGCCAAGGCATTTATGTGCATGGTATCTTTGAAATGAGGATTCAACAATCTATGGATTGGGTGCATAACACTTAGCCTTCTTTTGGTGGCAATGATAAATGGTTCAACAACTGCATGAGTGCATAACCTGCATAAGTTTTCATTGCATAACACTTAAATGCCAGAGCAAACGTGATAACAGAATAAGTGCATTACTGAATTTCTTTGCAGTTCATTATTTTCACAAATAAAACAATTTCTTTTGCATCTGAAGGAAAATGTTTCCACACATACAAAGGATCCTTGTATTTAATTTCATTGACATACTAGAAATAGTCATTGGCCACTAGGGATTGTTCTTATGCGTAATTGAATCAACAAGAATTCTAGAAACCATTATTGGAAAAGGACAAGGAGTCTTAAAACATGATTATTCACTTGTATATTTTACAAACTTAACCTTATATCTAACAAAAGGAAAATCTTTTTCCTTTCTTTCTTATCTCTGTCACATGATTTGATATATTCAGTAGGTGATGCAGAAAAAAAGTACAGAAACTAATTTGAAACAGATTATTTTCAAGAATCTATGCAGAGTGAAAATTGAGTTAGTAACTGTGATTGCAGAAGGATTTGAACTCACCAATGGCTAATTAGTTGATGATAAACAGCATCATTAGCCAACACATGAGCTTTAGCAAGCTGCCAGAGTGCTGCTTGTGTTCCCTGTTTGGCTGGAAGAAAAACTCTATGGATTTCAAGGTGAGGAGATTGACCTGGCAAGCTAAGTTCTATTGCCAATGGCTTAAGCATGCCATCACTCCTTAAGAATAGAAGGGTCCTTGATGCATAAGCACATACCCCATTTCCGTTTATTCTGTTCAAATATGGCATGAGGTAGTCATGGTGGTCCAGCATGAATATTCTTCCCTGCTCCATTGCCTACACAATTTTACAAGGAAGAGGACAAGAAATGAATAACACCCCCTTTGAGAAAAATGACCCTTAACTACTAGTCAATTTAGCCAAGTTGTTTTGAATTTGTTTGCTCCATTAACTACTATAAATATAATGAACAAATATTATATACAGTTACTGTATGTATTCTCTGATTAGATTTGGTGTTTCATCTTTGTAATATAAGTAAAAAATAAGTCCATTAAATGTCATCATTTATTACTAAGGTGAAGCTTCAAATGTGATCGGAGAACAACACTAGCAGTACCTTCTAATGCAACATGCATGCAGAAAGTTATAAGCCGTGACTGATAGAAAGTTATGGAGTAGAATAATGTTAGGAACAAAGGAATAAATGAATGAATAAAAGAGAGAAAATGAACACAAAGAATTTAACGTGGTTCGACATACAAGATATATGTTTACGTCCACGACTACACTAGAAAGTATTTTTAGTTTGGTGTATCTCAAACTTTACAAAGGATTTCTTATATAGCAAGATAAAGAACCACATCTCACAATTCTAAGTGATGTGAGACTAAATCAAACACCATAATACTAACAAATAATACTATGTTTATTATTTATGTTAGGAATTCAAGGTTAGTCGGAAGTCCCATATTGGATAAAAAATAAGTAAGATGAACAATATATATCTAAAAAATCCATACACCTATTATTTTAAGGTTTAGAGAATTAAAAGTAGTGTCTTAGTATCTTATATGGATTTGTTCATGTCTCGTGTCAAATCTCCTCGGTGTCTCTTAAAAAACCTAATAATATAGATTATAGAATGATACTATGTTTCATTAAGGAATGGCGGAAAGAGCTTAGGTTTTACAAATTGCATGTTAATTTTATAATTTCTTAGCTCATGAAAGGTTATAAAAAGTAAATAAGAATTGTGACTAAAACTGAGGGTTACAACTTGAATACTATTTAGTATCTTCCAAAAGAAGTAACAAAAAAAAAGCTTATTCTCTCAATGTCAAAGCTTCAAGACTTTGGTGACTTGCCTGAGAAAGTGTCCATCCTTCTAGCTTCTGTTCTATGATTGATTGCTGTATTGAACTCTGTATTCCGTATCTGTTCTGAGGTGGGAATGTCTGAAAGGAATATTGAAACCAAAAATAACGAAGTAAAAAATGGGAGTTTGAATATCATTTTTATTACACAAATGTTGAACTAACAATTTTACCCTAGCATAGTTAATGTAGTGGTAAAGTGTGACCAACATGCTAAAGCAGAACTTAAATTCATTCTATATTTCTTGGAAACTATATACAGTCTACAATTTTGATTTGACAACTTTGGCTGGTCTACACATGAGAACAAGCACAGTTCACAGTATTTGCCACTTGTTTTTGCAATTTAGATTCAATAAGTGTGTCTTTGGTCCGAGGAATATTCTTTAATGTGACAGATTATTTGCAACAGAGTATTAAAAGGTTCAAAAGATAAAGTCAAGAAAAAGTGGTTTCAATTAGAACATGAACTGAGCAAGTTGACCAATGCTGTACTACTATTTTTTACAGTAAACATCAAATAACTTTACCGTAAATGACAATCTATGATCAGATGAAAATCTAAAAAACCTTTACATTGACACTCAGTTTCCAATTGAGTTAAAGAGATTATATGTTTCCATTGTAAGAAACTATGTTTGGCTTTTACGTATCTATTGCGAGGTCCATCAATTGTTTTGTGACGTATGCTAGGTGACCAAAGTCACAATCGAATTGTGACACTTTATTTCTTATGCACTTCAAGTAGAATCTAACTATCAATTATAGCTTTTAATTTAGTGGTAAGTGCTCGATCTAATAATTGGTATTAGAATCACAATCACGAATTCGATTCCTAATAGATCAAGTCACAATAGTACCGTTAAGCATTGTATTCTGGTGGGGTGAGTTCCTGCAAGCATTTGTCTTCCAAACTCTATATCATCTTTCCAAGCCAATTCATTTTCTGAAAAGCACAAGATCACAAAAAAAATGTCATGACAACTTAGTATAATTAGTAGTATCTTTGACAAATTTATTGATTTGTTACTTTTCAATCTAAGATTTATTTACCATACAAACCGATCTCCTAAATTAACTGACATGGTAACCAGCTAACTGAAATATTATACACAAATAAATGGTGTCAAGATTTCTTTACCGGATATGATTTGAGGGATAGGCAATTGTCCATGATTTTCCTTGTTTGCAATAGTTATTTCCTTCAAGTATGCAACAGGTATCAGTTTCTTTAAGTTTTCTTTCATCCATCCCTCTATTACTTGGCTCCTATTGCTAGAAAACATGTCAAGTAACTCTTCGAATGATTGGAAGTTTGCAGCGTTTCTCTGTTGTAACAATTCTGCCTTTGGTGACAAAAAATGTACCATAGCATGGACACAATTTGATTTCAACTCCTTCAATTTATTGGGGGCAAATCTCTCATCTGATGGAACATATATGCCAAAGTTCATTGGTTGTGGCCGGCTCTCACTTGATGGACCTAAAATTTTCCATAGACACATGAAAATACATATGAGAATCAATTCAAAAAGCTACTAATCTATATTGCAGAAATAATCTAACACATAACCTTTAATTTCAAAGAACTATATTATTCTTACTTAGGCTCATTTTTCACTGAGATCCTCCAATCATAAATGCAAGGCAAAAAGTACCAAAGCAGGTAATGAAACTTGAAATGTTAAGAAATGGACTTTAAGCTTAATTCAATTCCACAAAATCAGCTTGGAATGTGAGATTTGCACCCACTTATATATTGGAAACTCGTTTTATTTTTGGTTGATATGAGATCTTTAATAGTAGTAAAACAAACGTTTCATTCCTTAAAAGTGATGTGTAAAGTAAGAAATAATGGTGCATACACCCTTGATTCAACAGTACCTTGTAAGGCGTAACGAACCTTAAACCAAGTGTATTAAAGCATGTTATTAAGCTGCAATTCCACTGGTTCATGCTAATTTAGATTTCTACCTTGAACTGAATTTAAAGGGAAAGTAAAATGAGCACCTGCTGTACTTTGTTTTCGACCTGTTCTTCCTCTACGGGGATACGGAAACAATTTTGTGCCACCAAGGACTGGTCTGAGGTGTTCAGGACCTTTTTCAGGATCACCAAGATCATTATAGTAGTCATAGTCATAGATTCTTTCCCATTCCTTTCTTTCTCCCATTCCATTACCCCTCAATATATCAAGCTCTTCCTTTCTTAGTTCCACTAATGCTCTTGGCGTTTGACTTGGAAGATAACACTGCCACAACCACAAAGTTATGCACTTTCATGTAACATAAATTTGCCAGTATAACAGGAAAAGAAGATTAAACTAATCATTTGGTCCTACAACTGACACTCATTTCAGAATCAGTCACTACAAGACTCTTTTTTGGACACTAAAACTTTAGAAACTTAGGGTCTATTCAGACAAGTTTCTCCAAAAGCACTTCCAGAAGAAAAAAATTAAATGAGTTTCTGCATATTCTAAAATTACCTTATGCACAAGTTAAAAGAATTTAAAGAAATATGAGAGAGGTTGCATAAGCTAATTTTAACTTACAGATAAACTTATTTCACTTTTTCTTGTTTTTCTTAAGAGTGCCTATGGACCAACTAGTCCAAACATACCTGGTGCCCTAATTGAATATCTTTTGGTTATAAAAACTGTTTTCTAAAACAACTTCACACTACTTAGCAGTTAATATTTCATTCAAAATTTATTATGTTTTTAAAATTGTTCCCAACAAAATGTTATGATTTTGAAACCAAGAAACAGAAACAATTGGGAATTATTTTCTCATGTTTTGTCTTCATCTTGTTGAATCTGTAACCTTGTTTAGTCACATATTGAATACTAAAAAAATATTGAAAATATAAATCAACACACCCTTAGTAATATCAATACCTATATATGTACTGGTAAGGACATATAAGGAAAAAAGCTCAGGGTCTTATTTTCATATAGGGACTAGTTCCTAAGTAGTGTCACTTATATGATCCACAAGATTAACTGGGTGAGAGAATAATATAAAACATACTCTATTTGAGAAGAAGAGTCTATCAGATTTGGTCTTCTTTATTGGATATATCCATGAATTGATATCATAGTGAATGATGCGGTTGCTAGAAGTCTCAATGGATGCAGATTGAAGGAAGAACTTCTTCTTGTACTTGTTTTGAATAACAAAAGCACTTGGAGTTCCAAAATTTGAATCAGCATGTATCTTAATTTTATATATCGTGGTTTGTGCATCATGACTGTGTTTCATGCTCTCACCTTGTTTGAAATATGCTTTCTCGCTCAATTTCCCTTTACCAGTCTCTGTCCAGTGCAACACAAAGTTGGAAACATGGTATGTTCCCTTTATTGAAACATATCTTACAAATATAGTAAACCATGCAATTCAAACAAGTTCTTGTATAGGAAAAACAGTTCAAAGATTGTCATCAAGTTCTAATTTCTTACAAAACTATAATCAGATAATGTATTGCAGAACTACTAACTTCTGCAAAATCTTACTTTTAACACATGCACAGACTAATTATAACTTACAGAGATATTTACTCTAACCATATCCAATAACATAATTGGTTCATCATTTTTGGAGTAATATTTGCTTCTTTTCAAAAACTCTTTCATAAAGACTATTCCTTTTGAAAAGGATTGTGCACCAATGTTATCATATGCATAGAAGGTGCACTTACCAGGATCAACATCAGTTCCACTGTAAATCTGAACAGAAATGAATTTTCCAGGTATGGATTTGCTTTGGTTGTGTGTGATGATGAACTTCCCTTTGAGAGTTATTTGTTGAGTAGCTCGGCATATAGGATTTAAGTTATTAACAATTTTGGTTGTGACTGAAGAGGAGTTCCATTTGGACACACTACTTGAAGCCATTTTTTGCATTCCATTGATACTCATACTTCCTTCTTACTTTGATGGTGTTTCTTACTCTCTTTGTTTCTGATAAATATATGCAATAATAGCTTCTTTATGAACTATAGTAATCAAATTATGATACTGGTTTATTTCTGTTCAAATACTTGCCTTCTTTTCAGTGACATAGCATCTGATACGTTACTTTTTGTCTTCACCATGAGGTTTTCTTGTGACTAAGAAAATGGCACCAACTAGGTTCTCAGAAATTATTGTATTGGTGTGAATTGACAATGGTAAGTTGGTAACTAGATTGAACAGTGTTTTTATTCGTTAGATTTGAATCAAACTTTACTCTCAATTTTATATTATTTTTTTATGAATATTCATATTGTAAAAAACTCATAAAATGTTTTTCTTCACTTCTAATACCTATAATAAATTATTTTTATTATTGCTATTTTATTCTAGATTCCATGAATTTTTTTTTTTTTTTTGGCTGGCATATAGAAAGTTAGATTTTAGTCCCTGTAAATCAATTTCTAAAAGGGCTCATTTTAAATGAATAAAATCTTATACACAAACGCGTAAAAATATTGATATATTAAATGAACTAAAACGAAAATTTTACACTAGTTAAATCTGAACAATAAAAGTTTTAGAAATTAAAAAAAAAATACGATTATATTTTGGGGATAAAAATATTTTTAAACAGTGTTTAATTTTTCTCCAAGAAATTTATTTATTTTGAAACTTTCTCGAACGAACTAACATTATTTTTAGTCTTGTCCCTTGTTCTCTCTCCTCGACACTGACACTTCCAGAATTCAGAGTTTCCACGTAGTTCTGTTTTTAAAATTTGTTTTGGAAGGATTTAAAAAAAATTATAATTAAATTATATTTGTGTTTAACTTTTAAATTATGTAAAATTATTAGATATATCAAAATAAAGTAAAATTTAACTTTATTTATTTGTTGCAAAGTTACTTGTACCATTTCCACTGTGGCAAGATCATCACTTTTGTGATCATAAATTTTGATAGGAAGTGTTCTCAGCTGAATAACATAATAGTTAAATATTAATTTTGAATAATGTATATGGGATTTATTTTAATATGATAAATAATTATTTAATACAATAAGTAGATTATCATATTTTGATTTTAATAAAATAAAGAAAATATAATATTAGTATAAAATTTTAATTTCCTTAATTTTGTCCGAATTTTGTTGATATTTAAGGTAATTGAATTTGCATTTAACCTTAAGTAGTTGTCACATATATTAATTAAATGTAAGTGAACGGTAATATACAAGTAACCTCAAAGTTTGGATAGAGTATTTTAACGAAGCAATTTATTTTTTTGAAGAATTTAGATTTTTTTGTGATGAAATGTCTTGTTTGGATAGAGAAATTAAAAAACATTTCAAATGCAAGCATTTTTTTTGAAGGATTTCAATTAGTTAAATTAGTTGAAATTCAAATACCCTCAAAATAGGTGGAATTTGAAATTCTTCTCATTCAACCTCACATTCTAGACAATCCGGACGTGCCCGACGACCTGAACGAGCCTGACAACCTAGACGGGCCAGACAACCCGAACGAGCCCGACGACCTAGATGGGTCCGATGACCCGGACGGGCCTAACGACCTAGACGAAGCAGACAATCCGGACGAGCCTAACGACCTGAACGGGCCCGATGACCCAAACAAGCCTGATGACCCAAACGAGCCCGACGACCCGAACGAGCCCTTCCAATTCATTGGGCCCGTACACCCAGACGGGTCCGAAGACCTGGACGAGTCCGACGACTAGGATGGGCCCGAGGACCCGGACGGGCCCGACGACTTGGACATGTTCGACGACCAGGACAGGCCCGATGACCCGGACGGGCCTGACGATCCAAACAGGCCTGACGACTCGTACGAGCCAGACTATCCGGAGGGGTCCGACGACCCAGACGGACCCGACGGTTTGAAAGGGCTCGTACGAGTTTTCGGGTCCGTCTAGGTCGTCGGGCCTGTCCGGATCATCGGACGTGTCTAAGTCATTGGATCCATCCGAGTCGTCGGACCCGTACAGGTCCTCGGGCCCATCCTAGTCGTAGGACCCGTTCGGGTCTTCGGGCCCGTCTGGGTGTACGGGCCCGTCTGGGTCGTCGAACCCATCCGGTTGTTCGGACCCGTCGGGGTATTCGGTCCCGTCCAGATTTTCGGGCTCGTTCAGCTCGTCGGGCCCGTCCAGTTGGGTCTGCCCGACCCATCTGGGTTGTCGAGCATGTTTCCAAATTTATCATGAACTCAAAACATAATTAAGCGTAAAACAAATATTGTTAAAATTAAATTTTATCTCACAATAAATTCAAATTTTTTTCCAAAAAATAAATTGAAATGTAAGGTATTTTAATTTCTTTATCCAAACAAGCTATTTAAAAAATGAATGGAATTTAATTAAAAGCAATTCAAATACAAAACATTTCAATTTCTAAGCATTGTTGAAATGCTCCATCCAAACACAAGGTAAGAGTGTGTTTGGATAGAGTAATTTAATGAAGCAATTCATTTTTTTTGGAGAATTTACATTTCTTTGTAATGAAATGCTTTGTTTGGATAGAAAAATTAAAAAGCATTTCAAATGCAAGCATTTTTTTAAAGGATTTCAATTAGCTAAATTAGTAGAAATTCAAATACCCTCAAAATAAGTGGAATTCGAAATTCTTCTCATTCAACCTCACATTTTAGACGATCCGGTCGGGACGACGACTCTAACGTACCCGACGACCTAGACGAGCCTGATGACCCAAACGTGCCCGACGACCTGGACGGGCCCGACGACTCGGACGGGCCTGACGACCGGGACGGGCCCGACGACCCAAACGTGCTCGATGACCCAAACAGGTTTGACAACCCAGACGGGCCCGACGATCCAGACGAGCCCAATGACCCCGACGGGCCTGACCTAGATGGGCCAGACGAGCCCGACGACCTGGACGTACCCGACGACCCAAACGAGCCTGACGACCCAAACTAGCCCTTCCAAATCATTGAGCCCGACAACCCGGGCAAGCCCGACGACCCAAACGTGCCTGATGACCTAGACAGGTTTGACGACCCAAATGGGCCCAACGATCTAGATGGGCCCGATGACCCAGACGGGCCTGACCTAGACGGGCTATACAACCTGGACGAGTCCGACGAACTAGATAGACCCGACGAACCAAACGAGCCTGACGACCCAAACTAGTCCTTCCAAATCATTGAGCCCGACAACCCGGACGAGCTCGACGACTCGGACGTGCCCGACGATCCGGAAGTGCGAGACAACGCGGATAGGCCCGACGACCCGAACGAGCCCGACGACCCGGGCGGGAACGATGACCCAGACGGGCCCAATGACCCGAACGGTCCCGACGATCCAAATGGGCCCGACTACTCGTACGGGCAAGACTATCCGGTCAGTCCCGACGACCCGGACGGACCTGGCGGTTTAAAGGGGCCCGTACAAGTTGTTAGGCCCGTTCGAGTCTCGGGCCCGTCTAGGTCGTCGGACATGTCCGGGTCGTCGGACATGTCCGGGTCGTCGGACATGTCCGGGTCGTCGGACATGTCCGGGTCGTCGGACATGTCCAAGTCATTAGGCCTATCCGAGTTGTCGGGCCCGTCCGGGTCGTCGGGCCCATCCTAGTCATCGGACACGTCCAGGTCTTCGGGCCCGTCTAGGTGTACGGGCCCGTCCGGGTAGTCGAACTCATTTGGGTATTCGACCCCGTCCGGATTCTCGGGCTCGTCCAGCTCGTCGGTCCTGTCCATGTCTTTGGGCTTATCCAGGTCATCGGGCCCGTCTTGATCGTCGAGCCTGTTCAGGTTGTCGAACCCGTCTGGAGCATTGGGCCAATGATCTAGACGGGTTGGATCGGGCCATATTGACGAACTTGACGGCACAATCGTGCGGTATGGGCCATTAGGCCTCTAGATCATCAGGCCACCAAGCCTGTCTGGGCTTCCCAGTCGGTCCAGCTCGGGTGGGTCGTCGGGTCTAACCAATCTGGTTGCGTAGTTGGGTCTGCCCGACCCATCTGGGTTGTCGAGCATGTTTCCAAATTTATCATGAACTCAAAACATAATTAAGCGTAAAATAAATATTATTAAAATTAAATTTTATCTCACAATAAATTCAATTTTTTTTTTCCAAACAAGAAATTGAAATTTAAGGTATTTTAATTTCTTTATCCAAACAAGTTATTTAAAAAATGAATGAAATTTAATTACAAGCAATTCAAATACAAAGCATTTCCATTTCTAAGCATTGTTGAAATGCTCCATCCAAACACAAGGTAAGAATATTAAATTTACAAAGCAAAAAGCAAATGGTACAACCTTAAAGAAACTCTTTAGAATTTAAAATTTACAAAGCAAAAATTAAGCGGTAAAAAGTTCTACTTGGATGAAGAATTTCAACAATGCCGAGAAATTGAAATGCATTGTATTTGAATTGCTTGCAATTAAATTTTCTTCATTTTCTAAATAACTTGTTTGGATAAAGAAATTAAAATACCTTACCTTTCTATTTCTTGTTTGGATAAAATAATTGAATTTCTTGTGAGATAAAATTTCATTTTAAAAATATTTATTTTAGGCTTATGTTTTGAGTTCATAATAAATTTGGAAAGGGGTTCGACGACCCAGATGGATCGGGCCGACCCAACGACTCAACTAGGCTGGAAAATCCAAACGGTCTAGGTTGGGTTAGCTCGATGATCTAGACAAGCATGATCAGCCTGACGACCCATACGGGCCGGTCATGCCCGTTAAGTTCGTCAACCCAACCCGTCTAGGTCATTGGACGGCTTGGATCCACTAGATCGTGGGGCCCGCTTGACCCATATGGGTTGTTGGGCCTATTTGTGTCATTGGGCACACCTGGCAAGTCTGTGTCATTGGGCCGACTCGACCTAGCAAGGTCGTTGGGCTGATTGGTATCGCTCGGGTTGTCTGGGCCCGTCTAGGTTGTTGGGTCGGTCAGGTCCAATTAGGTCATCGGGTCGATCATGCTTGTCAAGTCAACGGATCGGTCGGATCGTTGGACCTGTCCGACACGTAGGGTCGTCAGGCCTGCTCGATACCTTAGGTCGTCAGGCCTGCTCGATACCTTAGGTCGTCTGGCCCACCAAACCCGTTTAGATCGCCGAGCTTGCTCGTCATGGTTTGGCCATCGGACCTGCTGACATGTTTAAGTTGTCAAGCCCGCCCTACCCATATGTGTCATCAGGTCACCCCGATCTGTCTGGGTCGTCAAGCTTGCTCTACCCGTTTGTGTTGTCAGGTCGGTCTGACCCGTCTAGAGTGTCTAGCCAACCCAACCTGTCATGATTGTCAAGTTTGCCGAGTCCATTTGGGATTAAGTCCAGAGTGTAAGGTTGAGTGAAAAAATTTTCAAATTCCACCTTGTTTAAATTCCTTCTAATTTAGCTAATTGAAATACTTAAAAAAAATACATACATTTTAAATGTTTTTTAATTTCTCTATCCAAATAAAGAATTTCATTACAAATAATTTCAAATTCTCCAAATAAATAAATTACGCTCTTGAATTACTTCATCCAAACAGAGCACAAAGAGACATTTTAGAATTTAAAGTTTACAAAGCAAAAAGTAAACGGTATAAAAGCTCCAGTTGCATATTAATATTATTTTTTCCTTTACTAAACACTTGAAACAACTAGTAAAAATCAAACATGTTGAATTACCTTAAACAAAAGTGAAGTTCAAATAAAATCAATAGAATTAAAGTTTTTTTTATTAAGATTGTGTTTTTTTCCTTTTTATTATATAAAAACGAAATATGACAGTACTTATTCTAATAAACCAATTATTTCACCCAACTCCTATATGATGTAACTTACATAGGAGATCCATCCTTATACCAAGTTTTTCTTAATATGATTCACACAATATTAAAAAATTAGAAAAGACTTCAACATACTAGATAACATCTAGTCTAAGCTTAATATTATTGATATAAACATAGAATACAGATATAATATCTGTTAACATACATCCACAAATCATCATCATTATCATCATTATTATTATTATATATTAATTATTATTGATGAAGTACACAGAAGATCAGAAGCACTCTTGCTCCATCTCCTCTGGTTTTTACTCATATTGGCAATCCAGCAAGAAAGCGTTTGTAAAAGTCCAATGCCTCTCGTGGTTTATATTCCGGAACAGTATGCCCAGATCCCTGCACCAAAAGTAACCAAACATTATAAACACTAACTAAATCAACATCAAAATTATTACATAGTTTAAGGTATATAGTTAAAAATGTCACATGACATCATCTCTCTTCATCACTACCATATGTTATGTATATACAAACCTTTATGGTCAGAAAAGTAAGGTTTTTGTCATATCCTTGAGTGTACCTGCAACCAATCAAGATAAGCCATTAGAAGTTTGATCTTTTGCACTTTTTTGATTAAATATGTTTTTTTATTCTTGTATTTTTGAAAGTATAAATGTTGCTTGTTTCAAAAAGGTTCTTTCTTCCATTTAACTCCAAATATTTTAAGATTTATCAGGTAGGGATAAGACAACAGAGAAATGGAACAAGGAAATACCCAGCAACTTGACCATTGGAAGACCATGGCCTCCATTCATCAACAATCTTGTATCCAATAGATCTTGTCCATGCCTCACTCCCCGTATATGGAACACACATATCATGATCACCACTGCAAGAAACATGAAACTCTTAAGTTTTCTACAAATTAACACCATGAAGCATTAACCAAAGATAGCAGCAATAATAAGTAGAAATGCCATGAACTGTGACCAGAAAAGTTTATCAAATTAAGAAAGTCGATACTAGCAATGTCATTCATATTCAAATAAAGTAAATGGTGATTCAACAATACTCTGCAGTGGCTATGCTAAAACATGTTCACATATGTATTTTCTTTTTCAGTAGTCAACATTGGCAGAAAACAACAGGGACTATTGCATTGATGGAAAAATAATGTCATCCCAAACTAAAGGAAAAGCTGAAAAGGTGTCCAAATTTTCTTTCATAAGATCAACTGGAACAATGAATTGCCTAAATCTATAGCAATGGAATATTCGCAGTTACCAACAATATAAAAAATGATATCTGGAAATTTACCTGAATATAAGTGCTCTATAACCTTTGGAAGTTAAGTACTTGTGATAGTCGATCATGCTCCCAGCATCATGATCAAAGAAAATTCTGTCTGTGCATATTTCCCAACTACTGACGACAGTTTTCTGTTTCATCAAAAAGATCACAATTTAGTGTTTTCATATCCAAAGCAACAGGATTCTTACTAGAAACCTCACCTGTGCAACATGAATTGCTGTCCTGACTTCTTCATTGTTCAACCATGCGTTTGCAACCTCATCATCCTAAAGATAATATTACATCTTGTTACTAGCTAAACATTCAATGAATAGGTGATACAGTAAAATTGATGCCAATTATAACATGTTTTGTAGAACCCCAGGAACATTTTGACCAAAGCAGATATGATAGATAAAAGACAGATTGACAATAATATATTGTCCCTTCAATTGGGAAATATTTTTCACAAGCTTGTACTTTACTTCTAAACCAAATTACAACAAATGACAAGGATGAAACAAATTGTTGTCAGGGTAGCTTTGATTTTTAGTAGGAAATGAACAATAACATAAGAGTAAAAGCCCTCAATAGTAAAGACTTTTAGAAGCTAAGGCTTAGTTTTCTGTTGACTCCATTATGTGCCAATGGAATCTGGCTTATCTTTATTTGTTAGAAATCTTTCCAGTGTCCACTATTTCTATCTGAATTGAGAAGCAAGCATTACTTCAAATATATAAGCTTTAGAACGATATAGATGACACATTTAAGAGTGTGTTTAATGTTAGCATCGAAGCTTCTCTAACTAACTTGAGCCATTCTCTTCTTCAGGACTATTTTCATCAATTTCTAATTCAGAAATCACCACTTGCTGTTGTAAATGAAAGAATTACAAGTTCTATTTTGCTTTTGGCACAGTAAGGAATCAACAGTTCTGAGGTGTATACAAGTAGCCATGAACTTCATGAAATTATCAAGCAATTAAAACAAATTGGTAGTTGGTAAGTAGAGGTTGAATGTCAAAAATAGATTATCAGATTGTGGTGATGGAACCTACCGTGCATGGTGGAGAAAGTTGTAAACTCGTCAGCTGTGGCCAAGTTGGTACAATTCCAGCTCTCACAGGTGCTCTTAGGGGCCAGGCACGACCGAACATTCTTTTCCTTACTGGGAAAGGTTTTTCAGTCTCGCCCAACTTCCGGAAGCTAGATGGCAACCTAATATAGGATTCTGTAATCTTCACTGCTTCTGAGGCGTGATAACATGGTTCCAGGATGTTGTAAATGTTTATCCCATCAACCAACTACAACAGCAAGAATCATCAATGTGTTCCAAATTCAATTAGCTTATTTCATGCCAGTAATTTATACATTGTTAAATCACCTCATCAACTTTAGCAAGCTTGCCAGAACAAATTTCACTGGTTGGATTATAAAAATTCCCATTGCACTCTCTGTTCACCTCCTGCGGCAACCACCACTGATTAAATGAAACATATGTAGATGACAAAAAAGCATAGCAAGCTTTCAAACAGAAACAGACTCGTTAAAACCAAAAGATAAAGTTCCAAACTTGTGCCTTAAATAGTGCATTTTGCTTTTATATCCAAAAATGTTAAAAAAATTCCTTAATTGCAATCAACATCAACCGAAACTAGCCTTAGTTGGAGCTTCTTTTTGTCTGCATTCATAGCAGTCTCCAGCACCTTCATTGTGCTGGGTGTGACTAAATGTGTTTAGTCCCACATCGTCAAATTTACATATTTTATAAAACAAAGACAAGCAATTGATATAATGGTGTGTTAATTGTTCATCTGTCACATAATGAGGGGCTAATTTTCACCTTAAACAGGTCATCTGAGATAAGTCCCATCCCATGCACAAATGGAACAAGAGCATTGCCATCAAATTCTTCATCTGTCACACCATTTCCAACCATGTAACCCTGTTCACAATGACCATGAGATTGCATCCACAGGTTTGAAGACATAAATTTAGTAATCAAAGATAAAGACCTTGAGATTTAGTATAGGCTCCACACCAGCCTCAATTCCTGTGGAAGATCAAGAAACTGCATCTTATTTCTGACTCCATCATTCAAAACATTAACAACAAAACTTACTACTACCTTTCACAACTTCAGCAGTAAGAGTAGGCACATACACTCCTGCATAGGACTCTCCAGCAATGAAGAACGGGTTGGTAAGGAACTCAGGGTATAGTTCAAACCACTGATTTTTTTTCAAAAACATAAAAAAGGAATATGTAAGAGCATTGTAACGAACACAAACTTCTTGATTCAAATAATTACTCAGTATCTCACAGTTGTTTCCTTAATTACCTTAAGAAGAAACTCATGTGAATCAGAGGCAGTCTGTGTGTCTCCAGTTATGTAATCAGTTTCATTCTTTGAGTATGACCACCCCACACCAGCAGGAGAATCCAAATATATAATATTGGAAACCTATAATACAAACCAGAATCACATACAAATTGATCACAAGAAAACACAACCACTGAGTCATTGATGAATTACAGAGACACTGAACCCAAAACAGAACTATAACACAATAAACCATCATTCTTCTCCATCTACATTCCACCCTGTTTATAAAGCACAGACCTTTGACCAGCTGTATGGATTGAGATGTAGTGTGGGAAGACCCCCTTTTGTCTTCGCTGCCTCAAAATTAAAAGGACCTGAAACACATAATCAATTGTCACATGATTCATAAAGTAAACCTAGGAACAACAAATAACACGACCGGAACCATATTTTCAGCTGAATGCCTCTTAGAACAGCCATCAAATCTACTTAGAAGAAAGTGCATTGAGTACAAGCTAATCATTGAAAACACTACGGTCTGAGCCTCACACTTAGGACCAACTACAAATGGTGTGAAGAAAACACTACGGTGTGAGCAATTGTAAACCATTTCTAGGTCACAATTCCTAAATTCTGTCAAAAGAAAAAAAAAAGGACAGTGTAGAAAGTGAACAATTAATTACCATGCTCATACACGAATCCATCAAAGCTAGAGCAGCCAGGTCCCCCATTAAGCCACAGAACCACAGGGTCCACAGAAGGGTCACCCTGTGATTCAACAAAATAGTAAAACAAGTTCTTCGAACGACTCTCACCCACTGTCACATACCTTCAAGAACCAAAAAACTTGAAAGGGTCAACGCTGATTTCTCAAAGGGTCAACATTTCAGAAAACAAAAAGACAAATTGTTTAGAGAAAAACACAGCACTCCTCTCACCCAGCATAGTGCTTGGAAGGTAGAGTCCCACTGAAGCCAGGAACCTGTGCCACAATGGCACTTTCTGGTGCTGATTGTGTTGGCACAAAGCACAGGAAAATATGAAGTAAGACCAAACACAAACACATACTACAACAAGACTTGACCATGGTGCTGTAAGTCAAATAAGAGAAACAAGGAAAGTAAAAATATAATCTTTATCAACTATCACAAGCAGCATAGTTTGTGACTCAATTTATAGAAGAGTGATGTATGAAGCAGTGATAGGTCCATGATATTTTTTTTTTTTATTGCAAGTTGCAAAACGTGTGTACTTTAGTTACCTTAGAAGCCAAGAGAGTAGTTACTGATATAATGAGTAGGAGAGAGAAAAGAGAATGACCCAATAGGCGCACATGCTTAACTGAACTATGAAGATAAGGAAAGTGTCTTTCTAAGAATGGTTGATGTTGGAAAAGGTTTAAGGTTCTTAAACATGGTGAAGAGATTGTTAGGGTTACAGGGCTGTGCAGTTGAAGGTTCCATGAAGGCCCAATAGTAGAGAGAAACCTATCAAGATAAAGGATTTGGTTTGATGCAGAAATTGCTTTCTTTATTAAGCATTGATCAATGGAAAGGAAAAAAAAAAGCTATTTTACACTATTATTCACAAATAACAATTCTCATTTGGGACTTATTTTTTTAATAAAATATTATATTATAATAAAATATTAATTTATTTAAGTATCAAATAGTAGTATTCATTCTTATTTGTGAGATTAATTAATAAAGGTCAAGTGAGTGTTCAAGGTGTGAGAATTTAAATTTAAATTTTGTTTATCTCAAAAATATTTAAAAAGGTTGTGACTATCTTTATTTAATGGGAATAAGAAGTTAAGGGGCATTCATTTGCAAAATCATAACAAACTCTCATATTTAGTGTGTTTCAAAGTAAAAAATTAAATAAAATATGTACTAAAAATAACATAAAAAGAACATTCAATATGCATGATTTGAAAAACTAAGTACATTAACAAAACCTATGAAAATGAAAGAAACATGATCCATCAACTACATGGATGAATCACTCAAATAATATAGTTTAAGTAAAACTAAAAACACATAAAGAGTGTTTCTGTACCACATTTTAAATTTGGCAAAATTGCATAATTTCGTAGCATAAAAGAATTATGAAGCAGATAAATCAACCCCAAATTTATATTTTACCATAAATATATTACTTTTCTTTTCAAGTTTTCCTAGTTCAAATATATTACTTCCCATAATCAACCAAAACTGAATCAATCTGTTTTGAAGATCCAACAGAATAAACTAGTGAAACAAATGAATTGATCAGAAAAAAGAAAAGACTACAAAATCGATTTAAAGAAAAATAGTCAATGAATCTGAAAATTGGGCAAAAACTAGTGTAAACTATTTAAAATAATATTAAATAAATTTTTTAATTTTTTAAATAATACAAAATATTTATTTATTATTTTACATATAAATTTATTATCTTAATAAGTAATCATAAATAATGCTGAAATTTTAATTTAAGTATGATAGCATATTTTATTTTAATTTTTTTATTTATTTTAAATGTTGAAAACTTGTAATTTTATGTTTTATTTTAATTTTTAATATTATAGAATTAAATATTATATTTTTAGTATTACTTTATATATTATTAAATTATTATAGTAATTTTATTAACACCAATTTAATCTCATATGAGCTAATAAATCTCGAATCAATTTTTAGCTTGGTCTGATGTCAATTACCAGATAAATATATAAATTTTAACTATCACTAATTAATTTAGTGAGCTTTAGTGTATGATGAGTTTTAGTGACTACATGAAAATTATTCTCATTATTACCTATTTAAGTGTAATCTAAAAAAAAATGAAATTACAACTGATGTTAATATCACTAACTAAATTAACCTATTTCCATAATAAATATGAGTTAGTTATAAATGTGTATATTTAAAGAATCAAATGATGGTTTGTAATTTAAAGTAGTGCATGTCACCTGAGAACAGAAACACGCATAAAAGAAAAAAAAAAGTAAAAGAGGGAAACAAAAGGAAGTAATAAATGAGAATGTCACATAAGAACAAAACACACAGAAAAATAAAAAGCAAATATGAGAAGGGAAAAAAGAAGAGGCACAAACTTTGGCCAAGACAATAATAGAACCACCTACCATTTTCACTACCAAATATTGTTTTGTAAGCATCACACTGTACAATTAATGATGCAAGAGTTTATGTCATAAACAACTACATTAAAAATTTTAAAATGTCTTCTTATAAATTTTATACAATTATATTTGTATTTTATATGAATTAATTATTTAACAATATACAAAAAAAAAGGGTTACCTCTTACAAAATATGCTAGCCTTCTATAGTATTGACGGGAACAATATAATCATGTTGCTTAAAAAATGTTGGTTTAAATATTATTTTGGTTTCTATGTTGGTCTAGTTTGTTCAATTTTGATCTTTTTTTTCCCATTTAATTTGGTCTTTAATTTGTAAATTTATGTTCAATTTCATCCTTTTCGTTGACGTCGTTTAAATTGATAATGACAGAGTGTACATACTAGCACTGTTCACATGACGTGACACTGTTCACATTATGACTGGTTGTATTTTGTTCAAATAAGTCCATATTTTAGTTAAATTTGTTCAATTTTAGTCCCCATTTTAGTTAAATTTGTTCAATTTAGTCCTCATTTTAGTTAAATTTGTTCAATTTAGCCCCCATTTTAGTTAAATTTGTTCAATTTAGTCACACCCACTATTTCATGACCATTCACCATTGCCACCACCTCCACAATAGTCCAAGTTGAACGGCGAGACAACTTAGTCAAGGTCGAAGGGCGTGATAGGCCAGTCCAGGTAGAAGGTGGAGATGGTCCAACCCAGTCGAGGTCAAAATGGAACAGACAAGTTAGGCAAGGATCGAAGGTAAAGACATGTCAACCCAAATCGAAGGTTGAGAAAGGTCGGCCCATGCTGGAGGTCAAGATGGGCTAGCCCGGACCCAAGATCGAGACGAATCAGCCCGTTTGAAGGTCGAGACGAATATACTAGTGTTGAATGTCAAGACGAGTCGACTTGAGCCAATTGTCAAGACAAGCTGGCTTGGGACGATTATCGAAACGAGTTGGCTCAGGCCAATTGTTGAGACAAGTCGGGTCGTAGGTTAATATAGGCCGAATTTGGCAAATTTCGGTTGTGATCGTTTCAATTGAATTTAACTGAATTTTGGACAAGCTGACTCAATTAAATTCAGCTAGATTTCGGTCGAGATCGACTCGACCAAAATTTGGCTAGGGCAGACTTGCCAAATTCAGCTGAGTTGAATTAGTCGTATTCAGACGAATTTCAGCTAGAGTTGACACAACCAAATTCTATTGAATTTTAGTCTAGGTTGACTCGCCAAATTCTTTCAAGGTCAAATCAGCGAAATTCGGGCAAGTTTCAGCTAGGGTTGACATTGTCGAATTTTGTCAATGTTTGGCCAGGAAATCGTATTAGGTCGAATTTTAGTCAAGGCAGACTCAGCCAAATTTGACCGAATTTCGATAATGACCGACTCGACCGAGACCATCCTTTGAAATTTGGCCAAATTGGGCCAAGTTGGCCCTAACCAAAGTTTGTTCTAATTCGGTCGAGTTTGCGTTGGTCGAAATTTGGCTTAATTTAGCCAAATTGGCCTAACTCAAGTTGAAGGTCGTCTCGGGTCTACCCATGTTTAAGTTTGAGACGAGTCAAGATGGGTCTGCTAGTGCTATAGGTCAATCATGACCAATTTGACTAAAGGTCGAAAGAGAGTAATCTAGACCAAAATTTTAATAATATAATTTTAGAACATATATTTTTCATCTTTGAAAAAAAAAAGCCCATATCATGGATTAGTCATGTCCTAAAAGCCTTGTTTGAGTTTTTTATTTTGAGTTTTTTTAGTCCTAACTCAAGTGAATCGTAACCAAATTCTGTGTACTGAACCAAATTGAGGGTTATGGTATTTGTAGCATACAAATAGGAAATGTAACGACATGGTACCATAAATCACCTTATTAATAGAAAATCCAATTTGTGATTGTCATGACCTTGAAAGGAGAATGAACCTCATTTGTCGTATATCACGCATATTGTTGCATAACGATAAGGACTGGTCGTGTGATATTTTGTAAGGTCATGATCAAGTAATAAAAGATAATATATATATATATATATATATATATATATATATATATATATATATATTAATTACTATATAGATTAAAGTGTTAATTCGAGGTATTTGAGTAGTTTGGAACTTTTGTATAACTTTGAAATTTTCTGCATAATCTGCGTAGTGGATCCTTTAACCACTTGACGGATCCCTGAACCAATCATCGAATTTGAGACAAAGAAAGTGAGTTTTTTTGTGGAAAATTTTCTTAGTGGATGAATGAAATCAGATCAATGAATTTAGACCCGAATTCTTTTTTTCAAATTTGCTTAACAAATTTGTAAGCACTAAGAGATCAATGATTCTAATTAGGCTTAGTGATCCGCACATGAAAGTTGTAGTCTTGGATGTTACTTATACAATGGCTTTAGAATTTCTTAAAAAGAAAGAAGATTTAGAACATTATTTATGACCGTTTTATTGTTACAGTTTTTGAACTTTTAAGTAAAATAATTGTTTTTAAAATGTGAACTCTTCATAAGAGTTTTTAAAATAACTTATTTCAACATAGTTAAATGAGTGGACCTTAGTATTATTATCTTTAATCATTGTCCCGAATGATACATATGTCTTTCTCTTTTTTTTTTTACTTATAGTTTACGTCACAGATTAAAATGTCAAAATGATAAAAGATTAGAAGAGAATTCATACATATAGTGACATTAGTATATGTATGACTTAAATTATAATAAAAATGCATTGTAATCCTTGACTCTTAGCTATGGTATTTAACTAAGTTATAGATTGAATTTGGTACTCCAAGAAGATTATATTTTCTTACATTTAGTAAAATCAAATACATAACACAATTAATTATAGGGTTAAAATGTGTTTGCACCCTTAATTTTCAGTAAAAATTGGAATTAGTTTCTCTTCAAAATTTTGGACCAATTTAGTTTCTCATATTTAAAAATACGTAAATTTAGTACTTTTAATCAAATGTTATTGTAACGTGTGAAGGAAATGCGAGAAAAGAGAATGAGGTATCAGAGTTAGTTACAATAGAAGGACATGTGGCAGCATCTCTCAATAAAGTGAAATTATGGAAAAATAATAGTGGGAGAAAGGAAAAAGGGTATTTAGTGGATTTTAGGTCATGGGAAGGGAGTTAGTGGATGAGTGACTATTATTCTCTTGTAGCTTCTTATTCTTCCTGTACTTCTATTCTGGAATTCCTTTTCTGTTTTGAATCTTGTTTCGATAGTGCTTGTTAAAATTGATTCATGACATTTGATATCTTTATTGCAATTGTGTTGCCTCTGTGTTGTTAGAAAAAACTTAATACCCACACTGTTATAGTTATAAATTTTATTTAACATTTCAAACGTGTTTCTCAGCTAACATTATAGCGAAAATATGTCAAATGGGATAAACAACTTAAATACTACCGTGAAACGCATTTGAAACGTCAAATAAACTTAACAAAATTTGGTTAAAATGACTAAATTGAACCAAAGTTTCAAAAAGGAAGTAATTTCAAATTTCACTAAATGTTAAGGGACAAAAACATATATAACCCTTAATATATTCTAAAAACTAAATACATTAGAGTCAGTAAAATAATTTTCTTTTATTTAAACACAATAAATTATTATTTTTAATAGTACAATATAATTTTATTTTCTTCATATAGAATACAATATAATTGAAATATAATTAATTTTAATTACACCAAAATATCAAAAACAATGTAATGGAACTGTCGTAATTTAAAATATTTATTTACCTCTACATCACTCTATTGCATTATACATAAAACTCCAATATCAAACATTAATTTTCTATAAAGCACATTATATATTCAAATAACAACCATTTTACATAATCATTATACATCAAAATATATGTATTATGTTTCAATCACAAGTATATTAAGATATCAATGTTAGAATGAATAATCACATATGAGGTATTGTTCATTTTAGAGTCTAAGACTTTTGTCATAATTTTGTCCTTAAAAAGATTAGAGGAGAAATAGGTACTTAAATTGTCATTGATTTCGACTCCTTAGCGATGACACTAAAGGGAGGATTGGAGAACGAAATGTATTTAAACGATTTTTGGTTTCAACTCCTGAGCAATGACGCTAGAAAGGTTGGAGAAAAAAAAGGTATTTAAATTGTCATTGTGCTAGAATCGCGCATCGGAATGTTTGTGTTTGGACAAAACCCATGAGGTGGGTGAATTGGGTTCATAATAAAAATTGTGTTTTTAAAATTTTTCCCTTTTAATATCAAAGTACAATTAAAATTCTTTCCTTTATTTTAATAATTACAATAAAATATAGTAGGAAAGAGAAAATTGCACAAGATATTTTATATTGTTCGGATCAAAATATTCTACGTCAAATTGCTAATTTCTCTAAAAAGAGATTAAATCAAACGCTAAAAATAAATTGATTACAAAAAGGAATAAAAGCAGCTTAGGATAAAAAGCACCTCTCTTAAAGCCACAAGAGATGGAAAAACCTTTCTTGAAATCCGCAAGGAATGAACACCTCCTTTGAGTCCATAAAGGATGATGACACTTCTCTTGAATCACACAAGAGATGAAGAAACACCTTCCTTGAATCCACAAGGAATAAACACCTCCTTTAAATCACACAAAGGATGAACAATATCTCCTAGCAATAGCAACAACACTCAATCACACAAGAATCCATTTGGTGAAAGTTATCGTTCTATCACACTAGGTTTTTCAAAGCTTTTGCATATAGAGTTCTCAAGTACTCAAACTTCTCTAACCTGTATTTTGGTAAAGAGAACACTCAGCTTCATTTATAGAAGCCATTTTTGAAATTAGGTTAAGAATATGAAAAGTTAAGTCACAACTATCGTTGATAATCGATTATCTCAAGTGATAATCGATTATCATAGAAACTTTTCTAAAAACATTTTTCTCATCGTGATAATCTATTATCAGCAAGTGATAATCGATTACCACATAGACTTTTCTTGAAAATCATTTTTTACTGAGATAATCGATTATCACTACGAATAATCAATTATTCCAATGAGTTTTACAAAAAATAAAATTCTCTTAGTTCTTTACTACTTGGGTTTTCTTTTTGACTCTTGACATACTAATTTAACTATTTTAAATAAGATACACAAATTACAAGACTTCAATAACTAAACTACTAAACTTTTAAGTCTTCAATGTATCTCTTGAATCAAAGCATTTTTTAAGCCTTCAACATTTCTCCATGAATCATCATTAAGTCTTCCGCACTTCTCCACAAGACATCATCATCATCAAAACTCTTTATTGAAGCAAGATGTCCATCTTCTTCTATTTTCAACACATTAATCTTAATTCTTAAACAATAACATTAAAAAGAGAGTTGGAGAACGAAAGGGCATCTATAAGCGATAATTGACCCTAATGATGTTATATAAACGAACTTAGGATCAGAACATTTGCGATGACTGTGGGATAAAAACGAAATTCCAAAGACGAACCCCCGTTCCATTAAACCTCGACTAGAAAGTTTGTTCTAGTACACTCAATAATCTCACATTACTTAGGAATTGAGACCAATGATAGTTTAATACCCCCTTCCTTCTTCAACCCTCTAAGACACCTTTTAAAGACAAGACTGTAATAGGAGTTCTAGGTTCCAAAGCGGACAATATCTCATGACCTCACGGTTGTTATTTGGGTGATTGGGGGTTATGGACATTGGTTGCGATCATTGGAGCTTTAAAACGGGAATTACCTTTTACATCCATAAGTTTTGATGGGGGAAGACAATAACAACAACCAAAAATACCAAATTATACAACGGAAATTATTCTCCCAAATTTTGCAAGAATATATGACGAGCAAAAATAAATAAAATTGCAACAATAATCACAAGAGAGAATGTCAATATTTTTAATGTGGAAAAACTCTCTCAATGTGAGAAGTAAAAACTCACATGTACAAGTCAGTAAATCAAACTCCACTAAGATCAAATATGGGTACAAAAAAGTCAAATCAAAAGCACAAACAAGTGTCTATAACCAGTTGTTGGAAGTCCCACATCAACCAGAAATAAAATCAATTTAAAATACATAAGTGGGTGCAAACCTTATCTTTCAAATTAATTTTGTGAAGTTAAATTAAGTTTACGATCCACTTTTTAACTACTTGTATACTTGTAATCAAAGCTTTTAACTACTGAAATCCTTTAATATCTTTTGGAAGCAGCACTGGATGTAGCCCAAGAGCTATGTGGGAACCAATGTAAACTTGTCAGTGTTGTTTTCCTGCACACTAAACATTATTTTTTATATGATCTAATGACACAAACCCCCTTCTAAAGTCTGCATGTACCTTGAGGTAGTATAAGAGATAACTTCTTGGAGTTAGTTCTTCATAGACAACATGCAAGCTGCATAGAGCACTTAATGGAGTTTGAAGGTCACACTCTCATAGACCTCATTTGTTCAAAGGAGTGATGTACAACTATTGCAAGCAAAGAATGCTGACATTCTTTGAATCATGTCATATAGATATATTAGATGTTATGGAAAATGGAAATTGCATCCAACTAAATGATCAACAAAATCCTCTATCAAATTAGTGTGAAGTCAAGGAATAATGAATATTTTTATCCCTAATTCATAATCTTAGGCATCTCTCATTTACAAATATCCCAAGGTTTTAATTTTTAGGCATCGAGATACCTGGTACTACAGTAAAGTTCACACAATAGAAGAATGTTTTTCATCCTAACGGTAATTATAGATCTTGTTTGAGTCCACAAGACTCATTATTGCATTTGTCAACGTAATTTGTTAATTTAAAAGTAAAATTGTTATTGTGAACATATTAGTCACTGACATTTCTGCACAGCTTGCATAATCACATTAGGGTTTTGTCCAACATTTTTTTGGCGCAGAGAAAATAAACATCACTCCTTAAATCTAACCAAATAATGTGTCTTCCCAAAATTCCTCGTGTAATAAACACAATCCCATCCTCTTTTATTTTGGACTAATAATTTTGAAGAGTTTCTATTTGTGTGAAATAGAAATATAAGATAATTACATAAAATCAAATATTTGAGTACAAACATTCATTGCGAGTAAAATATATTGAGGTTCATTTTCAAAATTACTTGATTTATGGGACTTAAAGCTCAAAAGCATAATCTATATGTTTTTGGATTTTTTTTTTCTTCATATTTTTGTATTTTAAAGAAAACTTGTACGAACTAAAAGAGGAACTTTGAAATTTAAAGTTCAAAATTATTTGAAAGATGAATAATAAACCAATATTGAAGAGGTTAAACGAAAACAATATATATAAATAAATGGCAACGAAAGTTTACCAAGATATAAAGAACGTTCAAAATTGATATAGAAAATAGGTGATGAAGGACACTGATAATTTTGTTGAGTTATTCCTTTCTTTATGCTTCAAATTACATCATCCATATTTCTGAATCTCTGACAAGGACTTCACCTTTCTCCTTCTCCATACATATACATTTCTCTCGGATGCATTTGATTTGTTAACAACATTTGTCTAACTAAACACTTTCCCTTCAGAAATACAATCTGTTGTGATGAATCGAACATAAAGTCTTGGTAATACTAGCAGAGAGTTTTCCCAATAAAATAACAGAAACAAATGGCTGCGTTCAGACAAATAAAATGATAAGTAAAATATATTCAAGTTCACAAATACCGACATGCTACATAGTACATACTCGAAAGGATAAAAAATTAAAGCAGGCAAAATTCTTCAATTAGGTAGTCTCAAATACAACACCAAGAAACATTGAATATACTCTAGTGTGTTTAAATAGAAAAACCATAAACGTTTAGCATAAAGAAGCCATCATGGAGTGACACTACCAAAACTATGATGAGATTAAGTTTCACCATATCTTGCGAGAGCAGCTGGCCTATGCGGCGGCAGGCTGCTTAGCAACACTTGAAATCTTGGACCTCCTCTTTGCCAAACTCTCACTGCGGCGTTCCCTCTGCTCCTTCAATCTGGAGGCAAGAAGTTTCTGATACTCAGCTGCCTCTGATTTTGCCTTGGCAATTCTCTTCTTCTTATCAGCAATCCTTGCCCTCTTCCTTTGCAGGGTCAATGGAGTCACAAGTCGTTGAATCTTTGGAGCTTTGCTCACCTTTTTCCCTGAAACCAAAAGTCCATTATTGAGATTAAAATTCATTATATGACCCATTGAATTTTAATTGGATGTTGGAGAGAGAACCACCACGCATAGCTCGAGGCAGTTTCTTAGCGCCGTCAGTTAAATGGTTGTTTACCAAGAATGAAGTCAAAGCAAACGTAATTATCTTTTATTATGACTGTAATAACTTCTAATAAACCAAAAGACCGATAAAAAATTACATGCCCGGCACGTTATTTTTAATGCAAGATACAAATAGCACATTACATGTCATTGTCACTGGTGACAACCATTGTTGTGTTTGATAAGGGGGCTGTCATTGATAGGGTTGCTGTTGCACGTTGTAATCTGAAAAATTAGTTGTTTTATGGGTCTGGTCAATTATACTTTTTAATTTTGGGGAATACATTGGGTCAGGTATTTGTGATCTCCTAAATTTGGGCCTGGGTTGGGTTTCAAGGATTTTTATTTTGGGTTGGTTTACGTCACTGCTCTAATTTTAAATCTTGTTCACACTCAGCTATTACCACCATGGTTACTACAAGAAAAGCAGTCCCCATAGCCCACCTGACTAAACCCAACACACCTCACCATAGAATAGTTTACCGTGAGAAATCCTCCACAATGCTACAGTGTTTAAACAGCAAAAACAGCCAATACTTTTATGATGGCTATGTTGCTGCATTGTTAGTCAGTAAACAACTATTGTATGTTGAAGTTTTGTAGTACCAACAGACACTATTTTCTTTTGGGATTATCGCTGTTATGATTTGTAGCATTGATTTGAAGCATATATTTCACTATGTTAACTACTTGATTTCAAAATGATAAGCTAATGTGTGTAAAGCAAACAAAAATCCAAGTATACATTCATATACAATATCAACATTTGATATTGATAATGATTCTTAGGATTAACAATTTGATTCCACTTGCAAATTGAAAAATAAGCTTTCTAACTCAAAAAAATCCCAAATTTAATACAATGGTCTAATGTTTCTCATTTCTCATTATAATAATGAACCATTTATTCTCTCAATTCCAATGGCAGTTTGGCTACTTCAAATGAAAAAAAAAACAAATTTAAAGGCACAAGGAAAATTACCAGCTTTTGTTGTGAAGGTTCGACGGTATGTGTTGACATACTTCCTCACATCATCTTCCTTAGACAGGTTGAACAGCTTACGAATCTTAGATGCTCTCTTTGGACCTCTCATTCTTGGTTTTTCAACATCAGTCAGTCCTGGTAAATCACTTTCTCCCTTTTTCACAATTACCAAGTTCAGAACAGAAAGATCTGGGCTGACAATGCACCCACGAACAGACTTCCTCCTACGCTCTCCATTGCGCCTTCCATACCCACGGAAGCAAGGAGTTCCTGTTTACACAATCAATGCAAAGAGAATTAATCTCTCTGGATCATCTTCAAAAAGCATAAAGACAAATACATCTTCAAGAAATAGTTTCATTTATTACATCATTTAAAGATTAAAAGAATCGTATAACAAGTTCTTAAACAAAAGCCAGTGCACATGCCATGAATGACAAATGGAAAATTTCATGGTCACTGATAATGGAGAACAGAAGGGTTGCACAATTCCACATTATAATGTGGTAAATCAACGGGTATAAAACTAAAGCTTCATTACAGTTCTACCTCTGTGGAGCAAAAGACGAACTCGACCAGGTGTCAGCACTCCCTGCTTCATTGGGAATCCTTGTTTGTCACAACCACCAGTGATTTTGAACACATATCCTTTGAACTCCTACCAGTAGCAGAATAGTGAAGTAAAACATACCAATTAATTATTGATGCTCCGCAAAAGATATTGAAACAAGTATATGAAGGCTTCAATCTACAGAACATACCTCACCCAGAGCATCTCCACTGACCTCCTGTGAAATTCTCTTGTCCCAAAATGCTCGCCTGCAATTTTCAAAATAATATTATAACAGGAAAACAAGTCACAGGGCCGAATATTTAGCACAGGAAACAGAAAAGCCTAAGTTGTATTACAGAAAAAATTAACAAGAACTTTAAAATCGGAAAAACAATTATGGCTGTTGGACAATGGCTTCTGTTCAAAAGGTAATACTGCAAAAGGATAAAATAAAAAGCAACAATGCGAGCAGCATGCAAGCCACAGGAAGCTACTACGGTATTTGTAATAATCACAGTAACATGGGTCCAGTGTTATCAATGTCTAACAGAAGGCCTAAATTTTCCCATAGTTGGTATACTGATTGTATTACTAATGCACTTGTATTAACACAATCCTCTCTGTTGCCTTTAAATTTGGTAAGTCATTACAGCCACCAATTTAACAATACTGGTGATGTCTGAGGACATGAATGCATGCATCATCACTTCCTTTTCCAGATCTTCCATGTGTCTCCTTTTCAGACGCAGAGAAAACTAGGATGCAGTTTATTGGGTCCTTTCAGTAGTGTTCTCAAATTAGAAAAAGTATTTGATCACAACAACATATATTGACCTTTAATGCAAAAATTAAAGGTCACCTAACCAAGGTGAAACTCTAATTGTAACTGGCAAACAGCATCGAAAGCAACTTTACTAATGGTTCAAAATATAACATTCAACCCTACACATAGCTAAAAAAAAAAAAGACAAAAAAAAAGCTCAACATAGAAGAACTTATATATAGTATTGATGGATAGAAAGCTACCCCAGGTAACTAACTGCAGAAAACACCCCTGCCAAACGTGTAAGTGAATTTAACGAATTTCCAACTCAAATTACCATCTAAACGCATCTTTTAACACGGAGAAAGAAGACAAACGCAACGCCGAACATTTAAAAACCAAAATAAAAAACAAGGAGGAGAAATTACAGCTTCTGATCGTCATCAATCTCGAGCTTCTTCTGGCAGCCAGTGGTTGGATTGGCAATGTTGAACTGCAAAAGATAAATTGAAAACGCGGGAATTGAGAAACAAAGAAACGAGAAAACGAAGAGATAAAATTGGGCAAATATTAGGGCTTGTAAATGAAACCTTCATTGTGTTGTCTCTTCCTGAGAGTGAGTGAGCGAGCGAAGGAAAGAACGACCGATGCCTCTGCTCAAAGCTTCAACACTGAAAAGCGCGCACGAAATGAACTAGGGTTTTACCCTGCTTTGTGGGGATTATGGGCCCGGAAATGGGCTAAAAAGCCCAAACAACATTTTTTACTTTCTTTTAAGTATTATTAAGATTTTAATTTTAACTTAAAAAAGTTTTAGATTATCAATATAATATTTAATTTGAATACCCAGTCACTTCTTTTCACATATTGAATGATTAAAAAATTATAAAAAATAATTTATTTATATTTTTGTGTTATTTATTAACTAATCTTTAAAATATCTTAAAATTGTAGTTCAAATTTTCAACTTATTTTTTTATCATCATAATTAATATTCTTTTATCATATAATAATTTACACTATTAAAATGTGCAAAAGAAGTTATTTAAAACATATCATTTTTTTAATAATTTAGATTCTGTTTACACGTTTCAATTTAACCTACATGTGAATAATAAAACTATTTAACATAAGAAACTTAAATTAAAATATTTAATTTATTAGTTACCCAAATTAAAAGAAAGTATTACGAACTCAAACGTAAAAATCAGTTATGTATTAGTATTATGAATAACATAACCTCTAACACCTCTAGAAACAATCATGAATAACATCATCATAATAGAAAGAAAACGAGAAAAAGAAAAAATTCATGTCGAAATTGTGAGAAAGAAAAAATTTGGAAGCCCTAATTTTAAACAATTTTAAGTTAGATTTAAATAAGTGTAATGTAAGCACAATATATTTTAACTACTAAATTTTGATAATTTTTTTTTAGATGACATTTTTTAAGTAATTTTAAAATATTAAAAATAAAAAAGTAAAAAAACAAAAAATAACTTAAAAAATGATACATAGAATTATAAAAAAAAAAGTTATTAAAATTTAGTAGTAAAAATTTGTAAGAGATGTAAATATGTAAATAGGTTCCACTTATTTACTAAAATACCACCTCGTTGTTTTCCTTTGAGTCCCACATAAAACGTGTAACGTGGTGGAAGGCTAATTTTGCATTAGTGCTACAAACAATTCTCCAATTAAAATAACAAGTATGCATTTCTTCAAAAGAACCCAGAATTGCTAATAATTCTGAAATATGATGGGAAATAACACAATAAAAGCAAACGAGAAAACATCATATATTCTTCTAAGATATAATCGAGACAACATAAAATAAGTAAATAAGAAAACACTGAAATAGGTGTGAACCAAAGATGTTTTATTTCAGTATTTCTTGAGGTTACATAAAAAGAACTCATGAATTTTGAGAATGTCTACTAAGTTGTGAGGGGAATGGTGGAGGTTGGACTTCTACGACACCTTCAAGCATTTGTGTCACTTTTCTCATGGTTGGTCTATGACTTGGATCCTCTTGAATACACCAAATGGAAATCATCACCAACTTCTTCATGTTCATTTTGTCATCCAATGCCTCTTTATCATCTTCAACCAATGGATCAAAAGTCCCTCTTGAGTAGCAATCACAAGCCCAATCAGTTAATATAGCCTTCTCTTCCTCTTCCAGATCCATTTCCACATTTCTTCTGCAGCAAATGATCTCAAGCAACAACACACCATAACTGTACACATCCACTTTGGCTGTGATAGCCATGTTTTTAAACCATTCAAGTGCCACATACCCCTTTGTTCCCCTTATGGCAGTGTTGGTTCTGCTTTGGTTCATCTTCAAGAGCTTGGCCAATCCAAAGTCAGAAATCCTGGCATTGTAGTACTCATCAAGGAGTATGTTTTGTGGCTTTATGTCACAGTGGATAATCCGAGTGATGCACTCTTCATGCAAATATGCAAGTCCTCTAGCAACCCCAAATGCAATCTCCAACCTTAGTTTCCACTCAGGTTTCACCTCATTGAAAACAAGACTTGCCAAAGTGCCATTGCTCATGTACTCATAAACCAACAATCTTTCCTTTTCAGCCTCACAATAGCCTATCAACCGCACCAAGTTCTTGTGATGAGTGAGACCAATGACATGTAACTCGTTCTTGAACTCCATCTCAACCTGTTGGAAAAGCAAAGTGTTCAACTTTTTCACTGCTATTGGAATTTCTGAGCCTATGTTTATGACTCCTTCGTAAACAACACCAAAAGACCCTCTTCCTAACTCTTTCTGAAAACCATTTGTAGCTCTTTCAAGCTCCTCATAACCGAAGCAACGCAAGTTAGTTTCAAGGGCATTCTCATTTTTTTCAATTCCTCTATGCTTCTTCTTGTACTGAAAGATGTAGAAAGAACACATGCATAAGGCCCCAATGAATATGACATTGAGAAATGAAGAGCTTCCAAAAAGTACCCAAGAAACCAAACTCAATGAGCTCTTACTATTCTCATTCACTCTGGCTTGTGGAACAACCAAAGAGAAATTATCTTTCCTCACCTTGATGAAAGTCTTTGCACCATCAAGTCCAACATCAACTCTACCATTTGAAAGAGGCAACTTCTTCTTGAAGCAATCACTACCTGATTTGTAGATGGCAACTGCACACATACAATCTTCCAAACATGATTGTTCACATTGTTCTTCAGTAAATGGCTTAAGAAGCACATAATCTGAAAGAGGCCAATCTGTGTTTACCAACACCTCAAAATCATATTCAGCTGCATCTGCATTTCCAATGAGTTCATCTTCTGCACATCCTTGTATGAAATCTGGCTTGCAGCTACCATAGGGGTCATTAGGGTCAACCAAAGAGTACCATTTTGGGCATTGACAACTTGGCCGTTGATTACTCCCCAACGTACAAACACTGTTAAACCCGCAAACACCACTACCTTCAGTGGCAAGTCTGCTGAGACAGATGTTATCTGGCTGAGACCAAATAGCACTCCAACCACCACTCCCAAACGAACTCTTTGAATGTTGATAGAGTGTAAACACCCCATCAAAATTAAGAGTTGCTCTGAAGTAAGATTCGTCAGTAGTAGTAGAGGCTCCACTCCATGTTGACAAGTTGTATTTCTCACTGTTCTTCCTCAAAACATACACATACCCGGATGGTTCAAACACCAAACGAGTTCCAGGGCTTGATGTGTTGGACTCTTCAGTCCTACTTTCGTAGTAGTTTTCATTGGCATACCCAGAGGGTGAGTTTAAAGCATGAATGGAAAGAATACCATCCATTTGAAACATCATCTCAAACCTTCCTTCTGAGTAATTTGCCTCTAGAAATCTTGATGAAAGCCTCTCACCTTTTTCAAGAGTTTGTGTGGGCAACAAGGTGTCCCTTGGATGCTTAAAAGTCTCCCACGCACCTTGATGATTCTCATCCACAAGCACAAAGTTTCCATTGTCCTTTAGAAACCCTTGATAAACTTTACCACCAAGACTCTTAGTTTTCCATAACTGTTCACCATTTGGGGCGGTGAGGACTAACCCATCATCACCAGTGAGTTCAACCTTTGACCCCTTTGGAGCAGGAGTGTCTCCATTTGCATACCAAACAACAGTCATGTCAGGAACCTTAGCATACCAAACGGAAAGTAAGAAATGGTTAGTGTTCTCAAGTGGAAGAAACCCAAAGGCAAAGTGACCAAGAGGTGAAACCACCCACGTTGAGGTGTTGCTGCTAGTTGTTTCTGCAAAAAGTGAATCACCAACAGTTATGTTTCTTCTGGTCTGGTTTATCTGACCAGAAGATGAAACTACCCATGAGACTTTGCTAGTTTCTTTCAGAAGAGAGTGATCAAAGATTTTGTTGCTTCTGGTTTGGGCTACTGCAAAGATGTGTAACAGCACCATTGAGCAAAGAAGAAAGGCAAACAGAGGTGAAGCCATGACTAGTTAGAATAAACTAATTGGATCATATGTTCATTGAGATTTTGTTTATGTAAATCATGCAATGTTTTTCTCATAGTGGTGTTTCATTCTTCTACATGAACCAAATCTAGAACGTATCCAACACGAATGAACCAATGGGACAAACTATTATTGCTTTCACTTTTTCTTTCCATTGAATTCTACTAGTGTTCCACTTTTTCTACCATTTATTTCGTTTCATACTAGTATGCTCTTGAAATAAATAAATAAACCAATTACTTCATCTTCGTAAGTTTAAGACATCAGTATATTAAGTTTATATCAGCTACTAGAGCTTATATTTTTTTAATAAGTGAAGACATGAAAACATCATGATAAATCACATCATCTAATTACGGAAAAATTAAATAGGTATAAATAAAAATATATATATATATATATATATATATATATATATATATATAAATTAGAATATCAAATAGATCGAGAAAATAAATTAAAGATATATTTCTTTATCTTAAAAGTAATTTTGAAAAGAATGTCATTGAAAATATAAAATTTTATGAAGAGTATTGAAAATAAATTATTACAAAAACTTTTTAAAATAATGTCATATAATAAAAAAATATTAAATCTAACATGTCATGATTGTGATTTTCTCATTTATTATCAATGGATTGGACACGTCTTTGAAAGTGAAAAAGTCTATTTAATTTGTTTGGTTAGCACAAGCAAAGACCCAAAGTAAACACGTCTATGCAACCATGAATTTTAAGGTTTAATATTTTATTTTATTATAAAACAGAATTAGGTATATGGGTTCTATCCTCAAGATTACATCCGGTCTCCACAAGTCATTTTGGTACTAGTGTAGAATTTTCTTTTCATCTCGTTTTATATGCCTCGGTTGGCTAGGAATCGAAGCATATAATGACGCGGTGACATTTTTACAATTTCAGCCAAGTTTTATGTTTCGGTTCAACTAACACCTGAAGCCAAAGAGAGTTATAGGCCTCGGTTTGTCCAAAACCGGTGCCAAAGAGAATTATATGCCTTGGTCTAAGAAGACCTGAAGCCAAAAAAATGGCTTCGATTGTTAAAGGAACCGAAGTCATAGGGTTTATTTAGGGTTTCAATTTCGCGAACCCCCTTCTTCTTCTCTGCGCCTTTGCAACTCTTTCCTCTCTCTCCGCTGCTGCCAACCCAAATTTTTCTCCTCTGGTTCACGTGTGGGTGCTCTTTCTCTTCCTCCCTTTAATTTTCAAACCCTTTAAAAACACTATTTTTCCACGGGAGTGTGGTCGCGTGAACGGAGGAGTGATGGTCGCGTGGTGACGAGCCGCAGAGTCTTGGGCACCTTTCTCTCTCGCGGAAGCAAAGGATCAAGGATTGGAGATGAATGGTGTGGACGCCGGCGACGGCTGGAATCGTTGATATAGTCTCCGGCGGGCAAGGCCGTGCAGCCGTGAGGGAGATCAGCACTATCATGTGGACACGCGAGCAAGGAGCCGCCCCTATCTCGCGTTGGGGAGGAAGGAAGAGAAGGATGCGTCGCTGCCGGTTCCCCTCCGTACTCTCCAAACGCTACGACACTTTCTCATCCAACGAAGCCTTTGCCGCCGCTCACCAGATCGAGGGTGAAGCCTTCTCAGCCGCGGGTGCCTCTGCTGTGACCTCCGCCGATGGCATTGAGACCCTCCATGGTGGACTGCACGCCGACGATGCTGTTGTTCTGTGCGTTGTTGCAGGTTGGTGGTGCGGTGGTTGAAAGTAGTTGCAGCTGGTGCGTGAAGATGGCTTTGGTTCTCATATACCCGAAGCAAAAAAGTCCCTCTATGGCTCCGGTTCCTTTGCAACCGAGACCAAAGGTTGCTTCTTTTGGTCTCATCTCAATATGCCTCGAGTCTAAAACCGAGGCAAAATGATGAAAATAACCAAGGCCAAAAGCCTTTCCTGCACTGCACTGGTGTGGGAATCCTCATAAACATTTAGAGAAAAAAAAATATTATCTTATAAGTTGAAAAAAAAGAGAGGAGAGAAGCTAATACGATAGAGTTTCTATACTTTATTTTATAAATTAAATAATTTTAATTCGTAGAAAAAAGTATTGTCAAACATAATTTTAGAACCCATTTAAACAAGCTTTTTTAGTTTTAGAAAGAAAAAAAAACCTCTAAATAAAAAATTAGTTTGTCTTCTAGAAGTTGGTTTAAACATGCTCTTAATTAACTATATGAAAAATTCAAACATGCTCTACTAGAAGTTGGTTCAAATTCAAAAAACTATATGAAAAATCTTATTAAAAGTTGGTTTGAACATGCTCTTAATTAACTTAACTTTTATAGAGTTAATCATTATTTAGTTAGAAAAAACAATTTTATGTGTGCATAGTATTAATTAGTTTAAGGTAAAAAATATATCCATTTAAATGTCTAGTTAGTGTTAATTAGTAGATGTAAAAGCTATCATTTGTTTAGTAAAACCATAACACTTTTTTAGGGTTGTTTAGTGATGACACTAGTTGAAGTTAAACTTATGGTTAAGTTTTAGCTTGCTTTTATTTAATTTTTATATTAGTTTAGATATATTTTTAATCAAAAAGCAAATAAAACCATAACGTTAAAATTTTCAATTTTTTTTCTTTCTAAAAAATAATTTTCTCAATTTTTTCGAGAAAAAAGAAAAAAGAAAGTTTGATTGGTTGAATTTGTGAGTCTTTACTACCGAGTTGGTCAACATTAACCCTTCCATCAAGCTTTCCTTTATTAAAATGGCCCACTTAGACGTGGAAAAATAAAAAAAGGGGAGTTGAATAATCACTTGAAGAAATCTGTGAATTATTTTAAAGATATTGTAAAAGATAATAATAATTCTTTTTTTTTTTTTTGGTGTTTGTTTATTGTTTGTATTTTAATTTTCTATACAAGTACCAGTTTATATAATATTTTCTTTGCCGATTGAAAAAATTGTGTTGATGTTTTTCACTGTAAAAATATCAATGTATCATAGATAATATGATAATGTTAATTTTAAAATCGAATTTGAAATTGTGCTGGACGTTTATAATCAACATTGTTGATTTTCATTGTAAGTGTTTTGGATAATATAATTGATTCTCAAAGCTAATAATCTATTTTTTTATTTTTGAAAATAGATTATTCTGCATCGATATACACATGCGACTATCTACTTTATTATGAAAAAATGCGTTTCTTTTTTATTTCATCTTTTTACCCATTTTTCTTTGTACCGAACACCACCCGTTTCTTTATCTCCATTCTATTTCTACTCCTTTCTCTATATCTCTTTATTTTCTCATGATTTCTATTAAGCTAAACAAAGTTTAAGTAAAGATGGTGTGAAAATTTATTTAGTAAAATTTTGTTAAGTTTTATAGACGATTTAGCTTTATTTACTGGATCAATTTCAGTAAAATTTCTAGTGTTTCCCCATTTATTGAGATTATAGTGTTTGTAGAAATGTCTCAGTGATGTTTGAGCTCAAAGGTACGAAATACTGATTACGTGTCTTCTCCGCATATTTACGTGTATTTCAGACAAATTTTGCATTTCTGTAGGTACATGTTCTTGCAGTGACTTTGTTCAATTATTTCCACATCAGAAAGTATAATTACATTCTCCATTTTCTGCAAATTATTCGGGTGAGTGTGTAAGTTCCCTTTAGTTACTAGTTTTTATGGTGTTGTAATTGTTTTAGATTGTCTTTACAACTTACTGGTAAATGGTCTCCAATAACAATTCTTTGTTCCATTTAAAAGGGAAAGGTTGCAAGAGGAGAATAAATTGCAGTGATACTTCCAATAATGAAGATTAGAGCCAAGGTTTAGAGGAGTATAATACTGATACTTAATTTCATGGGAAAGAAAGTTTTGTATATGTTGTTTAGTTTTTATGTGCTCTTACAAAAATATTTAGAATTCTGATAAGAACTGCTATTTGAGAACCTTGTAAAACTGTAAGATCTGAGTGTGGAATACTGAGTATAATATGATAGTCTCTGCTTTATTTCTTTTGCTCATATGGCATATTTAAGTTACTTACACTTCCTCAATCTAAAACAGAACAACTGGCTTATCAAACTAGTTAATACAAAAGGGTTAATTGATCATAAACCCCAAAGTAGTTAATGCTGAAAAATCAGAAAGCTTCAAACAGATAAACATACATATCTGCAAATCCTACAGTTCACACTAGAATCTAGATAACACAGGTAGGATTAGCAACAACTGATTAGTTTAGGGAATATTGAACACTAACTTGTGAGGGGCATGGTGGCACTTCCACTTCAACAACACCTTCAAGCATCTGTGTCACATTTCTCATGGTTGGTCTAAAACCAGGATCCTCTTGCACACACCAAAGAGCAATCATCACCAACTTCTCCACTGTCTTCATGTCATCCAATGCCTCTTTATCACCCTCAATCAAGGCATCAAGAGCACCTGCAGAGTAGCACTCATAAGCCCATTCACTTAGGATTGCTTTGGATTCATCTTCTAACTCAAATTCCACACTTTTTCTGCATGAAACTATCTCAAGCAACAGCACCCCATAACTATAGACATCCACTTTAGCTGTGATTGGCATGTTTTTGAACCATTCAAGTGCAACATACCCTTTTGTTCCCCTTATTGCAGTGTTGGTTCTGCTCTGATTCATGTTCAAAAGCTTGGCCAATCCAAAGTCTGAAATTCTTGCAACATAGTAATCATCAAGGAGTATGTTCTGAGGCTTTATGTCACAATGGATAATCTGTGTGATGCACTCTTCATGCAAATATAGAAGTCCTCTAGCAACTCCAGATGCAATTTGTAGCCTCAATTTCCAACTTGGTTTCTCGACATTAAAAAGAAGACTTGCTAAAGTGCCATTGCTCATGTACTCATAAACAAGTATCCTTTCTGATTCAGTCTCACAAAATCCAAGTAAGCGAACCAAGTTCTTGTGGTGTGTGAGGCCAATGACATTCAGTTCATTCTTGAACTCCTTCTGAACCTCTTCCAAGAGAAAAGTGTTCAATCTTTTCACAGCCACACGAGTAACGGAACCTATGTTGACTACTCCTTCATACACAACGCCAAAAGCTCCCTTCCCTAGCACTTTGTCAAAGCCCTCAGTGGCTTCTTCAAGTTCCTCATAAGTGAAGCAACGCAAGTTGGTCTCCACAGTAGTGTCAGTTTTGCCAACTCTTCTGAGCTTCTTCTTGTACCGGAAAACATAGGAAGTGCTCAAGCAGATTGCAAAGACTAATATGAGATTGAGCAAAGCAGAACTACCCAAAAGCACTGACAAAGCCAAAATCAAAGTATTCCTGTTGTTCTTCAAAACGATTGTTGTTGGACTAGTCAAGGAGAAATTGTCCTTCCTCACTTTCATGAAGGCCTTTCCACCATTAAGCGCGGCATCAACTCTACCATTCGAAAGTGGCAGCTTCTTCTTCCAGCAGCTGTCACCTAGCCTGAAAATGGCAACAGAACACATACAATCTTCCATACAAGATTGTTTGCATTGGTTTTCACTAAAGGGTCTTTGAAGCTCATAATCTGAAAGAGGCCAATCAATATCTATCAACACCTCAAAATCATATAGATCCTTTCTGTTACTAAGATCATCTACAAAACATTCTTGTATAAAATCTGGCTTGCAGTTACCGTTGGGATCATTAGGGTCAGCCAGTGAGTACCATTTTGGACACTGACAAGTTGGTCTCTTATCTTCTCTTAAACTGCATATGCTATTATATCCACAAACACCACTACTTGCACCAGCAAGATAGTTCTTACAGATATTATCTGGATGAGACCACACTGGGGTCCAACCTCCACTGCCAGAAGAACCCTTAGGATGTTGATAGAGCGTGAACACCCCATCAAAATCAAGAGTTGCTCTAAGGTAAAATTGAGTGGTAGATGCCCCAACACCTTCATCTGACAAATTATACCTTCCATTGTTCGCTCTCAAAATATACATATCTCCTGAGCTATCAAACACCAATTGTGTCCCAGCACCAGAAGTGTTGGATTCGAAGGTTCCACTTTCATAGTAGTTTTCATTAGAATACCCAGATGGTAAATTTATAGAGCGCATCACAAGATTACCATCGTTTTGGAAAAATAGCTCAAACCTGCCCCTGTTGAAATCGTTCTCCCTAAGCATAGAAGAAAGCTTTTGGCCCCTTTCCAGAGTCTGATACGGCAGTAAGGTGTTCCTATGATCCTTGAAACTCTCCCAAGCACTGTTGGAGTCACCATCCTGAAGCACTAAGTTGCCAGTGTCATTAAACGAACCCTTAGAAACTCTAAAACTGGTTGCAGTATTCCATAACCGGTCACCATTTGGGGCAGTAAGCACCAACCCATCATTAGCTGTAAGCTCCACCTTTGAGTCCTTTGGTGCAGGGTTGTCCCTATTGGCAAACCAAACTATGGTGTTGGTTTGAATCTTTGCATACCAAATGCAAAGTATGAAATTATCAGGAGAGTCCTTAAGTGGGAGGAAACCAAAGGAAAAGTCACCAGAAGGTGATGAAACCAGCCATGGGGTTGTGGCTTTTCCTGCAGTATGAGAATCACCAATAACTAAGCTGTTTTTGGTTTGGGCTGCAACACTGATGAGTTGAAAGGGTAACAGAATCATTGAGAGGAAGAGAAAAGGAAGCAAAGGGGAAGCCATGGTTAGAATCAACTTGGTCCTTACACTTAGTCAGGCTTATTGATTGATGATAAGTAGAAATTAAAACAACGACAAAGGAATGCACTATGATGGTGGTGAAAGTCTTTGTCTTTGCTGAATGCATGAGCTAGACCTACTCAACCTTGACTAAAAGTAAGGCCAATCAATCACACACTCACACACCCCGCAACTACGTTGTGGAAATTTCTTCCTTCCATACATTAACAATAGGAAACCATTGACCCACTTTTTGTACTTGTAAATGAAATTTAAAACAAATAAATCATTATTCTGATCTCCAAAACTAGGCTTTATGTTGGAAAAAAATATCTAGGAGAGGGAAGAATACCCAAATCCAGATCATGAAAACCTTTGGTCTCTAATAATATCTCTTAGAAATTTTGGTATTTATATTTAATAAAATTCATTTTTTTCATAATTTTAGTTTTTGTTATTACTCACAACTTTATTAAATTATGAGTATTTTTCGTTTTTTTATTCTAATTTAATCTTGAGTATTACGTGTTTCCTCTTATTTTAATATGCCATGTTTAAACGAAAACTATAAATAATTAACTGAAAATTAGGGATAATTTAGAAAATAAAATAAAAAATTAATATTATAAAAAAAGGAAACTAACAATCAAAATTACAAATAATTAAAAAAATAACAAATTGAAATTATAAAAAAATTAAAGATCGAAACAACCAATTGAAATTAATATAAGTGTAGTTTATTATTTTTATTACAGTTGTTTTATATTATTATTTTTTTATAATTAGAGAAAATAATTGAGATTTTTGTAAAGAAAAAAATATTTTGAGAGTATGTGATTTTAGTGTTTTAATATTGATGTGGAATGTAAGATGAGTGTTTTTTTTTTTTTTGTGGTTTATTGTTTTTAATACAACTATTTTGTGTCATTGTTAGAATTAGAGAAAAATAACTGAGAATTTTTGAAGGAAAAAAATATTGAGAGGAAGTCATGAAGTATCCTAATATTAATGTGGAATGTAAGGTAAGATTTTCTTTTCCTATTATTTTAGTAATATAGGAAAAGAAAGATTCCTAATTTTTTAGGGAGAATAGATATATTCTCACATAATTCATTTTTTATGATCGAGTCTTCAAATAAATTCATTTTGGGCATTTTTAGATTTGAAAAAAATTTAAAGAACACATTCTAGATTATGTTGAATACTTGATAATACTTTATTAATATTTCCACAATTATTTAATATTTAAAAATAATAATACAAATATAAATAAAAACTACAGAATGAATGCTACACAAAACGACGAAAAGCATAAAAGATTAATTTGTTGGAATAATATATTTTGATCAATTTTTTTTAATTTACTATTTTAATTATTTTTTAATTATCATGTCATATTATTAAAAAAATTAAAATAGATGATTAAAGAATGATTAAAATATGAATTAAAATTGAACCAAAATAGATTAAAATTTGTTGTGGTGATGATCGAGTAGGATTGATATATGACACGAATAATGTAGCTATGAGTTATGCCTTCTCACATTTTTTTTTTTTCTGATCATCAAAATTGTCGAATAATACCTAAAGAAATGGGAGAACATCAAACTCATTCTACTATCATCTAGTGTAACAAGTCAACTATAATAATGAAAAGCCTATTCCAACATTAAATGACAAAAACACACTACTATTTAAATATCACTTAAATAAGCAAGTTCAACTTAATTAATTACTATATGATAACATATCAAGTTGCTTATATATTTGCTATTAAGAGTCAATCTTAAACAATCCACTTTACGATTGGAATAAGTGACGGCTTGACTAATAATGTTTGAGGAATTAAAATAATATATTTAATTATTGTTATTAATAAAATAAAAATAAATAAATAATTATTATAATAAATGAAAAAATTGAATTTGTGTTACTTTTATTTTACATATGTAGTTTCTCTTATATTATTTTTAAGAAATAAAATTATTCTTTCATTCTTTTTAAGTGTGTACCTATCTAAAAAGAGAAAAAGTTTAAGACAAAAAAAAATTATCATATATTGATGAATGTAATTGCTAAAAGAAAAATTTATAATCATAATTAAATTCAGGATATGAAAAAACATATAATAATTAATTATTTTATGTTCATAAAAAAATTATGGTTAAATATGTTTTTGGTCCCTCAAGTTTCCAGTGAAATTTAAAATTAATCCATCTTAAAAAATTTTGACCAATTTAGTCATTCATCTTTAAAAATGCATGCATTTAGTCCTTTTAACCAAAATTTGTTAAGTTTATCTGACCTTTCAAGTGCATTTCATGATAGTATTTGAATTGTTTACACCATTTGACACATTTTCGCTTCAATGTTAACTCAAATATTATCATAAAACGTGTTTAAAATATCAAATAAACTTAACAAAATTTGGTAAGAATGACTAAATCCACGCATTTCTAAAGATAAATGACTAAATTGGTAAAAATTTTTGAAAATAGACTAATTTCAAAAATCACTAAAATTTATGTTAGATAAATTTGTTGTAGTTTTTATTTTTTGTGTTATCGTTGGGCCTTGGAAGGAAACTGTTAGGTGCTACTAAGACAATGAGCTTAATATCTCAACCACTGGGTGTTGGGTAGAACCTGCTGAGCATCATCATGATAGTGGAGACATTGTCACATAAAAAATGTTAAGCACTATAGAAGGGGCATTGGTCTCCGTGTATATGATGTTGGATACCATCTTATTTATGTTTCTAAGCTGCCTTATTAAAATTGAGATTCTTGCTTCATTTATTATTGGATTGGGCTGAACTTTTGAGAGCTAGTGTGTGAAATATGGTTCTTCACTTTGACCATTGAGATCATCAATTGGAGGTTTGCGGTTAGAGAAATCAATCTCACATGATTGTTCTAATTTAGTTTTTTTTTTTCTTCAAATTTGAGAACATTATTACTTTAATAAATGTATTAACAAGTTGTTAGACACTTATATTCGATTTTAGTTTGAATTTAGAAAAAAAGTGTATATCGATAATTTTTTATTGTTGTGGAAAATGAGTTTTAAGAGTTGAGAATTGTTAGAGATCATATAACGGAAAATTTTGAGATTTGAGTTGAAGTATGTATATTGTATAAAATTATGATTTTTAAGTAGAATTAGTGTTTAAATAAATTGAAGAAATTTAATTTTTAATGTGAAGATATTGTAAATGTTATTAGACTATTTTTTATGATGGATCGTTGAGTTCTCTTTATAAGAGATGACATGATTATGCTAAATCAACTTTTTTTGATTTATGAATAGAAATTGTTTTAAAATTTTGTTCATTATCTTACAAGGAAATATTAATTAATATTATGTCATATGAATATATGATAATATATGAAATCATGATAATTAGTGTTGGCCTGGAATGTCTGGGTTATTGTATTATAATATGTTTAAGTATGAATAATGATATGTTGGTTTTGTTATGATGTAGTAAAATGAATATTTTAAGTAAGATGAAAGAAAGGAGTTAAGTATAAGATAATTTAAGCAAAGCTGAATCAATTCAGAAAATTGAGAAAGATATTTTGTATTGTTTTTCAAGAACAAGTAGATACAGACCTTACACTACTACGATTTGGGTTTGTTTAAAATAGTTGAAGAATTTGTGTAGACCCTTTGTTGGGTTAATGACTTATGATAGCAGATTTTGGGACGTTACACACTCTAAGTCACCCTTTGTTGCAGTTTTATTTTTTTAATTTCATTCATAGATTTTGGACTTTATATTTTAACAATATGTAATTTTGGTATACAACTTAATTTTTACGCACATTTTATTTCTTCATTTTAATGTAATTGAACATTATATTTAATATATTTATTTAAGAAACTTCAAGAATAATTTAATCAATCAAAATATGAAAAATAAATATATAAAACCAAAGACTGAACAAAAAGTTATAAACTCTATAAAAGCTGGGTTTAAATTAAAAAAATAAATCAACCAAAATTATAAAATTATAAATAACAAATTAATAAGTAAGTAAAATTACAAGTCAAATAAGTTTTGATAACTCAGAAATTTAACTTTTTTTTTCAAAATTAATACTTTTAAAGAAAATTTAGTGTTTTTAATATCTAAAATTTAATTAATCAACTAATTCCATCCTGAAACTTGTAACTTTCAGGTTAAATTTTTTTTTTTTTCCAATTTTCGCCCAATTTTATCTAATCAATTATAATTTTATTTTTTTCTTAGATAGGTCATAATTTTCGTCAATTTTGTTCAATTTGATCATTTTTCACCAACACGATTTAAATCATTAACGACAATGAACACTGACGGTCACGTGTCACTTTGTGATTTTTATATTATTTTTTAATTTTTAAAATTTCAAAATTTAAAAAAAAAAATAATGTTTACGTGTCAACCCAACAGCGTGCCACCTGTCACTTCGTGGTTTTTAAATTTTTTTTTTAAATTTTTAAAATTTTTTTTAAAATTTTTTAATGTCCACGTGTCAACCCAATAACGTGTCACATGTTAAAGTCAATTTTTGTAGGGTTTAATATGTTTTTGTTCTCTTAACTTTCATTAAATTTTGGAATTAGTCAATTTCAAAACTTTGGACCAATTTAGTCTTCATCTTTCGAAATTAATACGTGGATGTAATCCTTTTAATCAAATTTTGTTAAGTTTATTTAACATTTCAAGCCGTTCATAATAGTATTTGACTTAACATTAAAGCAAAAATGTGTCAAACAATATAAACAACTCTAATACAAGCTTGAACTTGCGTACGAAACATCAAATAAACCTAACAAAATTTGATTAAAAGGACTAAATCCACGTATTTCGAAAGATGAAGAACTAAATTGGTCTAAAGTTTCAAAATGGATTAATTCCAAAATTCGCCGAAAGTTAAGGGACCAAAAACATATTTAACCCATATTTTTATTCAATTTAGTCCTTATATTTGTTATTTTTGTTCAATTAAGTCATAATTTTGTTTAAAATTGAGCAATTTTGTCCCTTCAAAATTGGGACCAAATTTAATTTTTATATAAATGTTATAATGATGTTTTTGTTAAAATTCACATTTTTATTAAATATTTTTTTTTAAGATTACAATTAGTTGAAAATTAAAACGAAAATCCGAAGGATAAAGACTAATTTTAAAATTTTAGATCAATGATGTTAGTCTTTATGTTTAAAATTTTTGTTCTAATTTTAAACTAATAGTAACCTTAAAAAGAAATTAATAAAAAATATGAATTTTAATAAAAACATCATTATAACTTTTATACAAAAATTAAATTTGGTGGAGAGGGACAAAATTGCACAATTTTAAATAAGATTAGAACTAAATTGAATAAAAACAACGAATATATAAATTAAATTAAATAAAGAAAATTGACTTTGAAACGTGACACGCGGTTGTGTTGACACATGCACATTAAAAAAAAAAACTTAAAAAAATAATAAAAAAATTAAAAACCCACAAAGTGATAAGTGACATGTTGTTTGGTTGACACGTAGACATTAAAATATATTAAAAAAATAAAATAAAAAAAAATCTCAAAGTGACACGTGACGGTTATTGTTCATTGCCGAGAATAATTTAAACGGTGTTAGAAAAAAAATTAAAATGAATAAAATTGATGAAAATTGAGACCGTAAAAAAACAAAATTATGACCGATATAAAAATTGAAAAAAAAAATTAACTTAACTTTTACATATAATGTGATAATATAATACATATACAAATTTCAAAAATATCAATGTCTTTTGTACCAAAAACTTATTTAATTAAATGAATATAATAAATAACATTTGATTTTCTATTTAATTTAAGAGAGAACGGAATTTCTAAAATAAAAATAGTTTTTTGCTCTTTCTTCAATTTATTAAATTTTAAAATCTTATTCCTCTTCATGAAGCCAAACATGTAATAAAAGTTATGGTTAAAAGGTTGATTTCTGGTTTAAACTTCTTAGTCCAGAACTCCATTTTTCTCTGCATGGCTTATACAAAATTCAAATTCAAAACACCAGAGTGAACAAAGAAGTGGGTATATATATAAAAGGAACCCTTAACTAAACTTCATTCTGTCCCACAACTCTCCCCACTCTTTTTCCTCGCATTTCTTCACTCTTTTTTTCTTCTCCGATCTACACTCTCTTCTGCAATGAACCAAACCACCGTCGCCAACTTCGAAAAACCAATAGGATGCTACTCTCCATCGGTTCAAGTAATTCTCATTTCTTCACCTATTCCTGCTATTTGATTGCTCGCGTGTTGATTTTCGGAACTAAATTAACTCGAATTCTCAATGTTAGACAAAAGCATTGTTCGATCGATTTTCGTAACTAAATCAACTAGAATTCGTAATGTAGAGAGAAGCATTGCTCGATCCATTGCTTTACGTTGTGTGTGTGCTTCTCTCTCATTTGTTGTGATTGGTTGCGGAGTTCTGTTTAGGTCTTGGCTGTATCGTCAGGTTTTGTTCTCGCTGGAATTTGTTTGTTGCGTGGATCGGCTGATGTTGTGGACAATTTTGACCTAACGTGAGGGGAAAATTTTAAATGTGAAAATTAAAAACACTGGAATTTTTGTGTTTTTGTTTTTGTTTTAATAACGCTTGTGTGTTAAGGTGCTAGGGATTCAGAGAATGTTGGTTTTCTTAGTGCTGAGTGATGGAGTTTTCTTAATTGTTCTTGAAATTTTTTGTGATAAAGAATTTTTGTAGTAGCAAGTGCCAAATGACTGAATCTGTTTCCATGCGCAACTTAAGAGAAGTAGGATTTAATTTGTTAGTTGTTGTGTATCCATGCGTGTGATAATATATATAAATTCTACTTTGTGTAAGTTTTTATTTCAAACTACTGTTAATGTGTAAGCATTTATTGTGTAAGTTTCAGCTATGTGTTTTGTTTTCTCCTGAAATGTAGGAGCTTATTGTTATTGATGATGTGCTCTCGGCCATGGTTGGCATTGAAGGTCGGTACATCTTAATAAAAACAGTTCATGGAAAGAATGATGATATTTCTTTCCTGGTTGACCCATCAATGGATTTGGCCCTCCAGGTGAGATTTATCATGATATTGTGACCATATTTTGAGCTGCAATTTCAACATTAGGTGTTCAACCTTGGCATTTTTCAGTTGCAAACTATCCAAGTCAAATTGGAAGTGCTCTTTACTCAACTTTATATGATGTTCAATTTGTACAGTATCGTGTTGTAACTAGCACTTTCTTTCAACATTTGTAACTTGCAAATGTTATTATTTTAGTGCCATAGACTACTGTTACGGAATGTGAAGCATCTATATTATAATTCAAACAATGCATTCTTTTACTGAAATTTATATCTTAGTTTTTGGCAGAAGTTAAATAAAAAGGTATCTTATTTCTTTCTAGCAATAATGATTTTAAGTTTTCACCATCATTAACCTGCGATTGTAATTGGGCCCCCAAATTGTGGATGCAATGAAGACACAAAGGGGGAAGCTAAAGCAAGTGGAACGTATAATAGAACTATTCTGTAATAGTGTAACTTTAGATTATGAACAATGTTGATGATGAACTTCATGTAACTGTTTCTGAGACAGTTTGTATATTGCAGGAATTGGCAAAACGGATATTCCCCCTTTGCAAGAGTTTTTTGTTGATTGACCAATTTGTGGAGTCAAGGTCTCAGTTTCAGAATGGTCTGGTTAATCATGCCTTTTCTGCTGCATTGAGGGCTCTTCTTCTCGTAGGTTTTCCTGAATAGTGAGTCAGTTGGTCTTACATTCTGCATGAAGTGGTTGATTGTTTCTTTATATATGTGTGTATCTGTAGCTGGAAATAGGCAATTGTTGGGCCATGTTTTTAATGTTTCTTGTATTGTGTTTTCTATGTCCACAAGGTCTGAGTATTTTCATCCGACATTTAGATTGAGGTGTCAATAGAATACATTTAGTTATTTTAATGTGAAATTCAACAAATTATTACCAAAAAGTAAACCAATCCATGAGGCTCCTATCTAGTGTGGTTTGGAAAGGGTAGATATACTCAACCAGTTAGCTTTATTCCTGCAAGGGGTGAGGATGCTTCCTAAACTTGAAATTACGTATCAATTAGAAATATATGACCAATTTAGTTTTTGTAAGGCTTGGGTAGTCTTTGCTTTATAAGTCGGCTTTTATACAATGGAGTTAATCTTTAAGCTCTAAATCCAAGATTATCAAAGCCTGTCCTGAACTTTTTATTGGACAACCTGTATTTGCCTACACTCTAGATGTCAATTCCTACTTCCTAGGCTAGAGGGAATTTGTTATTGGGCAACATGCATCGTCTGATCTTCAGATGTGTTGTCTTGGGTGGGAGGGGGCATGTGGAGACCCTACATCGACCGTAAATATGACCAATTTAATGCACACATAGCTTGGGAAATCCTTAACTCAAACTAATTTTGTTGAGTTTAGTTAGGTCTTAAAGTCCAAGTATTGATACTTGCCATTGTGCCAATGCCTTCCCTCCCAATAGAGTATCTCAATGTAATAAAAATGGATTTCAGTCATGCTTGACCTTAGCTTAGTATTGGGAACAATTTCCTGTTCCTCATTTCTAAACAAAAAAATACAAAGGTGAAATTAATTAACAAGAAAGCGTGCAGAGGTGAGAACTCAAAAATGAAGGGAGGGGGGTGAGTACCAGATATGGTTATTGTCTGCCATATATTATTATATTTGGAAGCAGCCAAACCTGGCTATAAAATTTAGTGTAAAACTGTCATTAGAGTAAATCTACAAGTGGTCATTTTTAGGTAGACTCTGTTGATTGCCATGTCGTTCTGTATTCTTCTGCCTTTTGTGTTGGAGTTGGTGCTTTGTGATGATATTCCAACTTAGAAATGATTAGATTGAGCAAGCTAAACTGATTGTACTTGGCATTAATTAGTAACAGAGTGTCGATGGTTTCCTTTGTTGCAGTTCTGTAAAATCATATTTCTTTGATTAAAATACACTATTTTAATAAGAACATACTTTTATCATCATGGGGTTATCTTTACCAGGATTACCAAGCTATGGTGGCTCAGCTTGAACACCAATTTCGGCTTGGGAGACTTTCCCTTCAAGGATTGTGGTTCTATTGTCAGGTACGGATTTATCTCTCTTGAGTTCATGTAAATATTTGCCAAATGCTTTCTAATGGTTATTTCAATGATATTTTTCAGCCCATGATGAGGTCAATGCAGGCATTATCCACGGTCATACAAAAGGCTTCGGTCAACAACATTTCTGGTTCAGCTGTTCTTAACTTACTGCAGAGCCAGGTAATGAAATTCCCTTGCAATTGTTACCATTCTCTGTATAATTTAACATTTCATTTGGTTTCATGAGTAAGTTTTTTAAGCTCTTAATTCTCTCTACTATGGCTTCTATTGTATGTAGGCAAAGGCTATGGCTGGGGACAATGCTGTGAGGTTGATGCTGGAGAAAATGACACAATGTGCAAGTAGTGCTTACATGAGCATATTAGAAAGGTGTCTCCTTGCTCTTCATCCTTCCCTATGAAATATATAGGTTGCTTTCTCTAATTCTTTTTATCAATTCTGATAATGTATCTATAATTTTATCTGTATCTTTTTCACAAGTGATACTAGTAAAACTTATATTAGTCAATGGCTGTATTCAATAATTACAGCCGCATACTGACGGACATATATTACCCTTTTATTGATCAAATTAGTCTGGCACCAAGCTTCCATGGAAAAGCACCATCCGTGGTTGCATATTTTTTTAGTTTTTGGGCATGTATAGATCTTAGAGAATGGAAGATTTTGAAGGAACAAAGTAGAAATGTCGAAAATTGAGGTGGGTGTTGGTTAAGTAATTATTGTCTTTTCTTTGGTTTGGATATTTAAAATAACCCAAAATTAGAGGTATATTTTTTGGCATAAGAGTGGAAGATCATTGTTTTCTTTCTCATCCCATTCCCTTTATCATACAAAAAGGAGCCTTCCTTCCCTCTCATTCCCCGTCAATACATAATCTTGATGCTTGCAGAGACCTTAGTCATATTGTCCAATCTTCTTTCCCATCCCCTCATTTGGTCAAATGACCTGTTGTATACTATTGAATAGTATTCAATCTACGTGAACAGTGCATTCAAGCTTGTTTTCCCACTAAGCCCAGTGTTTTTGCATCAAATTCTGTTTTATTTGTTCTGTTGGTCAATTACCCTTAATTTCTATTTTGTTTTATGAATACGAGGAAGACTTTTTTGTTTCCTAGATTGGTTGATAAATGAACATCAGTCAACCCAAATGTTGGCCTTTGGTGCTGTAAAAAAAATTATTTAGCACTTTCATATAAAATTTATCATAGTGCTGACTGCTCTTGTTATTAAGCTTTAGTCTACTCTATTTAGGATTTAATTTTCTTGCTAATTTGGGTATTGAACAATACTGCAGATGGGTTTATGAAGGTGTAATAGATGATCCTTATGGTGAATTTTTCATCGCAGAGGACAAATCTCTTCAGAAGGTAGATCACCATCATCATCATGAATAACTGCCCAAAATATCAAAACTTGTTTTTCATATAGTCTCAGTTTAATTTCTCTATAGGAGAGTCTCACCCAGGATTATGAAGCTAAGTATTGGCGGCAGCGTTACAGCCTTAAAGATGGAATTCCTAGTTTCCTTGCAAATATTGCAGGGACAATTTTGACGACAGGAAAATATTTAAATGTCATGAGAGAATGTGGGCACAATGTTCAGGTTTGTCACTGTTGTGTTTGTAGAATTAATTTTTTGTTTTCCTTGGCTTAAGATCAGATGTTGGTATTAAAAATATTTTATTGTTTTAAAAGTCATTGTTTCACTGAATATAGCTACTTTTTACATTAGGTCCCTCCATCAGAAAACTCAAAACTTATGAGTTTTGGATCAAATCATCATTATCTTGAATGTATTAAGGCTGCTTATAATTTTGCTAGCAGTGAACTCTTGAATCTCATTAATGATAAGGTGAGTTTTAATATAATATGGTGATAAGTTTCTCAGCTTACATTCTAATACTTTTGCAATAGTTATTGTTAAAATATCCAACTTGTGATGGTAAAATGTGTTTTTATGTTTAGTATGATCTAACGGGAAGGCTGCGGTCAATTAAACACTACCTTCTTCTAGATCAGGTATGATCATGATCATCTTTGTTAATTTTGGAGACAATAATTAGGTATGCTGGCAAAACAAAACTAGCTATTAATTTTCTTAAATTTTTTAGGTGATATATTTTTACTTTAAATACAAAAAAGAAAATGACACTTTGTTTTCACTTATTTTTCATCTCAAACTCTTGAAAATATAAAGTAAAGTGGCATTTTTTGCAATTATTAACAAGAAACATCAATTGAAAATGAAAAGAAAAAGCAAATCAAATGCACCCTAAGCATAACTGACCTTCACTTTGAAGGCTTAAGTTTGAATGGAACAGAATGATAAACACAGTTTTGAAGGCAGATGTAACGTCTGTTGCAATGCTTGTACTTGAATTTTTTAAACAAATACCACTTGAATATTTTTGAATTGCAGTAGAATTTTGAATCCTTGCTTAATGGGCATGATTCATGAGGTCAGTCATAAAATTCAGTAATTAGAGGGATTTAAACTTTTGATGGGGATAATGTCATTATTATTCGATAATTTTTGTTGGGTTGAAGAAAATGGAGAGTGTTATTAGATGGAAAAGGGAGGATTTTAGGAAATTAGGAACAAACTAAGCTGGGTATTCAAGAATCAAGCATGTTCTATGCTTATCGGGTTGACTATCATATCCATCAGGCTTTACGTAAAATTTGAAGATGGCCTTGTGATTATTTTCATAAGTTACTGTAGACATTGTAATCTATAAATAGGGGTGTTATGTCAGTAACAAGCCAATTGAAAGGAAGGAAAAAATTCAATGGAAAAGCATTACGAGACTTGTCTACTTTGGAAATTTTGCTTGACCAAAAATTACTATGGTTGCAACTGATCATAAAACCATGTCTTGCATGAGCACACGATAGGCCAAGTTCTTAATTAAAAAGTTATTACACGACTAACTTTATATCAATGTTAAATTATGCATTTATATGTTGTGACGTATTATATTTTGGTAATTGAAATGAAAACATGAAGCATTTTCTTTTCTCAAATCAAACTTCCCCATGTGTTTTGGGTGTTTGATGATTTATTCATTGGAAGAAAATGTTCAGTTGATTTGACTTATTTACATAGGCAATGTTATGAGTAAACCCTTAAATTGGTCTGGTAAGATTTTATTTGTTGATCACTTTTGTCCCTTATGAACAACTATGATGTCATAGACTACATAAGCATCTTTAAAAGTCAGGGACCAAAGTGACTCATCCAAAAGACTAATTCAGGGGTTTAGTTGTGATTGCATATTCTTGGATCGTACTCATAGTTTTACAATGCAGGGAGATTTCTTAGTACATTTTATGGATATTGCACGAGATGAACTAGCGAAAAAGCCTGATGAAGTCTCGGTTGAGAAGCTGCAGGTATAGTAATGAAATATCCTTCAATTTCCCATACCGTTCTTATTCTCCTTGTAAATTCAAGTTGGCAATTCCTTATTTTAATTTGGAAAGGGATCTAGATTCTAATTTTATGTTTTTCCATTTTTCTTATGTTTTTTCCTCTCTCCCGTTTAGTCACTACTAGACCTTGCATTGCGTACTACAGCAGCTGCAGCAGATCCTTTTCACGAAGGCTTAACCTGTGTTGTGGCAAGTAACTAATTCAGTTTGTAAGAAACTCTTTTAGAGCTGTAAATTTCAGATTTTCACACACATGACGCAAACATTTCACTTTCAGGAAAGATCTTCTTTGCTCAGAAGGTTGGGAACATTTAATGATCTTGAAGTTAGTCAGAGAAGTTCTACTGATAATGATTTGGAGGAAACCGTTAGCATCACTGGACTTGAAACATTTTCACTAAGTTACAAGGTCTTTTCTTCTTTATAGGCTTCTGAGAGTCTTCCTCCCGTTTGCATCATTAATGTTCCTACCTTTGGTTCTGGTTTCAGGTGCACTGGCCACTGTCTATAGTATTATCACGTAAAGCCCTCACAAAGTACCAATTAATTTTTCGATTCCTTTTCCACTGTAAACATGTTGACCGTCAGTTGTGTGGAGCATGGCAAATACATCAAGTATGTGTGTAGTGTCTTTATTTTATTTTGTCTGTCTTGTTCATTTCTATTCACAGCATTTTGGTTGCATATTTTAGGGAGTTCGTGCTCTCAATACGCGGGGAACTGCTATCTCCAGATCATCTCTTCTTTGCCGTAGTATGCTTAAATTTATTAATAGCCTTCTACACTATCTGACATTTGAGGCAGGTTTTATTTTCTGACTTATACATTAAACTTTGGAGATCTTTCAACTCGACATAAATTTCCCTTTTTCTATTTTTTAATATAAGTACGTGTGCTTTAAATTGAAAATTTTTAATCTATATTTGTGTTCAAATTATATTTTCATGATAATGTTAAATTGCAAAAGATTAATTTTGATATTCATTTTTGAAATATACAGGATTGGATACAGGTGTTTAGCCTTTTCTTTTATAAATTTGGTAGCTAACTGAGTAACTTAGCATTGAGGTGGGTTCTTGATTTATGACTATTTTTACCTTATTTTTTAGGTTATTGAACCAAACTGGCATTTAATGTATAACAGACTTCAGACAGCAAATAGCATAGATGAGGTAAGTTTTTGTGGTCTTACATTTTAAAAACCGATTCATACCTCGCGATGTGCATAATTCTTTTGTATACAGGGGGGGTACTCTTGCCCATGTACAGAAATAGTTATGATCAAATTGAGTATGAACATTCAGTTACATTTTAGAAGTATGGATTTTGGTGTAGGGGCAGTGGGCTCTTCAATTGTAATGCCTAGCTTCTGTGGTGTGGTTCTCTAGGCCTTTATCAATTGGTCATAGAGTTTCACCATATCACTTAGCTGTAAATGAGTGAGCATTGCGATGTTTATCCAGGACTAGTCAAATGGGCTTACGGGACTTAAGATCCATGATGGAATTATGGTATTTTTGTGCGGTGTTTATAAGGCCTTGAGATCTCCTACTACAATGGCCAAATTTTGTGATGTAGTTTTGCCATTGTTCCTACCTGAGACAAAGTTATTACTACACATAGTTAGAAATTACTTGCTATGTGCATAATATGCGCGTCTGTCATTTTTTTGTGTTTTTAAGCTGGGTTGGTTGGTAGATGTTTAATTCTTGACATTTTCTGTCTGAAACAGGTTATACAACACCACGATTTTTTCCTTGATAAATGTTTGAGAGAATGCTTACTTCTTTTACCTGAGCTGCTGAAGGTTAGTTTCAGTTTGTTTTTGTTTTACTGCTATTATACGAGTTTCAATTTTTACTCTAATGGTTATGCAATTTTTCTTTTTTACTACAATGTAATTATCACTCTTCCCTTGGAAGAAATATCTTAGCTAAATGCTTCATAATAGAAAACTACATGCTTATATGAATAGCATAACCACTTTCATATTTTGATGGCCAACATGAAAAGACGACCTAGATCAACTAAAATTCAGTTCAGTTAGCATGTATAACCAAAAGCATAGTCAACCAAATTCATTTTACCTAACATGGAAAACCAATTGCATGACCAAAATATATTTTGATGGGCGGAAGCCTTAAATATGCTATGATAATAACAAATTCATACACGAGAGACGAAACCAACTTGTGCACAAGCCTAACTCCTTTTATTTTTGCAACATTTGTTTTTCAAGTTTTACGTTGGTAATGCAATAAAGCTAGACTTGGTTAGCACATAAATTGGAGAAACATGTCGTGGATTACCAATGTAAAATTTGGCTGGAGTTGGAGAAAAAAATAGGGTTAAATATGTTTTTGGTCTCTCAACTTTCAGCGAAAATTGGAATTAGTCTCTCATTGAAACTTTGACCCAATTTAGTCCCTCAACTTCAGAAATGTGTGAGTTTAGTCCTTTCAAGCAAATTTTGTTAAGTTTATTTAACGTTTTATACACATTTCATGATAGCATTTAAGATGTTTACACCGTTTGACAGATTTTTGCTTCAATATTAGCTAAGAAACTATTATGAAATGAATTTGAAACGTCAAATAAACTTAACAATATCTAGTTAAAAGGACTAAATCCACACAATTTTGAAGTTGAGGGACTGAACTGAACTAAAGTTTCGAAGAGGGACTAATTCTAATTTTCACTAAAAATTGAAGGACCAAAAACATATTTAACCCAAAAAAATATCACTATAATGGCATATGGTTCAATGAATGACTAAACTGGTTCAACCTTTCACCGAACAAGCTTTTCAGCTCATTGTTGGATCAGGTTATGAAACCTTAATCTTCTAATTCTTGAATTAAACACAAGTGGCACAAAAAACGAGATATAAAAGCAATCATAGTTATAATTTTTATTAAGAACAATTGTTTACCGAAAAGCTACAATTTCTAACCCATCCTTTTTTATGTTATATACAAAAAATACAAGCTATGTTTAGATTTCCATATACTGCAAGAGGCATGTCTGGGAAAGTAGATGCAAATGGTGGGTGTGAATTAACATGAAACTTTTCATTTGCTATTTATCGGGTGATACGTTTATAATAGACACTATGCAATATAATAACAAGTTTACTATTTATATGAAATGTGAATGTTCATAAATTTAGTAGGAAATACGTTTTGTTGCATGTTTTATTTTTGTTTTATTTGTTAATCGGAATGGTTCATGACTACTCACGATTGATGTTTCTCAATTGCAGAAGGTGGAGAAGCTTAAATCCATGTGCCTGCAATATTCAGCAGCAACGCAGTGGCTTATATCATCTTCTATTGATTTAGGTGACTCAGAGGAACCTATTGATTCAGTTGGCTTGAATAAAGCCAAAAGAAAGTCAGGTCAGGTCTTGAAGTCGACCACCAAAAATGTGGCAGTCACTGATTCTGTTCTGTAAGCCCCGAAAGCAATACATTTGGCAATCGTGCAACTTATTTTATTTTATACTAATTATTTCATGTTATTTTAACGTTCTGACCAAAATAAATAATTGCAGCAAATTTGAGAAAGAGTTTAACACCGAGCTTCAGAGTCTTGGATCTATCTTGAGCAATAACTCCCAGGCAGAACCATACCTGGCTCATCTTGCACAATGGATTCTTGGTGTTAAAAGTGAACAATATGGTTTATGAATGCCTTTAACTTGCACTATGTAAGATAGCAATTATGCCCAAGGTAGTGTGATTTTCAAGTATAGGTGTTGTTGGCACTCCACTGGGGCCGATAGTTGTGTTTGTACCGATATTTCAGAAAAATAATCCTTATTTTTCAAGTGTTCTCTACTTTTTTTCTCAATTTACTTGGTGGTAAGTAATGATTTGGCCGTCAAAGACAACGATATCTAGATACAGCCTAATCTTGTATTTTTTATCTGATTTAACTATTCTGATAGTTACTGTTAACTGTACCTGTGATGGTAAACATTCTATGGTAATTGTTAATTTATGTTTGTTAGAAAAAAGGCTTTTCAGGAGAGTTGAAAAATATCTTTAATACAAAACTAAAATGAAAAAAATGTGTGCTTGTAAAAACTGAACAGGTTACAGGTATTTGTTGTTAGAGCTATTGTCAGAATACGTTATTCTTTTTGTTACTATAAATTAGAAGAGAATTTTTATGTTACAATGTAGAGGATAACTTGATAATGTTATTAATCAGGAGATAAAGAAGTGCTTGTTACATGTTTTGTAGATGTTATTTAAGAGTCACTTTTATTTAATAAATGTTAATGAATTTTTGAAGTTATATCTAGACATATATATTATAATAGAAAAATGATTTTTTGACTATTAAATTTTGACAACTTTCTCTTACAACCTTAGGTGTCATTTTCTAAGTGATTTTCTATTTTCTTTTTTTCTCATTTTCAGTATTCAAAACAACTTAGAAGATGACACCTCATGTTGTAAGAGAAAGTTGTCAAAATTTAATAGTCAAAAAATCATTTTCCATTACAATATATGTGTATTATTCTTTTGAAGTTTATCATCAGAGTCTCTATTACGTTGTATTTCTAGATTCATTACTAAATCTATTTTTAATGAAACTTAACTTTTTATAATTTTAATTTTAATTTTAAATTTATATTTTAAAAATAAAATAATTATTTCATCCAATACATAAATATTTTTTAAAAAAGTAAAATAATAAAAATATAAAAATATTATAAATGTAATAGTATTAAAGATTAAACATGATATATTATTTAAATTCTTAACATTAAAAAAAATTAAAATCATATAATTGTCCATATAAAGTCATTTAATCTTTTTGTAATGAAAATGATTATAAAGTCTTACATCCTCAAACAATATCACTAACATTAAAAAATAACAAATCTAAAACACTATAGAGTTCATGACAATTTTAACAGTCTCTTCAAATAAAATGCAAACCAACACCCATTCGATTACAAAGTTCAAAATCTCTTCCATGGCTCATTAATTCAAACTCATTAGCAATATCTTCACAACTATCTATATATGAAGCAGCTGGAGTTGGCATCAATCCACTTATGATTTATTTGAAACATGAACGAATTATTAAAGAAATTTAAATAATCTATTCTAATGATAGATATAATAACAAATCCATATTAATAAAATCATGCTTTAATTGTCATTAACAACTTAGGTTTTAAGAAAATCACTAAACAATAGAATACAAAGAAAGAGAAGTTATTCACATGAAAAGGGAAGTCCATTAATTACTTACTAATTACAAGAGGCATGGGGGCGTGAGCTTTAACTCAAAGAAATTATATTGTGGTCATCATCTTGTTGAGAAACCAACTCTTTAAGAAATGAAAAAAAAATTATCATTAGTTAATACATATTTAATTATAATATTATTACATAATTTAAACATCAACATATCTTGGTCAACAAATTAAAGCCCTTCAAAATCATAGTCTAACAATGATGGTGAATGTCTGTCTTTTAACCAATCCTGTGTACAAATAACGCAACAGAACACAACAGAACGCAGCAGTGTCGATCAAAACGCAGCAATTCGTTCTCTAAAACAAAAACAATGAATCAAACTTAAAACTAGATAAAATGAACATAGGAGAAACGAGAAACATTGTTGGAATGGAGAAGAGAGAAGAGATTCATATATCTTGAATCAATCAACCGCAACAAAAGAAGAGAGAAAAAATTTAGGGTTCAGAGAATTGAAATGTTGGAATAGGGGATACAATTCAGATAAATTTGGATAAAAGTCTGATCCACAAAATTTAGATTTCTCACATTTTAAAATTTATAAAATTAAAATAAAAATCTGATCTAAAAAATATATAAAAAATAGATATAAAGTAAAAAGCAGAATCTATAAAGTAGATTTACAATGGACCGATTCAATTTAAAATTGGACTAGATTGGGTAAACTAATTTTTTTCCCCAGCCCTAAGTACCACACTATACAAACACCGCAACACCAACACATTCAATGCCTAAATTTATTTACAAAATGGTAAATCTGGAATTTCTAATATTATTGGAATGCAAATTGAAATTATGGGGGTTGGAGGAAGAAAGAGTCCTATGCTAGAATTCAATTTTAGTCTAGGTATTTTTTCAAATCACTTAAAAACGTGCATAATTCAGAAAAAATGTATTAATTAATTTCCGATTAATACAGAAGGGCCGGTACTTTTTTCTTTCGGTAGTTTCTTCCAGCACCCACATAAATTTCCCTTTGCACTCCCATGTAAGAAAATCCAACCCACTTTTACTCTTTTTTTTCTTTCATATCATACCATCCGAAAGTCAGTAAAAAAAAAAGACTTCCAAACTATGTAATCCAAAAGCTAAAGATAAATTTTGTAAGCCATTGTTTTCCTTTAAAAGAGGCTTTCAGATTAGACAATTAAGAAGACAAAAATACTTTGAGATTGTATAATTCGAAAACTGTGTTTTTTTTTCATAACCCTCTTCAACTTTTGGAAGTCATTTTTAACTTTCAGATTACACAGTTCATAAGTCATTTTAGCTTCTGTGTAATCTAAAATCTAAAAATGACTTTCAAAATATCCAGAAAGTATAAAATCGGAATTCTTTTATATAGAGATTTAGGAGAAATTTATGGAGGTAGAAGAACAAGTTGCCTTTTCTTTCCCTTCAGTAAGTAGAACTAGGAAAAACTGACGTTCCAAACTTGCCAAAAAAAAAAAACACTATTTACAAAGTTGATTGAACAAAATTTGCTTTGAAACCATTAAATTACCTAGTGTCATACATTGATCTTTTGATCAACTAAAATGAGTTGTTCAAATATATATATAAAAACGGTTCACTCAAGACATATACGTATACATATACATTTACATATTCCCATTTTCATCTACTGATGAATCAGATGCAGAATCATCTAATGTTGAATTTGATGTGGTCTCCAATTGACTCCCACTCTCATTATCTGAACTTCCCACTGTTCTTTCATCATGAGGATGCTTCAGGCACCAAGACATTATACTAGCTGTTAGTGTCAGAATCATTTTCTGATTCACCTGAAATATTATTCACCAACATTGTCATAAACCAATGCAAATATTTTATTAGAATATATTGATGATGTTAGATTGTTTCTTATGCTGTCCTCCAAAAATGAATCACCATTCAACAGTATGATCATGAGTGAGAATCTATGATTGGATTACAGAGCAAAAGAGCATTTGCATGCATACATTCAAATTTATCTGCTATAAAATGTCTGAGATTAACTTTTTATGCAGTAGAATGTAAAAGAAATTAGATTGTCTTCAGAATGTTATTCTGAATATCAACAAATTTATCTTGGATAGTTGTGTTGGATGGTATTATATGTAAGAATCGGTTATATTATTTACTTTCACACTACTTATGTTGACAATGTATAAAATCCTTTACACATATATACTGCATTAAGATTAGACTAAAGTAAAACAGCCAAAACTAGTTTGAAATGTTCTTTGCTATTTTTAAAGAAATACTCTAAATGTGCACTAGTATAATAATAATAATAATAATAATTTTGGTCTATGTAAAAGAAAAGCACAACATTAGGTTTGATTCAAAACTACCTCAGTGATGTCTTCAGGAAGCAGGAATATAGAACATCCAAGCTTTCTTGCAATACTGATAATGTAGGTGGCATTCATCTTTTTCTCTTGGTCTGCATGAACCATGTAATACAAATGTAAACCAAGATAAAAGACAAGGATTTTGAATGGCATACATGTCCCAAAACAACAACATTGTAATTGAAACTGAAGACATTTGAAGTTCATTCCATGTAGCAGACATGTGAAACTTCAGCTTAAGGCAATTCCATGTTTAACATAGATCAAGTCAAGAACATAAGACATATTGCACAAAACCAAAGGATATATTATTCTATCTGCCTATCAAAATTTTCAAAAATGGATGCATGATACTCAATCACAATGAAAGAAGAATGAGCTCAATATTGAAAGAGTATAGAGAAAACATAACATACCTGTTACTCCTTTTGTTACAAGACCCCAATTTACTGCTCTGTGCTGCACTGAACTTAGAAGCTCAAGGAAAAATATTCCATCTGATAAACTTTTATCCTGAAATTTTAAATTTTAATAATTAGTTAACGAACTTATTCTGTAATCATTTAAACACATGCTACAAGTCAAAAATGAAATATAGATGCAAGAATATTTACCAGAAAGGAAATATTTTGAACACTTGGCAAGGCTATATCATGTGATTTCAAAATTATGCAGTATTTGAATGTTCAGCTTAGACCACAATATTGTGAAGTTTAAAAAACTGAGGAAAGTTCGGATTCTTTAAAGAAATAAATATATCTAAAGCAGTATTTCAACCTTGTCACATTAAAATTAACATTATCAACAAAGAAAATATGGCTCAAGTGAAAGAACTAAAGGTCTGATATTTCAATACCTTAAAACTGTCCATGCGGCTTTGACTTCCGGAGCTGCTAACCTTGCTGTTGGCCCATTCTAAAATATCAACATCAGTTATCTCCTTTCCACGAGAGTGAAATCTCAAGTTCTTGAGAAGTTGTAGAATGTTGTATCGCATCAATTGCCACAAATAAGCTAAAAACAACATCAAGTAGAGTTTGGTTTAGATTCTATGTGTGAACATTGAGTTGAATGGAGTGTGTTCAATTGATTAATTGCTTCACTACAAGGTGTGTAAGTAACAAACACATAATTTGAAATCAACCTACCTAGTATTAACTTTTTATTTCCCTGCACAATGTCGTTTCCAGCAACATTTACCAGTGAAAATTTAAGCTGCTTCCCTATTTTCACAACTTGGTTGCAGTTCTCTACTTTTCTAAATGGCATCTTTATTGGAGGCTTGTTCGCAATCTTCCAATGGACAATCCCTGGTGACACCTTGTCCAGAGTCTCAAGAAGAACCCACCTAAAATGAAGCTCAAATTCTTAGCACATGACTCAGAGAAGAGAATTTCTTTGAAATATAGGATATGTGTTTGCAAAATAGTATAGAAAATAGTTTATATAGATGCCTCATATGAATAAAAAAGGAGATGTTGATCATTTCTCATTAATTCATAACTATGAAGATCACAATTTACATGAAGATAGTTTCTCCCTACACCATACACTAATAAAAAAACTCATATTTCCTGCCAATTTTGTTTTGAATCTTTTTTTTAGGAAATACTTATAAAATTTTGTTATGAAAAAAAAAATTATAGGAAATTGCTGTCAATTTTTTTTCAAAATATTTTGTATAAAACACTTTTCACTACAAATTTTGTAGGAAATACTTACAAATTTCATAATTTTGTAAGAAATAATTACCCACAAAGGAATTACCTGCCAATGAAGATTCTTAGAAAAAATAGTAGGAAAAAGTCTTTTCTTGCAAATTTTTTTAATGAATTTGCAAGAAAAATCCTATGTAATATGAAACTTTTTAGTAGTGATAATCATTCTTGGCTAATTGTACCAATGGTAGAACTCAAAACAAGTATTGACTTTATATAATAGCCAATAAGTTCAATTCAACCATTATCAACCAGATCATACTTCACTAATGTCCCACTACCTTATCTCCTTTTTTTCGTATCCATTTTGTTTCTCTTCAAAGAATGAACAGAGGAGTATGTACTTCAATTCTTCTTTTATGATGAGGAAGAACATATCTTAGAAAAATTTAAAAATCAAATGAAAAAAATTGGATAGTTTTGGATATGTATCCAGAAGTAATCAATATATGAGAAATAGAAAAAGTTAAAAATTAAATAAAAAGGATTGAATACTTTTTGGAGACATATGCTGAAGGAAATATATGAGGAGTATCCATATCCAACATGAGTGTGACTCCTATCCTTTTTCATTTTGGAATATCTATGTTTCATAAATTGAAAACAAGAAGTATGACACTGAATTGACACCTCTCTTAACCCAAAATACCGGGGAGATATAACACTAATGAGACCTGAGCCCAACCACATAAGGCATTGACACCACTCTCAATTCAAAACCTTAAGGCAATAAATTTATGAATCTTTATCCTTATATAGTACTCTACTTTCTCATTTCTAACCAATGTGGAACTTAGACTCACACTTGGATTCCTAACAATTTCTGCATACCGAGATAATTTCAACAAAAAAGGAATTGCAATTATCATACTAATTAACTAATACATGAACTGTTGAGTGAATACAAATTATAATAAAGTAAAAATTACTCCATCTAGTTTCAATTCTATACAAGAGTTTTTAACAGAACCAGTTCAAGAATATATATATATATATATATATATATATATATATATATATATATATATATATATATATATATAAATTTATAAAAAAAATAAAATAAAAATATATATATATATATATATATATATATATATATATATATATATATATATATATATATATATATATATATATATATATGACATAAACAAGAGAACTTGTAAAAATGCAAAAGATATTGTAC
>Ga0214544_1000629_pt1 | contig 66753 bp, 41 predicted proteins | sample CNSS3metaG_FD_160074 | JGI IMG/M metagenome (GOLD analysis project Ga0214544, IMG submission 160074) | Root nodule microbial communities from cowpea collected in UCLA plant growth center, Los Angeles, California, USA - CNSS3 | ecosystem: Host-associated > Plants > Roots > Nodule | place: USA... | reverse complement strand
ATTCAAGAGTCCTGCAGCAATTCCCGCAAAGTCCATCAAGTTTGGTAGGATAGCATGTGCCAAATATATAATTGAAATGTACAATAGTATTGATTAGAACATGTATGTTGATTACAAAAGATTTGTAATTGTCTTTTAAATGAATTTGAATTGTAGATGTGTTTTAAAATATTTTGTTCTGGTCTATTCTGGTATGTGCTGGGTGCTGAATAAAATTTGCAGGTTTAAATGTGGGAATAACACCAAATCAAAAACTGCATTAAAAAAAACAGCGTATTAGGCCTCGGTTCATACCAGAACTGAAGCAAAAAGCTTACTTTTGGCCCCGGGTGCAACCAAAACCGAGGCCAAAAGGGTATCGAATTTAAAAAAAAAAAAAAGAAGCTCATATGGCCTCGGGTGGCACAGAAAACCGAGGCCAAAAGGCGGGCTTTATGGCCTCGGGTTCCTCTGAACCGAGGCAGAAGGTCACTCTATGGCTTCGATTCTTAACCGAGGCCAAAAGCTATGCTCTTTTGGCCTCGCCCCAATATGCTTCGGTTCCCGAACCGATGCAGAATATGATAAAAAATCGCTGTCAAAGGCCCTTCCTGCACTGATGACATCTCATTCTTTTAACCACTTACAAATTTCATTAATTCATTTCGAAAAAAAATAATTAATTAGTTAATTTCAACAATAGTTATAAAAAATTTGCATCTCGTTATCCTTCTTTATTTTTCGTAATTTAACTATTAAATTTTAAAAAAATACAAATAAAGGTCACTACAATATATATTTCATTGGAATCCAAGTTTCCAAAAAATATATGTATACAAAAATTTAGAAAATAAATGTACATATATACATTTTGCATTTTTTTTTCACTACAGTCTACATTATCAAATGATATAGTATAAAATACGATCATAATGATTATATTACATCGTATATAGAAGAATTTTTAAACATTCACATTACATCATATACATATAAAACAAGTCATACATATATTAATCAAATCACATTCTTAACATAACTTATACATAACAAATTACATCTTTCAAAAAAATTATATTAAATAAATTTTACTGAGGATTAATATTTGACTAATCAAATGTAACATCCTATTTTAAGAGCTTAAAACAAATAAAATAGAACGTTTCATCATGATATTCAAAATAAGTACTTCAGCGTATAAAATATATTAATACAGTCTTACAAAAAATAGGACTACAAAGATATATCATTTATACAATCAAACTAAACCAAAAAACTCTATACAAAAACTAAAACATAACAATCAATAATTGCAAGGGTAAGCTAACCGAAAAGAAGTACACATATTTATATTCACAACATACTACACCATTTTATTATCACAATAGATATATTTACGATCATCAGACTAAATCCTACACATATCCCTATACTCTTCTAGACTCAATTATTTGGATACATGTCTTTGACATAGGAGATCACTAGAGGCGTGCACTTGTAATAGTATTTATGCTTTGTAGAGCCATAAACATAAACAAAGGGGTTATCACCCTACTACTCACAAGGTACCTTTCGCACAAAGGACCAAAAATATCTAGTGACTAGAACCTCCTACTCTATTTGAGTGTGAATGGTTATTAGAGTATCAGGATACCTCCTTACCGCCTTCCCTATGTCAATGCATACACTAATAATATTGTCACCAAGAATTTCCCTTAAAACTTTTTCAATATCATAACTTCACATGCTCTCACATCATTCCATACCAATCATCGTCTTACATACTCTCAACAACATTTTCACTTCAAATTACAATAATCAAAACCATAAAATATGCTTAGCACAAATTACAGATCATTAAAAAAAAGCTAAACAGGAAAACATGCAAAACAAGGCATTTGGCGTTCAACACCATTTGCCTCGCAAAAAATGGCGCTCAGTGCCAGCATGCCACTGCTCATCGCCCTAGAGCCAAAATGCTCCTAAACCTGCAGTGGTCACTACTGCTCAACACCTATCAATTCACATTTTGTGGCGCTTAATGATGAAAACTATTGCTCAACGCCATACCAGATCGCAACACTTTCAATTTTGGGTTTTTGAGCAATCTGGACATGTTTCATAGTTCAAATTAGTACTTCTACTTTAGGTAATGGTCGAAAAAGTTTTTAAATCATAGTAAATGGTACCAATTTGATCAACGACTCAGATTCCACTTTCCTCAATTACCACCAAATCAAACAAGTAAATAGATCCAAATGATCAAGCACAAATTCAACATACCACAAACGTAGACACCAATATATTTACCATAACTTAATCATCATATATAGTTAAACCACAAACATGCAATATCAAACTCACCCATTCTAAAAACCAAAATGCTTCTAACTTCACAAGATGTTCTATCTACACATAGAAACATCACAAGAATGATCAAGACATATCGTTATGATTACTGATTAGTATACACCCATACAAAAGACTAAAAAGACATGCAAGCAAAAAAAACCTCACATGCAACTGAAAATAGAAGAATAAAAAAAAGGGGTTGAAACTTAAATTATGCGTACAGAGAAACTGATCGGTCCAAAATTGAAGAGCTCGCTATGATGATCACTCCTATGGTCTCACATCTTCAATCAGGCAAACTAAGAACGAGAATTCTAAGAGAGAAGTCAAAGAACTTTAGAAAAGTGGTTTCTAGAGAGATAATGTGTTTTAAAATCATGAAACCTACTTATTAACAAAAATATTTATACTAAAACCTTTTAATATTAAAATAATCAAGTTTCACTGTATTTAAACCATTATCACTTCTAAAATATCATTTTCTAGGATTTTACATCAAAAGTATAATACAAAGTATTTCATTTATATACTTTTGTAATAACTTGATGCACAAACTGTCTTTACGTTCTCACTAAAGTCTTAATTTATATAATTAAATTATTAACAAAAAATAAATATATGAAATTACTTTCTTTAATGAGTTTTGTTCTTAATGCTACAACTCTTGGGACAACAATATTATCCTAAGTATCCTTACTACACACTTATAAAAGGACAACATGTCTATGATGTTGATCACTTTTGCATGGACCTATTTAATTATTTAAGAGTTGAAGTGGTATAATTGAGATGAAACATGAATATTTTACGTTTAAGTTAAAGCTTACACTACGAGAAAAACGTAAAGAAATGTCCTAGTAAAACCCCCACAAATAGCAAAATATGGACGCTTATGTGTCAACTTAGTGTGGGGAAGGGGCCCTTCCTTAAAGCATGGTGACTAATTCATTTTAGTGAGGGCCAACACATCCATCTCACAAAACTTACAATCAAACCCATGCTTCATTCGTTGGCATCCATTTTATTTTAAAAATTATATATTAGTAGTAGTGAGGGCTAAGCCCTCGCTAAGGTTTTATCTTTTAAAATATATTGTTATTTTGCGTGGGTTAAGCCCTTGCTAAAAATTTATTTTTAAGAAATTATTATTAGTTGTGCGGATTGTTCTACATATTTTATTTTTATAAAAAAGTACTTTTACTAGCATAGGTTAGACCCTCATTTAACAATTAAATAATTTAATTTTTAATATATGATTCACGTTATATTCCTTCTTGGTTTTTCTTTTCCCGACACGGTACCAGAGGGGTACTTTCATCTTTTCTAATCAACTATTATAAATTATAGGGTAATATATCGACATAGAACTTAACCCATAAGACAATATACATCAAACACCAGAAAGAACACTAAAAGACTTGTGTAATTACAAATTACTTGAATAAAAAATAGGTTTGCTATTGGTGTATCATCGCAATATAGGCTTAAAATTTTAACATGAATATTTGACGATACAAAACAACTACATCAGATCATAATGATCCCATCAAGTGGTTACTATATTTGCATTCCTCTTTTTATTGCATTGCATACTAATTCAATATCAGGTACCATTTCTTTTCAATACAGTAGTAACCGGTAAAAAAAATTGTAGACACGTACATAATATGATTACAAAGATGAAAGGAACCAATTTATTCATTCCAGGCAAGAAAGATGTTAATAAAAAATAGATTACCAACACTAATGTCTCTATTTCAAGTTTGTAAGTTGGTTTGTAAAACAATCATGTTAATGGTTAACAACATGAAGAACAAAAGTACCCATATGGAAGGTAAAGCCCATTTGTACTTCTTGACACTAAGAATGAGATTATTGTGAGTATTGAAATGGGTAATTAGCCAAGAAGGGGGTTGAATTAACTTATTAAAAACTTTTATTACTTTTGGAAACTTAAAACACTTTTAAATTGAATCAAATCAACACGAGATAAGAATGCAACTGCTACTGGACTGCACACTTTCAATCGATTAAAAACATGGACAACAAGTTGATTTCATTAAACAGTTAACAGTACAATGTAAATCAACATATCAAAAATATTAAAATAGTTGATTGACATACTAGGAATTCTGCAGCATTTCAAATTTATAGTTTAAACCAAAAACAACATGAAAGACTTATCAAGATTGATTCAAATAAGCAATGCAGATATGAACCAGGCCTTAGGTTGTGCCAAAACACAAAAGAACTGTAAAAAAATTGCGCAATTCAAATTTCTTGAAACTTTAAAGTACAAATCAAGAGAGAATGGATAGAGAGAAGAAGAAGGACACAAAGTTTTTTATACTAGTTCACTCAAATATGAGCTACATCCAGTTTGTCAACGCAACCCGAGCCTAACTTGCACTATTTCAAAAAGATTTAAACAATCCACAAGATTACACTTTCAAAATAAGCAAAAATACAAACCAAAAATCTTGAATCCCACAAGAATCCCAACAAGCATAACAAGATCACAGTTGCAGACCTGGAAAACCACTAAGTAACACCTAGAAACTTGAGAAAGATCAAATGATCCCTTGCCAACCAAACCTCTTTCTCCAAGTTTCTAAAACAAGCAAAATTGCTCCAAGAAATATCAAAGATCAAAGATCAATCACCAATGGTTGCACTTTTGTATGATATATATATATATATATATATATATATATATATATATATATATATATATATATATATCGAGAGAGAGAGAGAGAGAGAGAGAGTTTTTCCCATAATTTAGAGTGATTTTGTGCTCAAAATGGCAAGTCTTTTGTCTCTCTCTAAAAAAATAGAACTTACAATCAATCTGTTAGCATATTCAACAAGTTGATTTTTTCCATTCAATCTATTGATTTCACTTAACTTAAGTTAAATCAGCTGATTAAAAAATAATTCAACTAATTGAATATGTAACACATAAAGCTACTACAGTAAACCATTTAACCTCTTAAAAACCAATTCAATAGGTTAAAAGACACCAACCAGACCCTAGACATCTATGCAATGTGAAATGGTCTACACTATGAGCATCAATCTTCAAGTTTTGTGTTCTTCATGTGAAACTCAAATTTAGCACACACTCCAAGTTTGATCAACACGTGAATCTTCAAGTCTTCAAATCTTCATCAATTTACCATAGCTTCATCACGTCCCAATGCAATGACTTCATGTATCTTCATCAAATCTTTAAGCATCAAATCATCAAACCATTTGTGCTAACAATTATGGCAATTAGATGATACATATGTAGGCTAATTACCCAATTGAAGATAAAAAATGCACAAAGTGGGGTATTTTTTGTGTTGCAATAATGTATTTTGTGTGCATGTGTAAATTTTGAAGGATCATGTGACGTCCCTTCCCAAATAACTAATAATCTTATTTTTCTTTAATTATTATTTAAGAGATAACTATATTATACTAAAAATATAAACTTAAAGAGAAGTTCATGCGTTTCCTTCATTGTCTAACATAATTAATGTAATCGTTATTATTTTATCATAAAACATAGGTGTAGCATTAAGAACATAATTAGATATATGCCTATATATTACAATGTTACACCAAACAATTTATAACAATCTTATATATTTTACAATATTTTCCACGTCCTATGTTTTACATCTTAGATTTTTCTAATACTAGGAGGAGAAGGTATTTTATTTATTTGCCATCCCTTCTTTATCTAACAACACTTTTACAAATCCTCAAGCATAGTTGGCGACATTTTACAAGAGACCATTATTGGTCATTCTAAAAAGAGTAGGGCATCTTAGATAGTCATAAGTGTTGAGAAACATGTCCCTTAAAAGGTTACAAAATTATTAACAACATTAGACTGCCAGCTCGTTCATGGAAAAGCGGCAATAATTTATGTTGTAAAAGAGTTTAGAACGTTTGGTGCTTCCATCTTTATTGTGAGATTTTCAAATTTTATTTTTCATACACAAACAACAAAGCAAGGAAGTGAGATGAATATCATGTAAAATTACAAGATATCTAAATAAAATAAAATAAAAATAAAAACTCTTTCAAATCCATGAACTTGATTTTTATCATACTTTATAAAGACTTGAATTAATTTTTTAGTGACTAGTTAGGATAAATGAGTTCCATCATGGCCAACAAGGTAATCCAAGAACATTTCATCTTGAGTAAAACTTACTCATTTAAATCCTCAAAGTCACACCTGCAACTACAATAATGAAATCTTTATTGATCATAAGTTTTATCGTTTTACAATAATTATTATTACATTTATTTGTTATAAATAATTAATGTTTAACACAAAATCATATAATTGTTAAATAAATAAATAGGACAAGTAACAGGAGATAAATATAAATAAATAAGCAAGATCAATACGTAACTAGGCGTAAATATAAATTAAATAAATAAGAACTGAAAATAAATTGTAAATTAAATAAATGGACCAATACATAACTAGAGGTAAATATAAATTAGAATGAGATTAGGGACACCTCACTTAATATAAATATATAAATAAAAATAATTATGAACTAATAATAAATAATAAAATAAAAAGATAAAATAATAGATGTCTCATTCTCTTAACTTTGTTACTCTGGAAGATATATCGAAATTATATTGAAAGCTTCAACATACTCTACTTTTTTTTCTCTATTTCACATTCGTTACACTTACCGCCTATCTTTATTTATTTTTTGCTTCACCTCCCCCACCTTTATTTATAATAGCCATTGTAATCATTAAATTTAGTTTAATTTTAACTAGATTCCTTTACCTTGTGTTTGAATAAAGCATTTCAACAATTCTAAGAAATTGAAATACATTGCATTTGAAATTCTTGCAATTGAATTCCCTTCATTTTATAAATAATTTGTTTGGATAAAATAATTGAAATACCTTACATTTCAATCTCTTGTTTGGATAAAATAATTGAATTTCTCATATAAGATAAAATTTCATTTTAATAATATTTATTTAATATATAATTTTTGAAATTAAATTTAACAAATATAATTGTAACCTTAAAATATTTAAATTCGACCAAATTTTGATCGAGCTGACTTGACCAAATTCAGCCAAATTTTAGTTGATGTAAACTCAGTCCAATTCAGCCAAATTTAGGTCGGAGCCAACTCAGTCACATTTTGCCAAATTTTGGCCAGTGCAGACTACACCAAATTTTTACAAATTTCAATCGAAGTCAACTCGGCCAAATTTGGATGAATTTCAAAATTTGGACGGCTCGTTTGGGTTGTCGGGATCGTCTGGTTCATCAAGCTCCCAACCCATTTGGGTCATCGGGCCTTCCCAACCTGCCTTGGTTGTCGGGCCCGCCCGACCTGTTTGCGTTGTCGGGCCTGTCCAGCCCGTGTGGGTCATCAAGCTTGCCGACCTGTTTGGGTCGTCAGGCCTGCCTGGCTCGTTTTGGTAGTTGGGCCCGCCCAGCCTGTTTGTGTCGTCAGGTCTGCTTAGTCTATCTGGATTGTATGGTCGGCCTAGTCCCTATGGATCGTCAAACCGGCCTGGTCTGTCTAGGTCATTTGGGTCGTCTAGGAATTCCATAAATTAAACAATGAGGAATTCCACAAATTGCGGAATTTCAATTTCCTTCCTTTTTGAGTTGATTTTAAATTCTACTATTTTAGTGATTTGAAATATCTTCTTAAAATTCATCAATTTTAATTTTCTTTTAATTTCCTCATCCAAACAAGTTATTTTACTCCAAAGAAATTCAAATTCTCCAAATAAATGAATTACTCTCTTAAATTGCTTCATCCAAACACACCATTAAACATTGTTCTAATTACATTGATTATAGACTTCTCATTCTAAATATTTTTTATGATTGTCCAAGGGGATAAGGTATGTAATTTAACATTTATAACCATACGTAGCCGTTACTTATTATATTATAATAACATTTTAATGGATTGTTTCGTAAGTTCTTCCTTTTTTTATATATTTATATAAGGTAATATATAAGGTTTTCCCTCATGGCCCTATTCTTATTTACCTATGATCCAAAATATTCTGGTTTGTTGTTTTGGTTGTTTTAAAAGTCTTCCAAAAATCTACACTTGTGAATAAACGTAGGAAAATTAGAAATTTCTAGTATTCTTTTTGTTTTCCTCATTCAGGCCTAAGTTCATTTTCAAACTTTATACACTTCATCCTCTCCTTTGGGTAATAAAATAAAATAGATTATTTCCTAATTCTTAAATCTTGGAAGCATATTCTCCTACTGCCATACTTCCTTGTTTCAATTGCATACACTTTATTTCTTTTGCTCTCCTCACACATATCATTAGGAAAATATTTTTCTAAAAAAATTATTTTAAATATTTCCCAAGTACTAATTATTATCCCTCCTTCAAGTAATCTCCCGGTACTATTCCACCAACATTTATCTTCTCCAACCAACATAAACAAAACAAAATTTACCTTTTGGTTGTCAGCACAATTCATAACTTGAAATATTTTTTTTCCATTTCCTTAATCCATAATTCAATTTTTTTTGGGTCATATCCTCTGAAAGATTGTGGAGGTTTGTTTCTCCTAAATTCAGCCAAACCTTGTGACCTAGGGGTTCCTTCGAGCCTTTGATTCCTTAATAGAGACATAGTTATGTCTCGATAGCTTGTACTACTTCAATTCATTATTCCTCTTATTGTTTGCCATCGGCAATTGTATGATTTAGTACTTGTAAAAATAAAATCTTTTGATGACCATATTCCATAGGTCTATCATGAAATGTTGCTTTGATAGATGATACATCTGCAATAAACACAAATCTCGCACTATGGAGGGACATTCCAGTCAATATCATCATAAGGCTTGGGCCAAACTATAAAATGTCAAAATTGTCTAAAGGGAGGAAAAGGTGACAAGATTAGTACTAAAGATAGCATCTCTGAAAAGATCAATACAAAAAGCATTATATGAGCAACCTTTGCATCCAAGGACACAATGCCAAGATTTTGGGATAAAAATGTTAGCACAAGTGACCTTAGTGCATGGATTTGATGAAGCTAGTACATGAGATCATGTGTGATTAATGAAGTCTTAATGAAGAGTTGAAGATTGGACTTAATTCATAGACTAGATGACATCATATAAGTGTTATTTTGTCTTGTGTTTGTCCTTTTCAATATGTTAAAAAGGGTTTTAACATGTTAAAAGGTTTGTTGCATATAGTTTTGGTATGAATGTACTCAATCAGTTGAAATGTTATACAATCGACTAATTTCACTTAAGTCAAGTAAAATCAACAAATTATATTGACAAATCATCTTGTTGAATTCACTTATGATCAAGCTATATTAGCTGGTTTTTCAGAGAATGGAGAAACTACTATGATTTTTTAGCATGAAAACAGTGAAACCAATTTGGAAAACCCTCTCTGGATTACACAGTGCGCAGATCGTGGGTGAAGATCTTTGAATCTTGGAGCAAGTTTTACATGGCTTTGAAGCTTGAAGGACACATTTAGGTTGGCTAGGGAGAGCCACTACCAAGGTTTGGTTGTTCCTTTGCTTCTGACTATTTCCTAGTGTGATTTCAGGTCTACAAGTGAGATGTTGTTATGCAGGGGTTGAGATTCTTGTAAGATTCAAGAATCTTGGTGTTTTTATTATATTTAAAAGTGTAATCTTTGAGGGATTGTGTAATTATTTTGATATAATGTATTATCAAGCTCAAGTTGTTCTGATAAAGTGGATGTAGCTCATAATTGAGAAAACCATTATAAAAAAGCAATGTATGATTATATCCTTCTTATCTTGTTCTTCATTTAAATCTCAAGAAAATCTATTTAATCGATCTTTATAAGGATTTCATGTGTTTCAATGTAATCTGGTGGTGCAACAAAGTTTGATATATTAATTGGAATCAATCTTATATGATAGAGCATGTTATTTGAGTGAGTTTGGTGATTTGCGCTTTTCTACAGAATTTTCCATAATATCAATTAGTTGATTTTATTTTTTAATCTATTGAATCATATTGTATGAACAAATTAATCTATTATTTTGTTTTTCAATTGACTAAAATGTGTGCTCTTGACGGTTGTCTCGACCATGGGTGCTACAACGATGACCTTGGCCCAGAGGAGAGAATATGACAATGAACATTGGTGCTTCACTTGGGTAGCTCTCACATGGGTGAAAGATGGAGAAAAAGAAACCCTAAACTAGATTGAACGCTTTAACAACCCTATGTTTGTGTTGTGTGTTTACATATAAAAATAAATAAAAAAACACTTTCTATATCGATTATAACTAATACCGATATAGAAACTTTTTTCTTTATAATAAAAACATCATCGTGTCCACTTTCTATATCGGTTATAATTGGTTATAACTAGAACTATTATAAAAAAATTGTTTTTCTTTTACAAAAATATTACCGTACTCACTTTCTATTCCGATTATAATAACAACCGTTACAAAAAGTGTTAACTTGTTTATAATTTTGTCACCAAATCACTTATTGTATAGGTTGGATTTCAACCAATATAAAAACCCGCTATAAAAATCAATTTTTGCAATAGAGTTGTAAAACCATCTTTGTTGCATATTTCTATACATTTTGTATTAATACATGTTTATTTTTATGATAAAAATTCATAATTTAAATCACAAACTTATAACTTTTTATTTAAAAAAGCTACAAAATCGTGGATGAGATTTATTAAACAACTAACAAACTTATACAGTTATGATGTTTTTTCATAAATTTAATCAAAAGATAAAAGAAGTGTTATTATGAATACTTGAGAAAGAGACGTAAAATAAAATCAAATTATCTTAAAAACAACATTAAAAGAAAATATTACCAATTTTAATTATTCCATCTTTTAAGAAATAAATAATTTCTTAAAGTCACTTTTTCTTAAACAATTTGATATCTAAATATGTAAATACAAAAGATACAAGTATAACGTATAACATTTATGATGTTCCATAAATACTAATTAACCGCAATGAATAGTCTTATTAAATGATTATATAAACTATTTACTAATACCACATCCATGCATTTAATGTTCCACAGTTCACGAATATAAAAACAGAGAATCACAGATCATTCACAACTTTAAAGCACTTTACACACATTATATATATACAGAAGAAGAAAACCCTTGAAGGACCCTATCCTATTTCCCTCCTCTTCTGTCCCTTTCTCTTTCTCTTCTTTCTCTCATTCTTCATCATGAAGTTCCAAGACACTGAGAACACCACCATCACCCCAAAGCACATGATCCCAAAACTCACCTTGCTAGCAATCATGGTGATCCTAACACTTGCCATAACCCCTTTATGGTACCCTTTTTGCAGTTACCATTCATCATCACTCTTGAAGATGAAACAGAACAACAAAAACCATATTCATGATGATGATGATGATCAGAAGCTTCCCTCAACCTATGTGGAGAAGTGTGACATTTTCACAGGGGAGTGGGTGCCAAACCCTAGGGCACCCTCATACACAAACAAGACTTGTTGGGCCATTCATGAACACCAGAACTGCATGAAGTATGGGAGACCAGATTCTGAGTTCATGAAGTGGAGATGGAAGCCAAATGAGTGTGAACTTCCCATTTTCAACCCTTTTCAGTTTCTTGAAATTGTTAAGGGCAAATCCATGGCCTTTGTTGGTGACTCTGTGGGAAGGAATCAGATGCAGTCCATGATTTGTCTCCTTTCTAGGGTAAGTACAAATACCACCATCACCCTCTTCTTTTATCATTCATCTACCTGCAAATTTTTTTAAATTCTGCTTCCACCATTATTTTTATATATATAAATATTACAAAAATATAATTATAACATGCACACAAATTATCACCAGGTTTCATGTTATCCTGTTAAAAGATAATTTATTCATAATTTATGGTATATTTTAGCATTTCAATGTTTTGGATGTTCAATTATTTGCAAGGATTAAAATCATTAATATATTGTTATATTAGTTGAGATTATATTTCCATTGATGTGATGTGATGGTTCAGCATTATTATATGCTAACTATTTGTATTTGTTTGTATAGGTAATAGCTTATTAAAACCATAAAAATCTTGTAAATTATAAAAAGGAAATTGTGTTTTGTTTTGTTTTTTTATTTTATGTAGTGAGTATAATATATATAAACTTTATCTGATAAAAAATATCTTGTGTAAGAGTGAGTGTGTCACATTTCTTCACATCCCATTATTATTTATCATAAGTGTTGTTGTTTTCCCATTTGCTTTTTGTATATTTGATTATTTATTTATTTATTTATTTATTTTGAGGGTATTGCTTTGGAGTTACGTAATTAGGTATCGGATTACGTTACAAGCTTAAACCTTTTTCTTTAACCAAAGTTTAAAGCCAAAAATGCCTTCATTCAATTAAACTCTTCTTCTCCTTTTTGTGCCTATTGGATTTTCATTCTAGTGAAAAGCACTCATTATTCTTCTATGTGAAGTATCAAAAAGGTTCATGTCCCAATAATTTTATTTTTATCTTTTTAGTATTAATTAAATATGTTGACTCCTAGAACATTATTCTAATACCTATTTAATAATGAAAAGGGTTATGTTAATTTTGAATATTATTGTTTATAAAGGGTAATTAATTAAGAGACAGAAAATGATGATGCATGCCAAAAGGAATCGAATCTTTTGGTCTGAAAACTCTGCTCACATGAAACAGAGTGTAGTGTAGTCAGTGTTTCTTCATTATATGAGTTCTTGCTTTTGTCTACTTTTCAGTTCCCACAGATTTTATTTTTTATTTTCTTACATTTTTTATTTTTTATTTTTATATTTTGATGCACACTTTACAATAAGATGTACACTTTTCCAAAACACTCGTGACCTGACAGGATTATTTATTACTTTCTTCGTTTTAAAATAACAATTTTTTATTTTAAAATAATAGGCTTTTAGTTTTTTTAAACCTTTAACATTACTCTTCAATTAAAAATATTGGATACAGTGCTAGTAGTATATTAAAAGACTCAAGAACAGTGTATTTAACTGATAAAATATTCGTTTTTAATTTCTTACTAAATTATTCTTCTTTTATGGAAATGCATCACATGTATAATTCTTTTCCTAAAATAAATAATCTCTTTTCAACCTTCCATTTATAAAGAAAGGAACTATATCATACATTTTCAAAATAAGAGATCACTAACAAAAGATTGTTAATTGTTTAGAAGAAAAGACTAAATATTTTCTTATTGAAAAAATAAAATAAGACACATGCAAAAATATTTTAAAAATACACATTGTATTTGCTTATAAACTTACTTTTTTCATTTTATTCGATTTCAATTTTTTTTTGTGTTATTTTAATATATTTTTTATATACATTGTATTTTAAAGACAAACATAATAAAATAAACAGCAACAAAAACTCAGTAAAAAAATTCAGATAAGTCAAATTTTATTTTATTGACCTCCAATATGAGATGACATTATTAATCAATATAATCAAGATTTAATTAATTCACCTAATCCATCCCATAAGTCTACAACAAATAATAATAATAATTGAATTTTAGCAAAGCTAATTGAGTTAGTATAAATGGTTGAAACGTCACAATTAGAAGATGTAACATAAAGAAAGAAAAAACAAAATTCCACTGCATTAGTGCAGATTAATGTAGCTTTCATAATCCTCTGCTACCTATTATTTCTCTTTTGGTATATTCCACAAGTTTTGTCTAAAACATTGATTTTATAATTGTGAAAGTTCAACAAGTTACATAACTCTCATAAACATAAAATTTCTCAATTGAGAAGAGATTTTTCTATAAACAATGTTTTTTCTATTTTAAACAAGTATATATTAAAATAATACTCTTAACAAAAGTCTTGTTAATTTTACTAAGAATACTTATAATTAAGGACTTTGGATTCTTAATTAGAGATTTTGATTAAATATTCTTAGAAATATTATTGTCATAAATATCACTATACCTGCCAGCAAGCTGTGTCATAAATTGTCTTTGACCTGTTAACCAATTTTGAATGGGACATATATATTATATTAAGGTTTGGATTAGACAATAGTCGGTGAGATTGTAAAAATTTAAAATCATGATTTTCTATAATAAAAATGATTGTTACATTGTTATTATTATTAGTGTGTTTTGAAATATTAACTAAAATATCATGAAAAAGAAAAATTATAATTATATATTGTTTAATAATCACTAAAAACGATCAACATTTAAAGTTAATTTTCTATGTATTCCATTTTAAATGACATATATTTGCAAAAAGAAAATTATTTATTCATTTCTCATTTTTAAAATTATTAATTCACACATGTAATAGTGATTTATTCTCTATGATAAAGTGGTTTGGAGTTTGGGGTTTGATTTGATAATATCAGTTTTTACATGAAAATTAGAAGAGGGATATTTATTAGTATTATGGTTAAAAAATAAAAAAATTAACTTAAAAATAATGTTATTAATTATGTCCTTACGGTTGACTTGAGAAAAATAGAAATCTTTATAATTATTTTATTAAAATTAAAACAAATTATTGCCTTTTTTTTATACACACAAGAAAAAATATTAAAAGAGTAGGTGCTCTGTATGCTTTACCAATAAAAAGGGTTATAATTTGGGTCCAATATTATCTATTAGTATTATTTATTCTTCTTATTTCTCACTTTAGAAAATTTAAATAAAATTTTTGTTAAATTTATAATATTATTAATCATAAAAAAGAAAACACAAGGCAACCTAAAAGTGAAGTAGTTGTTGACTAATCTACCAAAGGAAGATTCATATTGTTGTTTGAAAAATCCAACTAACAAACTCCTTTGGGCTTAAGTTGTTGTTTGTTTGTGAAAATTGAATAATTGCTTTTGGAATCCAAGATGACAAACACATACTATGGGCCCTTTAATTATTTAAGTGGATAACTATGCTAAGAAATTTAGAGTCATAATTCACAAAAAAATAAAAAACATAATATTATTATTATTTGTGATTATTACCTAATTGTCTGTTGCAATAAATTGGTATATTTATATTATATAGACAATAAAAAGGAATTATTCCGTTATTGTTTTAGTTCTATTTCCTCCTAAATTATTTTAAGTTAAAATACTTTTTTTTTTCTAATTTTCGTCAAATTTTGTCAAATAAGTTCTGATTTTATTTTTATATTCAAATAAATTCAAATTTTCATCAATTTTATTCAGTTGAATTTTTTTTGTTAATACTGTTTAAATCATTAACGACCATGAACAGTGATTGTCACATGTCATTTCGTGATTTTATTTTTTATTTTTAAATGTCCACGTGTTAACCCAGTAGCGTACCACGTATCAAAATCAATGTTTTATATTCAATTTGGTCCCAATATTTGTTATTTTTGTTCAATTTAGTCCCAACTTTTGTAAACATTAACCAATTTTGTCCGCCTCCAAATTGAAACCAAATTTAATTTTTATATTAAAATTTACATTTTTTATTAAATATTTTTATATGTAATATATTAAAATTCATATCATTATAACTTTGATATAAAAATTAAATTTTGTCACATCTTCGATAGGGACAAAATTGGTCCATTTAAAACAAAATTAGGATTAAATTGAAAAAAAAAATAACAAATATAAAGATCAAATTGAATATAGAATATTGAATTTGACACGTAGCACGTTGCTTATTGACATGTAGACATTTTAAAAAAATTGAAAAAATTAAAAAAATCACCGACACGTGACACGTGACCGTCACTGTTCATGGTCATTAATGATTTAAACAGTGTTAGCAAAAAAGACTCAATCGAACAAAATTGATGAAAATTGAGATTTATTTGAACACAAAAACAAAATTAGAACTTATTTGACAAAACTTGACGAAACAAATGGAGAGAAAAAAAGTATTTTAACGTTATTTTATTTTAGAATGTTGAGGAAACATATATTACTCTTTCTTTTTCTTTTTCAATTTTATGCTTTTTCATTCTACCCTTCTCGATAGTTTGTTTGTAAGAAAGGGCGTTTTAGGAACTAGTTACTAAAGTGTATAACAGAAAGATTAATTAGATCTTATCATTAATTTCTTAAATTTTACGAAAATATTAACTTTAATTTTTGTGCCTGCAATAGAAAACGTCAATTAATTTAAAATAGGAGTAAATAAAGGGATATTATGATATAGATTAAGTTCTCCTTTATTTATTTATTTAATCTCATTATTTATTATAATTATTACTACTTTATTTTCTTCTTTTCAATCAAACAAAAATGTGGTAGGCCTTCAGCATTTTTCCTATATATTAATTATTATTATTATTAGCTGTCAAATTCTCTTTTCGTTATCAAATGAATATATATAATTATCTATGGGCTGGATTATTCGATTATGTTATACGCATGCACCTTACTGGGACAGAATATTTTGGCTCGAATTGCAATGATTATGAATGTGATGTTACTTTCTAATTTTTGGGCTAAGTTTAGAAAATCAAGTTTCAGTACATAGTACATTCTACATACATTACATACAAATAGACATGGTCATTCCATTTATAGAAATTTCCGGTAAAAATTATTCATATCTTTGTTATACTCAAATGGAATATTATCACATGATTAACCAATTCATGAAAAATAGTTAAAGTAAAAAAAAAAAAAATATATATATATATATATATATATATATATATATAAAAGGGTTTACATTTTCCTAGTAGATAATCTAATCGAAAGATTAATGAAATAAATTATTGGAGGAACTCAACTAATATAGTAACAAAAAACTAATAAATATTATAAATTCATCCCTGTATGAAACACACCTAACATATTACATGTGTTGTTTAAATTAGTTTGTGTTGAACCTTTTCAAACGCAGAGAAATATAAGGGTTGTAAAAAGATAACTAAATTAATACTTGATTGGAGACATGAATATTATATAGCAACATCTTTTCTGTGAGATCAAACAATAATAATTACATTGTCTAAATTATATGATGATAAACCCATTTAAATTTATGAAAACAATGTAATCAAAGTTTCTCCATAATATTTGCTATGACTAAAATATTATATTATATTTTCAATTTGTAGCTGTTTTTAAGGTTGTATCTTACAATTTAAAATATTAAAGTTAATTATCATAATAAAATTTATTGAATCTGTGAGAAGTGGACTTTATGTCTAACTCAATCCTATAAAATTGGGTGAGGTTTGCACCTACTTATATATTATGAAATTGTCTTATCTCTGATCGATGCAGGACCTGTAATAGAATCTATTGTATTATATTTATTTTCACTTCACTGACAAACTTTTGTTTTTTAATTATTTTCAAATATTTAAATTATAAAATTTACTATCGTTAAATTTAAGCTTTCTGGATGCTTCCTCAGGTAGAATGGCCAATAGATGTATCATACACAAGTGATGAGTACTTCAAGAGATGGAAGTACCCTAGTTACAACTTCACCATGGCCACATTTTGGACACCCCATCTAGTAAGATCCAGTGTGGGTGACCCAAATGGTCCAAGCAACACTGGTCTTTTCAACCTCTACCTTGATGAGCATGATGAGAAGTGGACCACAGAGGTTGAGGGATTTGACTACATCATTCTTGATGGAGGGCACTGGTTCTACAGACCAATGGTGTTCTATGAGAGAAAAAAGGTTGTTGGGTGCCATTTTTGTCTGTTGGAAAACGTCCCTGACTTGACCATGTTCTATGGGTACAGAAGGGCTTTCAGGACTGCCTTTAAGGCCATCAATAGTTTGGAAGAGTTTAAGGGCACAGTTTTTCTTAGGACATTTGCACCATCTCATTTTGAGAATGGGATATGGAATCAAGGTGGGAACTGTGTGAGGACCAAGCCATTTAGGAGTAATGAGAGTGTTTTAGAGGGCACAAATTTGGAGCTTTATATGATCCAGTTGGAGGAGTTTAAGAAAGCTGAAAAAGAAGGGAGAAAGAAGGGTTTGAGATTGAAGTTAATTGACACAACACAGGCAATGTTACTGAGACCAGATGGACATCCTAGTAGATATGGACATTGGCCTAATGAGAATGTAACATTGTACAATGATTGTGTTCATTGGTGCTTGCCAGGACCCATAGACACATGGAGTGATTTCTTGCTACAAATGTTGAAGATGGAGGGAATGAGATCAGCAATAAGCTAGATCTATAACCATATTTACCTCTCTTCTTTTCTCTTTTTCTTGTAACCTATCATTGCCAATATCTTCTTTATTTTGTAATTTTTTGAAGATAAAATTTGTTATGCCAAATACAATACACTTTTTCAAATCTACATAAAGATATACATCATCAAGGGTTATCATTGTTTTTTTTTTTTCATAAATATTATAAATGTTAATTAGTAGATTTTTTCTCTCCACATTTAAAAGGTTTATTCAATGATTTTTTTTCTTCCATTCAATTTCTATTTTATCAAAATGAATTGATAACTTTTATTAAATTGTAGTAAACATCCTTCGGAAGGTGACTGCATATTAAGGATTTAGGGTTTATGATTTTAGATTTTGACTCTTATCCTTTACTCTTTGACATGTCTTAGTGTAAGTCATTCATTAATGTATCACTATCTTTTTCTTTCAAACAATCAATAGTTCACATTAAGCCACGTTAAAGAGTAAAAGATCGAAATCAAAAACTGAGAGTCAAAGAATAATTTTCCTATAAACTATTATATACTTTTTTTTTATTTTTTAATTTAGTGTTTGGGGCCTACACCTCACAAACAAATTAGACAATACATAATTATTATGCTTTGTACTGAAAGGTGGTTATTTTAGATAATTAATGTGGTTGTGAATCCCATACAAATCTCTTAGGGTGGTCCCAAATTGTTATGCTTGGCTTTCATTAACAACCTCTTGTGGTTTTTGGAAGTTTGTGAAGGTTATTAAAAATTGTTTTGAATCATTTGTGTGTAGTCCAAAATATAGTTGTGGGCTGGGTCTGATTTGTTGGACATGTGAACCAAACATTATTGATGAATATGCTCAAACCTTTTGTAAACACTATATAGGATATTAACACAACTTGGTTTTCAAAAATATTAACAAATATTCTCTTTTTCCATTATAATTATTAACAAATATCCTCTCACCTTTATTTTTGTGCATTATTTGCTAGTTTTAATGTTCTTGTGACCTCGAATGCACATGTATAAACATGTTGAAGTATAAACTTTGAGAAAACAAAATATCAGCTTTAGTTTGTCGTCTATAAATGTTAAAAATAAATACATTATTGAATTCAATATAAGAAAATAAAAGGCATACACAATTATAATATGTTCAAAAGAAATATTTCTTAAATGTTAATTAATGTGATTAATATTTAAGTTTTATTTTTTCACAAACGATCCAGATTTGACGTGTTCTGCGTGATATCAAATTGAAATTGGAATGATATTTATGGTTCTTAGTGATAATTATGTGATTCTAATTTGTAAGTCTTCGATGTTCACTTAAATAATTCAATGTATTAATATTCACTATTTACTTATCCCTATTTTCAACGTCACAAAGTAAAAGTCTTAAGTAGTAATTACTAAATAACTTAATTTTGAGTGAGTATTTAGTTGTTTATGTGAATAAAAAGAGAGATTGAAAAATTAATATATGAAAAAAGGACATCTATTGTACGTACAAGGCCAAGATCATCCCTACAACTTAAGGGTAGAGCACATCTCGATATAAATGAAAGGACAAATATGTTATGCTATTACTGCAGTACGAATCTACTTATATAAAAGGACGAGTCACATAGCATATTAAGCAAAACCTAAAACGACTTAGTCTTGCATAATTCAAGACTAACATGTTGAGCCCATCCATATAGTACAAATAGTATTGTTCACAAAATAAGAAACATATCTCATTTATTACAATAACCTATATTTGTTGCACTAACTAACTTGAAGGTCGAAGTATCTTTGTAGATACTCTCACTGCTGAGGACTCTACACTCCTATCGGAAGAGAACATATTGATAAGAACAACTAAAGAAGTTTGAAGCTGCAAGGAAAGATTGAAAAGTGGAACCAAATGTGGATCTAGGACATCTCAATCTCAATAAAAGATTCGTGCATGATGATACATTTAGTCCTTAACGAAACTCTTATAATGAAATGATGGGAATTAATGAGATAGAATCATAATTTTTTTTTTTAATTAAGATAATTCTAGGTCTCAGTCTGGCATCTTGTTCACATTGAACAAGATGGACATAATACTTTTATTTATTTTCCTATTAAGCATAACAAAGAAAAAATTAATGCAAAGAAAACAATCAAATAAAAACAAAAAATGGAATTTTTCTTGGGATCATTTGCACTTTATGATGTGGAGTTTTAGGGCTTTTGTACAGTTATGCTGCATACATGCCCAAGGGCCGAAAAGCAGTTCAAAAGGTCCAAAAACTTTTCCATTTGTGTTTTCACATCTTTTGTTTTCAATCCCTTTAATTTTGTAATAAAATCAAGAAAATTATTAAATTAAGTGTAAACTAATTAACACAATATACATAATAGGGATACAAAATTCAACAAATTTCTCCTTGGTAAAGACAACGGACCAAGCTTTAATTAAAGTATCAATTAATCATTATTTATTGTGGATATGAACATGTCACCAATACTTATAGCAACCATATATTTAAAGTAGCTAAAATTTCTCAAAGTGTCTGCATCACAGTTATTTACATGAATCACTTAAAAAATAAGATGCATTACGTAATACAAAATTCTCTTGAAGGTAATTTGCATTGTTTAACTATTTTTAATCAATAAAAAGTAATTTTTAGGTTAAAATCACAAAAAAAGAGAGAATAAAGTTAAATACCCACTTTAAAAATCTTACTATTGATTTTTGATTTTTTATGAAGAGCTTTAAAATTTATGGAATTTGTGAATTTAAGATAAGCAACTTATTTTAACAAATCAAGTATATAGTCTTTCTTTTAGTTGGTTTTTATTTTTAAAATTATAATTTTAGTTTATTAAGTGACATGCGATTAGGTTTTAGTTCTTACATGTTTGATTTATTATTCTTATATAGTATATTGACTTCTCCTACTTGATTTATGAAGGAAGTTTTCATTCATGTTGATGACATAATTGGACCTTAAACCATGACCCCTAATCTTAAACTATGATATTTTATTACACCCCCACAAAGAATGAGGGTGAAATGGGAAAAATAATATTGAAAGAGCATAAAGCAAATAAGTTCAAATGAGTAATGACTACACCAAACTTTTTGATGAAGCATGAATTGCATATTATTATAGGTCTCAACTAACAACATCCTCAAAATGAAGTCCACGTGGAAACCCTAATGCCAAGAAACTATTGTATCTATGAAGATGATGATGGATAAGGGTTGAACACTAAATTTACACCTCACAATTGCATTTATGGAGTTTAGCCATTTCATCTTTGTTGCCTTGTCCATTTCTCAAACTCCCAAACATGACAACTAGCACTTTATTGTGTCAATTATGCCATTATCAATGAATCAATCATAGCCTCTCTTTTTTCCTATTCTTTTTCCTTTCCCACACTTAGGTACAAGTTTACCCTTCATTAGTTGCTATAATTAGTTTGAATTCAAATATAAACCTACCTTGTTAGAAAAAAAATTATGAACAAAAATTAAGTTATACTATAAGTCTATAAATGAGTTTTAAGCCTAATTCAATCCTGTAAAATCAGCTTATAAGGTGAGGATTGTACTTACTTATATATTGTGAATTGGTCTTATTTTTAGTCGATATAGAACTTCTGACCTGAATTGAGAATAAACTTTTTTATTAGAAAATAATTTCTGTAAATTAGTTAACATATAAATTAATTTTATTTCATAGTAAATTTATTTATTTTATTTAATTTTTCTAGAAGTGATTTCTTAAAAGTTAATAACGACTTTAAAGAGTCTTTTTATTGACAGGATTTTTGTGCTCATTTGACTAAAAGAAGTTAATCTAAATTAAATTTTGTAAATGGGAATAAAACAAGATAACAGTGTTAGTTTAAGCTTATTTGGCTAATAAATGACATGACATCGCATAGAGAATGTGCGTTACAAATTGATTCTTTGGGGACACCGAGGTTGATTTATGATTACCTCTACCACTGTTAGTTTATGCTTATTCAGCTTCACTTTTTTTTTTTTTTTTTTTGTTAATTTAATTTGATCCCTCTTATATATTTTATTGCAGTTCTTATGATTGATATCATTTTGAAAAGTAGTTATTATAAAATGTAATAAAACTATTATACAATGAGAATATAAATGGGTTAAATATGTTTATTGTCCATCAAGTTTCAGTAAATTTTGTAATTAGTCTTTTTTCGAAATTTTATACCAATATAGTTATTCATCTTTTAGAAATACGTAGATTTGGTTCTTCTTACCAAATTTTGTTAGATTTATTTGATATTTTAAACGCATTTTATGATAATATTTGAGTTAATATTGAAGCGAAAATGTGTCAAACGGTATAAACAATTCAAATACTATCATGAAATGTACTTGAAATAATATATAAACTTAACAAAATTTGGTTAAAATGACTAAATTCACGCATTTTAAAAAATAAAAGACTAAATTAGTCAAATTTTTTAATAAGGAACTAATTCTAAATTTCACTAAAACTTAAGGGACAAAAATATATTTAATTAAATATAAATTAATTATTTTTTTAATTATATTAATACATAGTCTATTTTAAAAATATATATCATACCTTTACATCTTCGGTTAACAAAGGGTATGACCTAATTTGCAAACATTATCAAGGATTAAAATATGCTCTTCTTTTCATGTAGAGATTAAATAAAAAAAAAAGTTAGAATTTAACTTTGACATGTATGACAATATAAGTAACGAGAATAAGACAAAAACAATACTACTAAATTTTATACCGTTATTTTTTCACATGAAAAATATCAACTCATTAGAATATATAAGTTTAAATAGAATTTTTAGTATTTTTTTTTATATATTTAACTATAAATTTAACATGTGTATATATGTTATTATTTTTAACACATCATTAATAAAGTTAAGAAAATAAATGAAATTGCTAAATTTTTATAACGTTAATTCTACAATTCCCTATTATTTTGTAAAGTTGGTAAAAAGAAGTAAATAAAACATCAAATACAGTATATACAAATCATGATTGATGTATAATGTGGGTCCCTCCATGTCCTTATTGATGGTCTTTTGATTTGTTAGTTTAGTGAAATGACCACCCAAGTTCATTTTACCAAAGAAAAAAATAGTAAGAGAATGATGCTACTTTTGCATCTTCTTTTTTCATTTTACGGATTAAACTAGCTAATTAGGACACTTTAACCCATGATTTTGTGCTCTTGGCTCAACAATTTTTATTTTATTTTATGTATTTTTGAGTCAAAGAGAGGTAATGCATCTTCATCAACGAAAGATGATTGTACTCTTAGCTAATTGTTTATAAGAATGTATTAAGGGAAAAATGTAGTTCATTATCGATTAAATATTTTCAAAATATTGAAATTTTTAAAACTTTCTCAAAATTTATAACTTGCTAGCTATTTCGGTCTCGTTATTGAAAAAAGAAAATGTGACGTGTCTTTGTTGTTAATAACCTACTATAATTATTTGTATTCTAAACTTACAAATTTGTGATTTTAGTCCTTAAAAGTATTTTCAAAATTTTAATTAAAACCCTCACTAAAATAAAGTGAGTAACCATGTTTAAGCGTTGAAATCCACTGAGTGGGTAAACTTAGGTATTGCAATGATCATAAAGAGATAAGTTTAGAGATTAAAGTGACATTAGAAAATTAAATTTAGGCATTAAAATAATCATATGGTTATGTCTAAATATCAAGATGACACTAAGACATTATATTTATCTATAACAATATATAAAGATATTCTCTCTCTTGTGTCTGCACTTAAAAATTCTAATTTTACCCTTTAAAATATAATTATTAATTAAATTTTTGAAAATTGACCGTTACTTTTACAATATTTTTATAAAATCGTCTATTTATGCTTTTTCTCTTTTTTTCTATTTATCAACAGTTATTCTCTCATCTTTTCTAATATATTTCACTTTATTTTTAATATATATAATTTTATTTTATATATTTACTTAATAACATTACAATATCATAACTTACTAATATAATATCATACATATTTAAAAAAATACTATACAAGTGCGATAACGTCTGTGTTTTAACGTCTGTGTTTATACTAGCTATTTATTAAGAAAGTTAGAATTCATGAATGTGACAACTTATATTTCAAACGTTTTTTTTTTTTAATTTAAAACTTTATAAGTATTTGAGTGAAGTTCATTACATTTTAGAAAATATTAAAAGTGACTAATTAACCAATGAATTAACGGATTCAAGATGCAATGAATATATTCAAACTATGATCATATTGGTCTTGTATTGAAGTATTTAGGTTAATCTTTTAGCAACTTGTGGAAAAAAAAGTGGCGATAACATATAAGGTGGCGTGTTATGAAAACTGAATCAAATAAGATGTGAGATGTGTCAAAGAAACATAACGTGAAGTGTGAAAATGGGAAAAAATGAATCTACAACTACAATCAATAACTTCACTGCCAAGTGAAGCCAAGGGGGAGAAATTCAGAGATGAACAACAATCATTTCAAGAGAAATCACCACCACATTATGATTCAAATCAAAAGTGTTCAAGTAACCTATGATTGCTATGACAAGTTCAAAAAGTCATGAGAAATTTTTCCAAAACGTTTATCGTAAGTTTCTGATGGGTCTATCACAAGAGAGATTTATTAAGGAGATTCAATAAGATCCAAACCAATTTAGATAAGAAATTAATATTATTTTTAATTGAAACCTTTAAAAGAATAAGTTTATGAGGTGTTTTTTTTTTCTAAAATATTCGTGAAACACGGATTCATTCTTAACCTGAAACATTAACGTAATATATTGATGAGTTTTTTTCTCGATAAAGTATTTAACTTTTTCATAATTTACTTAATGTAAGATTTAGATGTTAGTATTATGGTGCTTGATTTAGTCTCACATCGCTTAGAATAGTAAGATGTGGTTATCTATTTTACTATATAAGAGACTCTATGTAAAGCTTTAAGATACACCAGAAATACAAATACTTCCTAGTGTAGTCGTGAACGTAGGCATACACATTGTACGCCGAACCACGTTAAATTCTCTGTATTTTTCTCTCCTTTATTCTTTCCTTCATTGCCTTGTTAAGTTTGATGCAGATAGAGGGCTACTTGTATCAAAAGAAGTTGTATCTACCCTTAACAGGGCAGAAGCCAACCGACATGGAGCAGGCAGAATGAGATTTGTTAGATCGGCAGACACTCGGTGTGATCCGATTGACATTAGTCAAGAATGTTGCGTTCAACATCATGAACGAGAACACAACCGTAGATTTGATGAAGGCATTGTCAAATATGTATGAGAAACCATCTGCAGCTAATAAAGTGTATTTGATTTGCAGGCTAATCAACCTAAAAATGGGTGAAGGTAACTCAATTACTAATCATATTAGTGAATTCAATACAATTATTACGCAATTGACATCAGTGCAGATAACATTTGATGATGAGGTGAAAACATTAATTTTATTATCATCTCTTCCGGAAAGTTAAGTTGGAGTGCAACTGTTACTGCAGTTAGTAATTCTGCAAGTAATAGTAAGTTGAAGCTTGATAACATCCGTGACTTGATCTTAAGCGAAGATGTTCGTAGAAAAAGTTCAGGGGAATCTTCCAGTTCTGGTTCAGCATTGAGTACTGAAACTAGAGGAAGAAGTAGCCAGAAAGGTCGTCAGAAAAGGGGTCATTTTACAAATCAATGTAAGGCTCCAAGGAAGAACAACAACAACTAAGTTGAGGCTTTGCATTGCCTCAACTGACCTTCGAGAAAATTGATGATGAAGGCAATACACTAGGTGATAATGTAAATCAAACCCCAAGTGGGAGAATTGTTAGTATTATGGTGCTTGATTTAGTCTCACATAACTTAGAATAGTGAGATGTAGTTCTCTATTTTACTATATAAGAGACTCTATGTAAAGCTTTAAGATACACCAGAAATGCAAATACTTCCTAGTGTAGTTATGGACGTAGGCATACACATTATACGCCGAACCACGTTAAATTTTCTGTATTTTTCTCTCCTTTATTCTTTCCTTTATTGCCTTGTTCCTAACATTAGACTAATATTTATTTACAATTGTTTTGAATATATAAGTTTAAAAATTGATTAGCAATGTCTCTAGGAAGATTTTTGCTTTTATCTTGTCATTAAAATGTTTTAATTCCTATAGTCCGTAAAACAATGTTTTAGTCACTATATTTAAACATTTCTTATCAAAATGTTGTCAAATTACTACATAAGAAAAAGCAAATAAGGGTTGAGTGTTTTAATAATATGAATACAAACTTAAAATATGCTATAATCTAATCAACTTATAATTTTTAGTTACATGTAGAAAAAAAACTATATGTAAGAAAAAATTTTAGTCATGTTTAAAAGAGACTTAAACATATATTTTTTAAATACAGGGTATCAAAATTGAAAGATCGAAAAAGAAACTAAAATAATATTGAAAAATAAAGGTATTGATGATAAAATTAAGAAAGAGATTATTACACATAATCAAGAAGAGAAAATCGAAGTAGAAGAAAAATAAAAATAAGATCATCATAGGAAGAAAAAGTAAAAAATATCAACAATTCAAGAAGTACATCGAGAAAATGTATTCACTATATAGAATCGAGAATATGAACTACACAAGATGGAAAAGAAAGTTCACATATGATAACTACTTCAAAACATGGATTTAGTAGGCATAAGTGATCCAACATGGGCAATTTTAAAATAATATCACAATTTATGTAATTTTCTTTTATTTTGTTTTGGTTTAACCGTTAGAGAAAATGTATAAATAGACTATTAATGTAGAAAAAAATGGTGACAAACTGTGGTTACAATATAAACTCCTAAGAACGCCACATACAGAAAAAATGACAATTCAATGATGATTGTTGTAATTTTAGTCATCACTTTCCTATATTTTCTTTACTAGTTTATGTTTTGTTGTTTATAATTTAGTTTTTCACAATTTACATTCTTGTACTTTACTTTTGAGTTTGACCACTTCAATCCATCTTTATCTTTTTCATTCTTTTTCGATGATTTCCATCCACTATTCCATCTTTATATTAAAACACAAAAAATATGATTATTTGAATTAAATACATAAATTCTTGATTGAAATTCATATTAAAAGAGAAATCAGCGAATTAAATATATTTGTGAACTTCATCCATAACATAAGCTGTTTAAATATAACTTTTGTATTAATTGTAAAATCTTATATCAAGACACTTAAAGTTAAATCGGAAAACTTTACTAACTTGATTGATAGAAAGCGCATGTCGAATTTATTTGGTTCATTCAAAATAAATTGAACAATTATCAAACCAAAATCTTCAAGAAACAGGATAAAAATATCAATTTTAATTTTTAGAAAAAAGACATTAAGTTAAAAGAATAAAATCATATTTAAATTAAGATATTAAAATAATAATGTTTTAGTCATTTTATTGTAAAAATAAATTTCCACCACCTTCTTTTCGATTTAAAAGGAAATAAAAAAAATTTGGTAGCACTTAATTTCTTAAGATTCCTTCCTCTTAAAACAATAACAAAGAATACGTTTTTAATCTTTGATATTTTAGAGTGAGTTTCCAACTATATTTTATAAGTAGAGCCTTTAAAAAAATTGAACTCTAATTTTTTTTATCTGCATAATTGTTAAGTTCATACTGGTTATTTGTTTGAAACGTTAAACACATTGACTTTTTTTTTATTGTATATGAGTTGACCTATGTAGTCACATGGTTTATCTTATTATTTACATCAAAATGGCTTATAAGTATAGAAAAAATAGTAATAAAGTTGATGCAGGTCTTAATATATAAATACTACATTGAAAAGTAAGTGATTTCTATTATTATTTTCGTATCGACAATATGTAAAATATAAAATCTATTTAATTAATACCAATAATACAATGTGGGTTTACTTTTTTTCACTATATTCTTTCTCGTTTACTTTTTATGCTGAGTTTGCAAGATAACTTATTATAAATAACTAAAAGTACAACTTGAATAACTTAAAAAAATAAAACAAATAGTAATCTCCTTTACCCTCTTTTCTATATATAATAACGCTTTCTTCAAGTGATTAGTTGCTTATGGGTGTATCAAAGTTAACTTTTTTTCCTCTCAAATCAATAATCTATTCTCTTTATTTATCTCTTTTCCTTTTTTTTATTCACCATTCAAAGCACGAGATTCTTTTCTAATTTAGACGAAAACTATAGAAAGCCAAATCCAAGAGAGAAGAAAAGAATAAGATAAAAGTTTATTACAACTATTAATCTAACTATGACCATTGGTTTAATATAACTCAAATTAATTAAAATGCTAAATCATTAACTATTATGCTTCGTATTAGCGAAACAATTGGTAATTTGTATAAAGTAATTTCTAAATTTTCAAATAAAAATATTTGATACTATTTAAAATTTGATTGCGAAAATGTTTTACTTTAATTAGTTTGTCATATCAAGTATTTGTTGACATAACTAAATGATCATTTCTCAAAAAGCTAAAAAGATGAATTAAAGTGTTAATAGAAAAGTATAAAAAAAATTAAAGTTAAGCCCTATTATTTGTCGGTAATGCATATTTTACTAGTGATATAGTAATCAAATGTTAAAAACTGATTTTATTTTTTCTCAAGTGTTAATTATTATTATTATTATATATTATTATTGAATTCAATTATTTGGAGGCTATAATTCAAGTTTCCCTCTGATTTGTTATGATAAAATAATTATATAGAAACTGATATCTTAACCACTTAATTAGCTTTGGACAATGTTTAGGGTTATCATGAATGACGAACCCTAGAAGAACCCCACCAAGACAAAAAGTTAGTTCAAATGGTATTCCCACAAATGATTGTCATATAGAATAGAGCAATTTTTCAATAGGTAACTTTCATTTAAACACTCGTGAAATTATTTTAATAAAAGAGTTTATTTTTGACCAATATAATAAGTTACTAAGCATAATTAAGCATATAGGAATTTGTTGATGCCCAAAACCATCACAAGAAACATAAAAAAAAGTGTTTTTTTTTAATTGATGACAAGAAACAAAACAAACAAACAAAAATATGTTTCAAAAAACAAAAGCATATTTAATTTCTCACATCAATTATATTAAACATCATTATTGGTAGAAGTTTTGAAATGTTGGTGCAACTTTCTAAATTGAATATAAATCCAACTCTATGATGTATATCCTTGTCATCACCATAGTTAAATGTCTGATGTAGGGCTTAAAGATAGTTCAATAATTAATGATGGTAATTTAAAATATGAAGAAAAATGGGTACAAATAATATATTATGAATTGAAAAATGGGCATTTTGGATGTTATAGTGCCAACAATCACTTGTAAAAGATGAGGATTTGCTAAAAGTCATTGCTTTGTTGGCTTTTATATGTTTCACTCTCACACACTTCTATTTTATTCCTTACCAACCACTTTCTTCCAAAATATGCCAACTTCAGGTATACATTCTGCAAAACCCACCGTTTCTCTAATTTTTTTTTTTTCTTATATCAATTCAAAAACATTGGACCACACACCTCATCATGATATTATCTTTTTGGGTAGTTTTATATTCCACTTCCTAAATGGTAATTTTACTTTTTTATATTTATATTTATTTTAAAAAATCTATAATTTTGGATCTGATATCAGATTATTGGTTAAATGAGATCTGAGTATGTATATATATATATATATATGAAATTGACATCACTTCTAATCCAAAATATTAAGGTAATAGATAAAATAAATATGTAAAATTGATACGATGACATAGATTAAAATGAGAGCAAGTTAGAATTTAGTATTATGTTTGTTTTTATGGCGAAAAAATAGGACAGAAACAGCTGTTGGAAAATCAATAATCTGTCGGCAATATTCCTGTCTCTTGAGCCACACCACTTTGTTCCAAACTCTACACATAAAGCTCTGATGAGCCTTTGGTGCGTCAACAATGTGTTGTAAGTGTCATCGATGATGAACACTAAGTGGAATAAGTAACAATTGAATCATCATATTTTGAATTCCTCTTGTAGTGTTTGAAACAATAAAAGGGTTCAAAACAGAATAATATACTTAACAAAATGAAAATACAAAAAAAGAACACAAATCACAAATTATTCCTTCATGCCACTGTTTTTTTATAGAAATTACACTCCAGCACTATCTCTTCCTAGCTAGAGGACATACTCAAAGTGATTATTAGGACATAGTTTTTTAGAATTTACCTATTTAGATGATATAATTATATTATTTCAAGTATAATTAGTGTATGATTTTGGTGAAATTTTAATTTCGTTAAGGATTTAAATCTAAGTATTAATCTCACACCGAAGAGGAAAAAGTTAGACAATAAATTAGAGAAAATATCTACAAATTTTTTATTTTAAAGTTTTGTGTTGAATATAAATTCACTATCACACTTCTGTCAAATGTTTCTCTGATCAATTCTTAAAAAATCTCAACAATGATATCAGAGTTGATTTTTCTTGATGATTACTCATATAAATATGATTTAAAATATTCTTTATATCGAGAGTTTTCATAACGATGATTTAAGGTAAGGTAGTTGTAATATTTATAAATCAAAATACTTTCACTGACTAGGAATGTATCAATATCGAAGAAACTCACATTTAAAAGAAAAATTATTCAAAATGCTAGTAAATTCAGGTTTTAAATTTAATATAAATAAATAAAAAAACATCTTTTACCTTGACTGTTCAAAAGTTATTGGTACCATACCTCCATTGCAGTTTGACTTTGTTATTTTACTTTATTATATGAAATAATTAGAAAAACCGTTAACAGAGATATATATGAATAAAAAAAAATTGGTAAACTTGTTATACATGTTACTTCTTGGTTGAACAACATTGTAAATATTGTCTGGAGTGGGAATAGCGTGTGTACTGTATTGTTTAAGTCATTTTTTATATCTGGTGTCAATATTACACAATAATTCGTTGTGGATGAAGCATTAATGATTGGATGAATAATTTGTGATACAGGGGTACCAGAACCAATGGTATAAAAATATTCTATAACATAAATCATGAAAATTAGATAAAAAAATGTGGTGGGATTAAAAAATAATTAAAAGGAATAAAGGAGACACAACTGAATTTTGCTTCTGTCGTTCAATCATGAACCCTTCTCAGCTTTCTTTTCTTTCTTTTTTTCTTCTGTTGGGATAAAAACAGATTGCTTTTTCTTTTGATCAAATTTATGCAGAGTAAACTTTACAATTTCATGCTTTGGAAGGAGTCTGCTTCACCAACCACCATCAAAATATATCAGAGGATCTACCTGCTTTACTCAATCCCTACAATAAAAGAGAATAATTAAAACAATGAAGAAATAACCAATTTGAAAAAAAAAAAAAAAATTAATTTAATCTTTTAGACGTGTAAAAAATATATATTGATATCTCGATACTCTAACTTATAGTCATAATGATAAAGACAAATTTACATCATATAAGTATATATATAAGTAAATACAAATCTCATCTTATAAATCGATTTTGTATAATTGAATTAACTTTAATGTTCACCTTTTAAGATGACATCAAAAACATTCAAATCATATCCTAATGAAATTTGTTGTTTACTCAACTTATCTAGCCGGACCAATCATAAATATTTGATCTCACGTATGAAATATATATACCTTAGCATGAAGGGTGTTAGAGATTCTATATCAACTAATTATTAAACAAATTTACAATAAATGTAAATCTCGTCATATAAGTTGATTTTATAAAATTGAATTTGGTTTAATTTTTTTTTTTAAGTCTAAAAAACATAATTTAGTAAAGTTGAGCTGCTTAAAATTGACTTCTTATGAATAAATTTTTTTTCTTAAGGCTTAATCATCAAATGGTTTAATAAAACTTAGCAACATATTATGATGGTTATAGCCGTTAAGTATCGAAGAGCTAAATGAAAGTTTTATTTCTTTGAATGTCTAAATCGTAAGGTAAGGTCCCATTGTTCATCTGTTTTTAAAACAATAGTAAATCTTTTGTTACCAGTTTTAGCTTGGGTTTTGTAACTTCCACAGAGGAACTGACAAATGGTACTAAACAATGAGAGCACAAGGGGGGGCTATTATATTCTTGGATTCCCTTTGATGGTTTTTAACACCACATTTATTTTATTTTTCATTTTTGTAGTTTTTGACATGTTTTATTAGTCAGACTTAGTTGTTTATGAATTGGCCAGCATCCTCAAAGGTTCTTTGTCCTTGTGTGTACATTTTAAAAGATGTGCATTCGCAAGAGAAAGGACTATTCTTTATGCAAATCTAGAAGCACAACACAAGCCAGAGTGTGAGTGTTCCATGCCCACTAGTTTAAGAAACAAGCAATTGCCCCTTTCTACAATAAAGCATTCAAACTCACCATACACAAAAACACTGCAACATCACTTTTTTTTATTTTTCTTCTTCTTTTCTTGTTTCTTTCTGTTTTTCCTCCATCTGTCTATGTACACGTCAAAATATCATTAATGAATAATAACACTATAACGACACTATAACAAGACTTAAAGACAACTCACGAATGATGAAGTTAAATTAAACGGTGTTGGTACTACATTCAATAGTTTCATATCGTTTAGAAGTCGAGGTTTAATACGATTTAAATACATTTTATATTTTTCACCTACCGAAACGTCTTTTAAAACTGTGGCAAAATTGTATGCTCGAAAGCGGATAATTCTGATATTTATATAATAAGGAACTCCTTTGAGAGAGAGTTCGGTTTAAAACTGAATTAAAAGATGAAAGGTTTATCCTAACCGAACATTGGAAGAAAGTTCATATTTATATGAGGCATTCAGCAGGTTGAGAATAAAACTGAGCAATGACAATGAAGGTTCGGGGCAATGAGATATTCAATGGGAAGTACACAACAAGAAGCACAGCCAAAAGCTTTCTCCTGGTACCCTTCACTCTTCTTCTCATCATGCTCCCTCTTTCTCTCATGAGAAGCTCTCATGAACCAACTCCTCCTGAGGTATCATCTTCTGCAGCTGTCAGCAGCAGTTTGAACAACACAGAAATTAAGCAGTGTGACATCTTTTCTGGGAGATGGATGCACACTTCCAGACCACCTTACTACACCAATGATACATGCCACTGGATCATAGACCAGCAGAATTGCATCAAGTTTGGAAGACCTGATAGAGAGTACCTGCATTGGAGGTGGAGGCCTGATGAATGTGAGCTTCCACTTTTCAATGCTACTCAGTTCTTGAATCTTCTCAGAGGAAAGAAAATGGTGTTTGTTGGAGACTCAGTGGGGAGGAACCAGATGCAGTCTTTGTTGTGCCTCCTAAGTCATGTAAGTGGTAAAGTCACACCTTCTGTTTTCTAGCTTTTGCAAGAGAATAGAAGCTGAAAGTGTTTGTCATATAGCTCTCTACCCTTTTGTCTCAATTTTTGAGAAATCAGATCCACTAGTTGTGTTTCTGATAGAAAACTCTGTCACTGAGTTTCTTGCATGATTATGTTTCAAGGTTTTGAGTTATGATGAGTTTAGCTTCACTGATACTAATTCTTCTGGAATTTGTTTGACTATGCTATTGTGATTAGGCTCTTGGTTAGGAATTTGTCATCAGATTACCAACTGTTTTTCAAAACTTTGATTATGTTAAAAATTCGTTCACAGTGATGTCTAACATGAACTTATTTGGGATTTATTTGGTGTTTCAGGTGTCTGAACCTGAGGATGCTTCTCATAGATATTCTTCAGATGTGATGTACTTCAAGAGGTATATCTATCATGAGTACAACTTCACCTTGGCAAATCTGTGGTCTCCATATTTTGTGAGATCCAGTGATGCAGACCCCAAAGGGCATTCCTTCAACAGCATCATGAGGCTGTATGTGGATGAGGCAGATGAGGCATGGAGAAGTAAGGTTGAGGAGTTTGACATTGTGATAATCTCATCAGGGCAATGGTTTTTCAGGCCTCTGTTGTTCTATGAAGAGGGGAAGCTTGTGGGATGCAACAAGTGTGGGATGGAGAATGTGACAGACCTCACACACCTCTTTGGGTACAGAAAGGCCTTCAGGACAGCATTTAGGACACTGAATGAGCTTGAAGGGTACAAGGGGGTCACATTTTTTAGGACATTCTCCCCAGCACACTTTGAGGATGGGGATTGGAACAAGGGAGGGAAGTGTGTGAGGACTAGGCCATTCACCAAGCAAGAAATGAAGCTTGATGGCTACATTCTTGACATGTACATGACTCAAGTGGAGGAGTTTGTGGAAGCACAAAGGGTAGCCACAAAGAGAGGGTTGAAGTTTGTGATGATGAACACTACTGAGATTATGCTTCTTAGACCTGATGGACACCCCAACAACTATGGACACTCTCAGGACAAAAATGTTACTCTGAATGACTGTGTTCACTGGTGTCTGCCAGGGCCAGTTGATACTTGGAATGAGTTTTTGGTGCATATGTTGTTGGATTTGGAAAGTGAGGCATGTTATAGTTCAAAGCTAGAGAGAGTTTTTTAAGATGTTTGGATTTTTACCATGTGGAGGATAGTGTTAAGCATGTGGAGATAGATACTTTTTTTTGGTGTTTTGTTTTTGGGTTCAGAGAGTATATTGTGTTTATGTTGTGTAGATGATATAGAATGTATATCCAAAGGTATTTGTGGACACAAATTGTCTTCATTAGCTGTCATGCATTATCATAAAAGTTGGGCAATATTCATTCATGCCCAAGAACAACTTCAAATGTATAACAATAATTGCAACTCAGAAAGTAACAGAGGTTATTTTGATTTCACTACAAATATTTGGGTTGTTCAGAGAATGAAGAACAATATACTTTCAACGATTGCTGGTTTGATTGCTTTAAACATTTGTTTAGATTCTTTACTTACTTTTTTGGGAATATGAATGATGAATGGTCTACCTTCTACATAAAAGTTTATAAATTTTAAATTTTTATAAACCATTAAACTTTTTCACTCCCAGTTGTATACTACCTTACAAACCCAAGTTCCTTATTAAAATATTATAAGAAAGCATGAAAATACTCTCACTACAAGGAACAATGCTTGATGTCTTTACTTACACTTGAATTAAAGTGTCTTGGATAAAAGAAATAGCAGAGAACGATGCATTTTAAGGATTGCAATTCTTAGAAATGCTAAAAGTTTTATTTGACTAAGCATAAATGTTGTGTTAAATATTAAAGTGAGAAATCTACCAAAACTTTAATTAAAGCGTACCTTTATCACAGTAATTTCTTTAACTAGAAAAGTTAGAGTTTTCACCTTTAGAAATGATCTTCTAGAAAAATGCTGAAAAAATAGTCTCAAAATGTATTTTTTTTAAATAAAATAAATATTAAAAATAAACAATTTAACATTAAATTTCTCATAAATAAGTTGCTTTTACACCAAACACTACTTAAATATAAGTATGCTTTCATTTATTTTATTAATATTATCCGTCTAAAATTATAAAAGTTATCTTTTCAGCAGTTATCTGATTTTTTTTGGTAGGTGGATATGACACGGATCAGGATAAGTGAGTTTTTTTATTTTATATATATATATATATATATATATATATATATATATATATATATATATATATATATATATATATAATTTCATATTTTTACTTTTGGTGAATAATGCATAAATCCACATTAGTGATTATATCTATGAGAATATTTATTAAATAATTTATTTCATAAAATAAACATTTAAAACAAAGGAAAAATGATATTAACATAAATTTAATAAAAAGAACATACATATTCTTTGATGTTAAATAAAAATAAAAACATTATAGTTATATAAATTTAATAATCAACTAAACAAAAAGTATTTTAGTAACTAAAAATAGACAAAAATATAGAGATTCATTCTCATTAAATATTATTCATAGTTAAATTCATATTCAATCCATGTTAGTTGTTGTTAATATCATAACTACTTTAAAGCATGTTCATAAATACAAGTTACTAAACTTATGGTTTAGATGTTAATTCATATCTAATGTAACATAAGAATATATATGAACTATAAACAATGTGATTAATACACTTCTCTAACATTTGTATGAAAGTTGACAATGATATGTCGGTGGGTTGGTTCTGCATTTTGCAGAGTGTCTTTATTGTGTGGGGTATCACTATTCAAATTATGAACAAGTACTGCACCATAATACTGTATCAATTTATTGTCTCAATTTATTCACCTTTGAAATTTTCAATCTCTTTCATTCAAAGTTAAATGTGGACTTTTCAAAAGTGAAAAATAATAATTCTAGTGCCTTGCAATCCACAATACATTGTGTGTGTGAATTATTCAATGGTTTCATAATTTCAATTCTTTATGCATGTGCATTTTGTATAATTAATGTGGTGGATTAGAATGTACTATATATAACGTGTTTAATATTAAAGTCTTCATCACTTGTTCTTTCATTCATTAATCTCATCAATGTTAATTTGTTTGAAAATTTTCTAACTCTCCTTTTTATTTTAATATTAACGTGACTTATTAGTATTTTTCATGTTATTCAATTGCAAGTGTAATGTAAGACTCTAGGAAATGCGATAGTTGAAAAATAATTTTTATAATAGACATTTCATCATTTTATAATTAAAAAGTTTTTGTTTAAATATAAATAATTTAAATTGAGTTTATTTTATAAAAGATTAAATGTAATTTTAGTCCATGAATTTTGACACGTGAAAAATTATAATACATTTTGATTCTTAAATTATAAAAATAAATTAATATAGTTTTTTTAACCAATTCAGTTAATTTTTTTTGTGTCAAATGTTAATATATGATTTATTTACATCGTTTGACACATTTTCTTTTCGACTTCTTTAAAGATACAAATTTCATTTTTTTCCCAAACTTGCCACCATGCTAGGTAGTCACGACACGCCCACAAAGATGGTCAGGTGCAAAACCCACCGAACTCAAAATTTTTGTGTACCAAGACTTTTACAGTATTTATTTGGAGACATTTGGAAGTCATTCTTTAACGTAATGAGATTAAAAAAATAATATCAATTTATTTTTAAAATTTGAAGACCAAAATATATCAAAATTTCGAACATAAACAAATTCTAATTTTGGCAACGTTCAAAAACTTAAAACATGTTAAACTCTTTTATAAAGGTCGTATGTATCTAGAAAGTAAAACTTTCCTCCTCTTCTAACTTCTCTCAAAATCTTTGACTTTTTTACTTGTTTGTTTAAAGATCAAAGTACAACGAGATCTATTTTTTTTATTTGATCAACGTGTTGAACAAACTAAATTTGTCTTTTAAAATTATTTTCACTGTTAATTTGGTGTAAGAGATATTAAAAACATAAAGGTCGAAAAGAATTGGTGTAAGAATTAGATGGGCTGAATAATAAATTATGAAAAATAAATTAAGTGGTTAGATAAAAATGAATTTATGTAAGAATTCGATTTAATTCACTCTACAAACATTTGGAAGTTGCAGGAAATTTTCAAAACCTGACCAAAACAAGGTAGACGACTCGTGGGGTTGGTATATAAGCATTAATTCATGTCCATCACATTAAATTGTGAATGGAAGAGAAATAAAAAAATATTATTTCTAAAATCAAAATTTTACTTTTATTTTAACCTTAATTGCTTTTAGTCTCATTATTTATCTTAGATTCAGTTAGATTTTACCTTTACTAAAAATTTCAACACTTCCTTCAATTTTTTAAAATGAAACCATACATGACCTTTCATCCTATTAACACTAAAATATTTAACAAACAAAAAAAATTGGAGGTTGTAATTTATGCATAATATGATTTATATTAAACAATTCATAAAGCTAGTTATGTCAATTTTAACCTATAAAGGAGTCACATGATTATATAATTGAACTTTTCATTAACCGAGAAACTAAATAAAATAAAATAAATTACTAAAAAGATCAAACTAAACTGTATTTTAAAACAATTAAATACTATTTGGTGTTTTCATTTCTACACATGCCATTTTCAGTCTATTTTCATCCATAGACACCATGTTAATCTTCTAAAAAAACTCAACCTAGTAGTTCTAATTATTAGATACCGTTTCTCCTAATGTTAAAATAATTTTTGTCATATCCCATAAACATACTAATTCTTAGTTGTCAGATTGTCAAATATATCCCATAAAAACTGAATTACTTCAGTAATTGATTATAATGTATAATCAATTATAATAAAAAATCACTTTTTTTTTTATTTATATAGGTTTGCTGAAAAAAAAAATTAATCGTCTTTGAGTTCATAAAAACCTTAGCTTAATGAAATATATTTGAATAATGAGTAAATCTGAAAAGATTTTGGCCACTAGGTAACAATCACTTGAACTATCTCTTTTAGGAACGGTATCTTTTGTCAACAGTAAATCATATTAAATATAGTTTAACATAGCTATTACATCATAGGTTGCTTATATTCAAAACAGATTCTGCTGCAAAATTGCATTTTCTGGTGATTTTCTCTGCTTCAACTAGTTACTGTACGCATAGATGCTACATTTTGATCAAACTTTAAAGCATGAATGAAAGAAAAAAGCCATTTATACAGACTTGTGTATATATGTGCAAGGGGTATCTAATGAGTACAAACATATTCAAACATGCAGGGTAAAACTTAACATGTAATTTTGATGGGTCAATCAATGGTGGTTAAAAGGATATCCTGATAAATACCAGTATATGTAAAGCTAGAATATAGAGCACAAATGCAGACCTGAATAGCATAAGCCTCTGCTGGGTTTCAGTTCTGGCAGCAGAGTGATAAGGAAGCCTTTGATGGCCTTCATAATCTGACAAACTCTGTAACTTATCTGAGGAGCTTTTACCGAATCGATTCCTAGCAGCAGTGTTTGCCTCCAAATTGCTGTTTTCTGTTTGCCGCCATAGCCCATTCAATCTTTCCAGTTCCATCTCTTTCAAATGAATGTCACCAAGTAAGCCCTCAGCTTGTGCCTGAAGGTATGGGAAGTAAGGCACTTAGTTAAACACTTTCACATCCAAATAATCAATCAAACACTTATCAACCAGCCATTGTCAATTAATTTTTCTCTATTAAAAACCAGAGATGGAAGGACCTGTTTAACAGCCAGTTGCTCAATTAGACCATGAAGTTGTTTATCCAACGTCTTCTCTCTTTGTGCTGCAGAACAAGAACGTTTAAGAGCCAAAAAATCATGCAAGATGCTTCCCAAGTGTACAGAATCACTAGGAGAGTTAACACAACAAAAGTAATAAAAAGTATATTTATGTCCCGATATGGTTAGTGGGTTTCTAAGAGCATGAAATAGTATCTAATGTTATTAAGATATGAAACAAGATTGAAGTCTTCCCAACTAAAGTTCTTTCTTTTCTCTTGATGATAAAAGAAGTCATTCAAAAAGAATACAAACAGGAGTACCATGAATCTTCCTTAAAGCTACAATGGAAACAACAGAGGCAAGTAAATATAAAATACACCAAACCAAATGAAAAATCCGGTCTCTTGGCACCAGTAAGGAAACACTCTTAAAAAATTCTTCAATCAGATTTTTGAATCAGCATTTTGAAAATTATTACTACGCAGCAATGCAGTGGCAGGATATAACCATAGTAGAAATTTATTATGAATATACAAAAAGTTCCCATAAACCCATTTTTAAACACGAATAAATGTTTGAAGAAAATCTAACATACAAGAAATCACCTAACCCAGTATTATGCTGAGTATTTTGTCATCATCATGATGGACTTAGTCATTCAAAGAAGTTTTTGGTCCTCAGCATTCACAATTATGGCTTGCAACATTTCTTACAGGAAATAAGTTTATGATATCTTTTCTCAGTGTGGTCAATTCAATGGTGGTGCATGACCTATTCACGCAGAAATTACAAAAGTATATACCACCTTCAGCAAAAAAGGAATACAAATAAACAAAATGCAAAGAATACAAAGAAGAAAAAGACAACAAAGGGCATAGCTTATGCTTTTAGATTAAAAAAATTATCATACAGAAATCTGGAAAAAAAGAATAATATAAGATGGACATACTGACATAACTGGGCTTTAATAAACATCATGTTCCTTTTACAGTTCCAAGCATTGAAAGTAGCATAATAATATCATGTTCCTTTACAGTTCCAAGCATTGACAGTAGCATAATTGGTATTTTAGGCATCAGTCTAGGTGATATATTTCCCAATTCCACCTTCCAGGGGTCCCAAACTTTTGATCTTTCCCTCCCACATTGGGGATCTTTTTGGAGCTATGGTTCATGTATTTGATAAATCCAACCTTTCTCATGAAGAATTTGAAGATTGACAATGATCATGAAAATCTATAAGTGTTTTAGGTTGTGTTGTGTCGAGTAGGAACTGTTGTAAGTTTTCTCTTTCATGATTTGACCCTAAAATTGCAGTTAGAAAGCTTTTCCAAATGAATTAGAACTTGTCTTGGTGATAAGTTGATTTTTAATTGATTAAAATAATGTTTTTAACCTCTTAAAATGTTCTTTGCTGATCTGGATTAACTGTAGGAAACATTTTAATTGATTAGATAGTCGTTTTAACCTATTAGAATCACTTAAAACCATGAACAATTATGATCTCTCCGTTTTAATCTGCTCAAAACAAGCTTTTAATAGATTAAAAATTACTTAAGTTCAGTGAAGGTTTTGGATTTCTCTGTTTTAATATGTTAAAAAAGAGAGTACATACCGAGTTGCAAATTGTTCTTGTAGCTCTCTATGCAAATTTTGTGATTAATACCTGGTTTATTCTTTTTTGTTGTGTTGATCTTGTTCTAGGTGATATTGCTTTCATTTTATCAATTTGTTTTGTGTCTATAGTTTGTCTCTAGATAGAGTTTCGAGGTATAGAGTAGTATCAGGGTGTCACTAGGTGTGTAATCAAATCTTGTAAGGTTCGATATTTGGTTTCTTAAGTTGTTTACTTTCACTGTTTTGGTTGTGTGCCAGTAAAAACTCTAAAATTTTAGTGAGCTTAGCTGGTGTGGCTGAACAAATGGATGTAGGTCTTAGATAAGAGTGAACCGGTATAAAAGTTTATTGTGGACATCTCTCTCTCTCTCTCTATCATGCGGTTCTTGACGTTATTTGGTTTTGTTTCTGTGCATAAAATTAAAACCAACCAAATCCTGTAATCAATAATTTTAATAAGGATCTCATTCTAAGTTTTGTGAAAACTTGAGATAGTTCAATTGGCCGTCTCTCTGGAACTCAGCCCCTTTAAACTAACAGATTTATGATATGAAATTTGGGAAAACTACACAACAAAAGCTAGCCAGTAGTTGAAGAACTTAAGGCTAGATAAACCCCACCTAGACACTCATACTTCCAATTTGGACTTTGAGTTCGATATATGATAAGATATCATACCTGGGGAAGGTTGTTTAAGTGCATTTTCCTGCACTCTTGCCCATTTCTTCTCCAATTCTTTCACAGCATCCTCCATTGAATTCTGAAATGAAAGGATGGTTATTTAATTTGGTGAATTTAATTATATATCCAATCATAGATTATCATACATGTTAAGGATGTTGATTTTTGTATTTATCATTAGTAAAAAGTCATCCAGTGTAATTTTTAACCTCTTTCTATTGACAACATATGAAAAATAAAATTCTCAATTAGGTAAAGTATCAACATAAGTAGCTAAATTACACCTAAAATATATAGCATAGATCATATAGTCCTTGAAATTATGGGAATGTTAATTGGCACTATCACCATTGTTTATTTACTATTTATCCATCCACTATAAAAAAATAAAACGTTATGTTGTGCACATAAGAGTCTGTGTGATTAACGAACCAACTGCTTCTTCTTCTCTTCCAATTCATCTAGTAAAGCTGATCTCGATGCTTCTGCATCAGCATCAAATCCAGCTTTAGAATTTGCCTTCATTTCATCCCAACCATCAGATACTTGCTGCTTCATATTGTCGAGCTCAGCTTTGAGTTTCTTCTCAGTTTCATCCATCTCCTGTAACACAATAAATAAAAAATTAATTGAATCAAACTCAACCTCACAAATTACAATCAATTCACAATCATAACCTGCAACTTTGTCCTCAGTATATCAGCCTCTTGCAATTTCTCTTTTATTTTATTCTCAAAATCCGATATTGCATTTTCATATGCCGCATTCTCTTCCTTCAATGTCACCTCTCTAAGTTGGGCCTGCAACAAAAATCATCATCAATAGTTGTAGCAGTATTTTAGGTTAACATTATTTTAGTCCCCAAGTATTGCAAATGTGTGCTTTTACTTTCACAAGTTTCAGCTGAGTCCATCAAGTTTTCTTCTGTTTATAATTTAGTCCCCTCACCTAGATTTCATCTTATTATTAGCTGAATTTACCAACATGGCATACATGCAAATGAATAAATAATACAGTGTTACAATCAGCAAGAAAACACAGAATATTTGATAGTTGTGTTTGGGATTCATGGGGTAAGTTATTGTTTTTTGAGTACTGCTAAGAACACACTCTTAAACATGTTCTTTCTAACACATTCGATTATATTTATTGTTAACTACAGAATAAGGGTAAATATCTATTAACTTAGACCTGGAACCCAAAGAATTATATATTTTCCAATAAGAGACAGCATATTAAAAAGAGTATATCAAAGAGTATTCCTAACATTTCTTCATGCTTTTACAAAGTAAATGAACATCAAAAGGATGGTCTTTTCATTCTAAGCAAGTCAACGACTTAAAATTAGACAGAATCAAGACGGAGGGACCCAATTGTTAATGGAATAAACTCAAGAGATTCAACAGGTGTAGTTGAAATACAACTCTTCCAAATTGTATAACTTTGGAAATCCAACAATTCTGTTCAATAAACACAAATAACCCAGACCTAAACCTATATTTTTTAATTCTAGTCAAAGATTGTGTTATAGGCTCAGCTGGGTTAATCCCTAACACAGAAGAATGCTAACAACACTCTTTACTATCAGGTGAAATATATTGAAAAATATTTTTTTTACTAGCTTTCATCTCTCACTTAACGAGAGCATGCCTGACAAAGATTATTTTCGCCAATTTATGCTATTTTAAGGATAAAAGGAAGTCTTCAATTTCAATTGTATATTTAGGACAATAATCTAAATGTGTCATTTTTTTTTTTCTGAAAAAAGTATTTTCTGTAATTATTTCTCTACAGTGTTTCCCTCTCAGCTTCATATACTCTTTTTCCTATATAAAATCAGATTTACATTTTGTTTCCAAATGAAATAAAGTAACACAACCACTTCTCAGCAAACTTACGGCAACAAAAAATGATTCTGATTACAAGCTATTACAACAACATAATCAATTGTACATGTAGTAAAAATAATAATAACAAAACAATCCGAATATTGAACTAATCTAATTTTTGCAGTTATCCCAAAGCAAACACACTCTGAGTTTCTTCATAACAAACCAAGAGAGAAACTGCTAGCATTCCTCTCTAACATAATAACACAATAGTACTTGCAACTCTGTTCGGGAATTTGGAAGAGAGGGTGAAAATGCAAATAAGAGTTATTAGTTAAGGACCTGTTGGCGCGTGGCGGAGTGGGAATTCAATTGGAGGGCGAGGGCGGCGTTGGAGGCGAGGGAGTGGGCGTGGAGGTGAGGGAGGCTCTGGGAGATGTCTTGGGGAGGCAATCTCAACCGTAGATCATGGATCAAACGGCGGAGAGAAGCCGCCTTCTGATCCAGTTCGATCACATACCTTTGCTGATCTTCGGAAAAGAGGATTGGGATGATGGAATCGTCCTCCGCTTCCTTTCCGGCGCCACCTCCCACCGCCCATGCCAGTAACCCAGCCATGCCTTACAACTTAACTTTCTCTCTCTCTCGCTTCTCTCTCTTCCAATTTCTTCACTCACCATCCATTTTTTCCGATCTGCGGTGGTTGATTTGGGAGTTAGGAACTGTGGTGGTTTGGTTCCTTAGAGGCTCGCTAATTCCATTTTGTTGTTTTTGAAAATTTGATTTTCTTGTGAGCATTTCTATTCTATTACAGTAATTACAGTAATACAATTTAAAAGACTATACAAATTAATAAATAACTTTGTTAATTTTGAATTATATTATAGAATTACGTATATTGCTGAATGGCAACATTTATTTTAATTTGATATAAAGAAAAAAATAATATTCAAAAACTGTATCTTTTCATATAATAACACAGTAACAAATTATTAGTTTCTTTTATATATTTAATAGCAGAATTTTACTTGATATTTTTTAACTATGTAAGACATTATTCGATAAACTTAATAGTAGTGCTCCGAAGATAGAAAGAGAGAAAATTTAAATAAAATAAAGAAACAAGGTAAACGAAATGAAAATAAGTTAATTGCACCATTTCTTCTAAATAAAATTTATAATTGATTTTAAGGATATTGTTCGATTGATTTTTGTCTTAAATTTCATATTAATTAATCTAACTTCAAAATTAATTTGTTGGTTTCGTCAATTAATCAAAATAACTTTTCAAATATATTTTCAAATAGTTAAAGTTATTTCAAAAAATTTATTCTATATGTTGTAAGGATATAAGTTGTATGAGTTGTTACAAAAATTAATTTTGTTATATTTCTTGTTATACACGAAAACCAATATATAAAAATTATTTGCGAAAAATTTTGTAAATAATTTGCAAACATAAGTTTTCGTACCTACAAAAATTTTTCAAGATAAATTACATACAAAATGCTCTATAGATAATTCAAATATTTTTTTTAGGGTTAAATATGTTTTTGGTCCCTTAAGTTTCAGTGAATTTTGGAATTAGTCCCTTATCAAAACTTTATATTAATTTAGTCCTTTATTTTTCAAAATGCGTAAATTTAGTTATTTTAACCAAATTTTGTTAAGTTTATCTGATGTTTCAAGCACATTTCATGATAGTATTTAAGTTAACATTGAAGCAAAAATGTGTCAAACAGTATAAATAATTTAAATACTATCATGAAATGCGCTTGAAACGTCAGATAAACTTAACAAAATTTGGTTAAAAAGACTAAATTCACGTATTTTGAAATATGAAGGACTAAATTGGTCAAAAGTTTTGATGAGGGACTGATTCTAAATTTCGTTGAAACTTGAGGGATCAAAAACATATTTAACCCTTTTTTTTATGATTAATTTTCATAAATAATTTCCGATATCACGACTTCGAAGATAAAATTTATAAATAAATTATTTAAAAAAACATATATTGTAAATAAAGTTATTTACTACTAATAGTTTATTTACAAAATTTTCTTCTTAAATAATTCATAAATAATATCAAATATTTACAAAAATTATCTATTACATACGAATTTTTAATTTATTTTTAATTTAAATAATAACTATATTCCTTATAGTGTGTTATCGTTTCTGCTCAATAAATATGAATGTGAAATTCAGGTATCGATATAAGAATTTTTCATGTACTCTTTCAATGATAGTGTGAGCTTGATGGACTTTTTTTTCATTTTTCTTGTAATGAACTCTTTTGATGGAAAAGCATCCTGAATGTAAATCCTTCTTTGGTTTTTCAACTAAATTTTTTTTTAAGGATGTAAATCAATTATATTTTCAGTTATTATCTTTTTCTTACATACAAAATGTCTATGTAAAGATATATTTCGCTTTTTTGACAGAAATAAATTTGCAGTATGTATCAACTTACTCAACTTATAAATATTAATAACTTTATAATATAAGTATTTAAAAATACGAAAACACACATGTACCACAAATAATAATAAATATTTTTGGATAAATATATTAAATAATAAAATAAAACGGTTTAAAGAACAAATATTGTATTCAGTCTTTTCTACTACATTATATATTATTAATGTGTCATACACATAGAGATGGCAAATAAACCCATCCCTGTGGGTATTGCCAAACCCGTCTCCATTTTGACGAGGAATCCCCGTATTGATTAGGTATGTGTATGGGTATGGAAAATCCCCAACTTTTTTAATTGGGTATGGGAATGAGTATGAGGATGTACATATCCCGCTATAATACCCGTCCCCGCCATATCTTCGTCCTTATTTAAATTATTAAAATATTCACAATTAATTAAGTAACCTTATATATATATATATATATATATATATATATATACTTTCTATTTTTTATTTTTTCTAATTATTTGGTTTGTCACGAAACTCATTCGCATCTCCAATATATTTTTCAACTTATCATAACATTTATGTAATTATGTTAAAATGATGTATGTCCATTAAAATTTTTTTATGTCTCACATTTGAATATTTCTATTATTTTTGTAATATTATTATTTATTGTATATTTTCCTTCCACATGAGAATGTTTAATATTCTCAATTTAAGTGTTTAATAGCATAAACCTTTCATTTACTATATAATATAAAAAAAATTCTTTACTTATTAGGCTTAATTAATTATCATTTTGATTCCCTAATTTGTTGGTTTGGTTCATTTTGGTCTCCTTATTATTTTTTGGTTCAATTTGGTCCTTTAATTTTTCAAAAGGTTTAATTTGGTCCCTGCCGTTAAGTTGATGTTAACACCGTCTCCGTACATGCCACGTGTCATTTTGTGAAATTTTGTAATTTTTTGTAATTTTTTTTTATTTTTATTAAAAAAATTTAAACTACCACGTGTCACTTTTTGGTTGTGACACATGTCAATTTAAGATTTTTTTATTTAAAAAAATATATTGCCACGTGACAAGTAGTGATTGTGCCACGTGTCAAGCTAACATTGATTGTTTTCAATTTAGTCCCTCTATTTGAATTTTTGATTCAATTTAGTTCCTCAATTTTTTTTAAATGATTCAATTTTGTTCTCTCTAATTTGAGACCAAATTAATAATTAAGCTTAATTACAATTTATACATTTATGTTAAAATAATTTTTTATCATTTATACATCAAATCACTCCCTAAGGTTGTGTTCCTATGTATAGATGGATTTAAGGAAGAGTGTGAAGATGAATTTGTGTAAATTTGAGTAGATGAATATATGTGTTTTTTTGAATGGATTTAGAGGTTAGAGTGAGTAGATTTGGAGATAAATTTTATAAGAGTTAGTGATGATTTGAGTGATGTGATAGATTAAAAAAAGTTTTAATAGATAAAATTTTAAAATTACTAAATTACCCTAATGATAAAAATAAAATTAAATAATTATTAGAAGAGTTAAAAATATTAAAATTTAACAATATTATAATATAATATATATATATATATATATATATATATATATATATATATATTATTTATTATTAATTATTATAATAAATTTAAATAATAATTATTATATATATATTATTATTTTTTAACAATAATTTAATTTATATTAGTTATTATACATATTCATATATTTTATTATTATTAATTATTATAAAAATATATTATTAATATTAATTATTATTTTATATATAATACTAATTATTAAATATAAATATATTATCATTTATTATTACAAATTATTAAATACATTAAAACATCAATAATAAAAATAAAAAATATTATTATTGAATAAAATAAAAATATAAAATCTTAACAAAATTTATATTACTATAATTAATTATAATTAATTATTACAGACATTTATATAAATTTTAGTTCTATTAAATATTATATACATTATTACAAATAATTATTATATACATATTATTTATTACATCTATTATTAATTTATATATATATATATATATATATACTTCAAAAAATATATTATAAATTAGAACATAAATTTTTAATAACTAAAAATATATAATAATCACTATTAAATAATTTTTTTTATTAATTTATTATATAATATATATATATATATATATATATATTTATATTAATATTAATATTAGTAACCGGTTACATAATAACATATATAATAATATATATGAGTTATGTAACCGGTGACTAATATATATATATATATATATATATATATATATATATATAAAAAATAAATAAAAAAAAAAAATATATATATATAAAATAATAGTAAATAAAAAATTAAGATTATTAATAATGAATAATATGCAATAAAATATTTATTATAAATAAATTAAATAATAGTATATTATGATTAATAATTATATTAGTAGATGTATATTTATATAAAATTTACAGAGACTATAAATGAGAAGTAGCTCTTGATCTACTCAAATTCTTGCAAAATGGGTGAGATGGATTTTTAATAGTTATTCGCAAATCCATCCACGCTTTTTTTTTAAATCACGCGATGCGAACACAATTTTTTTTTCTATCCATCTTCTTAAATCGTTATACACAGTACAATTTATCAAAGCGAACAGATCCTAAATACTCATGTTATTTTATTTTTTATATTTTTCACTTGTAATTTTTTATACTTAAAATTTTGTACACATGTAAAAAAACATTTTAATAGTTAGATGAAGTAATTTGATTTATAAATACAATAAAAATTATTTTAACATGCATATATAAGTTGTAATTAAGCTTAACTACTAATTTGGTCTCAAATTAGAGAGCACAAAATTGAATCATTTTAAAAAATTGGGGGACTAAATTGAATCAAAATTATAAATAGAGGGACTAAATTGAAAACAATCAATGTTAGTTTGACACGTGGCACAATCATGACCTGCCACGTGACACTTTTTTTTTAATTAAAATAATTAAAATTAAAAAAATTATCAAGTTGACATGTGGCACAATCATGACATGTGGCATTTTTTTTAAAATAATAAAATAATTTAAAAAATTAAAAAAAATTAAAAAAATTAAAAAAAAATTAAAATTCCACAAAATGACACGTGACATGTACGGAAACGGTGTTAACGTCAACTTAACGACAAAGACCAAATTGAAACTTTTTAAAGAATTAGATGACCAAATTGAACCAAGAAATAATAAGGGGACCAAAATGAACCAAACCAACAAATTAGGGGACCAAAATGATAATTAAGCCTACTTATTATTATTAATTTTTGTTTCATTTGAAGAACTCTTTTGTTTAAAACAATTTTTGTTATTTCTCAACCATTGAGTATATATGTTGATATTTGAAAAGTTTTATTAGATGTCTAATGTATTTTTCATCTTATCATGTCTTTAATTATACTTTTTTTTTGCATTATGCGATTCTTTTCAATAGTCTCTCAAATTGTTTATAAGATACACATTTGTTAATTTTTTAATATTTTTATTTGTTGTTTATTTTCATCACATAGAATACTATTTTGATATATTTTATCTAGTTATTTTTTATTTTCTAACTCATTATCAATCATACTTTAATTTTCTCACTATAATTGTATAAATAAATTTTATTTGTTATAATATAAAAAATTAATATAATTGTCGTGAATATTTTTTTATCAACATCCAACATATATTAGAGTTCAAAAGATACAAGATCTATGTTAAAATTTTATTATTATGTTTGTTATTTGTTCTTTGCATCATTTTGATCAAGTGATGTATTATAACTTTTATTAGTGTATAAAAAAGATATTCATTAGAATTAAAAAAATTGAAGTAAACAAACATTTAAAATATATTTTAATTTGAATATTTGTTTTTCTTTTATATTTTTTTTAAATATTTTTAAATTTTATCAACTAGGTTTCATTAATGTTTGTAAATTCAATAAATGTTTTGGTTCTTATGAAATTTTATATGGTATTCTAATCTAAAATGTAAACAATTATAATTTATTTCAAAGTATTCGATATCGAATAAACAATCATCCTCCTAATATTGAATATTTGATAATATTATGTTTACTTTACCGTACTTTTTTATTATTTTATAAAAACTAATTAAAATTAATATTAAAGTAGTAAGCAAATGGGTATGGGTATGAGTATGAGATTATACCCGTTACCCGGTGGGGATGGGGATGAGACAAAAGTTTGATACCCGTTGAGTTTGGGTATGGGGATGGGGATAATTTTTTTTTACGGGGATGAGTATGGGATAGCGAAACCCGTCTCCGCCCCGCCCCGTTGCCATCCCTAGTCATACATACATTTTATTACTTTTTATTTTCATTTTTTTTAAATTGTAAAAATTATGGATGATGTGTTCTATACAGAATTTAGAAAACTCATTGAAATGTATATTATGTTGTTTTAATGAAATTAATATATATATATATATATATATATATATATTTTTTTTTTTTCAAAAATATATACAAATGAATATTATACTTTGTTAAAATTATATATAAATTTATATAATTATTATTATCTATTGATTACAATATTATTATCAATAATTATAATATAATTGATATTTAAAAAATACAAATTACAATACACTAACACAAAAAAGTCCTATAACATCGCTCATATAATGTTTGTCCCAAAAAAGTTCCACGTTAAAAATAAACCCGTGGCATTTTTGTAAATTATTTGACTTTTTGAACATCTGCCCATTCCAACATGGACGTAATTTAACATCTGACGCACGATACCCTGACGTCATTTAAAAATTAACATTTGTACACTGTGCCCCCGACGTCAGGTAACATCGGACCCCAGAAACCCCTGGCATTAAGTAACGTCTGACCCCCTATGCCCGACGTTAAGTAACGTCTGCCCCATGTGCTCCGACGTCAATTTTTGGGTTATTTCTACGCGAAATGCAGAAACCCTAATTGTTTCGTCACGCCACCATTGTTTCGCGAACCTTTTCCACTGGCGACCACCATTCTGAGCTCCTCCAGGTAATTTTTGGACTTTTTCACCACTAAACTTGTTGGGATTTTGATTGTGGATTTTAGGCGTTTTGAACCAAATATTTTGCGTTTTCATTCCCATTTGTAGTGTTTCGCGATCCTTCCCGCCGACGACCATTATTCCAACCTCCTCCAGGTGAGTTTCGAACGCTTTTCACCACCAAACTTGTTGGGATTTGATTGTGGATTGATTTTAGGCGTTTTCAACCGAATATTATGTGTTTTCATCCCCATTTGCATCGTTTTAAGATTCATTTTGCTTGTTATCTCTTGTTCATTGTATGTGTATAATTGCTTGTATTTTTTTATTTGCAATTATAATTTTAATCTTAGACTATTTTTTTTAGTTTTTTTGGCCTATTTCTTTTTTTAATTGAATTTTTATAATAATATTTGTAAAATTAGGAAATAAAATTATATTTATTGTTATTTGTAAAATTGGACTAATTGTATTTGATTTTTTAATATTATTGTTGCATTAATTGTTATTTTATGTATGTAGATTTATTATACTTTTAGTATACATGGAGCGAAACTTAGTTCCCATTTGAGATTTAGTACAAATGATTAAATTTTTTAATCGTTTGTATTAAATCTTGAATTGTCTGATCAGACAGTTTGAAAAAATTATTTTTCATAATTTGCTACAACGTGTACATTGAGGTTTATGCATAAATTTCATAAAATTTTGATTGAGGCTAATTTGTGTTGTTCTCTAAATGCATACTTGATTGTGATCATGATTGATCACTTTCATTTCGTGTACTTCGGAGACCAATGCAAAATGCTATCGAAAATGTTTGACTTCTTTGTATACGTGTTAGCAAATTATGAAAAATAATTTTTTTTGAATGGGTAGGGCCTCACCTTGTGAGAGTTAAAAGTTTGAGATTGATGGAGTTTTTTACGAACATAGTATGGATCGAAGCTGGATGAATGAGCATCGCATCAGTGAAGAATATGAAAAGGGGGTTTATGAGTTTTTGCAATATGTTCAAGAACACACAATCTCAAGTAACAAGACATATTTTTGTCCTTGTGTTCAATGTCTTAATCAAATACGTAACGACTTGGGCACAATGCGTGATCATTTATTCATCTTTGGTATAATGATGTGTTATACACTTTGGACTTGTCATGGAGAAGTATTAGACAAGCCTACAACGTCATGAAGAACAGATTATGTAGACAAATGGATGAATGATCATTTAGAAGAAATGGTACGTGATGTTGGGGAAGAGAATTTTGGAAAAACTCATTTATATGATTCTCTTAAGTCCGATTCAGAGGAAGAGTGTAAGACTCGAGAAAAATTAAATAGTTAATTAAATAATTATTTAATAAATGCGGGTAATGGGAACCTTTAAGACAATATATGCGAAATGTATGACGTGGCAAAGTACTAGCTCAAATGGTGTTGAGTACTTAGGTGTGTAAGAGAACTTGGGTTCAAGTCCTATGTATGCCATTTTTGTGTGTTATTAAATTAGTATTATTTTTAATATATATTAATTATGTTGTGGAATGTTATAATACGTGAATCATATTAGTTAGCAAGAAATATAAATTGGCATGATGGATTGGCATTGACCTGGCATTGGCATGGTTGTGGGTTCAAGTCTTGGAGAGCTCAAATTAAACTTTATTTTGGCTATTTATAGTTTTGATTTGAAGTTGAAGGGTTAAAGGAAACTCTAACAGACCTAGCAGCCAAGGGTGGCTGGAAAACAACCTAATTAAGTGTGCTTGAATGACAATTACACCTCTCTTTAATGCTAATTTCGTTTTAGACTAATTAAGCTTAGTTAATACACCATTAAAGTGACTTTTGAGAGAGAAAGAGAGTGCCCTTGAGTCTGCCACTGTTTTTCCACAATTGGAGAGGGAATTCAGAGGGAAGGTGTGTGGGAGATTGACGTATAGGAGTGAGTTATGAGAAAGCCAAAGGGGGAGGCCATTGGTGATCATTGGAAGTTATCAAGTTGTCCAACTTTAAGCAAGGAAATCAGGTTAGGGGAGTTTAATTATGTGTGTGAATACCATTTACATGTTTTCGTGCTATATTGAATGATTAGAATGTGCATTTTAGAGTTTGTGTTGAATTCTGTTGCGTTTCTACCGCCTGGCGGCGTTGAAGGCCCACCAGGCGACTCATACCTCCAAAGCTATTTTCTAGGTTTCCTGCTATGCACCGCGTGGCGGCTATGTGCTGCCCGCCAGGCGACACCAACTGGTTTGCCAATTCTCTCGGATTTTGGTATTTTCGTGATGTGGGGATATTTTGGAAGTGATTCTTATGATATAAGAATCCTTGGTATGGTGAATTGTTATCTGAAAATGCATAATTGGTGAAATATTTCATGAACTTCACTTGAATTGGGGGTTTAGGGTTCATATGGGATTGAGATTGAGAAACCGGGATAACTTAAGTGATTGGTGCCATGTTGGTACGTAATCAATGTTAACATGATTATGTTCTGAGCCTTGGGTGTGGTGTGCATAAAAAAATTACGTCAACTTGAGGGGAACTTTGAAACCATGGGGTTATGCGTCACACCGAATGCGGGAGGAATCTGGGCAGAACCCAGTTTTTCACGTACTGCCTGGCGGTACTGAGGCTGCCGCCAGGCGACCTGTCAATAAAGCAGCAGGTTCGATTTGGTTGGTGTTCTTGCCATGGGGTGGATTGAATGGGGTCCTTATTGGAAGTGTTTTGAGATGGGATAGGTTGGGATTTCATTATCTACGATATTTAAATAATAAATGAAGGATTAAATATATGCATAGGGTGTTTCCTACATGTTGGTAGCTGCAGTGTCAGCTGGGGTGTCCAAGTATAGGTACAACACTGATCAGATTGGGTCAGAACGAATAATATGAATAATAGACTGTAAGGATTTAGAACCCGGGGTATATTGAATATGGGAACCAGTTTAAGGTAATCAAAAAGGAAAAGGATGGGTGCAAGATATAATTGAATAGGAAATAATTGTGTATATTGCAATACTTTGGGTATGGTAATGTAAATTGAATAACTTGTATGATGGTAAATGGTAGGGATACTATTGTTGTTTTGTGGCTTGTTCCTTTAGAGAATCAATTGAGGTATGTTAAGACATGATAATATTTGAGTTGGACATGAATTAATTGTACTTGGTGTGTTTTAGTTATGGTGATATGTCTTAAATACTATGTTTGATGTGTGAAAGTGATATTGCAAGTTTGAGGCCCTTAAGACCTGTAAAAAGTGCCAAAAATCAGTAGCACTGTGCTATTGGTATGACGCCTGGTGGCGCGGGACGAGCCGCCAGGCGGTAGAGTTCAAAACAGTGGAAGTGGCCACTGTCTGCGCTAGGCGCCTGGCGGCAGGGTTGGGTCTGCCAGGCGGTGACGGAATTGTGTGGCCTGGCGGTAGGGGTCTGACCGTTAGGCGGTTTGCTTCTAGGTTTCGCCTAGCGGCGCCAGGCGGTTTGGTTGTTGTGAAATTGGTTGTTGTTGTGATCAGTGGACTTGAAGGACTAAGTTCACTTCCGTGGTGTTTGGACTTGATGGACTAAGTCCAATAGGGGTCTGGGATGTGCTTGGTGGTGGGACGCATGATGGGCATGGAACTGGCTAGTTCCCATCGGCTACTAAGTGGCGAGGAGTCCTTAGTATCGTGATTACATGCGTCGGATGCACGATGGGCAAGAAACTATTTTGTTCCTATTAGCTGCTATTGGGCGAGGAGTCCATAGTATGATGATTGCGTGCGTGCCAGGGTCCGAGCGAGGAAGGCTTGTATGGTTTTTCTACAGACGAGGAGTCTATAGGGCAGGACTACAAGCGAGATAGGCTCGTAGGATTGGACCACGAATGAGCTAGTTTCGTGGGAGCACAATAAAGTCCCAAGACCTAGTTTCATGCATATGACTCATGAAGGACTATGAGATCAGGGTTGGGTAAATAATGGAATAATTGTGTATGATTTAATTCTTGGGATGAGTGTCATATTTATTTCATATATATATATATATATATGTGTGTGTGTGTGTGTCTGTGTGTGTGTGTACATAGCTCACCCTATCTGTTTGTGTGTGGCGATGATCAGATAACTTACTATCCGGGAGTAGATGATTTGACAGGTGAGCCAGGAGATGCGTGAGTACAGAGAGCGGGACTATATGGGGATTTGAAGACTTTATTAATCGAATATTTTATTGCTTTCAAACCGTTGTATTTAATCATTTATGGGTTATAATAATTGTTATCCTTGGATTTTTAAGGTATACGATTTTATGGTTTTAATTTTCATGCGTTTTGGGAATATGTGATTATAAATGAGGTTTTAGTAATATTATCGTGTTTTATTTTATTTTATTTATTCATTTATATTTATTTAAAAGTAATATTCCTTAGGGATGTTACAAAGAGTTGTACCCAGGATGCACAAACTTTATGCGACTGTTAGCGACTTTGAAATTATTCAGTTTAAAAGCAAGGAATGGATGAATGGATACAAGTTTCATAAAACTGTTGGAGTTGTTAAAGGAGATGCTTCCGGAAAATAACACATTATCTATCCGTAGTTACGAGGTGAAGAAATTTTTATGTCCAATGGGTTTGAAATATCAAAAGATACATGCATGCCCAAATAATTGTGTTTTATACAGAGACGAGTTTGCTTCACTGAAGGCGTGTCCAACATGTGGTTTCTCGCGATTTAAAAAGAAAATTGATGGAAATAGTGGTGATGAAGACAAAGATGGTCCACCTGCTAAGGTGATGTGGTATCTTCCTATAATACCTAGATTCAAATGACTATTTTCCATTAAAGAAGATCCAAAGAACCTGAAATGGCACGTTGATGGAAGAAAGTGTGATAATCTTCTTCGACACCCAGCTAATTCTTCACAATGGAAGAAGATTGATGAAACATTTCTAGAATTTGGTGCAGAGCCAATAAACTTAAGACTTGGACTTGCTACATATGGTATGAATCCTTACGGGAACTTAAGTAACAAACATACTTCATGGTCAATTTTACTGATGATTTATAATTTATCTCCTTTGTTGTGCATGAAGAGAAAATATATGATGTTGTCTATGATGATATCGAGTCCTAGACAACCTGAAAATGAGATTGATGTGTACCTAAAACCATTGATCGATGATTTGAAACTGTTATGGGAAGAAGGCATCAATGTGTATGATTCATATTCTCAAGAATCTTTCTGTTTGCGTGCAATGTTGTTTTGCACCATAAATGATTTTCCAGCATATGGAAACTTGAGCGGTTACAATGTTAAAGGTCATTTTGCATGTCCCATTTGTGAAGAAAACACAAGTTATATTCAATTGAAGCGCATTCAAAAAACTGTGTATACAAGACATCGAAAGTTCCTTCCTCGAAATCATCCTTATCGTAGAATGAAAAAAAGCATTTAATGCAAGTCCTGAGGATGAACTTGTAGCGAGACCCTGCAATGGTGAAGAAGTATACAACCAAGTGAAAAATATTGACACTGTGTTTGGAAAACATCCAAAGAAAAAGACCATAGAGAAAAACATTTGGAAGAAACGATTAATATTCTTTAATCTTCCATATTGGTGTAAACTTGAGGTACAACATTGTATAGACGTGATGCATGTTGAAAAAAATGTATGTGATAGCGTCATCGGGACTTTACTAAATATAAAAGGAAAGACTAAAGATGGAGTAAAAGCACGACAAGATTTGGCTGAAATGGGCATCCGTTCTGAGTTACATCCACAATCAATTGGAAGACGCACCTACCTGCCTCGAGCTTGTCACACTCTTTCTAGAAAAGAGAAACAAATTTGTTTTCAGTGTTTAAAAAGTGTGAAGGTTCCCTAAGGTTACTTTTTAAATATTAGTAGCATTGTTTCTATGCAAGATTTAAAGTTAGTCGGTTTAAAGTCCCACAATTGTCATATGCTGATGCAACACCTTTTACCAGTAGCTTTTCGAGCAATCTTACCTACTTCTGTCAGAGGTATTCTAACACGTTTGTGTATGTTTTTAAATGCCATATGCAAGAAAGTTATTGACCCTCGAGTGTTAGATGATTTGGAAAATTAGGCCATTATACTATTGTGTCAATTGGAAATGTATTTTCCACCTTCATTTTCGATATCATAGTTCATTTGATAGTTCATCTTGTGAGGGAAATTCAATTATGTAGGCTAGTTTTCTTGTGATGGATGTACCCAGTGGAAAGATACTTGAAGATCTTAAAGGGATATGTCAAGAATTAGTAGCGACCAAAAGCTTCAATTATAGAGCGATACATTGCAGAAGAAGCCATTGAATTCTGGTCAAGTTATATGCTAAGTTGTGAACCAATTGGAGTTCCTAAGACTAGACATGAAGGTAAATGTGAAGGTAAGGGTGTGCGTGGAGTAAAGATTCAAAGTGTTAGTAGAAAATTAATTGATCAAGCGCATTTGTACATCTTAAACAACACTGTAGTCCATCTTAAACAACACTGTAGAAGTGATTCCTTACATTTCGCAACACATTGATGAAACGAAATCTGCTCATCCACGAATGAGTGAAAAATTGGCACTTAATGAACATAACAAAACTTTCTCATCATGGTTTAAGAAAAAGGTTTACGCGACTCCAAATGTTTTTGAAACTCTATTGAGGCTAGCTCGTGGACCGAACACTAATGTCCTTACATATGGCGGGTACTACATAAACAATCATTGTTTCTATTCACAAAATGAAAGATGACAAAAGTAGAGTTGAAAATAGTGGGGTTACATTTCAAGCTGAAGCTGTACATTTTTCCAGTTCTAAGGACAAAAATCCAATTACAACATCCATGAGTTACTTTGGAATAATACACGAAATATGGGAAGTTGACTATGTAACTTTTAGAGTGCCAATTTTCAACTATAAATGGGTTGATAGTAATTCGGGTGTTGGGAAAGATGACCTCGACCCCACTTTGGTGGATTTTAACAAGATGAATGATACAAATGAACCATTTATTATGGCTAGTCAAGTAAGACAAATTTTTTATGTCACTGATCCAGCCAATCAGAAATGCTCAATTGTATTAGAAGGAAGAAACATGAACGGAAATGATGATGAAGATTGTCTAGACATACTTGAGATAACATCTTTCTCATCAAGAACCATTCAAGACAAGGTTGATGATGTAACTGATGACATCCATGCTATTCGAAATGATCATAATGAAGCCATATAGTAGAACACAATACCTTGATAGGTGTTTATTTAATAATATTGTGACATTTACAATTTTTTATTTTTCTTGTTGTTTTAATATAATAGAGGTTATTGAGTATATTTTCGTTGTTAACATTTCCTAATGATATGTTTCAGGTATGACGAGCTTCAGATCAGATCATGAGGGACCTGGTAGATTTGTGACTCAGTTGCCAGATGTCACAAACCGACAGGAGAGGATGTCGGTCTAGATTGATCCTTGATCGGGTGAACCTAGTGGCCCATGGCAAAAAAAGTACCGTAGCTACATAGGAATACTAGCCAAAACAAAAATTTCTATTGCGATTGGATGTTGGGATAACGTTGCGGAGGTCGAGAAGAACCTCCTATGACAGGATATTGTGGTATGTTTAATTAAACCAACTATAATATTTTTTATGTTACTGTTAACATAACATATTTTATGTTTTAAACAACACAAATTTGAGATAACTCCGAACACTGAGCGAATTAGAAAGGTGTTATCTCACATAGCCACCAGATGGAGGGACTTCAAGGCAAGGCTCACACGTCTGTATGTATTCGGAGACAAACAACATGACACTCCTTGTGCTAAGTACAAAATCTCTGAGGAGGAGTGGATGTAATTTCGTGCATGTAATTTCGTGCATGTAGAGAGTTTGGAGACTGACAGATTTGTTTGTTAAATTTGTTTATAATGACACTCACTAGTCATACATTTGTGTATTAAAGTTATTAAATAATGTTATGTGTGACAGGAAAAAAAGGATAGCAGCCCAACAAAGACAAAGGCTTGATGATACACCACATGTACTCTCTCGAGGTGACTATGCATTATTGGAGAACAAATTGAAAAAGTCTCATGCATAGTCTTTGGGACTTGAGTCCCCTGACCTAGTGGAAGCAATTCCTAAATACTAGATGTGGAAAGCTGTAACATCCCATCCGGATATTACGAATTTACTTAATAAAATAAGATAATAATATTAAATGCTCATTTATTAAGCTCCATTTTCCGAAACATGGGAAATATAAAACTTTTATTACATCCGAAGTTAACCCAAATCCATAAAATTTAAAACTCAATTACAATGTCTACGGGTAGTAATATGAAATATTACAAATTCTTTAAAAACTCATAAAATATAAAACTATGAGAAAGTCCTCTCCCAACTAGCCCCGCTCCGGCTCTATGCCTCACCAGATCCACCTGCAACATCGATTGCTCCCGTGTACCGCGTACACGATCATCGCCAAACACAAGCAAATAGGGTGAGCTAACAGAATAAAACATATGCATCAATTTATATAACAAAACACACACAATCAAAGGAACTCCATCCTTTGGTCTCATCTCACATGGACGCCAACATGTAATCCATGTTTTACATCTTTAATTGATAGTCTCAAGATATCGTTGTTGCCAACCTACAAGCCACCACTCGTAGAACACATGCGGGAACACTCGCTATTCCGAGCCACAACTCAAAGAATGCTCGTATTACCCTCCATCCTGAGCCACAACTCCAAGAATACTCCAGCATTTGACCCTTGAGATATCGCCCAAAGCCTCGTAGACCACGCACATCCAAAGCAAGCAAAACACGATGTCTGCTTCATCAAAAATCACTTGGCACTCCACACGAGTCGCCAGACACAAAAGGCTTCCAGACCGCCTGGCGGAGGACACGTGCTATCAGGCGCCAAGTGCCTCTGATGCTAGTATTTCCACAAGCATCGCCTGGCGGGACAACCCTTATCGCCGGGCGCAACACGCTTCAATTCTCTACTGGTTTTGTACCCATCGCTTGGCGGTCAAACATCACCGTCAGGCGCTACACCAGTACTTGCGTAATACTAGTTTTTAAGCACCCAAAACAAAGTAAAATAAATTCATTCACATTTCATATATATTCTCCACCTTTAAAACCATGCTAGCATTCAATTTAAACAAGTATAAGTAACATCATTCTAACAATTTAAGCATATGATTCTAGGCACCAATGCAAATTAATATTGACACACAAGCCTTCATCAATAACCAATTCTCCACATGTGACTAATCCAAAGGAACATTCAAATTGATATAGACTTACCACGTAACCCAATAATGCTTCATTAGAAGTTACTTGAAATTATCAAGAGCTTAATCATGTATTTCAAAGACTCAAAAATCAGCAATATTGAGTAACGTATATCTCTAGCTACTGTTCTCCAAATCCAATCTCCACCGTTCAAAGTGAAGAAACACATGTTATGGACCACCTGCCAAAATTTCACCTAAATCGGACGGTTAATGAATCAGGAAATGCAATTTTACAAAAACTGCGGAAACTAGAAAAAATGGTGGCGCCTAGCGCCCAGAAATCACGAAGGTTGCGCCTGGCGGTGAAAAATAGGCGCTCGGCGGTTCCTGTACCGCAAAAAGTACGAAAAACAAAATTTTTCGTGAACAGAACAACATGCACGTCTCTGGTATGGCGCTTGGCGGTACAAAAAATAGTTTTTTGTGAACAGAACAACATGCACGTCTCTGGTATGGTGCCTGGCAGCCAATTGGGTGTCGCCAGGCGGTTCCTGCAGTTTCAGGAATCCAACAACCCTTCCCTTGCGCCTACGAACCTCAACCAGCCTAACCATCCCGATTTTCTTCAATTTTGACTCAATACTCACCACTCAAAGGTTTAGGATCACAATTCATCCAATAAGTTTGTAGTTCATTATGCAATTGTTATACAATTTCTGAAAACCCCAATTCTTCCACCCTAACATTCATTCATAGCCAATCTCATTTGATTCCTTCGCACTACCATGACTTTTCACAATTAATCCCTTCCTTTTGGTCCAAATGTTGTTAAAATGCCTTTTCCACCGAACCAAAGCAACCCAGAACATGCAGAACCGAAAATCGAACCAAAACGAAAAGCATCGCCTGGCGGTGTTCTTCACTGCCAGGCAGTTCATGATCAATCCAGAAAACTGGGTGGCAGGCCTTGCTTCGCCTGGCGGCACTAAGCTCACTGCTAGGCAGTTCCTATTAAGAACCCAGAAAAATAGGCAAAATGCATGTGTCGCCTGTAGTTCATCACCCGCCAGGCGGTTTCTGGAAAAATTTCCAAAAACGCGAAATTCAACAAAAATAGACATTGATCATGCAATAACATACGATACAACATACATTTAATTATTAACCAATCAAAACGACATTAATCAGCTCCCCTAACCTGGAATTTCCTTTGCTTAGAGTTTGAATTATGAGTCTTCCCTTAAGCACCAATGCCCTCCCTTTGATTCCTTCCAAAAAAAACTCTTCTTTTCGCACCAGAATCATAATTTTCTCTTTGGAATTTCGCTCCTCCCAAGGTCCTCTCCAATGGCAGCCTCAGAAAAGCTCTTTCTCCCCCTTAATTCACTTTTTAATTAGGTATTAAGGGTGATTAATGGCCAAAACGAAAATTATCTCATTGATGGTGGTAATTGCCATTCAAGCACAATTATGAGATGGTTTTTCAGCCCTTACTTGGCTGCCCATTCAGCTAGGATTTCCTCTGCCCTTTCACATTCAAGCCAAAACTAATTTTTGCAAAAAAAAAGTTTACTTTGGTTCTACCAAGGTTTGAACTCATAACCAAACCAATGTCATCCTAATGCACAACCACTCAACCAATTCATGTTTCATGATAATTCTTATAATTATAAGGTTTTATTATCACTCAACATGGTCATGCACATAATTAAAATAATAACAATTAAATAACACATAAATAGCATACATAAGACTTGAACCTAAGTCCTCTCGCACATTTAAAGTACTCTCAACCACTTGAGCTAGTACTTCTCCAAATCATAACAATCTCCATTAAATGCCATAAAGGCTCCCCTACCCGTATTTATTAAATAATTATTTATTTAATTATTTAAATTTCATGGGTCTTACAAAAGCTGCTAGGACTAAGTTCGATGGGCAAATGACATCATAATCAGCTCAAATTATATCTCAAAAAATAGTAAGTACAACCCCTATTCAATTATCATAGTTTATGTGTTTCTCCTTTTGATTAAACTTGTTTATATGGTGCATGATGAGTTAATTGAGCAAGAGACTCAGGGTTCATTTGTTGGCCATGGTCGGGACGATATACTCACAATGACAATTGGAAGGCCAGAGCACCTAGGATGTGTGTGTGGTGTTAGAAGTGCCATTAGTCTTCGAGATTACTTTGGTCCTCCAAGTAATGAATCGCTGAGTCAAGAGGCCTTGAGGAAGATGAAGCAACAAATGGAGGAAAGATTCAACCAACGCATGTGAATTATGGAGCAACATTTCATGGAACAACTTCAACAACAACAATAAATACAAAGAACATTTGAAGAAAAGCTTCAGTCCATAAAGCAGTAGAACATGCTTCAGTCCATCCTCGTGTTCATCCTCTATCCCGAGCCATAGCTCAAGAGATGTCATTCAGAGCCATAACTCAAGGAATGCCATGTGCTTAACTCCTATCTCAAGCCACAACTCAAGGGATACCTTCCCAATCACAACTCAAGGAACACCAGCAAGCTGACCTTCGAGGTATCACCAAAGCTTTGTAGATCACGCACATCCAAAGTAAACAAAGCTTATGCCTTTGCATCATCGCCTGGTGCTGCCACCATGCGAAACTCACTTCCAGACCACCTGGCGGGGGGCACATGCCGCCAGGTGCCAAGCGCCTATGATGCTACTGTTTCTGCAAGTATCGCCTGGCGGAACAACCCTTACTGCCACGCGCCACATGCTTCAATACCCCACTAGTTTTGTAGCTATGGCCTGGCGGTCAAACACCACCGCTAGGCGCTACACCAATACTTGTGCAATATTGGTTTTTAAGCACCCATAACAAAGTAACATCAATCCCACTCTTATAATTATGCATATCCATAATCAAGAATATTGGCTTACAGAAATCAACATGACTCCAATTCACAATCTCAACTTAGATGGCTTCATCATACGCGTACACAAGTATCACCATATATCAAATGCATCAATCCCCACATATTCATATATAGATTCCACCCTTTAAATCCATGCTAGCATTTAATTCCAACTTATGAATAATGTATGCTCAAACAAATATAAAGCAACAACACTTTGACAACTTAAGCACATGATCCTATGCACAAATGCAAATTTATATTGACACACATGTTTTCACCAATAAACCAATTCTAAACATGTGACTAACCCAAAGGAACATTCAAATTCATAAAGACTTACAACATAACCCAATCATGCTTCATTAGAAGTTACTTAGAATTATCAAAAGGTTATTCATCCATTTTAAAGACTTTAAAACCAGCAATCGTGCATAACATATATCTCTGGCTAATGACCTCCAAATAAAATCTCCACTGTGCAAAGGGAAGAACTACATGTTATGGACCACTTTGCAAAATTTCACCAAAATCGGACGGTTAACGAACCAGAAAAAGCAATTTTACTAAAATTGAGCAAACCAGAAAAATGGTGGTGCCTAGTGCCCAAAAATCAGGAACCTAGAAACCCAGAAATTTGGATTATTTTAACATGAGTCGCCTGACAACTTTAAAGGCCCGCCAAGATTCAAACCCATAACCATGCCAATGCCAACTCAATACAAACCATTCAACCAATTCATGTTTCGTGATAATTCCTATAAATATAGGATTATATTTTCACTCCTCATGATCCAACACATTATTAAAATAATAATAATTTAAATAACACACAATTGGCATACATAGAACTTGAACCCAAATCCTTTCACACAATAAATTACTCTCAACCAGTTGAGCTAGTACTTTTCCACATCATACATGTCAGAATTAAATGCCATAAAGGCTCCCACTACCTGCATTTATTATTTATTTATTTAATTAAATTTCATGGGTCTTACACTAGGCGCCAGACAAAAACTAGAACCACTGCTCTAAGGATACCGCCTGATGGTTCACACCTTACCGCCAGGCGGCCCACGTTCCAATGACACCCCTGAGAGCCTTATCGCCTAGCGGCCTTCACTGTGCCGCCATGCGCTATACCAGTAGCGTGCCAATTACTTGTTTAGCACCTTGAAAAGAGATTTTTCTGACTTAAATGTTCATGCTTAATTCTAGTTTACCAATCTACATGTCCAATCATTATGCCACACCCAATTTTACATTACTGCACCACATATGTCTCAATTACTCAAGGTTAACATAGATTCCATTAATTGCAACCATACCACTCCTTTATTCCAATCAAGAATAACGCACACCCATAATTCTATATAACAACACATCTCATAATGCAAAATTCACCTTATTGTAATGTAATGTTTACTCTCTGCCCAATAATACATTCACTTCTAATGCAACCAACACCAACTCTTAAAGTTCACGTTCATGATTATAATAAAATCACCAAAAATCAGAATCTAGAATTTCCACATTTCATGTAACATCTCAGCCGGATATTACTAATTTTAAATAAAATAAAACTTAAAGAAAATTAAGACTGCATTTATTATAAAGTCTTTCCAAAAATGCGGGAAATTGAAATCATTTCTTACATAGCTAATAAGCCAAAATCCATAAATTATAAGGATCGCTTACAATTTCAAAGTCTAGTACGATAAAGGTTTACAAACGTTTAAAAATCCATAGAACAGTAAAACTTCATAAAGGCTTTTCCCAAACTGACCCCTCTCTGGATCTATGCCTTACCAGCAACACATGCAACATCATCTGCTCTCGTGTAACGAATTACAAGATCATCGCCAAACACAAGCAGATAGGGTGAGCTAACAAAATAAAATTATATAGACAATTTAAAAAAATATATATGCATACACTCATCAAAGAAACTCAATCCTCTCATTCCATGCCACACGACCACCACCATGCAATCCATGTTCTATGTCTTTAGATGACAACCTCAAGATACCCTTTGTTGCCTCTACCTACAAGCACAACTTGTAGAACACGTGCGAGAAACCTGTTACGGACCACACTTCGTAATGCTAGGTGGAGTTCCCAATATGAACAATAGTTTATAATTGTCCCAAGACTACCAAAATCGCTAGTTAACACTAAAGTGGGCAATCTTCTTGGATCCATCCGTATGAGCCACAACTCGCACACTCGCACCGGCAACACTCGCCAATCCGAGCCACAACTCAAGGAATGCTTGTGTCCATCCGTCATCTTGAGCCACAACTCAAGGGATGTCATTCCAAGCCACAACTCAAGGAATTCCACGTGTTTACCCTATATCTCGAGCCACAACTCAAGGGATACCAATCCAGGCCACAACTCAAGGAATGCTACAACAAAGTTCATCCTTAAGGTATCACTCAAAGCCTTGTAGACCATGCACATCCAAATCACACAAACAATTACTTGACCATGGACCTAGGATATACATGCTTCCACGAACATGCCCGCTCGTGGTCCTGTTTCTGCGAACCTCCCAACTCGTAGTCCAACTCTACGGACCTCCCCGCCCGTAGTCCAATACACGTGATCCAAAAACTACAAACCTCCCCACTCGTAGCAGTCCTTGAGTGTGAGCACGGAACATACGAACCTTTCCGCTCATATCTTCACACGAGAGCATCATAATTTGAACCTCCCAGCTCATATTATCATGTGTTCACCATAAACCATGAATCTACCTGCTCATGACACAATCAAGCATCTCCTGGTCCAAGCCTAATATCACAAACACGCAAAACACAAGCCAATAGAACCCAATACTCTTTGCACTATCGCCTAGCGTTGCCTAAGCGTCGCCAGGCGATAAGCCAGCACACACTGCTTAGCGGAACCCTCTCGCCGCCAAACACCAAACACATATAGAGCCATTGTCTTAATGACTATCGCCTGGTGGTTCACTCCTCACCGTTAGGCGCCACACACTTCAGGGACATCCTTGGTACTCCTATCGCTCGGCGGCCACCATTGTGTCGCTAGACACTATACCAGTAACGACCCGTTACTGGTTTAGCACCCCAAAATAGGTTACATTCAATCATCCTCTTACAATTATGCATATCCATAATCAAGAATATATATATATATATATATACTTCCATAAATCACATAACTCAAATGCACAGTCTTAACTTAGATAGCTTTAACATACTTGT
>Ga0214544_1000628_pt1 | contig 66759 bp, 52 predicted proteins | sample CNSS3metaG_FD_160074 | JGI IMG/M metagenome (GOLD analysis project Ga0214544, IMG submission 160074) | Root nodule microbial communities from cowpea collected in UCLA plant growth center, Los Angeles, California, USA - CNSS3 | ecosystem: Host-associated > Plants > Roots > Nodule | place: USA... | reverse complement strand
GATATTGATATTATCAACCAATTATATTTGTCAAATAGTCTATATCTCTCCAAATATTTTTTTAAATATTTATCTTTATCTTTATTTTAAAAGATATTTGAGAGATTTTAGCAACAGAAAAGCCTAGTCCAATTCCTATATAAAGAGACCAAGGGAGAAGCAGAAAGATAAGCTCGGGACTTCGGAGTTTTGGAACCCTTAGGGGTGCCTAATTTCGTTTCCTTTCTCTCTCTTTTCTTCTCTCTATTCTTCTTTTGTATTCCATGGATTGCTAAACTTTTTGGGTTGATTCCATTGTAATTTCATTATGGATTTTGAGGTTATAATGAATTAATTTCTTTATTCTTTTTATTATTGTTGAAGTTTTAATTCATCTATGTATTTTATCTTTAAATCTCGTAAAAAGTAATGATTTTAATCTATATGCATGTTGATCATATGAGTTCAAGGGTTTTTAAATTTAATTGAGACTTTACTTTGATTTTATTTAGAAACTTTCATGTGATTAAATGAGTTTTTACCAATAATTGAGACTTTATTTTGGAGGTATTTACTCTAATGAAAATTAATCGAGACTTTACTTTGATTAATTAAGCTTTTTATTTGGTGAGGAGATAAAAGAATAGACATGATTAGGCATAGTAAAATTTGATTGAGACTATACTTTGATTGAATTTACTATGGATAATCTAAAAGTTCTCACTTTTAATTGAGATTGTACTTTGGTTAAAAGTGAGAACGCCAACAAATTAATTGAGACTTTACATTGATTAATTTGCAAATCTACAACAATAATTAATTGAGCAATAATCTTTAGATAACTGATGATGAATTTATTTTGAAAAAGCAATGGAATCAATATATTTTCTTTACTATTGTTTTTATTTCTTTTTATCTTTTAAATTTTATTTCTATCTTTGTTTATCTTAATCCCCTATATTTTTTATTTTATTTGACTAACCGCTTTGTATAATTTTATAAGAACTAATTTGTTAAAAATCAATTTCGTGTTCATTGGGAGACGACTTTGGGTTACTTTACCCTTTCTATTTTGTTGACTACTTTCTTAACAATACTGAAGTTGTTATAGATAAGTAGTATTAATTTGAACGCGTCAACGACAACGTTATCAGGTTGCTTGAGGCCCAAACTAGCTCAAGCAAACCCTAACTTACATCTTACACTGGAAGACCACTCTTCTTGTAAGCGTGTGGACATTGCTCTTGTGGTTAGTCCCCTTGGCTAAGGGCTTGCAATAACCTAGGCAATAAGTCAATAGAAAACTCCACATTTATTCTAGGTGGTACCCCAAGCACTTTCTTTAATCACACATCTAAAAACTCTTCCACAACGAGAATCCTCAACGTCTGCTCTTCATCATCACCCACTAGACAAGTCAAGATTATCTAACATTCAACCCCTTTCTTCAAATCACTCCACACATGATGTGCAACCATCGACCCAAGAATGTTATTGCCAAAAAGTCAATCAATTCCCGATATCACATCCAACTTCTTTAAAGGTAAGCAAATCAAGTTGGACTTGAATTGCACTCTTTTACTTCTATTGAACACTCCGCATAATGACAGAGCAAAAAACATATGTTGAAATCGATGTTGGAACCAAAATCTCAAATTACAGGTCCCTCTTTAGCAATCTCAACTTTTCTTCGCATATACTCTACCAAGAACCAAAACATATGCGAAATCTGGACCTAAACATTTTATACGTGCCAAAGAAACATTACAACCTAGAACCCTTTATTCATGCTAAGGACGAATAGACATTAGATATTAAACAATTATCTCTAAGACAAACACATAACAAACACAATAAAGCCACGACACCCCACTTCCCCACAGATCACCTAAGGTTCAACTTGCTCTAATACCATGAATGTAGCATCTCAAATTAGCAGGATCACACTACTAATCAAAGTATTAAAGGGTAGGTATTATGCATAAAAAAATCACATAACATATTTTATGTATTTAGTCCTCCATAGGAAATTTTTCAAATTTAAAATTTCTTCGAAATACTGAAAGGAAAATAAAAAGACAAACATGTCCTATGAGTGCCATGTTGCCCATCTTTCCCATTATACCATCATCTGCTCGTGTGTAACATACGGTCATAATAGATGGACAAACTACAAACTACAAACAACAAGCAAAGTGCAAGGGTAAGCTTATTTACTTTTATAAAATTCTAGCATTTTATATCATAAATTTTATTTTTAAATTAGATATTTATAATTTAGTTCACCATTAAAGATGAGACACAAACCAAACACCCAATATACATTATAAAATCATCCGATCGCATTAAATTATATTTTTACTTTTTATTCAGTATATGATTTATTTTAGATTTATTAGATGTTGAATGTTTATATAATTTGGATTTATCATATGTTTGATTAATTTATAAAGTATTACTAGGTTCATTTATATTAAGATTTATTATAATTTTTGTTAAACACCGAGCAAACATTAGTTTTCATTTAAGATTTAGTACAAATGATTAAACATTAATCGTTTGTATTAAATCTTGAATTGTTCGATCAAATAGTTTAGAAAAAAAATATTTTTCATAAATTATTATAATGTGTACATTGTAGTTTATGCATAAATTTGATAAAATTTTAGTTGAGACCATTTTGTGTCGTTCTTGGGATGCATATTTGATTGTGGTCATGAGTGATCACTTTCATTTCATGTACTTTGGAGACTAATGCGAAATGCTATCAAAATTTTATCAAATTTATGATGATAGACTTCTTCGTGTATGTGATAGTGAATTACAAATTATTTTTTTTTTCGAATGGTTAGGGCCTCACATTATGAGAATTAAAAATTCAAGAACGATTGAGTGTGTTACTAACACAATATGGATTGAAGTTGGATGAATGAAAAAATATCCAAGAGCACGCAATGCCAGTAAACGAGAAATACTATTATCCTTGTGTTTGTTGTTTGAATCAAATACGTTAGGAGTTGGGTACAATGTGTGATCATCTACTAATCTCCTGCATAATGGAGTTATACAATTTGGACTTTTCATGGAGAAGTATTACACAAACCTACGACATCACGGACAACAAAATATGTAGACGAATGGATGAGCGATCATTTAGAGGACATGGTACATGATATTGGTCAAGAAAATGTGGAAATATCTCATTTAAATAATTCTTGAAAGTGATGAAAACACGAGTTATATTCATTTGAAACATGGTTAGAAAACTTTGTATACAAGATATCAAAAATTTCTTCCTCAAAATCATCCTCAACATAGAATGAAAAAAGTATTTAATGGAAGGCTCGAGGATGAAATTGTGTCAAGACCTCGCAATGATGAAGAAGTATATATCTAGGTGAAAAATTTCTTATGTGCATTATTCTCATTCTCACTCCCTGTTTTAATTTTATTTGTTATACTATGTATGCGCGAAAAGAACTATAAATGCCGACAAACTCTATTCAACCCCCTTCTTTTAGAGCCACTTTGCACCAACACTAGGCTCGTTAGGAAGTTTGACTCGGCTAGAAAGTGTATCGTTTAAAGCACCTTTTTGCAATTCAAAATTTTCACTCGCACTCAGTAGGCGGTGGCTCGTCCAACGAGTACATTATCTAGAAAGTATCATTTGCTATGCTAGAAAACTAATAGGTATATCAGTTTGGTAATATTGGCTTGCACTTATATTTATCTATCTTCAACAAATAAAAAGGTATCATTCAGTTCCAAAATAAATTACCTTGAGCCAAATAATTACATACTAACATAGTCATCCTATCATATAGGGCCTTCTCTACATAGTTGTAGAAACCTTATATATATATATATATATATATATATATATATATATATATATATATATATATATATATATATTTTAGTGGATCCCTTTGGTTTATTTAGGTACTTTTACTAATTCCTCATTGTCAAAATAACTACATTTAGTTTAAAATCTACTTCAAATTAAATCACTTGACTTAGCTAATATATATGCAAGGATTTATACTCGCACAAAAGCTCATACATTCCATAATTAAAGATTGAGTAACAATTGTCAACACATGAAATCTTCTAATGCACCATATTGAGTAAAAATTTACAACCAACATCATAACATCTCATCACATATTTCACTCATACCACAATATCACATGACATCACAATCAATGAATAAGAAGGAATAACTAGCTTCCTTTTTCTTAGATTTGAGCTTTTATCTCTACCATGTTCCATAAACTTAAACTCTCATAGGATCTTCTTTCTACACAAAGAAAACTCATATCAATTATCTGAAGTCATCCTAATGATCAACAAACAAAGATTCATCTTGAACTCGAAAGAATCACATGCAAGGAGGTTTTTCCACACATGCAAGCATATCACTAAATTGATTAAAAAAAGATAGAAGGTGAACTTACTTTGATCGAGATTTTGATCAGATAAGATTGTTGCCTTCTAGTCCAGAACTCCTATGTTGCACTTCCATCTTCAATGAATAAAAAACTTGATCATATTCTTAGAGAGAATAAAAAAAATAATTTTAGAGAGATAGTAAATTTTATAATGAAACTCAATTACCTAATTTTCTCTTTATATCTTGAGTTTTAAATAATAAAATAATCAGAGTTCTACTTACACTCCACTCCTACTCTTATGCATTTTCGAAATCCTTGAATGTCACGTAATTTTTTATTTTAACTTTTATAATAAATCTTCAAATTAATTAAAGTTAAGAGAAAAATTCATATATATTTGCAAAGAAAAAAAATGTTATCTTAGATTTTGAAAATCGTAAACAAATACTAACAATTAAGCTTTTGATTTTTTTCTTTCAAAAACCTAGCACTTAGCGGATATTATAATCATATACTGCGAAAATTATAATGATAAAATAGCTTCCTTTGATAAAATTAAGTACGTTGCAAATTACCAACAAACAAGAATTTGTAAATAAATGGTATATAATATATGTATTTTCGTATCATAATAAGCAATAATTTATGTGGTTTAACAAGTGGCTCAACTTTTCAAGTAAACGATCCATTAATTTAATATCCTACCCAAGTCAATGATCAAAGTTTTGACGATTAAAACACATTATTTTAAAACTTTTTTTTTTGAAGAAAACTAAAGGATTGAAAGAGAATCCAGAGGAAGGACTATATATAATTTATACACTGAGTGTTCAGTACTCTTATTAAGTTTACGATGAGCACTTGAAGCCAAGTCGTTTTCATTAGTCCACCAATAATTGCGGGGACAATGAAAATAATTAACCTGGAGCATAAATCAACTCACTATAGCTAGGGTTTTCAAAGTCAAATCAGTTACTTTTATTTTATGTCTCCCTTCAAATTTTCCATCATATTTTCTTCAACGTTTTAGTTGGAATTATAATAATTATAATTACTACTATACTTTGTAGCATTCACTTTTATGTAAAGTTCCAAACCATTCACACTCACCCATCTCAATCTTTTTAGCAATGGTACTATACTACAACAATTTTTCTCTAACTTGTTTTTTCTTGAAAAAATTGTCTCCTCCTTTTTTAAGCATGAACTCACATTGATGGTTCAACTACTATACTGTCGAATAATAATTTGGTGTCCATCGTCATGGTCATGAGCAACACACACTTGATAGAAATCTTAAACAAATTCAGGTTAGGAAAAATAAATGCTCTATGGTTGCCCCTCTCACTCACTCCCTCTTACATTAAATAGGTCTCCCCAATTTGTTATACAACCAACAAGTTGTGCTGCTCCTGCTAACCATTCACAGTCATACAAATTAAATATAAAAGGAACAACCATCATGGATAACTATTGTCACAAATTTATATTTAATTGCGTTTTTATTTTCCTTTTTTAAATATATTAATCATAATAAATAAATTTTTATCTAACTCAATATAACAAAATCAACTTTTTCAAGTGAAATTTACATTCACTTACATACTAAATATCTTTTATTTTTAGTTGATGTGAGACATTTAATGATTTAGAGTTTTCTTTTTTTCTTTTCAGGTTCTTCTCTAAATCAATTAGGTTAGAGACTAATTTCTTTCACCATTCTTAGTTTTTGTTTCGGTTGAAAATTTTTCACACACACAATAAGGAAAGATATAATTTCCCACTTCAGGATTGTAGTTTCCACAGTATAAAGTGAAAGGTGTTTAACTACTCCATCAACTTATCCAATTTAGTCTTTTCATGTTTAACTGCTAATTGAATCTTTTAAACGTTACACTTAATTAGTTTTATTAACTTAAGATTTTACTTAATCAGACAATGCGACATCAAGAAATGTTAACTAGTGGAGAAACTCTCTTAAGAGACTAAAATTTCACATTTATGATGCTTCAAAATTTTACTAGTATAAAATTGATTCGTAAAATAAAGTTTGTACACACTTACGTGTTATAAATCTGTTTTATATGTGATTAATGTAAAATCTCGAACAAAAAGTAAAGTTGAACCTAAATCGAAATTTGATTTGAAGTGTTTAAAAGTTGAGCCATTTTTGTTGGTAGTGACATGAGAGATGATTTAAAGGGAAAGTGATGTAGAAAATGTTGTTGTGTCCTATAAATGTTTGAAAAGAGCATTCACCTACACTTTGTCAAAATGATGTGTTTAATGGATGCTACTGCTGCATGAATGTAATTAAGAGCAGTTACTAGACCAAGTCATTAATAGACCTAACAAACATTAAATGACCAATTTAATTTTTATCATAGTCTTTAAAGTTGCTCACCTAACTTCTCGTATGACTTTGATGTTTATTCTCTGAAATGAGTGGAGCCGCAGATGTAGCACACCCCTTTATTTGCACCATTAATTAATCAACTAAAACGTACTATACTATTACATACAAATAAATATTTTTTCAATGTAACCATGTCTTGCATGCCCATCACTGCTACTTCTTTTTCTTCTTCTTTGCCAAAAAAAGAATGGAAAAATTGCATACACCTATTTCTCCAAAATATGTTGTTAAGGTTAGGAATATGACCGCAATATCGAAACCCAAAGGTGAAAATTTCATTCAAATATGGTATAAAGTCTACATCATTATAGATTCTTCCTGTTCATAATAAAATAGGGACCAAATACACGTCAACATCTCATCCATTAATACCACAACTATTTAAGCTCTTTATATAAATATCCATTCATCTCTAGACAGAATAGTATAATAAAATAAAATAAAAAGTGTGATTTATTAATTTACGCATTATAATATTTTATCGCCAGTTCAACTTTTACAATGTATATACTCAGATATATAATGTATATGCTTGGAATAATAAGAATAAGACTACTAGAGATAAATAACAGCAAGATTATTAAAAATTGATCGGTTGTTGTAAGGCCCGTTTACTTTAAGGGCTGCCCAATCGATTGGGCCTAAGGGCTGGCCCAAAAAAAGGATTCGAATCTAATCTACCTTAGTCTCATCCTTTTCTTTCACTCTACAGAAAACGCAGCCGTCACACTCCCCTTTCCTTTCAAGAGCTCTGCTAGGGTTTGATCCTACGTCCCTTTCGAGCTAGCCAAACCTCGTTCTCCCGTCACGTAAGTTGTTCTTGAACCGTGCTCTTCACATTCTAAGTTGGTTCTCATTATTCTGTTGGGCTTACTGTAGCAACCTTACTATTCCTCGTGTCTTTATTCTCAGCTCTTGGGTCCATTTTCGAAGTTGTTGGGTTCGTTGAGTCAGGTGTCGAAGTCGTTTGCTAAACCCTTTCCAGGTAAGGGAAGCTTGAGTTTATAGTCATCTGTAATTTTGTATGCTTCTAGGTCTGAATCATATGCGTGATGTATGCTTGTGGTTGATTGTGTGATATTGGTGAAAGCGTGATTTCTTTTGGTGTTGCGTTTTGTGTTTCCGCGAGTGAACAATGGTGGGCACTTTTTTCTCGCCTAAGCGAGCGTGTCTCGCCCAGGCGAGACTAACAGAGGCTCGCCCAAGCTTATATGTGCAAACTGTTGCCCAGGCGACTGGATTTCATTTTGAGCGAGGCGTGATCTCGCCTAGGCGAGAAGGGACTTGCCTGAGCGAGAATCCGCAGGGGCCGCGGTTCAAAGGCTCAAGCTCTCGCCTAGGTGAGGAGGGGCTCGCCTAGGCGAGAAGGGACTTGCCTGAGCGAGAATCCGCAGGGGCCGCTGCTCAAAGGCTCAAGCTCTCGCCTAGGTGAGGAGGGGCTCGCCTGAGCGAGAGGATCTCTCGCCTAAGCGAGGTCTTCTAGCCTGAGCGAGGCTGGGGCAGGTTTTGTGCTACAATGTGAATGGCCCACTAATATGGTTGCTTATTGTATGAATTGGGAAGCATGAGAAGTATGAATTGTTGTTTATGCATGATGTTGGTATTATGGAAACTTTCTGATTGGTTGGTGAAATACGTACAAAGTGTCAGTAGGACGTAATTCCATGGCTCTCGTAGGGAGAGCTTATGGTGGTGCCCCACTTAATGGAGGTAATTCCATGGGCCCTCCTAGGGGGATTCCATGGTGGTACCTCATCTATTAGACTTAATTCCACGAACCTCGAGGTGAGAGTTCATGGTGGTGCCTCAACAACAAAACGTCATTCCACGAGGATAACGTGGTGGTGCCTCACGGCCAAGACGTAATTCCACGAAGGCCACGTGGTGGTGCCTTTTGTAAGGGTGTAATTCCGCGAAGGCCTCGTGGTGACGCCTCACTGCTAGGACATAATTCCACTGTTTTGCGGTGGTGCCTCGTTATACGTATCCGGATTGTCTAATATTGGAGTTTTAAATGGTTTGGTATCTCCTGTGTGGTTTTCCATTAATTATGCTTGACTATGTGATTGGACATTGTGTGTTATGATGTAAAAACCTTGTGCTCTAGCTTACCCTTTCGCTTGTTTGCATGGTTGTGTGTTGTTTTCCTTTGCGATGATCATCAATTTTATTGATGTGAGCAGATGTGAAAACCCCTGGCAGTGGCAATGATAGTAGGGATGCTTCAGCTTGATGGTTATGGATGGGTATTGGATCCACCGTGGGGCCCATCGCGGAAGGAGCTTTATTAGTTATGATGGTTTCGCCTAGAACTACTATTTTCACTTGTGTTCTTGTTTTGGGCCGTGTGAGACCTCTTTGTATGTGTAATGAGTATGTTTGGTGTTCTGTGTACCTCCATACTCCAAACTCTATAGTCTTCGAATATTTATGTATGTAACGTTTTATTAATCTGAGGTTATCTAGTTTTTAGGATGTTACATTTGTAAGATTCGCAAAGTCTATTCTAACTGTGATAAAAGTATTATATCTACATAAATAATGTTTTTTGAAATTTTAGTGTAATATATTAAATCTGATTGAATTAAATTGTCGTACTTTATAACTGTAAAATAAAAAAGTGTAATTACCATATAACTTTTTCTCAAAATTATAGTGTACACTAGTAAAAATTAAACATAAAATAAAATTAAATATGAATGTCATAATATCTTTTTTTTTCAATATGCAATGTCACAATATTTAAGTGTGGATATAATAACTAATATTGTCTAAAGATTATATATATATATATATATATATATATATATATATATATATATATATATTATATTGATATTATTTTACTTATTGCTTGAATTTTTATTTTGAGAAGTAATCATATTTAATTCAATTTAATAAACTTACACTACTTAAAACACACACATTTCCTATCATTTTATTTTGAATTTTTTTTAGGAAATACTTACGAATTTTGTTAAAAATAATTTGTAAGAATTGTTATCATTTTTTTTACAAATATTTTATCAAACATGTTTCACATAAAATTTTGTAAAAAATACTTGTGAATTTTATAATTTTGTAAGAAATAATTATCCACGAAGGAATTACCTACCAATTAAAATTTTTAGAAAATATTGCAAAAGAAAGTCTATTTTTGCAAATCTTTCTAACAAATTTGCAAGAAAAATTTCATAAAATTTTAAAAATTTTAGTAGTGTTAGTTATATTTAAGGAAATTTGATAATTAATTTTTTCTTTAAAAGGTAATAAAAATAATTGATATTGGGTGTATAGGTGTATACTTGTACTTTATTTTATTTTCTGTAATTTATTTCTATTGAATAGTAAATAATAATACCATAATAATAATAACAATAATATATTATTATTATTATTATTATATATCATTACTTTTTTTCTATAAATACTTAGTTTTGTTGTATAATGTTTATGTTGCTTTGGTTTGGATTGATTTTGCAATTTTGTTCTATAATTTTAAATTTTTTATGTGTACTTGGTTTTATCTTTTTGATATGATGTTTTAATGTTATATCACCATACTACAAGAAAATGTTTTATTAATGATTAATGTTAGTTACAAAAAGTTATTAGTTATTATAATGACCATTTAGATACAAATTTACAAAATAAAAAATTATTGGTTACTAAAATGATCAATATTATGAATAAAAATTTATAATTGGTCTCTAAATTGGTTTCTAAAATTTAGCTACCAAATGAAATGGGTTACTAAACATTAGGTACCAAAGGATTTGGTTTATAAATTAGTCTCTAATTAATTAGTGACTAATTTAGCGAGAATTAAATTTTTTTATTTATAATAAATATTTTAGTAACAATTTTTTTTTTTTGTAAATTAGTATCCAAATTGGTTACTGTGGTGACTAATAACTTTTAGTGACTAAAATTGGTTATTAATGAAATATTTTTTTTTTTAGTGTGATGAATAATTTCATTTTTTACACGGTAAGACCCACGAAATTTAAATAATTAAATAAATAGTTATTTAATAAATGAGGGTTGTAGAAACCTTTATGACATTTAATGTGAGGGCTTATGGTGTGGAATAGTACTAGCTTAAATGGTTGAGAGTACTTGATTTTTATGAAAGGACTTGAATTCAAGTCTTATGTATGCCAATTATGTGTTATTTTAATTATTTATTATTTATAATAACAATATGTTTGATCATGATCAGTGATCAACTGCAGGAAGAGGTTTCCTAGAGATATACTAACCAACTGCAGGTTAAGGGAGCTGGACTCCATGTATATAGATTCGTATTAATTTCTTGCATGATAGTATGTATGTATTCTTGGATGTTTAAATGTTGCCTAATATGTATAATTGCATGTTTCTAGAAATTTTCTAGAAATCGCCTAGCGAGCATTCAAAGTCACCAGGCGACTCATGTCATTTCTAGTGTAATTATGGGTTCCTGGTAGGAACTGCCTGGCAGCATGAACTGGCCGCCACGCGATGCAACCTTGATCACCTATTTTTTTGGGTTCTGTTTGAACAGCCTGGCGGTGATCATGAACATCCGCCAGGCGAGACGAGCCAGATTGAATCGTTTTTGGTATTTTAGTGGTTTCTAGATCATTCTGATCAGGGGAAAAAAGGCCTATTACTTGTAGATGAAATGAGTGGATGTCAATAGTTGTTGAATTTCAATGTGATTGGAATTAATTTGATGAAATTCATATGAAGAGATTTTAAGGTTGAGAAAATGGGGGATTTATGAGTTTAGGAATATTTGACGTATGAATTACATGAAAGATGGTAAGTTAGCATTTAAGTTGATATTTAGTACCTTTGGAAGTATGGTTGCATGACTGAATTGTAGGATTAGACAGAGGGACGTGTATTGATTTTTTTTAGGTTTTAGTAGATGCAACATAATCTAGGATTTTTCCAAGAACTAATGCACCACTTGGCAGGATGTAACCTATCGCCACACAACAGTGAAAAACATAGTTGTAGTTTTTGAGTTCTGGGTGCAATGGGCGCAGGTTGGATTCCATTGTAAGGTTAAAAGGAAACAAGTTCGTAAAAATAGAGGAAAAATATGTTATTATGAATACCTTAGATGTTAGAGAAAAGGAAAGATTAAAGGAATTGGATAGGAATTGGAGATTTGAGTGTAAATTGGTGTTGTAGCTGAGGTTGGGTTGAGTTATAATATGATGCAGTGGTTGGTCTAAGTTAAGCATAGGCAGGGTACCTCAGTTCTTGGATTTAACTTGTAAGCTATTTGATCTTACTTGTAAATGAATGAGCATGTGAAATATTAGAGGGTAATGCAGTGTATTATAGCAGGTGTTATGAAATGGAAGTACTGCTAGGACCATGAAAAAAATTAGGAACAATTGAGGGACTATTATATGAGTCTTATATGGTGGTGGTACTTAATTAAATTTAGGCATTAGAATAGTTTAATTGGGTGAATACTTGGAGATGAAAAAACGGATGTAAGGTATGTGTGGGATGAACTTCAAGCGGTAAAAGATGTTTGGTGTTTCACTAGGAACTGAGTAGCATGTTGTGGTGCTTGGATGAATTGGAAAATTGAGTTGTGATAGAAAAGAACTAGTAAACTCACTATACTTGTGTAGTGCCTAGCAATGAGGTCTAAACCGCCAGGCGGAAGCTACAAAACAGAGGGGTCCTAGAGCGCGTGGCGCTTGGTGATGAGATTCGTCGTGCTAGGCGATACTTACAGAGGCAGTGTGTCCAAAGGCACTTAGTGCCTGGCAGCAGATAGGTTCTGCCAGGCGGTATGCAACTGGATTTACTTAGCGGCTCTAGAGTAGCGCCAAGCGATAATGTAAGGGTAGGAGCTCGTGTGATTTGCATGTGCGTGATCTACCAGACTTTGGGTGATACCTTAAGGATGGACTTTGCCAAAGCATTCCTTGATTTATGGCTCAGAATGGCATCCCTTGAGTTGTGACTTGGGATGAAGGGTGAACACAAGCATTCATTGAGTTGTGGTTCAGAATGGTGAGTGTTTTCGGTTTGAGTGTGCGAGTTGTGGGTCCTACGGAGGGTCTCCACTCGATTGAGCAAGGTTGTGGCCAATGATGTGATTGTCTTGTGTCGAGAGTATGAACTGTTGTTCGTATTGGGAACTCCACCTAGCGATGCAGAGTGTGGTTTGTAGCATGATTTCCCTCACGTGTTCTACAAGTTGTGGCTTGTAGATGGTGGAACCTCGAGTTGTGGCTTGTGGCAACAAAGGATATCTTAATGTCATCATCTAAAGATGTAAAACGTAGATGGCATGGTGGTGGCCATGTGTTATGGAATCAAAGGATATAGTTCTTTGATGAGTGTATGCACGTATTTGAACTGTATATATATGATTATACTGTTAGCTCATCCTATCTGCTTATGTTTGGTGATGATCGTGTAATTCATTACACAAGAGCATATGATGTTGCAGGTGGTGCCAGTGAGGTATAGAGCCGGAGTAGGCTAACATGGGAGCACTATTTTATGGCTTTTCCTTTATGTACTTGCAAATATTATTTTTAATGGATTATGTTTTATTGTAGTTGAACTTATGTATTGAATATTTGCGCATAATGAAGTTTGAAATTTTCCCACGTTTTTGGGAAAGACAATTATAATAAATGTGATTTCGATTGTCTTTAATATTATTAAAATTTTTAATTAGTAATATCTTATCAGGATGTTATATACATCATCATATTTAAGAATTTGTTCTTAATGTTGTTGTAAAACCTTTTTTTTCCCTTTTTCTATTATTTTTATTAAAGCTCAGTTAAATTAAAAGGGTTAAGCTAACCCATTTTTCTTTTTCAAAAAACCTTTTCAGTTTCCCATTCTACTTTTCTCTTTTCCTGAAACAAAAGTTGAGTTAGAGCCATTGCGGAGTCCCCCATAAAGTTGAGCATACATATTCTTTCCCTGTGTAAGTCAAAAACTCTAAACCTGCGTCTTGTATCTTTCATTTTCAGTTTGGAGTCTTGTATAAAGCCTCATTTTCGTCTCCCCGTGCTCTTGCGTTTCAGTTCTTTGGTTTGTTTCGTGATTGTGGTGCTCATATAAAAATAAAAATATAAAAAAAATTCAAAAAAACCACGAAGTGACACGTGGCAGTCATTGTTCATGGCCGTTAATGATTTAAACGGTGTTAGCAAAAAAAGACCCAATTGAACAAAATTGACGAAAATTGGGACCTATTTGAACACAAAACCAAAATTAGGACTTATTTAAAAAAACTTGACGAAAATTGGGACCAAAAATGTATTTTAACCAAAAATTTACTATCGAGTTGAGAAGAACAATAATTTTTTTATTAATGATTAATCTTAAAATAAACTTTGCAAGTTCGTGAAAAAATAGATACTTAAGAAGAAGAAAGAGACTTGAGTGTCTACTCCTGATTTTACTTTCCTGACAACCTGAACCAAATTTTATTGTTTAAACCCATTTGTTTCATATACTTATCTTCAATACTATTTTATATATTATAATTTTTTCTTTTATATAAAAATTTGTAGATATGTCAACTAGAAAATTTGAATGAGACTATTTAACAATCCATAAGAAGAGAATAATTGAACTTTAATCGCATGACAAAAATGAGCTATGAATAAATTTATAAAATTAGATAAAAAAATGAATTAGAAAATATATGTGTGTGCTCTTTGACTGAAAGATAATAACAATATAAATATAGGTGAAACCAACAATAGAGAAAGAGAAGTAATTAGTGAGGAGGATAATTATGATTCTTAAACACTTGAGTCGCTCTTGGGTGTGGTTAATATATGTCTTGATATAAGAGATATTTAGATAAGGAAAGTATTTTGAACTCTAATAATCACTACACTCACGTAGAGTAGAGTGATTATGTAGTGAGAGTGACATAAGATCCTAGTCTTGGGAGGTGTTTGAGCCTGAGACATATTGGGATTAACCTTGTGATTGATTGGGTGATAACCCCTTGTGACTAGATTTTATAGAGTTTAGAAATCAACGCGGGTGCATACTTTCTTAGAATTCAATATCAAGCGCATAATCAAGATATCAAGTCAAGAGTCAGTTGGGTGTTTAATTGAGTGAAAATTTTGTGAGTTAATGTTTCTTTTCTCCATGTATGTTTTTCTTGGGTGATGTGCTTATGTATCTATGTTTACACATGAATGCTTAAATACACTAGCTTACCCTTCTTTCTTTTTGTGTTTGTTTCCTTGTTGTGTTTTCCTTTTTGCAATGATCACCAAACGTTGGTGTGAGGAAATGTGGAGACACTTGCTGATCATCAGGATCGAGGTGATGCCACTATCTAGATTAGATGTTAGATCTTACTCTTTGTTGAGCATCTTTTGAAGGACTACTTTTCTTTATATTTGGTGCTCTATTGATCAATCTTTTGAGAAATTGTGTTATGTCTCTAGCTTTTTGGTTGTTGGATTGTTTTATACCTGTGATCCTTCTATTTAATCAGTATATTTGGATAACAGTAAGGGTTAATTCTAATATATTTTCTTTCTGTTGTTCTATTTTATTATAATATATGATATTTTATTTACTGCAAGTTTTCTATTAAATTGGATGTGACGGTAGTTGTCCAATAAGATCTTATGTTTCATTTAAGAGTTATGTGACGTGTTAATGGAAAAGACTAAGAAATAATAATAATAATAATAATAATAAAGAAAAAAATAGTAATTAGGTTAATAAGGAACATAAAAACGTTTTCTGGTGATTACTACTGTTTAATTAGTTTAGTAAAATAATTAGATTTATATTTATCAAAACCTCTGACTCAAACAGAGTCTCTTCCTTACTATATACGTTTCTCTACGCTTCATCCATCATAGAGAGTCAAATAAGGTGAATGCATCGGCTGTTATTAATCTTGTTGAATCTCCGAAGCACCGAAGAACAATATCTTAGGGAGAAAGATACACATATACTCTTTGTTTAATATATATGAAAATCATGCAATTTTAAGATCGATTTTAGTTTTATATATTATGTAGTTATTTGAAAATATTGATATATTTACATGTGGGATATTAGATCATAGTTTTGAAATTTTGTGATTCTTATATTTTTTTCCTTCCGATTTTATGAATTCTAATTAAGAAATTTAGGATTTTTAATTTATGAGGATTTGATGTATTCTGGGTAAGAAAATAATTTATTTGGCTTGATAGTCTTTTTAGTCCTAATATTTTAAAGGGGTTTATTCAATCTGATTCTTTGATCTTTTTCCTCAATTTAGTCCATATTTTATTTAAAAGGAGCCAATGTGATTTGTTATACTAAATTTGATGTTGCCATCGTTTGAAAGGTAACTACATGTTAGTGATTCTAACCTTCTCCAACTCTTCCCTATTTGTGTTTCTACTTGCGATCTCTTTCTACTCCTTCTAACAGCAGTAGAGGCGCAATGAGTATAAAGAAGTCTAGACAGGCGGATATTGGCCAATAATTTTGGAGGGACTCAAAATATACACTTACAATTTATATATTTAATTATTGTTACTACACTAATACAATAACAATTAATACATAATTTATTATAATTGTAACTATAACATAAATATGTGTAACTACAAAAAAAAAATCACACATTGGATATTTTTATATTTGAAGACGTTTTCTAGGATCATATTCCAAAAAATAAATATGAAACTCTTCACTTTAATCATTCTTTAAATCTTAAGAAAGAACTCATCTAATTGAACAATTAAATTATTAGTATCATGCTTATGTAAAGAAATTGAATTTATCATAATGAATAATTCAAAGATTATTACTGAAAAAAATTATAATAATTGAGCTATAATTAAAAATCGATTATGAAAAACCACAACACATAATTTTTTCTTTTATATTCATAAAAAATAAATATACAAAAGCTCGTGAGATTGAAAAGATAATATTAACTATTAAACTAATATTTCTCTATCAAGTGAGATAAAAAAGAATTACTTTTTTTATTCAATAACGGAAGAAAACAGATGAGAAATGAGAATAAAAATAATGAATTTGTATTGAACTTACATTTTTTCTTCATGAACAAAAAAGAAAACATGTGAGAGTGAAAGATAAAATATATGATAAACTCAAAAGACAATGAGAAAAAAGGTAAAAAATATCTTAATAAATATTTTTATTCTTTATTATACTTTATTTTATGTTTTATTATTTATTAACATTAAATGTTGTGTTATAAAAGAAATAAAAAGATATCTAATTTAATTTCCATCAATTCCCAATATATACACTACATATAATTTAAAATATTTAAAATTTTCAAATATATAAATATATTAATTTTAAAACTTTCAAATATGTAAATATATTAATTTAAAAATTTTCATAAAATTTTGGAGGGTCATACCTCCTCTGAGCCCTTCAAACATCCGTTATTAAGTCTAGAGTCATTAAAACATGTTCAACTTTAAAATGATTTCAACATGAATTTAATAGAAGATATCATATTGACTCCTTTTAAAAAATAGGAATTCAAGTGAAGATAAAAAATTTAGGGATCACATCGATTAAACGCCTCAAATAATAGGAAAAAAAATATTAAGCCAATTTATTTTTAATCGAGTTTTTCATTGTTTGATTAGACGATAAAGTTGTGTAAGTTTCAATGTATGCACAAAACATTAAGGCAAATATGCGAATTGCTTAACTTAAAATATTAAAATGAAATAAAATGAAAGTGATATATATGATTAATAGGATGTGTATGTATTATATTTGTATGAAATTAAATGTATGATAGATTTGTTAGTCACTAAAAGTAAAAAAATGTTAATGTTTATTTAATTTCAAATGAATGATAATTTATTTTAGTTTCTTATAAAATAAGTTATGTTATATGACTTGGCTATTGGCTTATGGGTGGGTATACTGAATTTTTCGTTATTTTAAGAAATTTATGAATAATTCAAAGGTTGATTATTTATTTTTAGGCTTAATTACTCGGATCATACCCATTTTGGTTCAGATCATACTATATTGATGCAATAATCAAAATTTGGTACTAAATTGAGACAAAATTCAAAGTGGGTTCCATTTTGAAATTTTTGAACCAAAATGGGTATGATCCGAGTAATTAAATCTTTTTTTATAATTAATGAATATAATTGCGGACAACTTTTGTTCACCGATAATTTTACTTATATACCGAAAGTTAATATATGATTCTAATTAGTATAAGTTTTAATTGTCATCTATGATGCACCGATACTTCAAATTAGGTCACGTATTTGTATTCGACATGTGTCCGTGTCTGATACTTTAGAATACTTTATCGATACTTAGTGAAGTAGTGAAATATCTAATTTATAAAGTCATAGTACAATACAAGAAAATCTTTGAATAGTGACAAATTTTAGTGACAAAAAATAATTAATCATTATATAGTGACCATTTTAAGTACCTATTTAAAAACTAAAAAATATTTGCAACTAAAATAGTTCAAAAAAAATTATAATTGGTGTCTAAATTGATAATTAAAATAGTTTTTATTATGAATTGGTGTCTAAATTAGTGCCTAACATTAGCTACCAAGATTTTGACTATTAAAATAATTGGTCTCTAATTAGAAAATTTGTCTTTAACATATTTTTTGTTACTAAAATTGGTCATTATTTGAAAGTTTTCTTATAGTGGTATTTTTACAATAACAATAATTTTTATTTTTTTATGTTGACAACTTTAGTACATATAGTTTTAATTTGGATTCACACAATAACAATTATATATTTATTATTTTTTTAATAATTATTGTACATTTTTCAATATTCATATATCGCGTATCTATCACGTATCGTATCCTATTATTTTCAAAATAAATGTATCGACATGTCAGATACGTATCGTATCTGATACACGTATTGTATTTGTGCATCATAGATTGTCATTTATGTTATAATTATATTAACATCATAATGTTTTGTATGTTGTATGTTGATGTAACCTAAAGAAGAATTTTAATATACTTTAATTGTTATGTAAACATTATATGTATAACACATGTTTCATGACTCAACATTTAAGTGAAATTTTGTTATGTAGTACAGGTCCTATGATGAATTCTCATGCATCGATTCTTGAAATAATACAAAGTTAGTGATAATTTTAAGCAACCAAAATCTATAATTATAAACATATATAATTCAATAACACTCACATATATTCATGCATTCTTATTCAAAATCAAGACATTGTTATTGTAACCATTCCACAAGACAAAATTAAACCACACCTACACATATGTAACTGCGCATACTTCTTAAATACTACCATTCCATTCAACATAACTCTTCACAAATTTAAACAATCAAACAACTCAAAACAAAGTATCGAGAAGTCATATCAAGTATAAACATATAATTTAACAAGTACAAAGAGCAATAATCAATATCAACTTCCTTTTATCTTAGGTAGATAGCTCCCTAACTCATAAATGTTTCTTAGAGCTCTATTTCTCACAAGATGATCTAATTATAAAATTAAGACAAGCAGAAGCAACTCAAAAAGCAAAATAATCTTAAAGATGGGGGTTGTGGGGGAGGGGTAAAAAGGAACTACTTTATTCTTCACTCTAAATGGATAGATTCATAGGGTTATTCACTAGGATCAATCCTATGGTTTTTTATCTTTAAAAGGATGAAGAATGGGATTAGAATTCGAGAGAGGAGTTAGATGGGGAGCTTAAAAAGAAAATCTAGAGAGATGATGGTTCTTGTAAAATAAAACTCAATTAATAGAAAAATATATTTATAACTTTAACCTTTTATTAATAAAATAATCAAGTATCATTTTTAAAAAAATCAACAATACTCTTAGACTATTTTCTTGGCCTTTACATATTGGAAACATATGAGTAATGATATGTTAGATTTTTCTATTACAATATTTTGTATATCAATACTAGATTGGGAAAACATTATTTATAAGCAAGTGTTTTGATGTTTTTCGACTATTGGGTAGGTAAAAGGGAACACTAATGGTGCAACTTGTGGCTGCTCCGGTAATGGTCCATGTGTTGATATATTTAGAACATATTGGTGGATTTTCTTCTTTTCTTAGAATGCCAAACTCACTTTATGTGGATCTTATGGGTGCTATTTTGGCAGTAGATCATTGTAAATTGGTTGGAATAGGCATTTTTGGTTGGAAATTGATTGAGTATTGTCATGAATAACTTTATATTATATTCATGTTGTCCTTTGGTCTCTATAAGGAAGATGGAGAAAATGTTTGTAAATATGCACAAATATAGAGTTTAGATGTTCAGATACACACCAAGAAGGAAATGATTTTGATGATAAACTTTCTGTTATAGGTTTGGAAAATCAAATTTTGTATACATGGTATCACATAATGCTACTTAGACTCCAACTTGATTTTTTTTCATAATAAATTTCAACTACCTATGTTTTGAACTTTTTTAGAGTTTTGTCTTGTTTGTTTTTTTCTTATACATGGGTTTGGTTTGGTTGCCCATGTCTTTTGTTTCTAAGAAATTGTTGCATATGATGACAAATGATTAGTGTGCATTAGGATGCTAGCATAACTGAGACGTCAATGTACATAGTGATGCCTATCATGGATTTATAAAACAAGATTGTAAAATTATAAAACTATAAAATAACATATGGTGATGACCGAGTAAGGTTACAAGATAAGATAATAGGTATGTCAAGGAAAAATTAAATACCATGGACTCAATTGAAAAGTATATAATTGTTTAATGGCTTAAATATGTTGAGACAAGACAATGCCAATCACCCATTAGATGAAAGTTGTAATTAATTTTGATGATGACAAACACTATAAAATATTGAAGATATGTGTGCTTATTCATCTAACATATTTAGTATTGTAGATGAAAGCTCTGAATTTGATAGTTTTTGTTTATCATATGATAAAAAATGACCATACCAATATTGTCATCTAGTGTCTAACACTTCAACATTATTGTAATCTAATGATCAAAGATAGACATAACATATCAAAAGCTTCAACGTTATAACTTATAATGACGAAAAGGGTAGAAATAAATTAGTCTCTAATGTTCAAATCTTAAATTAATGATCTGTGCTAAAATGTTTTTCTTTAATATATTGCATAGTATTGAAATGGTTACAATGTGGTCACACAACAAGGCAAAACTCTAACAAAATTTCATTTGATATTGATAAGAAGATATAATATGTATTAATCAAATAATATAAGGTTAAATACATCAAATGATATATGATCATTCCATTCAAAATGTATTGATCAAATGATATACATGAGAATAAATAAGACAAATCAGCACTTACACTGATAAAACGATATGATGATGGCATACCCCTTAGCCATGGCTAAGCACACTCAAGAAGAGTTGGAGTCATCAATGAAAGGTGGGCCTAAGCTCTTATCATCATGGGCCATTAATGAGTTTTTAGTAGAGGTCTATTTTGAGCCTTGTATTATGGGTCTATTAGTATTGGATTTGTCTTTTGAGGCTTGAATAATGGGCCAAATAGTCTAGGGTTTCTTTTGGCCTTAGGTTGTAGTGTAGAGTTTTGGGCCTATGAGATTAGCCCTAAAGAGACACATGGATCAAGGGTAAAATTCTAGGTCGGAGAGCAAAACCTTTTAGAAGCTTGTGGGACCTTGTCTAAAGTGGTCTCCAAGTTGTTCTCTTTTATGAGACACATGCTCTTGCCATGTGTTGTGCTCCTAATGAAGATGATTTCTATTTAGTAGTGGCCATGTGTCATGGTCCTATTGGAGAGGATTTCTCCTTAGTAGTGGCCATGTGTCATCGTCCTAAAGAGATTTATGTTTGTGATACTTGGAAAGGTTGACACTCATGACTAAGAGAAGTCTATCTACTCGTTGTAATCAAATTAGTGTATTTGATTAGTGAAATGTCTTAATCTTTAGTGCCTAAGAGACTAGACGTAAACCTAGTGTTTGGGGTGAAGCAATATTAATTTTGTATGTGATATTATTCTTTGCATTTCATAATTTATTCTTTATATTTATGCATAACATATAAAAATGTCTAAAGGCTCTATTCAACTACTAAATCATCAACTCTTACTAGCCTCTGTAATCACTATTAGGACTACCTTGTAACCACAACCACCAAGCTCATCAACTCTAGGCCCATCTCTTGCCTTGAACAAAAGAGAGTTACACTGAGGATAGAGAGAATTGCATTGAGGAGAGAGGGAGTTGTTGGAAAAAGAGGGTAACTCTAACAATTAGTTTTCGTTTTTGGTGATGACATTTTATATTCACATATGGACAAAATTGATAATACTTTGAAATAGAGACAAAATACAATTTTAATAAATAATTCATAGACAAGAAAACATACTTAACCCTTTTTAATATTTAATAAATCAGAAAAATTTATTAGACACTTAGTTAGACGTACTCAAAATTATCATAGGTTTAAAATGTTAGAGACTTGGTTAAACTTATTAGAAACTTAGTTTAAAACTTAATTAAACCTTCTATAATTTAGCCTTTATAATTATAACAGTAAGTTATCATATAATCTTATTTTTCCATTACTATTAAAATAACAGCGAATGAGAAAAAAAAAAGAATGAAAACATAGTACCGAAATAAATATAATTTATAGACCTAAAATGTAGCATTAATAGTAAAGGAAACTTTTTTCAGAAAAACTCATTTAATTTAGTATAACATAACAATACGTTACTTTAGTTCAGCTCTTATTATCAATGTGGTCTATTCAACTCTTTATGATTCATTACTAAGAACAATACGAAAGTAAAACGCATACCTAACACACCATTAATGAGATACAATTAAGTTCGGGTTTATTTTCCCACCTACTACCAACGGTTTGACATAGTATGCGGTCATAGATAGAGTATCTCTTGCGTAAACCAGTTTTAGAAACACTTACACGAGTAATAAAAGAAACATTTAATATCTATCACTAAAGTGTCGTATTTATTTTAAAAGTATGATGTCAGATCTTATGATTTTGAATATTTTTTTTAACACTTTTACATTATAGATTTGATCACAACCATTGCTCTATGTTTTATAAAATGTAACAAACCGAGGTCTAACCTTTATGTGCATATAGATATATAGATATCTATGGTTATGCAATAGTTATTAAAAAGTTAGTTTGATAATGCTTTAAAATTGCTCCTTCAATTATTGAACACTCGATAACGGCTTTATATACTCTTTTAAAAACATTCTTTGTAAAGTCGATTTTGTGGAAACAAATTTATTAAAAACCACGAACTTATCAATAAAATTCATTGAATATATATATATATATATATATATATATATATATATATATATATATATATATATATATATATATATATTCATGTTTAATAAATTCTATAAATAATATTATATTTATTTCTTTTAAGGTGTCAGAACTTTTCAAAGAAATTATTTTCTATTTAATGATATTTTGGAAGTTTAAAATAATATAAATTATACTTTTTTATTTTTAAATTTGATAATTATAGACAATAACATGAAAGTTGTAAGACCCACTTTTTATGTCCTTAATGTTTAAGGGTCTAACTTATTCTGTTGAGCCTAAGGCTAGCCCATAGGGTGTCCCAAAACCCTTTTTCCAACCCTAACCCCCCTCACTCTACCTTATTCTCATAAAACAGGAACCCTTCCGCCTTCCACTACTGAAGCAAAGAGCTCTGCTAGGGTTTCAATGAGCTTCTTCTTTCCTCCAAGCTTGTAGTGCGTTTCCCTCCAAGTAAGTTGAGCTCCAACTTTTGCCTTTCTTTTCCCAGTCCTTTTGTTCTGGTTCGAAAATGGGTTCTTTCCAGAACCCCACCCTCGTGCTGGTGTGCCTCCCTTTTCAGTTCTTTGGTGTTCTTGGAGCTGTAGTGCCTTTCTGCTAGTACCTAAATCCCTTTCACAGTAGCTTTTGTTAAAGTAAGGGAAGCTAGGGTTTTGCTGTTTTTAAGTTATTTTACATGTTTGGTCTGTTTTACGTTATGGATGCTTGATTCATGTTGTTTGCCATGTGAAAATACATTGCCTATGCTGTTGATGTGTTTTGAATCTGACTTTGCATGAGTGAGAGCTGGTAGGTTCTACTAAACTCGCCCAGGTGAGCTGGGTGGTCGCCCAAACGAACAGCTCTCGCTTAAGCGAGGAGCTCTCGCCTGAGTGAGAACAGTTGCGACCCATCCCCTCTTTGTTTTGAGGACTCGCCTAAGCAAAGGCCACTCGCCTAAGTGAGAGTGATCTCGGCTAGCTTGAGCGAGACCTCGACGTGCCCTCTATTTGCAATCTCGCCCAAGCTTGGACTGGTAGCTTGAGCAAGGGGTTCCTCTTCCTGAGCGAGAGCTCCTTAGCCTGAGCGAGATTGACAGAGTTGGTTGGTTAAGTGTATGTTTCTAATGATTGGTTGGTTTATTGCTTTAAAAAGCTTAAGTATGATGCCTTGTATGTTCTATACGATACAATGGGACTGGAATTGATGAGCTTGGTATGAATAAATGCATGAATCATGGTTTGTTGGTTGGATGTTGGCATGAGATTGTTATGTTTGATAAATTTGTGGTTGGTTGGAGAGACATGGCTATGGCATGAGATTGACGTAATTCCATGAAACTCTTGGTGGGGTTGGATGTGATGGACGTAATTCCATGAAGCTCTTGGTGAGATTTCATGGTGGTGCCGTAGTGTATATAATTAGGTAAGGATTCAAGTAAGGATTGCATCCTGAAACTCTAAAGAGTCAGTTAGTCTCACGTAGAGCGGACTAACTCAAGTGGTGAGAGTAGTAGGAGGCCCTAGTCTTTGGCAAGATAATGGCCTTAGATGTTTGAAGGCTAACCTTGTGCGTGGTAGGGTGAAACCCATTGGCAATGGCTCTACAGAGCAGTAGAGACCACCATAAGGGCAAGCATCCGGTGAATCCAACCGATTATATGTATCCAAATAAATTGAGTCTTAGAGTCTTGCTTGTTTGCTATCACATGCTTGGATGATTGATGTGAAATTGATTTTAAATTGCATGCTTAATTGTATGATAAAAACCTTTTTACTCTAGCTTACCCTCTTGGTTTTTGTCAGTCTTCTTGTGTGGTTTTCCTTTTTGCAATGATCACCAATTCCTTGGTATGAGCAGATATGGGAACCCCTGGTGATTGTAGTGATGATGAAAATGTTGCAGCGTTGTGGTCCTGCTTTGACGTTAAGCTCACTGTTGAGCTCGTGTTTGGATTGTAATCCCTTACTTATGAGCAACCTCTTTTGGATAACTGTGAACTTTTAAATTTTATTCCTGACATTGTGTAGTGTCTTGGTTTTCCTTTTGGTATAATTGGATGACTGTAAAATCCTTTATACTATAAACCTCGTGCTCTTTGAGTATTATAAAGTATGCGATATTTTATTTATTTAAATTTATCTATTAAATGGGATGTTACAAAAAGTTGTTAGAGAAGAGCATGATCATTTATATTGATAGCAATGTCGATGTCATTCTAAATTAATCATAAAATTTTACATTTTTTAGTATATGAAGATAAATAAATAAGATAACTAAATAAAATAACAATTACAAATCTGTATTAAAAAAACTAATTGTCACTTGAAAAATACAAATTTATATTACTTCAAATAAATAAATTTAATAAACTCAATTAAAAATATTCAAATTTATAAAAGAATTAAAATTTAACGAAACCTAATTTAATTAACTTTAAATTTATAAATTTATTATGACAAAAAAAATATTTTATGTCAAATTCTCTTATAATAAAAAAAATGTATTATACTTTTGTATTTCTATAAAAAGAACCGTAAGAGTTAATATCTTCATTGAAAAGTCAATCTGTAACATCCCATTTATTTAATAAAGCTAAATAAAGGATATGTCACATAGTATAACATAAGATGCAAGAATAATAGAGTATAATGTCGCTCCTACAGATATCCCAATTACTTAAAGGACGAATAAAAGAGGCACACCACGATGCTAGGTACAAAGTAAAGTAAGAGAGTGATAATGACGTAAGCAAATTCCCAGAGAAAGCAATACATGGGCCTTAGCCCTAAATGAAAAGCCCAAAAGCAGAAGTCAATCCAAAAGCTAAGCAGCGGAACCATCACCTCCCTGTTGACCACGGATGTTCCTCGCATCTGCTCACATCAACAAGTTGATGATCATCGCAAAAGAGAGTACCACACAGTAGAACACACAACAATAACAGAAGGGTAAGCTAGAGCCAAAAGTGGTTTTATCATGCAAAAAGATATACTTCCATAGTCAATTATACACACGTCATCCAATCATGTTATGACTCCTCAAATCAATACACTAAGCTCAACTCGACTCATCTAGATACATATAATCTGGTCGGATTCAGCGGATGCTTGCACTTGTGGTGGATACCTCTGCTCACCCTCGAGCTATGTGTTACAAGTGTTACAATGAATTAATTCCCTCACACACAAGGTTAGCCCTTAATGAGTTTCAGGCCTCCTGCTACTCTCACCACAAGAGTCAATCCGCTCTAAGTGAAACTAGCTGACTCCCTAGAGTGTCAAGATGCAACCTTACCTTGAATCCTTACCAAATTATATAGATGGGAAACCACCATGGACACCCACTAACATGGGCCATGGAATTACGTCCCGACCACTGAAGCACGACCCTAAAACCCCACCTAGGAATGTTCAAGGAATTACGTACTGACCTCATACCAAACATATTCAAACAACCAAACAATATCATTCATGCGTTTAAAACCCCATACCAACCTCTATGGTCCATCCTCATTCACATTCCATGTTGAATCCATACTATCTCATTCTTCCCAACTCATGAATACATAATTTTATCTCATACGGATACCATGCCACTTTGTTTACCAACCATCACTTTCATTTAAATCACATACCAAGATCATACCAAAAATTCATTATTTCTCACCCATGAACCATTTCATATCTCATATCAAATCCTTACTCAACTCATCATATTCAATTCATGTTAAACTCATAAGCCACAAACCATAATTCATCTTATTCATATAAAATCACTCAATTCATGCTTTAAAATGTATAATCAGCCCAAACACATGACTAACATTCATGAACAAAGAAAATTGCAGCACAAACGCACTCCTCGCCCAGCTCCTCGCTCAGGCAGAAGGGTCTCGCTCAAGCGAGAGGGTCCTCTCGCTTAGGCGAGCCCCCTTTGCCTTGGCGAGGGCTCGAGAAGGGAAATAGTGACACATAGGGTCCAAGTAATCCAATAGTGCATCTCACAAGTTCACATCAATACACAAGGCATACCATAGTAAAATAATAGTTGCTCCGGCAGAAAAACATACTAAAAGCATGAACACTAGCTTCCCTTACCTAGAAAAGGGCTAGCTGAGGACTTCGACACCACGACAGTGAGCTCCAAGAACGGTTTAGGGAGGTCGAGCAAGAAGGAGCTTGAGCGAACTTGACAGGGGTGAGGAATCAAATCCTAGCAGAGAGTGCAGCTGCTCAAGGAGGCAAGAGGTGACTGTTTTTCGGAAAGTGAGAGAAAATGGAAACATTAGGGCAGATTAGGGTCTGGTTTTCCTCTTTGGGCCAACCCTTAGGCCCACTAGACTAAAGGCAGCCCGTTAAAACGTTAGGACAAAAAATTGGGCCTTACATTCTCCCCAACAAAAAAAAATTTTGACCTCAAAAATTCACCAATGAGATAGGAAGAAAACTACGTTTTCCTCATTTTCACTGACAACCACCATGCCGACACGACTGATATAATGACTCCCACACTTATAGTCACTGGAAACTTTGCCTCTGTGCTAAGTGATATGTGTTCAACTGTGTAGGTTGGTTTAGTCACTACTCTCGAAGTGACTTCCAACCTGCAACCTTATAACTGGAATGCTCCTTCGTACTTGTCCAACCAACCTGTATCTGATATACTGACTTGCCTACCATATGCTCTCCACTACCTTTCGTAGGTTTTTATCAAAGTCTCAGATGACTTCAAATCTCAAACTAAAGCATGTTCGTTATCACTTCCCATCACCTTGTTCTCTCCTTTAAGCATCACTCCATTGACTTGATCACTTTTGGGTTCTGGCCTACTGCCCCACCATCAACACTTTTGACCACTTTTATGTATAACGACACTCGTACCTCTTGCTTCCTCTACTGGCTCCAACCAAGGCAACAAGTTCACTACCGAGTTGTTCCATTTCCAATTTAAAACCTTGAACGGTTTCCTTCACCATATCATTTTGGCGTCCTACCTTCACCTTTAATCCCCTAACTTGAAACCATTATTTTACAAAAACCTCAGAACCATAACTCTCCCTGACTTTAAGTCTCTAATTTGATCTGTACCAATCAACTTTACAATACACCTCCAACTAAGATTGCCCGATTTGGCTTTTCTCCCGACCTCTTTTGAGAAACTCCTTGACTTGACCAATGAAATCTCTTCACCTCTTCTGCTCCCAACTTAGACACTAACTTCTCCACCAACTCTTACTCTTACCTTGTTAGAGCCTAAATCTTGAATTCTCTCCTAGAAATAAGCACCTACTCTTACTTCCCTACTTCTAGGTTGGTACCCTAACTTGAAAACATAATTCAACCACCCCTTATTTCCTTGGTCCAACTTCCTTTATGCAACCCTACACTTCCAACTCTGAATGATCATTGTACACTTTTACCCGATACACATAAGAACGAAACCTTTGATGTTTTTAAAGAAACGGTCTTCGTAGTAATCACTAGGTCATGAGTAAGATAGTTCTTCTCACGCACCTCTTACCATTTCTAAGCATCATCTGCCACCATCCCACTGCGCTACTCTGATCCATACATAAGGTCACTTGGTTGTTTACTCAAAATAATGATCCTTTCATGTTCGCCATGACGAGGAAGCAATCATCGTTGAGAAACCTTCCTCGAGACCCTTATAAAACTTGAAGAACCCTTTAAACTCCTCTTTTGATAGCCTTAGCGTTCCATTTTCTCAACAATGTATCTATCCTTTTAAAATCATATTCCTTATTAGTCACTCCAACCTTAGTTAATACTCTTCTTGAATGGCTTGACACACCACAACTTCTTTCTAAAGATTCACCAAACTTGTAGTCATCTTAGTGATTATACTGAGTTTATGCCATTATGTCTCCAACAACTCTTTCACTTGTTTCTCTTACTTCACAATCCCAGCATATATCCTCCAATTAGAAGCTATTAGCACAAGTTCGGCTTCAGACCCAATGCAAATGTGAACTTCACCACTCCAAAGCGAAAATTCTAATATTTACTTTAGAATAAATCCATAACTCTTCTACCATTGAGATTCCTTGCATCTATTTTTCGCTTGCCTTTGTCGTATAACTTTGATTCACACGAAACCCTGCCCTTATCTTTCAACTTGATCCACACTTGTTACACCACTACTGACTTGTCTCTTTAAATCAAAGGATACTACTTCGTTGGGGATCACATCTCCTAAGAATGAGATTAAGAAAACAACCAATTCACCCTTGAGATTATGTCCCAACCTTGCTAAGGAAACAATTCAAATTGGCTTTGAATTTAAATCCTTTGGTTACCATGAAACATGAAACACACCCAAGTAAACTTCACTTGACCACCATTGTAGCAAACCACTATCTCAACCCCAACTCCCTCTTGCAGGCACCCATGACTCCTCTACCATATGGCAAACACCAAGAGGTATACAATCCCAAACAAAAGCAAACCCACATCACAAGCACCACTTTTATATCTTGTATCCTCGAATTTGATCATTTGCACTAATCACTCCAGCACCAACTATCGTATACACCATTTCAATTTCTTCAGACTTTTCTTCTCCTTTCATTCTTTAGTGTATTTTGCCCCCACTAGCTGTTGCCATTCCTACAAGATCCAACACTTAGGTTTCTTAGTCTCAGCCCAAGGTCAATTGTTCTGCTCATGTGAACTACTTTTCCTTGAAACATCCTTCTATCAACTCCAAAGACCAATCATCTCCTTCCAACTATCCAACCTAGTACGAAACCTTTATGCCACTTCATTTTTATCCACATATTATTTTTCCCTTTTCTTAGGAAACATCATCTCACTTGATTGATCTGTAAGCTCTGCTCCATCTTAGCCTCCAACTAGAGATTTGTGGCCTTTTTACACCCCATGGTCTTTATCTTTCTCAGCTTGCTCGATGCCAAGCAATTTCATTATTTTCTGCAACCCAGGATTTTGCCAATTGCTTCTCTTCCACCAATCCAGGAAAACACTAGATATGGCCATACGAACATATCTAATGACACTTCTCTTAACATTACATATATTCGTAGAACTCTGAATCCCGGTATTACCGGAATGTAGAACCAAGTTGATTTTTCTCAAACATTGTTACACTTGTATGCATCGATATCTCCCATATGTTCTAAGCTCTAGATTCAACTCATTTTGGAAAACTTGCGGTATTTGATCCCAAACTTGTCCTTGAAGCTCCCTTAGTCCAATCTTTGCTAAGCTCCAACATCTTTTCTCAAACTATTAACCCAAACTTAGTTTTCCTTGCTCAACGGTATACATCACACATCAACTTCCTATCTTTGAGGCAAGAAGTTTTCTCAGAGACCTCATCCAACACTTGTAAAGGTAAGCAGGTCAAGTTGACATGGAATCTGCATTCCCTTATCTCTGTAGACACTAGACACAAAGCACAGAGGCGCAGCAAGACAAACTAGATCATACAAAGCAACAACCTATCACTTACAGACAACCAACCCCTTTGTATGTCATCATTCTTTCCCCAAACCATTAGAATTAAGAAAGGAAAAATAACCTTTAATCTAGTCATAAGTGTGCACCCTCATTACTTTATAAAGGCGTTTTTCTGTTTTTAAAACTTTTGGTTTTACTGACACACTTGACTAGACATTACTACTCACGCCCGCGAGGGATGACAAACCCACAACCTCAGGTCATCCTAAGGACGAACTGCTCTGATACCATTAATGTAACATCCCATTTATTTAATAAAGCTAAATAAAGGATATGTCACACAACATAACATAAGAAGCGAGAATAATAGACTATAATGTCGCTCCTACAGATATCCCAATTACTTAAAGGACGAATAAAAGAGGCACATCACGATGCCAGGCACAAAGTAAAATAAGAGAGTGATAATGACGTAAGCAAATTCCCAGAGAAAGCAATACATGGGCCTTAACCCTAAATGAAAAGCCCAAAAGCATAAGTCAATCCAAAAGCTAAGCAGCGGAACCATCACCTCCCTGTTGACCACGAGTGTTCCTTGCATCTGCTCACATCAACAAGTTGATGATCATCGCAAAAGAGAGTACCACACAATAGAACACACAACAATAACAGAAGGGTAAGCTGGAGCCAAAAGTGGTTTTATCATGCGAACATATATACTTCCATAGTCAATTATACAAACGTCATCCAATTATGTTACGACTCCTCAAATCAATACACTAAGACTCGACTCGACTCATCCAAATACATAGAATCTGGTCGGATTCAGCGAATGCTTGTAATTGTAGTGGATACCTCTGCTCACCCCCGAGCTATGTGTTACAAGTGTTATAATGAATCAATTCCCTCACACACAAGGTTAGCCCTTAATGAGTTTCAGGCCTTATGCTACTCTCACCACTGGAGCCAGTCCGCTCTAGGTGAAACTAACTGACTCCCTAGAGTGTCAGTAAACAACCTTACCTTGAATCCTTACCAAATTATATAGATGGGGCACCACCATGGACACCCACTAACAAGGGTCATGGAATTACGTCCCGACCACTAAAGCACGACCCTGAAACCCCACCAAGGAATGTTCAAGGAATTACGTACTGACCTCATACCAAACATATTCAAACAACCAAAAAATATCATTCATGCGTTTAAAACCCCATACCAACCTCTATGGTCCATCCTCATTCACATTCCATGTCGAATCCATACTATCTCATTCTTCCCAACTCATGAATACATAATTTTATCTCATGCCGATACCATGCCACTTTGATTACCAACCATCACTTTCATTTAAATCACATACCAAGATCATACCCAAAATTCATCATTTCTCACCCATGAACCATTCCATATCTCATATCAAATCCATACTCAACTCACCATATTCAATTCATGTTAAACTCATAAGCCACAAACCATAATTCATCTTATTCATACAAAATCACTCAATTCATGCTTTAAAATGTATAATCAGCCCAAACACATGACTAACATTCTCGAACAAAGAAAATCGCAACACAAACGCACTCCTCGCTCAGGCGAGAGGGTCCTTTCGCTCAGGCGAACCCCCTTTGCCTAGGCGAGGGCTCAAAAAGGGAAACAATGAACTTACGTGCATTCTCGCTTAGGCGAGACCCATCTCACCTGAGCGAGACTTTGCTTGCTCAAAAACAAGGTTGGTTGCTTGAGGGACGATTCGCATAAAATACCTTGGGCAAGCCTTTGTTAATCTCGCCTAGGCGAGGCATGCTCGCTTGGGCAAGATGACCAGTGCCCACCATTGTTCTCTCGTGCAACAGTCACACAACAAGGTCCAAGCAATCCAATGGTGCATCTCACAAGTTCACATCAACACACAAGGCATACCATAGTGAAGTAACAGTGGCTCAGGCAAAAAAACATACTAAAAGCTTGAACCCTAGCTTCCCTTACCTGGAAAAGGGCTAGCCGAGGACTTCGACACCACGACAGTGAGCACAACAGCTCCAAGAACAGTTTAGGGAGGTTGAGCAAGAAGGAGCTTGAAAGAACTTAACAGGGGTGAGGAATCAAACCCTAGCAAAGAGTGCAGCTGCTCAAGGAGGCAAAAGGTGACTGTTTTTCTGAAAGCGAGGGAAAATGGAAACGTTAGGGCAGATTAGGGTCTGGTTTTCCTCTTTGGACCAGCCCTTAGGCCCATTAGACTAAAGGCAGCCCTTAAAACATTAGGGCAGAAAACTGGGCCTTACACAATGATGTGATCCTACCAATGCTCATAGTTTGGACCAATGGCTTAGTCCATTTAGTTTATCTTTGTTATTAAATAAATACGTATTTTTGAATATTTTATTTTCAGTATAATAAATTGGGCTTTATTTTGCAGCCTATATCTTCAAATCCACTTCACGGATGGGCCAATCAAAAAGTTGTGTATTTGGGCCTTCACGGCAGCAAACATTTTTAGCAGTTTCAACAACAATTGGGCCTGCATGTGGCAGCCCAATTATAGTAGCGAAGACTCCAATTGCTTCCAGAACTCGTGCCATTTGTTCAGCATCAAGTCTATCTGGGCCTTAATCTCCTATAGCCCAATTTTGGATTTCCGCACACCACCACAATCCTTCTGAAGCCAAAATCCTTCCTTTATTGGGCTCGAGCCCAATTTTGCCACATCTTTGCGTGACCAACCAACCGCACAACTTTTCTTTCTCCACATTTCATTATGCAGCCCACGCAAGGGTTTCTTCACCTTTCACGCGTGCAAACCCTTGGCACCATGTTAGGGTTTTGTTTGCGTCAACCTGCGTTCCACCTTAACTTTACTAGCTTTCCTAAACACGCACCTCACACCTTAGGCGGCCAGGGTTCTATAACGCTGTTTATAGCTGAGTCTTAGCCTAGGGTTCTTCTCTCTCGCCGTTAGGAACTTGTTAGACGGCGTTCCTTTCTTCATTCTGTTTTCCGGTTGCCTCTCCTATAAAGGGCAAGCCATTTCATTGTAATAGATAGCTTAGATGAATATATGAGAGTTGAATCTTTCCTCCATTTTCGTCAGCTCACCTCCTTCCTTAGTTGAGGATTTCTCCTCCTAGGGTTACCCTAACAGTGAGGAATGCGTGACTTCCCCACTGGAACTCCGAACTAATCGAGTCATCGATCTTCCGCTGCGATTTCTACCGAACAATCGACGTTTGGAGGTCGTCTCTGTCAAACGAAGCACATTTTCGCCGATCAACGGCGCCGCCGGCCTCATCACACAATCTAGCCTTTCAATTTCTTTTTTCAATTATAATATTTTCACTTTTTAATGAAACATAAACTACATTCTTTTCATTTTCAAAGTAATGTATTTATAAAAACATTCTACTTTGAAGTACTTAAATATAAGGCGAAAGTAATACTCTATGGTATGAATACCATGAGAAAAAGTTATCATACAAATTATGATATGTCAGCTAGTAACATTTGATTACATTAATTTTAATTTAATTATAAATATTTTTTAACTATTTTTTTATTCGATTTTAGTTTAAAATTAACTAAAGTCATCAGAGATAAAATTACCAATTAAATTAATGACATTTTAAAGATAATCTCATTAATAAAATTTGCTCACATTTTGTGACCGATATCCAAGACATTTTCCATTTATAGTTAAGTTAAAAGTGAGACCATGTGTTACTAAGTTATGATTGAATAGTTTTACTAATTTAATTCTTTAGGTTGTTAAGTAGATTTGTTTTGGTTTTTATATTTCTATTTGAATTAATTGAGTTTTGATATATGTTTTTTTTTTGTATTTTTTGAAATTAGTTGCTATTTTTTTTTCTAAATAGATTCATTTTGTTCTCATCTATTAAATTGACATTAACATCATCTTTGTAAGTGTCATGTGTTAGCTCGTAGTATTTTTTTCTTGTTAAATGTTTTGGTTCCTTAACTTCAAGTAAAAATTGGAATTAGTCGCTCTTCAAAACTTTAACCCAATTTAGTTCCTCAATTTTAGAAATGCATAGATTTAGTCATTTTAACCAAATTTTGTTAAGTTTATTTGACGTTTCAAATGCGTTTCATGGTAGCATTGGAGTTGTTTATAACATTTGACACTTTTCCGCTTCAATGTTAGTTGAGAAACATGTTTAAAATGTCAAATAAATTTAACAAAATTTGGTTAAAATGACTAAATTTACATATTTTTAAAGATTGTGGACTAAATTAATCTAAAATTTTGAAGAGAGACAAATTTCAATTTTCAAAGTTAAGAGACCAAAAGCATATTTAACACATTTTTTTTATCTTTTTAACTATTTTTGAAGATTTTTCCACCTGTTAGTGTTATTGTCGTGCCACATGACAATGCTAATGTCACATGTCAGTGTTAGTACCATATGTCATTGTGAACATCAAAGATTAATGTTAACACCACATGTTAGTGTTAATGTCACATATCAATTCTTTGAATTAAATTCAGTCCATATATTTATTTTTTGTCTTAATTAAGTCCTATTTTCTTTTTCTAAATCAAGCAATGTTGTCCCAACCAAAAATATAAGACATGTTCTGTACTATACCTAGGCAGACTAGGATAACTACACGGCCAAAACCGCTTAGGTATAGCCCCACAAACAAAAACAGTACATGAGTAACCAGTCAAATAGGATCACATAGTGGCCCAAGCCACCTACAGTAAAGGATAATACATGACAAGGGGTTGCTAACTCCAAGCTTAGGATATTACAAACGAGGCCCTTAGTATCAACATTCTAACACAAAACATGGACTTAGCCCAAGCCCATCTAGAATCTGAATGTTGGCCCAATGCAAGAAAGGGGGCTCGACCCATAAGGATGGCAAGACATAATTAATGACTCTATAAATACGCGTGGACCCCAACAATTAAGAGGTACACTTTCATTAATTCTCTAATATGAGATTTGACTTTTGGAAAGCCTCTTTGTTGACTTGATTGTCGGAGCCCTCTCCGCAGGTAACCCTTTAAGGGTCCAGACCGTCTACGTTAGGAGATGACATGTACAACTCAAGAAGGAGCCGACTCGAGAGGTCAAGGATTGAGGTAAGGCATTATTTGTGTTCCCTAATATCTCTTATTTGTTATCCGCAGGAAAAATTACGCCCACCGTGGGATACGAAGTGATACCTTACCAAGCAATCCGAACATTGTCGAGAATGGTCTCCACCCGCAACAGAGCCAGAATCATGAAACACCTTAAGGCAGGCCCTTCTATGCCCGCAAACAACACCTCGAACTTGGCCGCCATCCTCGAAGGCCAGGCCAAAATGCAACACGAACTTGCAGACTTGAAAAAGTGCAGTGCTAACGAGATGGAAGTGCTCAGGCAAGAGAACTCAAGACTGAGAAGAAAAATTGATGCTGATCCTACCCAGAAAGGGAAGGGTAAAGAGCTGTTAGAGGCCCCCAGGTCCCCAGCCTACCAACCCAGCGAAGAAGAAAGTGAATATACAATCCCACCCCACACACTTTCACTACCACTCAACAAACACCCATCATCCCCCCACCATACAGCCACCCATCATCCAACCACCATCCCCGCACAACCTACAACCAATCACCCTGCTGCCACCCTTCCCACCACTCATATCCCTTCTCACCACTACAGCACCACATTCCCTACCATCGTCCAACATCCCATCCCACCACACCCATCCAAACGTCGCCATCCTTTCATTGACACCATAACAACCACACCTCTCCCTAGCCAGTGGGAACCCTTCACACTAGATCACTACGCAGGAGAAACTGACCCCGACGAACATCTTAAGGTGTACATCCCCCATGTTTCCCTCTACACGTCTAACGACATCGTCTTCTACAAGGCCTTCCCCACCACCCTCAAAGACCCTACCCTTAAATGGTTCACCACCCTCCCCCATACCAATTAACTATTTTGACACCCTCTCCCCCCTTTTTACCACCCATTTTGCCGGCAACCGCCCACATTAGGTCGCACCCTTATCCCTCCTCAATGTTAGATAGGAAAGAGACGAGACGTTGCATGCCTTCATTGACCGCTTCAGCAAGGCCACCCTCTGCATGCCCAACCTCACTCAAGAAATGATCTTACAATGTATGGCCCTAACTCTGAAACCTGGTCCATTTGTTGACAACGTCTATCTTCGCCCTCCAACCTCCATGCATGAACTCAAACTACGTGCTGCAGATTACATCCGCATGGAGGAGATGAAGACTCTCAGAACCAAGTTTTGCATCGACTATACACCCTCGTCCGTCGGGCCAGACAAACCGTTTGCACGACTTGAATCTAGGCCCAGATAGCCTAGGCAACCACGATTCACCAGATACGCCTCACTCAATGTCCCCAGATTACGTCTCCTCGACGAAGCGCTCCAGGCTGACCTCATCCCACTACCACGCAAAACCTTGAACCTCCCCAACGCTGATATGACCAAGTACTGTAAATATCACAAAAACAATGGCCACACCACCGATGAATGCAATGCGCTTCAAGATAAAATAGAAGCATTGATCCGCATCGGCCACTTTAGTCATTTTGTTAGAAAAAATGGACCTTTTCATCCAGACAATCCGATAATCGCCACCTCCCACGAGACACTCGTCACGCTAATCGACCACACACCAATACCCGTCTAGATCAACAGCCAGCCCGCACTGACGTCAACCAAGTCGATCCCCCCTATGCGGCACAATCAACACTATCTCAAGGGGCTTCGCCAGGGGTGGCTCCACCTCGTCAACTAGGAAGAAACACCTTCATAATATCCAGTCCATCAACCACATAACCCACTCCCACCACAGACACCGCATGCCCCCCACTACCTTCACTAACATCGATTTCCATGGCGTCGATGAACAACAAGATGATCTTATGATCATAATCATTGAACTCGAGAACTTTGCGATTAAAAAGGTTCTCATAGACCAAGGCAATTCCCTAGACATCCTGTACTGGACCACCTACCAAAAACTCCAACTTCCCCCCACTGCTATGATTCCCTATGATGAACCTATCTATAGTTTCTCTGGAGAAAAGGTGTCAACCTGTGGCTATATCGATCTTCACACTATTTCTCGTGAGGGCATCCCCATCCACTTCCTCGTTGTGGAAGCACCCACCTTGTAAAACGTCCTACTCGGCCACCCATCCCTCAATACTCTAGGAGTTGTTGTCTCCACACCCCACTTAGCCATGTAGTTCCCCCCCATCTGACGATATCATTACCATCTATGGCAACCAACGACTCGCTCGAGAATATTATATGGCAAGCATGCGCCCTGAGATACCAATCCTCCAAACCCATAACATTGAGCACCTACCTGATTCTGGAATAGCTCTATTCGGTGACGACCTAGACCCTAGAATAGGATGTGACTCACGTATCAAACCAGTTGAGGAAATTGTAAACCTAGACCTCCCCACTGGCCACACCCTCAAATTAGGAGCAACCCTCCCACACGAGCATCGTGACGTCTTAACACCCACCCTAACTGCCAATGCCGACCTCTTCGCCTGGTCAGCCGCAGACCTACCCCGCGTAGATCCTCAAGTAGCAGTTCATAAGCTATCCATATACAAAGAAGTCAAGTAAATCTCGTAGAAGAAATAAAAGTTAGGAGAAGAACGACAACTGGCAGCAAAAGTAGAAGCCGAGAAGTTACTAGATGCTGGATTCATCGCAGAAGCCCACTACACCACTTGGCTCTCTAATGTTGTCCTGGTTAAAAAAGCTAATGGCAAATGGAGAATGTGCGTCCACTACACGAACTTTATAAAACTTGCCGCAGAGATGCATACCCCTTACCCAATATTGACCGGCTAGTAGATGGCGTAGCCAACAACAAAGTTCTTAGTTTTTTATATGCATATTCCAAATACAACAAAATACCAATGGCTACAGCCAACATGAACAAAACCGCATTCATCACTGATGACGCTAACTATTTCTACAAGGTTATGCCTTTTGGACTAAAAAATGCAAGCGCTACCGATCAAAGGTTAATGGATAAAGTATTCAACCAATTGATGGGAAAGTGTGTCAAAGTGTACGTCAATGACATGGTTGTCAAATCACCCAGCCACCTGCAACACGCACAAAACTTGTTCGTAGTATTCTCTACACTTCAACAGTACAACCTCGGACTCAACCCCGAAAAATGTGTTTTCAACGTTGACAATGGAAAATTCCTAGGCTTCATGCTCACACAACGCGGTATTGAAGCCAACCCTGAAAAATGCAATGCTATAATTGAAATGCGGAACCCCACCAATATCAAAGAAGTCCAACGCCTGATAGGCCGCCTAACCGCCATATCCAGGTTTCTCCCAAAACTGGCCGAACAAACCCAACCCATTATCCAGCTCGTCAAAAAATCTGTGAAGTTCTTCTTGAACAATGATTGTGAAAAAGTTTTCCAAAACCTCAAAACCACCTTCACATCCCCTCAAATCCTCCACAAACCAGATATAAATCTCCCGCTCTTGGTATACATCACTGCAATAGACCACACGATCAGTGCCACCCTGGTCCAAGAATCTTCTAGGATTCAGTATCCCATGTACTTTGTCAGCCGAACCCTACAAGATCCTGAAATCAAATACCAAATGGTAGAAAAACTAGCCCTCTCCTTAGTGCATGCAGCAAGACAACTATGTCCATACTTCCAGAACCACCATATCACCGTCAAGACCGATTACCCCATTCAAAAACTCCTCCAAAAACCCGACCTTGCCAAACGATTATCGTCTTGGGCCGTAGAACTCTCCGAATTTAACATTCGTTACGAACCGCACGACCCCATCAAAGCCCAGTGCCTACTTGACTTTGGCAACGACCTGCAACACACCCCCGAGGAAGACCAATGGACACTATACATTGATGGTTCCTTTAATCCAAGGGGCGCAGGTGCCGATATTGTCCTAGAAGGTCCCAACCATATCCTCATTGAAAAATCTCTACATTTGGCCTTCAAGAGTTTCAACAACCAAGCTGAATACGAGGTCATCCTCGCGGTACTATCACTAGCGCGCAAAGTCGGTGTCCGAACACTTTTTTGCCTAACGACGAATTTCAAATAAAGGACACAACCCTCCTCCAATACTACCACTTGGTCCGCAATGTCATACTATCCAGATTCGACCAGGTATATATCCAACATATCCCAAGAGGTGAAAAATGAGCAGATGTCCTGTCAAAACTCACAAGCACTAAACTCAAAGGTAAGCATAAATCCCTCCTACAGTAGACGCTATCTGCACCATCCATAACAAACATATGCCTCAACCTAGGTCACACCGATAATTGGACAATCCCACACATCCAATACCTCAAAACTGGTAACCCCCCACCCAATACCGACAAAGGATGGCTGGCAAAAGCAGCAAAATACACAATGATAAGTGACGAGTTGTACAAGCGAGGGTATGGGCAACCCTTGCTTAAATGTGTTCCAAGAGAACAAGCCAAATACATAATTAAAGAGATACATGAAGGAATATGCGACTACTATTCAGGCACACGGACCATGACAACCAGGATACTCAGAGCTGGCTACATCTGGCCAACCATGGAGGCATATTGCCAAGCCTTTGTCAAGAAATGCATACTATGTCAGAAACATGGCAACCTCATTCACCAAAAATAGGAACAATTGCATTTCATACTTTCCCATGGCCATTCGCAAAAAGGGGAATAGACATCTTGGGACCCTTCACCCTGGGGAAAGGACAAGTCTAGTTCCTCATTGTCAGCATCGACTATTTTACGAAGTGGATAAAAGCTAAACCGTTGGTCACAATCACAACACAACAAGTCTAGCAGTTTGTGTGGAAAGACATCATATGCCGCTATGGAGTCTTGTATACTATAATAACCGACAATGGCCGGGAATTAATTGATAAAGAGCTCGCCAAATTCTACACAGGCCTTGGCATCAAACATATCACTAGTTCTATAGAGCATCCACAAACCAATGGACAAACAGAAACTGCCAACAAGGTCATACTGGTCGAGCTGCAAAAATGTTTACTTCAAGTCAACCAGATACTAACTCAATTAAAAATCAGTTGAATTCAATTTACTTACCAATAAAATTAATAAATTAAAAACTTGTTCTATTTTATGAGAAATTATAAAAAAACTATTTATTTTATAAAAATTGATTTAACTAGACAAATTTTCATTTAGTAGATTTGACAGTGTTTTGCTCTTGTATACTTGTTCACGATAAAAGGAATTATAATCAATTCAAAATAATCTTCATATCTTTGCTTGAAGTTTCAAATGTTTTCCTTGACTTTTTGAACTTTTCTTTCCTTTTTTAGTCAGCGAAAACTTTGATTTCGAAACCTTGGTTTTGTCTTCTTGTCAATGTTCAAAAAATCTTTCCTAAAGGAAACTTATGCAACAAATCATGTAAAATCTCATATACCATAATTAAACATTGTTTTCAACAAAGATAAAAATAATGTTAAGTCATATATTAGAATATCTAGAATATTTCTGTACATATGATAAAATGTTCGTTAATCATTTGAGACCATTTTGATTTGAAAGATAATTAGTTTAAGATGTCCTTTTAATAATTAACATTGAATTATCTAGAATAATTTGAATGTTGTAACTTAAATCAAAAGCAATTTGGTGATAGGAAAATGTTGACTTTGGAATCGTCTGATTAAATTATCGCATGATATCGTCTAATACATTAAATATTTGAATCATCTTATCAATTTAATATTCAATTATTTGGTTAGTATGAATGTCATCTCCAATATGCATCGACTGATTAGTTTGAGATTGAATCATCTGGTCACAAGTGAGCTTCAACTACAATAGCAAATGTTAAACTACTCAAAGCATTTATGGTAAACCAATACATTATAATCTACCCTTATATCGTCTTATTAGTGTATTAGATTGATTTCTATCATTCTATTATCTATTTTTTGATTAATGAGTTTGCAACATGTATTCTTTACATGTTATATAAACCATAGTATTTTTTTCATCAAAACTACCTCATCTAAGGGGTTTATTTCATCTAGTTCTAAAAATATCCCTATTAAACTCATAGCTGCATAGAGTTTTACAAGTATCTTAGTTTTTCCGCTAACGTAGTGTAGGATCGACCAAGGTATCCACGGGTGGAACATCAAAGGGACAGGGGAGAGCCACGGCTCCCCCAAAATATTTTGGATTTTTTATATATATATTTTTATATTTTTTTAAATTATAATTATATATTATTTATATTAAGTTTATATTATGGAAAATAATAATACAAAATAAAATAAAAAATATAATGAAAACATTGATTTATAAAAGAGATTATGGTTTTGTTTTTGCTATAAAAGTTTTCTATCATATAAGTTATTATGAAAGTGTGTGAGGAGAAAAAAATACGAAGGGATAGATTGAAAACAGAGGTTGGAGAACACATAGATTCAGATTGAAATATACATTTTTGCATGATCTCTCACATATTAAAATTAGTATCTTATAATGATTTATGTATGTTAGATTTATGATTCTTCTTAGGATGTTTATCCCAAATTAGTATAAACCCTAATTATGATTTTAGGGATTCTTTTATGAAATTGGTATGAACCCTACTTATAATTTTTCCAAATTAGTATAACCCTTAATTATGAAATTTAGGGATTTTGTGTTTTCCTGCATATGGTAAATTTTGTAAAGCTTTGAATTTATAACATGACTTCCACCCTACACACTACCCACATCCCACCTTATAACATCCCTCCCACCCTCCCTACCACCCATATCCCCCCTCAAACCTTCACTTCAACTTTTCCCACCCTCGTTCACCATCCCATCCCCCCTCACCCGCTACCATTAGCCCAACCTAGACGCCGTCATCCTTTTACCGATTTCATCGCCAACACACCCCTCCCTGCCCAGTGGGAACCTTTCACACTAGAACGCTACACAGGTGAGATCGACCCACATCACCCTCTACACTTCCCATGATGCTGTTTTCTGCAAGGCCTTTCCTACCACCCTTAAAGGACCTACCCTCGAATGGTTTCCACCCTTCTGCCATACTCCATCAACTACTTCGACACCCTCTCCCACATGTTTACCACTCACTTCCTCGGTAGCCGCCCACATCAATTTACAACAATCTCACTTCTCGGCGTCAGACAAGAACAAGACGAGACACTCCGGGCTTTCATTGACTGTTTCAATAAGGCTGCCCTTCGCACACCACAACTTAACTAGGAAATGATACTTCAGTGCATAACACTCACTCTCAAACCCGGCCCCTTCGCCAACAACGTCTACCTCCACCCACCCATCTCCATGCATGAGTTGAAACTCCGCGCCGCTAACTACGTCCGCATGGAGGAGATGCAAACTCTCCATACAAAATTCTGCAATGACTATACACCCTCCGCAACAACCCCCCTCCACAACCTTCCCGGCCTGACCCGAGACCCCGAGAACCCCGCTTCACCAGATATGTCCCCCTAAATGTTCCTTGATCCCGCCTTCTTGATGAGGCCTTATAAGTCGACCTCATCCCACCACCACGCAAGACGACCACTTCTCCCAACGTGGACATTACTAAATATTGCAGCTATCATCGAAACAACGGTCACACCACGGAGGAATGTAAAACACTCCAAGACAAGATTGAAGAATTTGTTGGTGCTGGCCACTTCCGCCACTTCGTCCTAAAAAACGACCACCCTCCCTGATCTGATCACCTTCCTCGTTCTGACCACTGACGCCCTCCCCGCGATTCTCGCCATGACAAACGTCCAAGCCAGCCCGCTAACCGCGACCCCCAACAGGCTCGCACCGATATCACCCTTACTGACCCCCCTACGCGGCACTATTAACACCATCTCTGGTGGCTTTGCTAGTGGCGGATCCACCTCATCCACCAGAAAGAGACACCTCTGCCATATACAATCCATCAACCTCATTACCCACTCCCATCACATACTTCGCATGCCCCCCATAACCTTCACAGACGATGACTTCCATGGCCTTGATCACTAGCAAGATGACCCCATGGTTATCACCGTTGAGTTAGAAAACTATGTCGTCAAGAAAGTCCCTAATGGACGCGTCTTCAAACTTGACACTGGATTACAACCTACAACGCGACATCCTTACACCCACCCTCATCAACAACACAGACCTCTTTGCTTGGTCAGCTGCTGACTTACTCAGCGTTGACCCTCAAGTCGCATCCCACAAACTATCCATTTACAAGGAGGCCCGGTATGTCTCCTAGAAAAAACACAAACTTGGCGAAGAATGTCGATTAGCAGCCAAGGCCGAGGCCGACAAGTTGCTCAACGCAGGGTTTATCAAAGAAGCCCACTACACCACTTGGCTCTCCAATGTGGTTTTAGTCAAGAAAGCTAATGGCAAGTGGCGGATGTGCGTTGATTACACGGATCTCAATAAAGCATGTCTTAGGGATGCCTACCCCTTACCCAACATTGATCGGCTTGTCGACTGTGCAGCCGATAACAAAGTTCTCAGTTTTTATGATGCATATTCTGGTTACAACCAGATTCCCATGGCCACATCCGACATGAATCAAACCGCCTTTATTACAGACGACGCCAACTACTTCTATAAGGTCATGTCGTTCAGCCTCAAAAACGCGGGAGCAACATATCAACGACTAATGGATAAGGTCTTCAGCCATATAATGGGCAAGTGTGTCGAGGTAGACGTTGACGATATGGTCGTCAAATCCCCAAGTCATCACCAGCATGCTCAAGACTTGACCACCGTCTTCTCTGCATTAAGACAATACAACCTCCGCCTCAATCCCAAAAAATGCGTCTTCAGCGTCGACCGTGGTAAATTCCTCGGATTCATGCTTACACAACGCGGCATAGAGGCTAACTCCGAAAAGTGTAATGCAATTATTGAGAAACGAAGCCCCAATAGTGTCAAAGAAGTGCAACGCCTCATAGGCCGACTAACCGCCATCTCCCGCTTTCTTCCCAAGTTAGCCGAACAAACCCAGCCCATCATTCAATTGCCCAAAAAATCGGCCAAGTTCACGTGGAACGACGATTGTGAACAAGTCTTTCAAAAACTAAAGACCACCCTCACCTCACCACCCATCCTTCATAAGTCGGATACCCATCAACCCTTACTCATTTACATCACTGCCATAGATCACACCGTAAGCGTCGCGCTAGTTCAAGATGTCAATGGTACTCAACAACCTGTATACTTCATCAACCGAACCCTGCAAGATCCCAAAACCAAATACCAGATGGTGGAGAAGTTAGCCCTATCCCTAGTACACATAGCACGATGCCTACGCCCTTATTTTCAAAATCATAACATCATCGTCAAAACCAACTACCCTATCCAGAAGATACTGCAGAAACCAGACCTCGCAGGTCGCATGTCGTCTTGGGCTGTCGAATTATCCGAATTCAACATCCGTTATGAACCCCACGGCCCCATCAAAGCTCAATGCCTCCTAGACTTTGTCAACGATCTCTAACGAACCCCTGAGAAGGACCAATGGACACTTTATGTTGATGGTTCGTCAAACCCAAAAGGGGCAGGTGCCGACATCGTCCTAGAAGGCCCCAATGATATCCTCATCGAAAAATTCCTCCACTTCGCCTTCAGAACATCCAACAACCAAGCCAAATGCGAAGCCATCCTTGCCGGATTATCCCTCGCCCGCGAAGTTGGTGTCAAATCACTCACATGCAAAACCGATTCCAAGCTTATTGTGGGCCATCTAAATGATGAGTTCCAGATCAAAGACCCTACCCTCCTACAATTCTATCACCTGGTCCGAAAAGTCATCCAATCTGCTTTTGAACAAGTCTACATCCAACACATTCCCAGATTCAAAAATGTTAGAGCTGACATATTATCAAACTAGCCAACACTAAGCTAAAAAGCCGCCATTGATCACTCTTACAGCAAACGCTATCCGCCCCTTCCATCACAAACACTTGCCATACCCTAACCCAAGACCAAGCCGACAATTGGACAACTCCCTACATCCAATACCCGTGGCCCTTCCAAAGTGGGGAATGGACATTCTCGGCCCTTTCTCCCCAGGAAAAGTTCAAGTAAAATTCCTGATAGTAACCGTCGACTACTTCACCAAGTGGATAGAAGCCAAACCATTAGCCACCATTACAGCCCAACAAGTCCAACAATTCGTCTGGAAGGATATTATATGTCGGTATGGCATCCCACATACAATCATCAACGACAATGGCCGATAGTTTATAGACAAAGAACTCGCTAAATTCTATATCGAGCTAGGCATCAAACATGTAACTAGCTCTGTTGAACACCCATAGACCAATGGACAAGCCGAGGTAGCAAACAAGGTTATACTAGTAGAACTGCATAAACGGTTGGACAACACCAAGGGCCGATGGCCAGAAGAATAAGCGAAAGTGCTAGGGGCCTACAGGTGTACCCCTCAATCAACAACAAAAGAATCTCCATTCAGCCTAGTATACGGCGCAGACGCCATGATACCAATTGAAATTGGTGAACCATCTCTGCATCGAGAACTATACGACCCAGTCCAAAATCATCAAAACATGAGCACCCACCTCGACCTCCTACCCGAGTTAAGAGAAAAAGCCTAGATACGCAACTTAACTACCAAATAGAGAGTAGCCAGGAAATATAATACGAACATATGCCCAAGATCGTTCGTGAAGGGAGACTTAGTTTGGAGAATGGCCAGCAATGCAAGAAAGAAGGATGACAAGTTCTCTGCCAATTGGGACGGCCCATACCGAATACGTGAAGATGTTGGAGGAGGAGCGTATAGGCTTGAACAATTATCGGGGGAAGAAATACCCAATACATGGAATGTGTCCCATCTCAAGTTTTACTTTAGTTAAAGACATGTATTGTAGCACATACTTGTAACCTTGAGTGTACTCTTTCCCTTCACCTGGTCTTTTTTCCCTAAGGAGGGTTTTGGCCAAGGAGGTTTTAACTAGGCACCCCAAATTTCATGAATAAACAAAGGGTTCTTAACCTCACGTCTATTCCTTAACTTAATGTTTAATTCGTTTTAGTTCCCCTCCCTTACCACAAGTAAGCGACCTAGGTCGAACACCCTTAACTTAATGTTTCATTCATTTTTAGTTCCCCACCTTTACCACAAGTAAGCGGCCTGGGTCGAACACCCTTAACTTAATGTTTAATTCGTTTCTAGTTTCCCACCCTTACCATAAGTAAGCGGCCTGGGTCGAACACCCTTAACTTAAAGTTTAATTCGTTTTTAGTTCCCCACCCTTACCACAAGTAAGCGGCCTGGGTCGAACACCCTTAACTTAATATTTAATTCGTTTTTAGTTTCCCACCCTTACCACATGTAAGCGGCCTGGGTCAAACCTTCTTAACTTAATGTTTAATTCATTTTTAGGTCCTCACCCTTACCACAAGTAAGCGGCCTAGGTCGAACACCCTGAACTTAATGTTTAATTCGTTTTTAGTTTCCCACCCTTACCACAAATAAGCGGCCTGGGTCGACTACTCCCATTAACCGAACAATCAACAACAATAACACATTCAGACAGATAGACAACATAGCGTATAACATGCATAACAACATCACCAAATAAGCGCGTTCCTCTCATGAATGCTATCATCAAACAACCACAACAAACATATCCACAAATGTACATCACATTCAAAAGCAACGAAAAATATTGTACGGGTTATTACAAACTTAGGATTCTTAATAATAGGAATCATAAAACTATATCCTTGTCACCTTCACCCTCAACGATCGCCTCTGCATTCGTGTCTTCGTCCGCCATGGCCTTCTCTACCTCCTCTCCAAAACTGCTATTGACTTCATCGATGAGTTGGCCGTCCACTACATCTTTGTTCACGTCAAATCTTGGATCATCCACATCAACCTCCTTGTAGAAGAAGGCCGCCTGCCTCACCCCTTTCTGAAACCCATTGATGTGCTCTTGAATGATGCAGTTTTTCAAGTCCTCGAGCTCCACTTCCACACCTTCATGTTTTTCTTTCAACTCGTCATACTCCGCCTTAAAGTCGGCTATTCTCCCCTTAAGCTTCGTCTCTAAATCCAAATAGCAAACCTTCTAGGTCCCCAACCTCTTTTTCTCCTCTTTCCACTCTTCCCTCTCCTTCTCCCATGTAGTTTTTTCTTCCGCAAACTTGTCGACCTTCCCTTGCAGATCCTCCAACTTCTCGCGATTCCATTACTTCAGCTCTCTTTGGTATAGCGACCCAACCCAGCGACTCAATATCAGTGCCTTGCTGTCAAACTCCACCGTTGTCCTCACCAGGTGGTTCGACTCCATACTATCAATGGAGTTAATCAATGTCTCTGTCATGTTGATCTCAATATCTTTTCTAACAGTCATTTTCAGCAACTCAATCAGACCAGCTTTCGACCCCTTTGCACCACTAGACGACCCCTGCCCCAATAAGGCATCCCTCACCTTCTTCACATCTTTGCCTCTGCCATGCCTGGCTGGCAATTCGGCTTTCCTCTTGGTGCCGCCATGTACATGCACCTCCACCAATGACTCTTGTAAATTTGGGACCTTAGTGTTTCCGGCCGCTTTCGCTTTCACTGCCTTCTCCTTCCTCAGCGCTTGAAAAAGGGTCAAATTCTTCTTCCCAGCTTGAGCCATATGTCCTGCATTGAATACACCAAAGTCCGATTAGTTTAACTTAGACACATTGAAACAGTTGAAATCACAAACAAATACCTACAATATCAAAAATCAGATGAACCAAATTATAAACCCTAACTAAGCCCTTAGTAGGCAGTCTATCCGTAAACTTCATCAGCACCTCCACCACTTCCCTATCCGCCGCCGACAACTCATCAGTACTCATATCCTTATATCGAGAGGGGCTACCTGTCCAACTAAAAGGGAATTTGGTACTCCCATCCTTGATGTGTTTGAACGATTGATTAAATGCGTCCAACCTGCTAATACTCGGCCTACTCACCAAGGATAGCCACGTTATCGGTTGTCGGGGCCTTGTGTCGTAAAAGTATAAAAGTGCAAGAGGAGACAACTGCAGATACAACGACTGACAAAGAACACGAAAGGCTTACAAGTACGCGCAACTGTTCAAATGTAGTTGAGTAGGCACCACGTTTAATAGGCGGAGCACCCCTATAGCAAAGTCGTCTAGCGGCAACCTAACATGCAATTGGAAAAAATGGCACACATACATATAAAAAAACTTGTCGGCAACTCCTTCTTGCCCATGACAAACACACTCAACAACGCTCACGCGCTCCAATGACACTATACCACGGTCCACGCTCCTTGCAATAACGAGAGTACAATTCAGCCACGAGTTCAGTTGCCTTGACCATCGAAATAATGACGACTGGTTTCGAACATCAGCTGCAACCTAATCGTAACCGGCTTTGGCCAGTTACTTTCTGCTATCTCCTCGGGAGGGTCTTTCGTCACTTTAGTTATCGTCTCCATTGGAATTCTCCCCACCACAGCCATTTGGCTAACACTTCCCTCCTCAAGGCGCCTATCTACATTCCCTCTAGACTGCATACTCCCACTACTTGACGACGACAACGACACACTATCGCTAGTACTAGACATATCTTTTTGAGAATGAAAGATGTCGGCATATATAAGGGACTAGTCAGACAATTCTAACACACGCAAATCTTTGATTTCAAAATTCTTACAAATGAGCCAACAAAAACAAACTTTCCACGAAATCCGTATTTATAAGTGATGATTCCAAACGACACAACTTTTTCCCGCCAAAAGTCATAACCCATATGAAGCATCACAATGCACACCAAAGGTCACAACCCTAAAAAAGGACGGTGCAAAAACCCTTCGATTAGACATATGAAATCTGCCATCCCTTCACCTGCCCCAAACCTATTCAGATACCAAGCCTTAATGCTGTTCCTCGCACTTAAAGGCTGGGGGACTGGTGTATCACACCTAGCTGGCCTAGCCAAATACACTTCTCATCCTTTACCGCTATAGATATACTAGCAAAGACTGGGGGACTAGTGTATCACACCTAGCCGGCCTAGCCAAACACATTTCTTATCCTTTACCGCTATAGATATACCGGTAAAGACTAGGGGACTGGTGTACCACACCTAGCCGGTTCAACCCGACTATAGCGATAAAACTCGCCTATATAGCCCCCAAAGACGTAAGTAATCACCATGTATGAATAGTTAGCAGTACACGGCCTAAGCCATTAAAAGGTAACCGACCTAGGCTGGAAACTTAAGATGATTAAGCAAGAACTTGACAAGTTCAGAGAATTAGCTGCAAGGCCCCTAAGGGCCTACGATAACTGTCCTAAAAGGCTTGGCCCAAGACCCAGGCCCACCTTTGGCCCAAACAGGGGCCTAGCCCATGATATGGCTAAGCATAATTAATAACCTATAAATGTGCATGGACCCCAGCAATTAAACGTACACATTCATTACTCCCCTAATTACGAGATTTGACTTTCTAAGAGGTTTTGGTGACTTGAGCATCGGATTCTCTTCTGCATGTAACCCCTCTCGGGTCCAAACCAATTCACACCGAGATATCCACAAACCACATATACCAGCCAGGAAGAAGCCTACTGAGGAGATCGCGGATTAGGGTAAGCTAACGCTTGTGTTTGACATATCTTATTTGTTCTCTGCAGGAACAATGAAATATAGGGATTTTGTGTTTTCCTGCATATGGTAAATTTTGTAAAGCTTTGAATTTATACAAGAGACATGATAAATTTATATTAGAAAGATTATGATAAAGAGTAAAAGAATTAATTTTTTTTTCTTTGAAGGAGGAAAGTTTGTGATAAAGATGAAAAAAAAGTTGCATCTACGTTAACTAAACTCAAGAACTCAAGATATTGAAAAACAAATATCTAAAGTTCCTAGAGTTACATATAATGAATTTAAAAATTCATTACAACGCGATCTGGGAAAAGTATCCTCAAATTTCACAATACTCACCAAATCAAATTTATGAGGTATGAAGGGCTTATCTAAAATGGTATTCATGGTTTGGTATCATGATATAATAATGAATGATAGTCATATTTTTCTGAATTCTACTATTATGTGTGCTTGTTTTAAGTAGAAGAAATGAAGAGAGAAAATGAAAAACTCTTTTTAACTATAATATATATATATATATATATATATATATATATATATATATATATATAATTTGACACCCCAAATGTTTTGTCCAAGTTACCACTGCACTCAAAATAATAATTTACGATCTTATATTATGTAATTTTGGGTTAAGTACGTTTTTATTTAAATTTTGGATGAAAAGTTCACATGCTAAAATCTTTAATTTTTTAATTCTTGACCAATCTTATGCGTTTTGCCTGAACTAACTACAACCACTAATGTGTTAGATATGACAAACTGTAAGGATTAAATATTATTTTTTTTAGTGGAAATATGGAGTAGGAAATAGGTAAAACTTCAAGGGAGAAATAAGTTCTTCGTAAATTAAATTTTAATATAATTATATTTCTATAGAGACATATAATCGTTGCAAGTTAAATTAAATAATTCCCAAGATATCTTTAAAGTACTATTTTCTAGATATTCATAAATCATAAACTCTAAACAAATAATACGATAATCAGAATGATTAGCCATATGCTCTCTTCATAACAAATAAAATAGATTAATAGAATAATAATCTCTGAAACTAATTATAATCGAATGTATTGTGATTATAGGTGAATATAGAGGAACTGTGAAAGGTATTAATAAGATCATTTAGTTCAACATGTAGTCAAATTATGCAAAAAGGTTGTTTTGATATATAAATTAAGTGATACTAAGTTAACAAAAACATTTGATAAATTTTGATATGTCGAGAAAGGGTGGGTAACAATATGAATTTGGTGAGATTAGATAGAAAAGGCGAAATATAAGTTATTTCTAAATCAATTGAAATAAAAAAATTGTGTATTAATTGGGTTTATTGGTATATGCTAAATATTCTCAAATCATCTCCAAAGAAAAATTTAAATATATTTTTTTCTTTTATTTTTTTTAGACAAATTTTGGAGATAAAATCTTAACATAATTCTAAGTTTTAAAACAAGGATTTTTTATTAAATATACTTTTAGTCTCTAAATTTGTACTTAAAATTAGAATTTGATCATGTAAGGCTCAATTATTTTCTGCTCTTATTTTTAAGGTTGTCCTAATCAGTTGCACCTAAAGGCTGGCTCATAGGGTGCCAAGGTACCTCATTCTACACTCGCCAAAATCACAACCCTCACCCTTTCTTTTTCTCTCCATAGAAGCTCTGCTAGGGTTTGGGTCTTACCCTTCTTCGCGTTAGCTCAACTCCATTCTTCAGTCCACTTAAGTTGATTCTCCATCGTACCTTTTTCATTCCCAACTCTGTCATCATGATTCTAACTAGGGTTCACCATGGTAACCCATTTTGAATCTATTCCACTGTTTTACAGCTCGTGAATATGCCCCATGGTCGGTAGTACTCACTTGCTTGGGTGTCGGGATATTCTACTAGCTTTTTCAAGGTAAAGGAACTAGAGTTTATGTTTTTAAAGTTATTTTGCTGATTTTTGGTCTGTTTGTATGGTTATGATGCTTGAATGAGGTTGTTGGTCTAATAAAAAATGTATAGTGTGCGAGTATGTTTGATTGATGTGACGCTATATTTTTTTTCTACACTGCACATTTTTCATAAAATGAAGGTTTCTACTACGTTAACCGTTGGATCAAGCTGAAATTTTAACAGTTGATCTATAACACATAGTTCTTAACTTTGATTGGTCAGATCTTGAATCGGAGCTCTGTAGTGAGAGCAGTTTTTATCGCAAGGTCACTGTAGTTTGGTTGTTGACAACACTGCACACTTTTTGTAAAAGGAAGGTTCCTACTTCGTTAACCATTGGATCGAGGTGATATTTTAACAGCTAATCCTTAACACATAGTTCTTGACTTTGACCGGTCGAATCTTTACTTTGACACGTAGTTCTAAAATCCCAAAATCGTTTGCATAATGTGTTGTTAAGTTGGATTGGATAAAAATTATAAGAATTAGTTATTTTCCAAGAGAGAAATATGTTGTATGATTTTAATGTGTTTTCAAATGCTTGTGTGAGAATATAGGAGATTTCATGTGGAAGATCTTAATTGATTTAATTAGTAGTGTCTTCGTTGGTCAGGACGTAATCAAATGAATATCTAGGTGAGATCTCATGGTGGTGCCTTATTGGTCACGACGTAATTCCATGATGGTTGCATGGTGGTGCCTCATTGGTCGGGACATAATTCCATGACCTCTATTAGTAGAAGCTCATGGTGGTGCCTCATACTTAGGACGTAATTCTACAAAGTTCGTGGTGGTGCCTCATACTTAGGACGTAATTCCACAAAGTTCGTGGTGGTGCCTCATTATATAATTTAGTAAGGATTCAAGGTAAGGATTGCATCCTGAATTTACTTTAGGGTTGTAGCCCATGTATTTCTTTGCCCTTTTACTTTACTACTGTTAAACTTCTTACTCGTATGGTTGTTGGCATCGTGGTATGCCTTGGGTTCTTTCCCCGTTTATTCTAAACAACTACAAGGAGTGACTTCGATACTCTGCAAATTTGCTCTTTATATTATATTGTGCAATGTTTCATTTAATTAAGTTTGGTTATTAAATGGGACGTTACATATCACATTCCAAACTTTATGGGGTCTTCATCCATTTAATTTTTAATTTTGGAGACCAAAATCTATCAAAGTTTGGAATCGAAACAAATTTCAATTTCGTATCTATTCTAACACAACTCAAGTTCTTCTAACAGTCGCGTTCCCGAGGTATTGTCCACTTTGGAGCGTTTGAGCTCTGTCACGATTTTGTCCTTAAAAGGCGTTTGGGAGGGTGGAGGGAGGTATCAATATTTAAATTATGCTTGACCTTGACTTCTAAGTGATGTGAGACTTATTCGGTGTATCGGAACAAGCCTCCCAATCGAGGGTAAGGGGAGTTGAAGGGGAGTTGTCGACCTCATGGTGGGCGTCAATGTTCCGATCCGACCCAAGTCTATTTGACAACCATCGTTAGGAACAACTACCACATTTTCGAAGTATTATCTGTTTTGGAGCGTTTGAGCTCCATCACAGTTTTGTCCTTAAAATTCACATTGAACCCATTTTTTTTGTTATGTAAAGTTTTTATGTCTAGATATATCAAAGTACATAAAATGCTTCAATAAAAAGGTAGGTACAATTTTCTCAACATTAAATTGTAACACCCCATTTAATTAATAACCCTAATTAAAAGAGGCGTCACACAGAATAATGTAATAACACGGTCCAAGAGTGTAAACATTACCCCATACAGTTGTTCAAAAGAAGATAGGAGAGAAACTGGGCACACCACGATGCCAATAACAAAGTACAATAAAGTACGACAGTATTACAAAAATAAAGCCCAATGGCCAGACAATACATGGGCCATAATCCTAATAGAAAAGCCCAAAAGTGGAAACCAGCCCAGACGGCTATGCAGTGGAGCCACCATCGCCCTATTGACCACGAGTGTTTCTCGCATCTGCTCACATCAATAAATTGATGATCATCGCAAAGAGAGAGATCCACACCACAAAACATACAACAAACAAAAGGGGTAAGCTAGAGCGAAAAAAGATTTATCATACAATTATATACACTTTCACAATCAAATATACATGGATCATCCAATGATGTTATGACCTTCCAAACAATACACTAAGACTTAGACACGACTCATCCGGATACATATAATTAGTCGGATTCAGCGGATGCTTGCACTTGTGGTGGGCATTCCTTACTCTACCAAGCTGCTCTCCCCCGAGCTAAGTGTTACAATGTTTAAACCCCAACACACAAGGTTAGCACTTAATGGGTTTCAAGCCTCCTGCTACTCTCACCACAAGAGTCAGTCCGCTCTATTATGAGACTAACTGACTCCTTAGAGCGTCAAGATGCAACCTTACCTTGAATCCTTACTAAATTATATAGATGGGGCACCACCATGAACTCTCACTAACAGGGGTCATGGAATTACGTCCCGACCAATTGAGGCACCACCATGAGGTCTCACCTAGAGGCTCATGGAATTACGCCTTAACCACTTACCAATCACATTAAACCATCCAATATGTACTAGCCATGCATATAATTCTCATGCCAACATTTATAACCAACCATCAATCATTTTCCATTTCCAAAACCATGCCAAATTCATCATCCTTATCCCATGAATCATTCCATACATATGACCTGTCCAAATCATGTTAAACTCATCCATCACAAACTACAAATCATCTTACTCATTCATAATCACTCAATTCATACTTTAAAAGCATGATCAATACAAACATATAGCCAACATCCAAGAACAGAGAAACAAAGGAACAAGGCACATTCTCGCCCAGCTTCTCACTTAGGCAAAACGGTCTCGCTCAGGCAAGATGGACTTTCACTCAGGCGAGCTCCTTTCGCCTAGGCGAGAGCTCGACAACCAGGAATAGTGGCCCTCTACACTTGCTCGCTGAGGCGAGATCTCCTCGCCTGAGCGAGACATTCTCTCGCTCAAAACGAAGATCGGTCGCCTGAGCGACAACTCGCGCAAGAGACTTGGGCGAGTCTCTGCCAATCTCGCTTAGGCGAGACAAGATCGCTTGGGCGAGATTATCAGTTCTCACCACTGTTCGTACATGCAACAACCACACATTCATCCCCAAGTAGCCATATAACATCATCCATACATTAACAGTAGCACTTTAGCCATACAATCACGAAAACAGAGCAAAGTAAACAAAATTCAAGGTAAACAAGTAGACCCTAGCTCCCCTTACCTGGATAGAGCTAGTCAACGACTCCAACACTGAAGCGAGTGAGTACGAGAGTTCTCGGAGCAGATTTAGGAGGTGAGTAGGAACGAGATTGAGCTAAACTTGAATCTGATTAAACTTCGAAACCCTAGCAAAGCTCTGGACGAGGAAAAGGGAGAGTGTGAAGGAGCTGTATTTTGCAAGTATGGCTGAAGTGAGAGGAGTTTGGCTGTCTTAGGGGCCTTTGACACCCTATGTGCCAACCTTTAGGCCCAATTACATTTGGGGCAGCCCTTAAGCATAAGGGCAGAAAATATTGGGTCTTTCATAAATCCTCATAGTATATGAAAAGACCTTTACATATTATAACAAAAAAAACTCGTAATAACCTTTCCTTTCCTAACCTGGAGTTTTAAAACAAATAATATTTCATATGTGGTAATTTATCTTAATAATATTATCTTAATAAATTTGAGAATGAAACATTGTTTTTATATATAGAAAAAGAAATTTAAAAAAATATTAATTGACTTTAGTGATATTATGCTAAAGAGGGGATAAAATTATATTATTATTAAAATACTAATGTTATTATGGAAATAACTATTGTAGCCAATGTAAGAAGTAACATGGACAGAAGTTAAGAGATAAATTTCCATGGAGGATTGGACCATCAACATTATATTATAGGACGTGTAAGCAGTGTTGTAAGAAATAATTGTAAAATAAGATTAAGCATAGACATAATGCACTAGATATGTTTGCATAATTTCATTATTCTTTTTATTTTAAAATTAAATAAATTTAAAAATGATTATTTTTCACGCGAAAACCAATAAATATGCGAAGATAATCATAATGGTGAAATGTAAAATTAATTTTAGTTTTTGTAATTAATAAAGATTCTTGCGTAGTCCTTTACAATAAATTAATTATTAAATATCATTTTACAAAGTCCAATAGCCCTACAAATTTAAACAATTGTTTTTTTTCAATATTAAAAGTCAGATGACATGTACTGAATTCAATTTTTTTTATTGTCGCTTTTTCTTACAAGAAATGGTTTGACATGTCTTTTTTTATTCTTATTTATGAGACTAACATTATGGGTGGATTTACATTTCAAACAGATCCAATTATTAATGAACACCCATCCTGGTACTAATTGAAATATCGCTTTCATTAATAGCTGTCTTGTTAGATAAATCATAATTGTATATTTTAGCTGGTTTGGAATACGTGGATCCTACAAGGATTTAACACATTAAAAATGCATTTGCATTTGTCACTTTTGCTACTGACTTTTAAATTTTCATATATTCTATTAATAACAATAATAAATATTATACGTATAATTAATACATAAGATAACAACATCCTACACTCGTCAACATAATGGGATAACAGAAAACAGAAAGAAGAACATAACGGAATAGAAGAAAGGAGAAACATGCTTAAGCAAAAGAATCTTCCTAACAGCTTATGGGGTGAAGTTGTCGTGACTATTGTTCATGCTTTGAATAGGTATCATACTAAAAGACTGAACTCAATGGTTTTTGAAGAAGCATGGTTGGGTGTTAAGCCTTTAGTCAAGCATTTCAAAATCTTTGGTGCATTGTGCTGTAAACACATTCTAGGTCAAAGGAGAAGGCAACTTGATGATAAAACTGAACCACTAACTTTAGTAGGCTACAACTTTAGTGGATACTACTCAATCGACAATGATTGGTGAGTCTCGAGCAGTGAATAATAGACCAACATAGAACAAAAGGATCCCTTAAAACTGGTCATATTATCATATTTACTATAGTTATGTCATTTAAATGATGGTGATTTAGCACAACACTTGACTTCACGCTCTTTGCAAATGTAGAACCTATTTGTTTTATCAGTGTCAAATGGGTTTTCAAAGTTAAACTCAAATCGGATGGATCTGTGGCTAAATATGAAGCTAAATTGGTGGCTAGAGTGTTCATGCAAAAGGAAGGGATATGTTACTCAAATTTTTTGCCCTATGGTTAGATTGGAAACTATAAGGCCAGTTGTTGCTTTTGGCTAGTTGGAAGAACTAGAAGTTATGGTAGCTTGACGTTAAATCTTCCTTTCTTAATGGAGAACTTGATGAAGAGGTTTTCATTACGCAACCTCATGGGTTCATAAGTAAAGGGAATGAACAGAAGGTTTTGAAATTAAAGAAAGCTCTTTATGGCCTTAAATAAGCACCAAGGGCCTCAAACAAAAGGATTGATACTTTTTTCCAAAGTGTTGGCTTTTTGAAATGTTTGATTGAACATGGTGTGTATTTTGAGGTTGTAAATGTTACTAAAGTTATTGCTATTTGCTTATATGTGGATGATTTACTTATTATAGGTAGTAGTCCGATCAACATTGAATCACTCGATCAAAGTTTAAAAAGGAATTTGAAATGACAGATTTGGGAATCCTATTATATTTTCTAGGATTGGAGTTTGCCTATATTGAAAAAGTAATGGTTATGCACCAGAAGAAATACATTTCAGAGGTTCTAAAAAATTTTAATATGTTGGAGTGTAATTTGTAGAAACTCCAACTAAGGTTAATGTGAAAGTTAGTAAGAGTGAGCATGAGGGTTCAATTTGTAACACCCCATTTAATTAATAACGCTAATTAAAGGAATGTCACACGGAATAATATTAGAAACAAAGTATTGGAGTGTAGACGCTACTCCTCACAATTATCCAAGAGAAACCCGAATAAGAAAAGGGCACACCACGATGCCATAACAAAGTATATATAAAATATAAATCAATAACATTTAGAATTTAAGCCTAAAGACCAGTAGTACACGGGCCATAGCCCTAAAGGAAAGTCCAAATAAATTTAGATCTAGTCCAAGCAGACTATACAACGAACCTCCATCACCCTGATGATTACGGGGAGTTCTCACCTCTGCTTACATTAACAAGTTGATGATTATTGCAAAAGAAAAGACCACACCACAGAACATACAACAACAAACAAAAGGGTAAGCTAGAGCCAACAATAGTTTTATCATGCAATCAGATACACTTTCACAGTCAACTATACATATATCACCCAAGCATGTTATGACTTTCAAATCAATACACTAAGACTCGACTCGACTCATTCGGATATGTATAATTTAGTCGGATTCAACGGAGCTTGCACTTGTGGTAGATATCTCTGCTCACCCCCGAGCTAAGTGTTACCAATGTTACAATGTTTCCAATCCCCCACACACAAGGTTAGCCCTTAATGAGTTTCAGGCCTCCTGCTACTCTCACCACAAGAGTCAGTCTGCTCTAAGTGAGACTAACTAACTCCTTAGAGTGTCAAGATGCATAATCATTCTCCTCAAGCTTTTAATATAACAAATCAGCTCAAACAATTGCCAATCATCAAAGAACAGAAAAAACAACAAACATCACAATACCCTCGCCTAGCTCCTCGCTCAGGCGAGCTCCATTCGCCTAGGCGAAAGCTCGACAATCTGGAACAGGGGCCAATCGCACTAGTTCGCGTAGGCGAGCTCTCCTCGCCTGAGCGAGGCATTCTCTCGCTCAAAACAATGACCACTCGCCTGAGCGACAGCTCGCGCAGAAGGCCTTGGCGAACCTCTACTAGTCTCACTTAGGCGAGCCTGACTCGCTTGGGCGAGATTATCAGTTCTTTCCCCTATTCTCACCTGCAGTAGTCACATTTTCGCATCCAAACAATCACACAAGGTATCCTACATATCCATAACAACATACAATCCATACAAACACTAAGCATACCCAAGAACAGGCTAAACATAACTTAAAACTCGAAACCCTAGCTTCCCTTACCTGGAAAGGGGTTAAAAAGGGGCTTTAATAGCCAAGCGTAGAGAGCACCACAATTCTAGGAACGAACTGGAGAGTTGAAAGAAATAATGGAACAGAACCAAGAGATGGGTTACCATGAAACCGTAACTGGAAATATGAAAAGGGGTAATGGGGACCAGTATGAGCCAATAAAAATACTTACATGGAGTAGAAAACGAATTTGAGCTAGCTTGAAGATGATGGAGCTCTAAACCCTAGCAGAGCTTCTGTTTTATAAGGAAAAGGAGTCAAAGCTTAAATTTTGACAAAGTGAGAGCAGAATAGGAGTCTTGGCTGCTTTAGGGTTCTGGGCACCCTATGGGCCAACCATTAGGCCCATCTGCTTAGGACAGGCCCTTAAGACTTAGGGCAGAAAAGGAATAGAAATAAAATGGGTCTTACACAATTGATGGAACTTTCTTCAGGCAAATTGTTTCCAGCTTAAGTTTGATTTGCCATAGTAGAGCATAAATTTCCTTTAGTGTTGGACTTATGAGTAAATTCATGAGTGGTCCTAGACAATCACATTTGAGAGTAGTAGAGAGAATCGTGAGATATTTGAAAAGGACATTATCAAATGGAATTATTTTCTCTCATAAGGCCATAAAAGATAATCATATACATCTAGTATTTTGATTCCTATTGGTTTGTTTGTTAGTTTTGAAATGGTTAAAATGCCAAGAAAGGGGGGGGGGTGGAATTGGCTAGTTAAAAATTTAGGCTATCTTTAAAAGCTAAAAACCTTCTTTAATTGAATCAATTAAATCACAAAGTTAGGATGCAAAAACCACTAGACAATATACTTTCAATTGGTCAAAAACAGAGTTAATCAATTGATTTTGCTAAACAGATTCTATACTGGTGTAATCAATCGATTGAAACAGAAAAATTGTCGACTGAAATACTGGAAAAAATGCAGAAATGCAGATTCGAGATTTGAATCAAGAACAATGCTCAAGAATGATCAAGACAGGTTCTAATTGATTATGCAAACATGCTTAATGCTACAAATGCCACAAAAACACTAAAGAATATGAAAAAGATGGTTTAGATTCAAGTTCTTTAAACTTTAAATGATTATGCAAGAGAGAAGGGTTAGAGAAAAGATTGGAGCACAATGCAGATTTGCGTTTTAAACCAGGAACAATGCATAAGAGTGATCAACACACACTACAACAAAAATCACTTTAGACAACAACATAAAATTATGATATAAATTATAAAAACCATGGTCTAAAGATTAGACTACAATTTTTTAAGCGTGGTATGGGTGAGTGTAGCTATAGGTAATAGACAACGGTTTTTAGTATGACAATATTTTTAAAACCGTTGCTTAAAATTCTCACAATAAACAACAATTTTACATGTTGATTTTATACCTTACCTATGTTTTTAGACCACATTTTTACTAGTTTTGCCCACATAGTTTAAAGCAACAATTATATAATCATGGACTTTCATGATATTTATACATCATTTATAAAAATGTTGTTTATTATATGTTTAGGCTACATTTATTTAGCTGTTGTCTATTTTAGTGTGGTCTAAACTATAAATTGTTGTAGTGACAGGTTGTAAATGATTATGCAAACATGTTTAATGCTGCAGATGTGATGGAAACATGCAAGAACACAAAAAAGATGATTAAAACACAAGTTCTTTAAACTTTAAATGAATATACAAGAGAGAAAGTTTAGAGAAGAGATGAGATCACGAGATTTTTATACTGGTTCACTCAAACCTGAGCTACATCCAATTTGGCAAGGCAACCTGAGCTAGACTTTGCACTATTTCAAAAGATTTACAAAGTTTACGCTTTTACACTTTCAAAATAAGCAAAACACACACCAAAGACTCTTGAATCACACAAGAATCACAACAACACAATAAGAACCCTCTTGCACACCTAGAAAACCACTAGGCACACACACAAAGCTTGAGAAAGATCAAATCTCAGTGGTAGAACAACCCTGTCTACCATAAACACCTTCTCCAAGCTTCAAACACAAGCCAAAAGCTCCAAGAATTGATCCAAGATCAATCTTCAACAGCTGCAATCTGAATGATCACGAAAGAGAGAGATTTTCCAAGGTTTTCAGAACAGTTTCGCAAAAATAATCAAGTTACCTCTCTTTCGAAAATCACAACACTTATAGTTAAACTATTACGAAATTCAACAGGTTCATTTCCAAATCAATCGGTTGATTTCACTTGACTTAAGTGAAATCAATCGATTAAAAAATAAATTAAATGATTGAATAAGTCACAGTTTAAGACTACTACAGCCAACCTTTTAACCTGTTGAAAAACCATTCAACATATTAAAAGACACATTTTAACCTGTTGAAAAATATTTCAACAGATTAAAAAACACAACAAAGACCAATTACATCAAATTAATGCTACAAGGTCCACCATGTGAATTACAAACATCAAATACTCTCTCCTAATGATTAATCCATGTGGAGGACACGCATTCAAGACTTGATCAACATGAATCCCATCAAACCTCCTTAACTTCATCAATGTAGGCATTATTCCAAGGTAATGACTCCAAGTAGTTCAACAAAGCTTCATCAAATCTTCATGAGACACACCACCCTGACTTCACATGTCAACATTCTTCCCCTGATTTGATGAAGCCAACCTCTATCTTCCATTGCAAATTGCTTGCATTGGTTGTAAACCATTGAGTTGATGAAGTGACATTTAAGTTTGAACTTGTGAACCTGAAAAGTTGTTTCCAAGAGCAGTATACACAAGCTAACAAACACACATATCCAAATGCTCCCCCTATCAATAATATGGATTCAATTTCAAATTTGTTTATTAATTCCACTTTTAATTCTTTCAATTTAGTCAAATTTGATTAATTTCAATTTTTCTCCCCCTTTAGATTCATGAAATAGAACAAGTGCATTTCATTGATACTAGAACATGATACAATCACCAAAAACTAAAAATAGAGAAAATAAGTATAATGTTGATACAATCAACCAACTAAAAATAAAAACAACCAAATGAAACTCACAAAACTCAAACTGAAAAGTCACAAACACATGGATGCAATGCATGGTCCTAAAAACCAACACACTCAGTCTCTTGAGGATCATTTCTGGTATGGAATGAAGTCAACAGGTCATGGATATCATGGATTTGGCCATCCGATGCATTGAATCTCTCATTGCAATAGTTGTCATGTGTATGTTGGGACATATTGAGTTCATGTAGTTTATTCAACATCATTCTCTCAAATTGTGAATACACATGGCCTTTATCCTTTGAAGGGTTGTAGGGAATTAAGTCCATGGGTCCAACAGTAGGTTCTTCCTCTTGATTAGCACCACTTGGGCCATCTTCATGGTCATGTGCACCACTAACTACATCACCAACAATTGTCCATCCATTTCCCACCTTTAGAAAGCCCATTTTATGCAGATTTTGGTTGGAGGTATGGTTCAACAGTCTAATTGACTCTTCCAATTCATCTTCTACATCAATTCCAAAGTATTCTATAAATTTTGACACAAAAACCACGTATGGCAGCCTAAAATCCATGAGCCTTTTGGCCTTGAGCATGTGATCGTGAAGTACATAGATCCAATCCATTTGAATATTATATTGGATGTAGTAGATAAGAATCAAATCTCCCTCATTCAATGTTGAATGGTTGCTACCACATGCAACAAGGATTCTTGTGACAATCATACCAAGCAGCCTTTGATCCACCTTGAGACCACCAACATGGATGTGCTTGATCTCAGCAGCTGGATTCCTCAAGAATTGGCCATAGTATTGGACCTTGTTGAATTCTGGAACAACCCCAATTTCACCTTTCCTCACTTGCACACCTCTTGATTTGTGTTCAACCACGTCTTTCCATGCTTTCTTGTTGATTTCCATTCAAACACCCTTGACACTTGACAACAACATGTCATTTTTAAACTCTAAATTGGTGAAAAGCACCTTCACCAAGTCTGGATATATTTTCCCTAAAGGTTCAAAGAAAGACTTCAACCTTTGATGCTTTAATTGTTGAAATAGGCTCTAAAAGCCTTCAGCCCTTAGTCACGAAAACCTCAACACTTTTGGAATGTTGATTTGCTTCCTGTTCATCTCAATGAGGAACACCTGTATGTTATCCTCATGATCCTCGAACCATGCCTTAATTCTCCCTTGATTTTCTTGGTTTGGAGACCTTGGGGTAGGAATAATGAAGTGTTCATCATCAGATTGGGTGGCTCTTTGTTGACGAGGAGGCATGATGAGTGTGGGTATGGCTATTTCTAAGAGATGTATGATGCAAATGCAACAATTCAAGTGCAGTATTTATAATTGAACAGACTGATTTTCAGAAATAGTTGATTAAACGTTGCAGATTTACCAAATTAATTTGTTTTAGGTTACCCAAGCCAGATTAATGCAGCTAATTACAATATCTCACACATTCATGGCGTTTCCAATGAGTTTTTATGAGTGAATCAATCAGTTCAGATCATGTGAGTTGCATGCACATTGGAATTACACACTACACATGCTTTTTGGTCAAACAAATTAGTAAAAGCAACACATAACTGATGAAATAATTATTAAGAGTAGATAGTACATGACAAAAGAATGTTGTCTTTGATTGGGTCAGTTTTGCAATTCAATTCGTTAGTAAATATGCAGTTTAAGAAAAATCAACATGTTGAATTTCGAATTCAATCAATTAAAATATCATCAAAGCATCAGAGATTAAAACCAGAATCTGGTTATGTGAAATCAATTGACTGATTTTGAAAATTAATCGATTGAAAATCGTAAAAGTGAACTTCATTCTTTCAGATCCAGTTTTAATGAAATCAACATATTGAATTATGAAATCAGCAGATTAAAATCCATACACTACATGAAAAACCATTATTACCGACGGTCAAAATCCGTCGGTAATGGCCAAAATCCGTTGCTAAATCAACATTACCGACGAAAAAATTCGTCGGTAATTACCGACGGAAAAATCCGTCGATAAAATCTGTCGGTAATTACCGACGGAAAAATTCATCGTTAATTACCGACCGAAATATCCGTCGGTAATTACCAAAAATCTGTCGGTAAATTTGTTACACTATTCATCTTCTTCCTCCTCCCTCTTTCAATTTTTTTTTTTTCGTTTTTTTTTCGTGGTCGCCATCCCCGTCGCCGTCAATGTCGCCGTCGTCGTCGCCGTCGCCATCGCCGTCGCCACTGCCACCATCGTCGCCGCCACCGTCGCCGCCGCCGACGTCGTCTTCTTCTTCCTCTTTCTTCTTCTTCTTCTCCTTCTTCTCCTTCATCTTCTCCTTCTTCCTCTTCTTCTTCTCCTTCTTCCTCTCTTCTTCTTCTTCTTCTTCTCCTTCTTTTCTTCTCCTTCTTCTTCTCTTTCTCCTTCTTTTTCTTCTTCTTCTCCTTCTTCTCTTCTTCTTCTTCTTCTCTTCTTCTTCTTCTTCTTCTCCTTCTTTTTCCTCTTCTCTTCTTCTCCTCGTCTTCTTATAAGGTGAGATTTGGGCGGGAAAATTCTCGCTTTATCGGTCGGTAATTCAAATTTAGACAAAAAATTTCCCGCTTCTTTTATCGACGGATTTTTCAGTCGGTGAATTCGTCGGTAATTCAAATTTGGGCGAAAATTTCCCGCTTCTTTTACCGACGGAAAAATCCGTCAGTAATTTTGTCGGTAAAAAAATTTGAATTATCGACGGATTTACCGACAGATTTTTTTGTCGGTAAATGAAATTTTTTTTACTGACGGATTTTTTCGTCGGTAATTAAAATTTGAGAATCCGTCGGTAATTCAAATTTACCGACAGAAATATATCCGTCGGTAAAACTCCGTTGGTAATTTCAATTTTTTTTGTAGTGATAGCATATCAGATTTTCACCATTCAGTGGCAGTTTAAGTGAAATTAACACGTTGAAAATCAGAAGCAACAGATTGAAAGATATGACAGATTGGAATTTATGCAAATAGAGACAAATTTAAGTGAAATCAAGACATTGAAACTAAAAATCAACAGGCTAAATATGAAAGTTTTCAATTTTCACATACAACAACTATTTTTTATGAAACCAATGCATGAATATATAAGATTAACATGCTAAAAACACATCAGATCACATTCTTCATGTCTCATATGCCTAGTTCAGTTCTTAGCTTGTGAAACCTATCTCTAGCCAATGGTTTTGTAAAAAAATAAGCCAATTGATTTTCAATTTTAGCAAATTGAATTTCACAATCTCCCTTTTGACATGATCGCGAATGAAATAATGTCTAATCTCTATATGCTTGGTTTTAGAATGTTGTATTGGATTCTTGGTTAAGTTGATGGCACTAGTATTATCACAATACAAGGGTACCTTACTTAGCTTTATACCATAGTCCAAAAGTTAATGATTCAACCATATGATTTGTGCACAATATACGTAGCTTCAGCAGTGGAGAGTGCTACACATGCTTATTTTTTGCTATTCCATGAGATTAGACTTGAGCCAAGTATATGGCAAGTGCCACTTGTGCTTTTCCTATCCAATGTGCATCCTGCATAGTCAAAATCTTAAAATCCACTAAGAGTTATGTTAGAATCACATGGATACCATAAACAAACATTGGTTATTCCTTTTAGGTACTTTAGAATCCTTTTCGCAGCTTTAAAGTGTGATTCCTTTGGATTTGCTTGGAACCTAGCAAATAAGCATACTCCAATCTGGATATTTGGCCTACTTGTTGTAAGATAGAGCAAAGACCTAATCAACCCTCTATATTTGGTTGAATCCACTGGTTGGCCAGCCTCATCTGCATCCATAAGCTAGTTTGTAGCAATTGGAGTGGCAGCTTCCTTGCAATCCTCCATTTTGAACTTTTTCAGCAGGTCAAAATAGTATTTTGATTGGTTTAAAAATGCTCCATGCTTGAGTTGTTTGAGTTGCAGCCCTAAAAAGTAGGTAAGCTCACCCATCATGGACATCTCAAATTATCCCTGCATAGTTGCAACAAACTCTTCACACAATGTTTTGTTATTTGAACCAAAGATGATATCATCACCATACACTTAAACAAGTATAACATCACTTTCATGTTTTCTAATAAAGAGTGTTTTATCCACTGCACCTCTAGCATAACCTTTTAATAAGAGAAAATTGCTTAGCCTTTCATACCACTGTCATGGTACTTGTTTCAAACCATATAAGGCCTTTTTCAATTTGAAAACATGGTTAAGATAAAGATGATCCTCAAATCTAGGAGGTTGTGATACATACACTTCTTCATTTAGGAAACCATTTAAGAATGTTGATGAGTGCGTATTTTTGCCCTTATTTAATGTTTAATTATGGGTATTTAATTGAATTTGTGTGTTTAAAGATTGATTTAATTGGGATTTCCTATAATTGGGTTTATTGAGCTTGAGATACAAAAAC